>LSQX01191511.1_pt1 | contig 22948 bp, 14 predicted proteins | sample 654561 | NCBI WGS metagenome assembly LSQX01 (sample SAMN04489861, study PRJNA283612) | anaerobic digester metagenome | isolation source: 4 biogas reactors fed with cattle manure at either 37C or 55C with and... | place: Denmark: Kongens Lyngby | collected 2014
TGCCGGTTACGGCGTGTGAGTTCGACTCTCATCCTGCGCACTTCAAGACCACCATACTCATGGTGGTTTTTTGTTATAATATGCTCTCTTCCAGCCTCCCATACTCTTCAAAAATATACTTGGGATAGAGTGAGCTCTTCTTGATTATTGTTGATTTTTTTCAATTATGTAAAGGTTAAACTTCGGACAATGAAAAGCAAACAGTCGATGGGTGATGAGTCTTCTATATTTTTTATACATTTGTAATAGATAGCCAAATTTTTAATGGAGATGCAGACCATAGGATTTCTAAAATGGTTGAATTATCCTTAGCTATAGGTTTAGTTCCGGACATCAAGTTTAGAGATTTAGCAGAGTATTTAAAAACAGATGAAACGACGCGATTTTTTGAGAACAACGGCAGTCGGAGCCGGCATGATTCTCCTGAATAATCAAACTGATATTTTTGGGCTTCCACAATATGAGTCGATAAAGAATAAGCTACCACGTTGGCGTGGTTTTAATATGCTCGATTTTTTCACTCCTCAGAGATACAGTGCCAATTCCCACCGATTTGCCGAGACGGAGATGGATTTTAAATGGATGGCCGATTGGGGCTTCGACTTTGTCCGTATTCCTATCGCCTATCCCAGTTATCTGAATTATGATCCAGCTTCAGGGAGGGATATCACTCCCGACCAGACCGTCGATTTCAGGGAAGAGGCATTGGATGCCATCGAACAGGTGGTATATGCGGCCAATAAGTATCGCTTGCATGTAAGCCTTAATCTGCACCGTGCGCCCGGTTTCTGTATCAATGCCGGATTCCATGAACCCTTCAACTTGTGGAAAGATGAAGAGGCACAACAGGCTTTTTACCAACATTGGGAGATGTGGGCAAAGCGTTTCAGGAATGTCTCTCCCGATTTGTTGAGTTTCGATCTGGTCAACGAGCCCTGTTTCAAGGAGGATATGAACGATCAGTTCTCACCCTCTAAACCGATTCCCGGCGATACCTATCGTAAGGTAGCTGTCGGCTGTCTGGATGTGATCCACAAACAGCATCCCGACAGGCTGGTGGTTGCCGACGGTAACCACGGAGGATCGCTGGTGGTGCCGGAATTGACGGATCTCCCTATAGGACAGAGCTGCAGAGGCTATTTCCCGCATTATATATCTCATTATCGCGCCAGCTGGGTATGGAAAAATCCTGATGATGCTCCCATGCCGGTATGGCCGGGTACTATTGACGGTCAGAAATTCGACCGTGAAGTGCTTGAGAATTTCTATCGTCCCTGGATCGATCTGGTGAAGCAAGGGGTGGGTGTGCATTGCGGCGAATGTGGCTGCTACAGTGAGACACCGCATGATGTCTTTCTCGCATGGTTTGAAGATCAGTTGGATATCCTGACCAGCCACGGTATAGGATGGGGATTATGGAATTTCCGGGGCACTTTTGGCCTTATCGATTCAAGAAGAAAAGATGTAGCGTATGAGGATTGGCACGGTCATAAATTAGACCGTAAGCTCTTGAAGCTGCTTCAGAAGTATTAGTCAATACAACTAACAATAACATAGACGATGAAAAGAAAGTTATTATCAGTAACCTGCTGCCTTATATTGGCAATTTTGAGCACAGTTCCCTCGATAGCCCAGACACGCTGGCATGACCCGATGAAAGCAGATGTCAGTGTGATTCAGCACCAAGGGTGGACAAATGAAATAGGGAAAACATACCGGCGGTTGCCGGATAGAGCGAAGGAGATAGTAAGAAAACCGGTCTGGAGTTTATCCGGTAACTCAGCGGGGTTGGCTATTCATTTTTATACCAATACTAAAAAAATCGAAGTGAGGTATCAGGTAACTGAGGATATTGCGATGTTTCATATGCCAGCTACCGGTAAATCGGGGATGGATCTCTATACTATTGATTCGGACGGGAAATGGCAACTGGTTTCCGGCAAGTATCATTTCGGTGATACCATCACCTATATTTATGAAGGATTATCGCAAAGTCAATACCACAAACAAGGATTTGAATATCGTCTGTATCTGCCTCTCTACAACTCCGTGAAATGGTTGGAAATCGGTATCGACAACTCAGCGGAGCTTGAATTCATACCCACACTGCAGGAGAGACCCATTGTGGTGTATGGTACATCTATTGCCCAGGGAGGGTGTGCCTCACGGCCGGGAATGGGATGGAGTAATATTTTGTCCAGAAAACTCGATTATCCTGTCGTAAATCTTGCCTTTTCGGGTAATGGACCACTCGAAAAGGAGTTGGTAGATCTGATGGACGAAATAGATGCATCGCTTTACATCTACGATTGTCTGCCTAATATGAGTGGCTTATCGTCGGATGAGGTGGTGAAGCGAACAATCTATGGCGTTAATAAGATCAGAGAAAAACATAAGACGCCAATTTTGCTGGTCGATCATATCGGAAGAAGAAATGAAGCACTCAATGAGTCGTCCCAAAAAGAGAGTGAATGGTTGAATCATGCTTTAAGGTTGGCGTATGACTCGCTGTCTCATATGGGTATCGAGCACCTCTATCATTTAAGCAGAGAAGAGATCAATTTTCCGGAGGATGGCTGTGTGGATTATATCCATCCGAATGATCTGGGTATGCAGGCCTATGCCGATGCTTATGAAAAAATGATTAGGGAGATTCTCAGTATGCCCGTCGGAGATATGAGAACTACCCAGCCAGTGAGCCAGCGCAGAGAACCCTATATCTATGAATGGAAAAAGAGACATGCGGATATATTGGGGAGTATGCAACAGAAACCACCCTCCAAAGTGATTATCGGTAACTCTATCACCCATTACTGGGGTGGGAGCACCGAGCATCAAAACGGGAGCCGGAGTTGGAAAAACCAGGTAGAGCCTGCCGGATATTGTAATCTTGGATATGGGTGGGATAGGATTGAAAATGTATTGTGGCGAGTCTATCATGGGGAACTTATGGGTTACGAGGCAGAAGAGGTGGTGCTGATGATCGGAACCAACAACTTGAACTTAGATAGCGATGAAAATATTGTAAGAGGCCTCCAGTTCCTGTTAAAACAGATCAATATTCGACAGCCTAAAGCAAAAATTAAAGTGGTGGGGTTGCTCCCACGACGTGCTGTGGAAGATCATGTGAGAAGCATCAATAAGCGAATTGCAGAGATGGTTTTAATGGAGGGTTATCACTATCTGGATGTGGGAGATTTGTTGTTGCTGGAGAGTGGAAAAATTGATGAATCATTATTTTTAGATGGTTTACATCCCAATGAAACAGGTTATGAAAAGATAGTGAATGATATCATTGCACGGTAAAATGTTTCACTCCCACGTTGGGTGAATCGGTACAGAAGCCAAGAAAAAACCCTGAAAGTATCTTGAACTTTCAGGGTTTATTGTATATAAAACAATGTGTAGCAATTGTTTATAGGCTTTCTCCGAAATCCTCCTTGAACTTGGCAATCAATTTCTGTGGCCAGTCGCTTACCGGCTCCAACCCTCCCATAAAGAAGCGCAGTACGGGGGGTTCATATACGAAGCGAAGACCACCGATCAGCGCCCGGTTTTCGTATAACCAGGTCATCCGATCCTCTACATATTTAATCTGCGACAGGGTAAATACCCGGCGGGGTACTGCCAGTCGTACCAGTTCCATATCGGCATAGGTCTCGTTGCCATATTCGTCACGTTGGTTGGAGATAGAACCTCTTTCCATTCCTCGAATTCCCGAAATAAGAAACAGCGCTGCGGCCAATGAGCCTGCGGGATACTCCTTTTGAGGGATATGGTCGCACACCTGCATTGCGTCTACGTGGACACCCAACACACCGGCTGGCTTTACCACCGGTACTCCTTGTCTGTCAAGGGCATTCACTAAATAGGCAATATAACTGGGGCTTTGGCTAATTATTGTCTCGTCGAGTGTTTCATACAGTCCCACAGCCATCGCTTCAATTTCACGCACGGAGATACCTCCATAGGTGAGAAACCCTTCGAACAGTGGTACAAGTGCTTCCAGTTCTTTGTAGATATCGATATTGTCGGTACAGATACCTCCTCCACGGGAAGAACTTAATTTTCGGGCCGAGAAATAGACAATATCTGCCAGGCCGGTCATGATTTTTATCACTTCGCCCATGGAACTCTCTTTAAATTCTTCTTCCCGTTGGATTACCAGATAGGCGTTCTCACCCAGCAAACTGGCGTCGAGGACAAGACGGATATTATATTTGTCGGCAATAGCTCTTACATCTCTCAGGTTCTGTACCGAGAAAGGTTGTCCACCGATCAGGTTGGTAGAGGCTTCCATCCGGATGTAGGGGATATTTTTGGCGCCTTGTATTTTAATGACCTCTTCCAGCTTTTCGATATTCATATTTCCTTTGAAAGGGTGGGAGGAGTTGATCACGTAGGCTTCGTCATACAGCAATTCCGCTATCTTACCCCCATACTGGGTTATGTGGGCCATGGCGGTGGTAAAGTGGTAGTTCATTGGAACCAGATTCCCTTTACGCACATATGCATTCGAAAGGATATTTTCGGCTGCACGTCCTTGATGTACCGGCAGGTAGTATTTCTTGCCCAATACTTCTTCTACCGCTTTTTGCAGTCGGAAAAAACTCTGTGATCCGGCATAGGCGTCGTCCGCCTGCATCATAGCTGCCAATTGATTGTCACTCATCGCGTTGGTCCCACTGTCGGTAAGCATGTCGAGAAATACATCCTTGGTGTTAAGCCTAAAAGTATTGAATCCACCTTCCTGCAATGCCTCCAATCTTCTCTCAATAGGTACTAAATGTAATTTTTGTACTATACGTACCTTGTGCAACTCCAACGGAATATTCTCTCCGTTGTAAAATTTAATTTCATTCATGGGGCCTCTGTATCTGTCTTATAGTTAGTAATAAATTGATGTTTCTTGAAAATTGTTGAAAATATCAGCTTTTCCCTGCTAAATTTTAATATAAAACTGCAAATATAACACACAGGAAACGATTTCACCCAATTTTTGAGGATAAAATATATTTTTATTCTATAATGTGTGCATTTTTAAAGGCGTCAGTCAGTTGTTCAGCTGTCAGCTTATTGGCTTTTATATAATGGCGGCTGCTTGCCGGAACCGTTACACTGCTGTTTGTGGCGGAGATGATCTTTTTCTTTTTTCCCAATTTCTCATATAAAGTGATTTCTGATGATTTTAATGGTAATTCAATTTTTTTATTATCCGAAATATGCCAATAAACCACATAATAATCACCTTTTCTTTGGAAGAGGAAAGCCCTGATCTCTCTGCTTCCGCCGGCAACATCTATAATCTGATCGTAGGGTACCAGTTCGAATTGCCCCTGTTCGTCGAGAAGAAGGTGGTGTTCCTGCGCCACATTATGCAGCATCTTCTTCTGCTCATCTGTAAGCCAGTTTTTAGCCCGCACCTCTTCCCATCTCCTAAACACCTCCATATTATCTTTTGTCCTGGGATGAGCATCTAATGTGTGGAGATAGGCATGGATGGAGACCGGGCAATCCCAACCGGCGGCCACGCTTGTCACATATTCGAGCATATCGGGTTGTGTGCCGACACTATTTTCACTGGGAAGAACATAGCCCAACCAGCCGAAATTGATGCGTGTGAAATCCTGCTTCATCCGTGGCGCCTCCTCTGCCGGCCATTTCCGCACCTCCTCCTTTACTGCTTCCGGTGCAAAAATATCAAAGGCATTGCCACCGCTTAACATATGCCAACTGAAATGCGATTTTGCGGCTCCTTCGGCGAACAGCGGTTCGGGTTGTAACCGTTTGAATACACGGTACTGAGCCAAGGCCACATTCAATCCGAAGGGTGGATTTACACCCTCGGAACCGTCGAAATAGATAAATTGAAATCCTGCATCATAAATATTGGCAATTTTTTCAGCAATTTCATCCTGCAGGCTGGTTCGCTGATCGATATAGAGGCTTGTGGCGCCAAATTCGCTGACATCCACAATCCCGATGATCGAGCCTTTGGGCAGGCCGTTGATGGTCGTCTTATTGATGCCCCTGGTACATCCGGAGAATTTATAGGGTCGGGTAGTGGTATAACTCTCGTATGAAATGAATTCGGTACCCACTTTCAATACCCTGCATCCATCTGCCATGACGGTTCCCTCTGGGTTTTGCTCGACAAATAGCTCACTGTCGCCGGTTCCTAAATCTTCCGCTAAGGTAAAACTTCTTGTGAGGTTCAAGCGGTGATCGGGGATGGGTGTTACATATTGGCTATTGCGACCGATATGGGAGTGTAGAAAATGGACACCGGGGATAATGCCTGCCGCTTTAATTTTATCCAACATCTTTCTTAGATCCTCTTTCCCGTTGGGATAGAGTTTCTTATCGATTTCGTAATTGCCGATCTTATCATAACCGCCAAATCCTTCAAAAGCAGGGTAGTAGAGGCTCATAGTTCTGAATCCACCCATTTTGGCATATTCAATATGTTGCTCCACATTGCCCGGGTTTACTTGCGGCGACCAGTAGTAGGAGGCATTGATTAGTTTGCTTCGCCTACTTTCCACCCCTTTCGGTAAACCGAACTCCTCCTCAATATATGCGATGTTATCCAGCAGAGATTCCGGTTTGCATACAACCAGTGCGGCACCTGTTCCTTCAAATTTTACCTCTTTTAAAGCTGTGGCTGTTAGTAGTTTGTACTTTTCATGTTTTTCAAAATCGATATAAGCGTTCTCATCCGTAGCCAACACATTGACAGCCACATTTTCATCCCAACTCACGTTTAGCCACTCGCCGAAATATCTATGGTTGCGAATCGGTAATTGTAAGAGACGTAGTTCGGTAGCCGGAGGAGGGGTTATCTTGAGATAGGAAGGGTAGGTGCCCGGTGCTACTATGAAGCCATCCAGCGTGAAACCAACATAAGCGGGAGTCTCTTTTATTCGTATGATAGCCTGATAAGGAATCAGTTCGAAACCGACAATCAGCTTGTCTCCCTCCCTATGGATAGCATTTGCCTGAAAAGTTGTTCTTTTATTCGGGTGTGCCAATTTGATCTCGTTATGGTATGGCCGCTCCTGGGTGACTGAGAAAAGAGGGATATTTTCCTCCTGCATCAAGCACTCTTCGCCGGTCGACTTAAGCGTCAAGCTTTTGGTGACCGCATCACTCCCCACGATTAATCTAAACTGTTGATTTTCAATGATGAGATTCTCTCCCTTTTTTACTTCTAAATTTTGAGCAGATAGTGGACCGACAATCATGATCTGTAAGCATATCAAATAGAGAAGATTTTTCATATCGGCCATTTTATTTTTGTTGTACACATATCTGAATGAAAGGTTCACCATATCAATTTGTTTTTTTGAATTTCGTGTCATGTTTCGTACAAAGATAGTAAATGGTGCGAAAAATATGCTCAAAAAAAATAAATAAAGATAGATGATAATCGCTTTGGAAATTCTGAAACCGTTTGTAGAAAAGAAAAACCCGCTTTTTGAGCGGGTTTGGAAAATCTGAAATGTTGTCTTACCAGGACTCGAACCTGGACAAACAGGACCAGAATCTGTTGTGCTACCATTACACCATAAGACAATGGGAGTGCAAAGGTATAAAAAAAACGATATATATCTAATCAAATGAGACTATTTTTGAATTCCTTTGTTGAATGCACACTTTTCACTCTGTGATTATCATTGATTACGGTGTAAATATTCTTTCTCCTGTAAAAGTCGAGAAGGGAGGCATGGATGGAAGATTCCTGTAGGATAGAGGCATTGCCGACAAGAAAAAGTTGCTGACGGGCACGGGTAATTGCCACATTGAGTTTTCTATCCACGCTGCCGTCGTGATTCGGATTACAAAGAAAATTCATCTGGTAGGGCTTATTGGCACAGAACGAGATCAAGATCACATCCCGTTGGCTACCCTGATACCGCTCGACAGTATCGATCATGATTTTTTCCCAATCAGGGATTCCAGCTGATGATAGCTGGTGTTTGATTAGTGCGATCTGATTTCGGTAGGGAGCAATAATACCAATCGTATCGGTATTGAATGGCTTGTCGTTTGCCTCGTACACATGACGGAGAGATGTCAGCAGTGTAATGATGAGATCTGCTTCTGTTTCGTTGATTTTGTCGGAAAAAGAAGGGTGATTGATCTTTTCGGTTGAGAAGAAAGCGGTACGCTCCTTGGCAACCCAGTGATCAAAAAAGTTATTCGACGGGCATTGTAGTTGCCACTCGTGAGTTTGCCAATCGAGGGCGTGGAAAAGATTTCCGGAATAGAAGCTGGCCGCGGGAAAAGCGGCGATCTGGTTATGCATTCTCCCCTGGTGGGTCAATTGGGCAAAAGCGTGATGCCACCCTTCTTTCCGACAACGTCGTAACAGTCGTTCGAAGAGAGAATCGCTGCAATCACTATAATCTATCTCTTGTAGTGCCGGTTCGTGGATCTTTGAAAATTGTTGATCTTGCAATACGATGGTCGACAGTTGATTATGATCGCCTATCATGACGAATCGATCGAAGCGGGGTAGGAGTCCTACAATCTGCGGTTCCAATATCTGCGATGCCTCATCGATTATGGCAATATGGAAATGTTTGAGTTTGAAAAGTTCCATTCGCCCATTGACGGAGGCGAGGGTAGAGATGAAGATGCGTGTCCGCTCAATCTCATCCCGTAGTGACTCTCTATCTTTGGACTGCTCTGCGATCCGTTGCAGCAGGCGGTGACGAAATGGTCCGGCACAGGAGAGCTCCGTTCCCACCCGGATATAGCTGTCGCACTCTCCCCCGTTATATCCAAAGGCGGCGTTGACAGCTTCACACAGCTCGTCCACAGCGCGGTTAGTATAGGCCAGTACCATGATGTTCTTACCAGGTTGCTCATGGTATTCCTCAATAAGTCGGCGAGCGAAGATCGACGTCTTCCCGGTGCCGGGTGGTCCCACAATCAAGAAGTAGTCCTGTGCCCCCATCGCCTTACGGATTATATTCTCCCGATTGGCCTCTATCTCCTTTTTCCCTATCGGCAGATTGGAATTGGTCTCAGAGAGATCTTTGGGAGGAATCAATCCCATCAATAATTTTTTCTTCTTCGAGGGAGCACCCATAAAAGAGAAGAGGCTTTTGTACATACTGTTGTACGTAGAATCCAGTGAATCGTGCTCGATTGCCCAAAGCCTGTTTTCTTCGAAAAAACGGCGATTTTTCTGTTTATAACGAAACCGCACCTCAACTGTTTCTTTGGTGATTTGAACGATGGTTCCCTTTAGTATCTGTCGGTTCAGGACGGTATCTCTCTCATTTTCTCTCGGATAGAGGATACAAATCTCTCCCTCCCGGAAGTTGACAATATCATTATCTGCCTGGTTTCGAGCGAAGAGAATGGTCATATCATTTCTCAAATCATCAACATGCAGGATGGAAAGGTCGAAGAGTACGTCCAACGCGTCTGCACGTTCACTGAAGGGGCTGTTCCATAACGAAGCCGTTCCGGTGGGTGTCTCATAGGCAATATCTCCCATTTTACGGTGATATAATTCCCTGGAAATAAAGCGGATATAACGATAGAAAAGGGCCAGCTCCGGTTGGCTACATTTCGACAAAAGTGTCTGGATCTGTTCAATTTTTCGGGTATAAAAGGCGGGCAATCTCTTCTCTGTCTGAATTGAGTGGAAGAGAGAGCGAAACAAAGTGGCGGTATCACTGTTCTCACCCTTTATCAATATCCTTTCGTTGACTACGATCAGGTTGCGGATATTCAGGATCGATTTCTCCAACGTGCCGTCAACGGTGGCTGAACGAAGGTTCTCCCCCGGCCGTTCTCCTGCCGAATAGAGGATGGAAGCCTCCACCACTTGTACCTCTTTCCCAAAAACAGTTTCCATCATCAGACGATACACCGCAGTCTGTACTTCATGATTAAGGGTGATTTTGCTACTATCGGAAGTGGGGAAAGGTAACTTGCCCGATTTCAGCTCCACTATCCGCGCATCCATCTCTTTGGACTGAGGCTGTAACAGGTCGAGTCGCCCCTGAAAACCGAATCGTTCACAGAAAAACGAAGGCTCAAGTGTGCAGCGGTGTAGATCAATCCCTCGCTTGGGGAAATCGTCACGAATTACCCGTTTGATATTTTCAAATTGTTTTTTCGCCTTCTCCATAAACTCCCGGAAATCACCCTCCGACCGGATATCTTCACAACTGGTATATTCGAAGGGCGACTGTTTAAACGACCGCAAGAAGACATCTTTGAAGGAGACCACCTCGAGATTCTTCGCAAACACCAGCTCGTCGAGAAAGAAGTTGGCTAAATTTCCCAAAAGCAGATAGGAGCGATTCTCCATCTCTTCAAATTTATTACGGAAATAGTGAAGCGGCGATATGCAGTAATCCTGAAAACACTCTGCGATAGCAGAGGCATCGATCAGATAATCTGGCTCAAGGATAAAATAATTGGGAATCAAAAAACCATCCTCATCGATCGCCGAATCTACCAAATTCAGGTTGGCACCTTCCCAGAATTGCTCTACAGAGCTGTCAAAAGCACTGTTCTCCGGGGAGATACCATATCTGGCGATTAGTGCATTACCCGGATCATCCATAGTGATGCAGATAAGTAATTTTTTCTCACGGTCAACCTTGAGCAGTTGAACGCGGATCGTATCAGTGGAAATTCCCACCGGAAAAGGTGAACTATTAGCCATCAATGAGTAGAAAAATTTATCTTCAAATGTAATAAATCCCTCCCTATCCACAAAAAAAATTTTGTGTTCATACCAATGTTTGGTATATTTGAGGCAAAATTGAAGTTGTGGTAAAAAACATCTTTTCCAATTGAAAAAACTATGTCTCAGACTTGCCCTCTTTGTGGAAAAACCAAATCAGAAGAAACACTCTTTTGTGCTGATTGTGCAAAGAAGATTCATGTAGAATATGAAGTAGATATTCCGAAGGAAATCAGTAAAGAGAATCTTCCTTCCAGTGAGGAGGCTATAGATTATCCACTCATCCATAAGGATAAGGGTAATCGGGAGGATGAATTGAAATCGGTGCTCATTCCGGAACCTGCGTTGGAATTGGAAATTGAACCGGAGACAAAGCCGGAAATATTATACCCGAAGAAGAAAAAAAAAATTGGAACTCCGCTGTTGTATCTATTGGTGGTTGCGTTGTGTACAGCCACTTTTTTTCTTTATAACGCAACCATCCGCAAGAAGAATCTGGATCGCAGCGCATGGAGTGCTACGGTAAAAACCAATTCCGTAGAAGGGTACCTTATCTATATGGAAACGCATCCACAGGGAGCCTACTTCGATGAGGCGCAGGCGGGGTTGCTTCGGTTGAAATCGGAGGAGGCCGCCGAGTGGGAAAGGTTGAAGATGGCGGCTAATCCGGCTGAATTGCGCGATTTCTTGTACCAACACCCCGAAAGTCCCTATACCCGGTTAGTGAATAGAAGGCTCGACTCGCTTGTCTGGGTAAGAGCTGCGCAGACAAATACGGCAGATGCCTATTCCGATTATATAAAACAGGCAGAGAATGGAGGTGTCATAGGGGATTATATCGCAGAAGCGGAAAAAAGGTATGAAGAGCTTCTCATGCCACCACCCGATGAAATTCTTGAGTCGGATAGCTTAGCAAGAACAAAACCGTAGCTTATGGAATTTCAACTTACCTCGGCATACCAACCCACCGGCGATCAGCCGGAAGCAATTGCAGCACTGATAGAAGGGTTGCAACAGAAAATCCCCTACCAAACCCTGCTGGGTGTGACCGGATCGGGAAAGACCTTTACAGTGGCCAATGTGATTGCACAGATAAATAAACCTACGTTGGTACTGAGCCACAATAAAACACTGGCCGCACAGCTCTATAGTGAGTTCAAGAATTTCTTCCCACACAATGCGGTGGAGTACTTTGTCTCCTACTACGACTATTACCAGCCGGAGGCTTATCTCCCCACGACCGATACCTATATCGAGAAGGATCTATCTATCAATGATGAAATTGAAAAGCTGCGTCTCGCAACTACCTCCTCACTCCTTTCGGGAAGGAGCGACGTGATAGTGGTTTCTTCTGTCTCTTGCCTCTATGGTATCGGCAACCCCGAAGATTTTAATAAGACCACCATAGATATTCATGTGGGAGAGATGATGGAGCGCGACCAGTTGCTGCGCCTGTTGGTGAATAGTCTTTATTCACGCAATGAAACTTCCGAGTACAACCGGGGAAACTTCCGGGTGAAGGGAGATACAGTGGATATCTTTCTGGCATACCACGACTATATCATTCGGGTTGTCTTCTGGGGAGACGAGATAGAGAGCATTGAATCGGTAGATCCACTCAACGGAATCACCATTGAACGGTTGGACTCCTACCGTATCTTTCCCGCGAATCTTTTTGTTACCACCCAGGAGCGTATCAATAAGGCGATCGACGAGATAGCGATCGATTTGGGGAAACAGGTAGAGTTTTTCCGATCCATCGGGAAACCCTACGAAGCCAAGCGACTCTACGAAAGGGTGACTTATGACTTGGAGATGATCAAGGAGATCGGTTACTGTTCCGGTATAGAGAACTATTCCCGTTATTTCGATGGCCGTGCAGCCGGTACTCGCCCCTTCTGCCTGCTTGACTTTTTTCCGGATGATTATCTTACGGTCATCGATGAAAGTCACGTCACCATCCCACAGATACGTGCCATGTATGGCGGAGACCACTCCCGCAAGATCAACCTGGTGGAGTATGGTTTCCGACTTCCGGCGGCAATTGATAACCGACCACTGAAATTTGAAGAGTTTGAAGCCCTCACCCCTGAAATCATCTTTGTGAGTGCCACCCCGGCCGATTATGAGTTGGAAAAATCGGAGGGTATTGTGGTCGACCAGCTGATTCGGCCGACAGGGCTGCTCGATCCGCCGATCGATGTGCGCCCGAGCCTGAACCAGATCGACGACCTGATGGAAGAGATCCGGCAACGGGTGGAAGTAGATGAGCGGATATTGGTGACGACCCTCACCAAACGGATGGCGGAAGAGTTGACCGATTACTTGACCAAAAACGGTGTGCGATGTAATTATATACATTCCGATGTGGAGACATTGGAGAGGGTGAAGATCATGGATGAATTGCGTAGTGGTTTATTCGATGTCTTGGTTGGTGTGAACCTGTTGCGTGAAGGGTTGGATCTGCCCGAAGTGTCGCTGGTGGCAGTACTTGATGCCGACAAGGAAGGATTCCTCCGCTCCCATCGTTCCCTTACTCAGACCGCAGGCCGCGCAGCACGTAATGTGAACGGGAAAGTGATCTTCTATGCCGATAAGATGACCGACAGTATGCGGATGACGATCGACGAAACCAACCGCAGGCGCGAAAAACAGATAAAATATAACGAGGAGCATGAGATCACACCGCAACAGATAAAAAAGGCGCACTCATCGGCGTTGACCAAAGAATATAAAACAACAGCCGAAGCAAGAGCTTATGTGGAACCCGATTACTATGCGATGGCAGCAGAAGCGGTGTCCGAATATGCGACGAAAGAGGAGCTCAAAAAAATAATTGAACAGACCCGAAAAGCAATGATGGCGGCGGCAAAAAAATTGGAATTCCTGGAGGCTGCACAATTACGAGACCGATTGATCATGCTGGAGGAAAAGTTGAAATGATTCGGTGATTCCGACAAGTCAGCAGAGGTGTTGATGATCCCGATAGTCTGTCCCGATTTATCGGGAAATCGAAACAACTTATCCCGGACTTCGGAAAGTAGTGCCGACTAATCAGCACATCGTTAAATCAGTAAATCAGTAAATCAACAAATCAGTGAAGATGAAATCAGATATTCAAATTGCAAGGGAAACACCCCTGAGAAAAATTAAAGATGTGGCGGAAAGCATCGGAATTGAACGCGATGAGGTGATCAGTTTTGGAAGACATATGGCAAAGATCCCTCTTCACCTGATCGATCAGGAGAGGATTGATCGGAGCAATCTGATATTGGTGACAGCCATTACCGCTACCAAGGCGGGTATTGGAAAGACGACGGTCTCGATTGGGCTGGCATTGGGGTTGAACAAGATTGGGAAAAAAGCGATTGTTGCCTTGCGAGAGCCATCGTTAGGTCCCGTCTTTGGGATGAAGGGCGGTGCCGCTGGTGGCGGATACGCGCAGGTACTGCCGATGGAGAATATCAATCTTCATTTTACCGGTGATTTTCATGCGATAACAACTGCCCATAACACCATCTCCGCCTTGCTCGATAACTATATATTTCGTGTACAGGGAACCGGTGAAGAGATCAAAGAGGTACTCTGGAAACGGGTGTTGGATGTAAATGACCGTAGTCTGCGATATATTGTGACAGGACTTGGACCAGGCAATGGAATACCCCAGGAGGGTGGTTTCGATATCACTGCCGCATCGGAGTTGATGGCAATCCTTTGTCTTGCGGAAGATGAAGCCGATCTTCGCCGACGGATAGAGAATATATTGCTGGGCTACACCCGTAATGGGGACCCATTTACGGTGAAAGAACTGGGGGTGGCAGGTGCTATCACCGTACTGATGAAAGATGCCATTCATCCTAACTTGGTGCAAACCACGGAAAATACGGCAGCTTTCATTCATGGTGGACCATTTGCCAATATTGCACACGGCTGTAACTCGGTATTGGCTACCAAGATGGCACTGACATATGGTGACTATGTGATTACGGAAGCCGGTTTTGGCGCCGACTTGGGAGCGGAGAAATTTTTTAATATCAAGTGTCGCAAGAGCGGACTACGCCCCAAACTGACAGTCATCGTCGCCACTGCCCAAGGACTGAAGATGCATGGTGGCACACCGGAGAAGATGATCAAATATCCGGATATGGAGGGGTTGAGAAAAGGGTTGGAGAATCTGGGAAAACATCTCGATAACCTTTCCGGTTTTGGTCAATCGGTGGTGGTGGCATTCAATAAATATGGATTTGATACAGCGGAAGAGATCGATACGGTACGTGCTTTCTGTCAGGCAAGAGGGGTGCCGTTTGCCGTCAATGAGGCATTCACCGACGGAGGTGAGGGGGCGGTTGAATTGGCTAAGACAGTGGTGGAGGCAGTCGAGAAGAAACCATCGGGAGAATTGAAATTCACCTATGATGATGAGGACGATATAGAGTCCAAACTGACGAAAGTAGCTACCAATATCTATGGTGCGCGCGACGTGGTGATGGGGGAGAAAGCATTGAAGAAACTGAAACTGATTGAAGGCACACCACTTGAAAAGATGCCGGTCTGCATTGCCAAAACACAATACTCCTTCTCAGCCGATCCCAAATGGTACGGTGTTGCCAAAAATTTCCGGTTCAAGATCAATGATCTGGTGATTAACCGTGGTTCGGAATTTATTGTCGCCATTGCAGGAGAGATGATGCGTATGCCCGGACTGCCCGCCGATCCGCAGGCCAAACGGATCGATATCGTCAACGGAGAGGTGGAGGGATTAAGTTGACATTTTTTTCTTTGACACTTGTTACTCAATGAACAGACTGTTGCACGATCGATTCAATCCTATGCTCACGAAAATAGTTAAGAAAACTGTTCTCTTCACACTATTGCTCGCTACCGCCTCCTGTAATACGAGAAATAGCGGGAATATATCAACTTATACTATTACCAATACCGATTTCGAAAATTCAATCTTGATTGAAGGAATTGTTGAACCGATACGTTTCACCACCTTGGTCTGTCCAAGGAATGTGGATGGAATAGTCACCTTTTTGATTGAAAATGGAACCTACGTAAACGAAGGAGAGGTGGTCTGCATAATTGAGGATAATAATCAACAAAATAACTATGATAATCTGCAAATTTCATTGGAAAATGCGGTGGCGGAATTAAGCAAGGTCAGTGCCGATTTGGAGATGCAATATGCCCTGTTGGAAGCACAGGTTAAAAATAATGAGGTAGACACCGAAATTGCAGACTTGGACTCTTTACAGCTTCTATTTGCCACGCCCACGCAAAAAAGGATCAAAGAGTTGGAACTTGAAAGGGCTTATATAGAGAAAACGAAGTTAACACAAAAGCTTCAGTCGCTCGATATCATTAACCGGTCGGAAATAAGAAAATTGGAGATAAATATCCAGCAGTTGACTACCCGGTTACAATCGGCAGAGAAAACGCTTGAAGAGCTGACTGTCAGGGCGCCAAAAAAGGGATTGGCCATTGTGGCAGACTCCCGCATGACGGGTGAAAAGTTGAAGGTGGGCGACAATATCTGGAATAATATGCCGGTGGTGATTGTCCCTGAAGTGTCGGAAATGAAGGTGAAGATGGCGGTCAGCGAGTCGGATTTCAGGCATATCAGTGAAAATGACTCGGTAACCTACACTTTCGATGCTATGCCGGGAAATAGCGCGTATGGCAAGATAATCAAGAAATTACCTGTCGGTCAACCCTATAAGAGAGATTCAAAAGTGAAGTTTTTTGAGGTGGAGGCCTCCATCGATAGCGTGCTGCAACTTCCTGAACCTGGATTTACAGCCAACTGCCGTATAATTACCTCCTATATAAACGATACGATTGTGGTTCCCCGGGTGGCCATCTATGATGTCGACTCCATGAAGGTGGTCTATGCCAGGAACAACCGCAAATATGAAGTACGTCAGATCGCCATCGGTGCATCATCAATGAAAGAATCGGTTGTCACCAATGGTTTGAATCGGGGCGAGGTGATTTCATTGATAAAGCCTCCTCTCTCACATATAAGAGGGAAGAGCCTGCTGCCGGATTCAATCCAATAGAAAAATATGTTACATTACGTTACAATATCAAATGCGCATGGGATATAAATTTATAACAACATCTTTTCTCTTTTTTTGTCTGATTTTCCTTGTTGGATGTGGTCAAAAAGAGACGAAACAAATAGCTGTCGGGAAAGTGGCAAAAGGATCTCTTCTCCTCGATCTGTACGAAGAGGGAGAGATCGAAGCCGTACAGTCCATCAATATTGTGGCTCCGATGATTTCCTGGAGGTATGGAAATCTGAAGATTACCGAATTGGTAAAAGACGGGAAGGAGGTTCAAGCAGGTGACACGCTGATTGTTTTTGATCCTTCCGAGGTACTTAAAGGTATCGTGGAGGCAGAGTCTAGCTTGGAGATAGCCAAAGCGGAATTCGAGAAAATGATTGCTCAGCAAAAATCGGACCTCGAAGAGTTGAAAGCGGGGTATGAAGTAGCAAGAATTTCCCATGAGATATCTAAAATACGGTTCGAATCGTCGGAATATGAGTCGGAGATCAAAAAGAAAGAGATACAACTGAACCTCGATAAGGCCGACATTGCCCTGGAGAGAGCCAAAGAGCAGATAGACAACCGGGTGAAAATACAGAATGAGGAGGTGAAACAGAAAAATCTTTCTATCCTGCAATTCCAGTCCCGGCTCGACGAAGCACATGAAACGCTTCAAAAACTCTCCGTAATCACACCTTCTGCCGGGATAGCCATTATATCACGAAACTGGAGCAGCGGTAACAAGTTTCAGATTGGAGATCAATGTTGGTCTGGATTCCCGCTGATCCAACTGCCCGATCTCTCCAGGTTAAAAGCAACGGTAAAGATCAATGAGGTGGATGTGGCGAAAATAAGTAAAGAGCTGCAGGTGGAGATAAAACCGGATGCATTTTCCGATCAGCTTTTTACCGGGAGAGTCAGCTCAATTGCCAATCTGGCCGTGAATAAAGATGGTTCATCAAAAATAAAGGTATTTCCGGTCGAAATAATGCTGAATGAATCGGATAAGAACCTCCTTCCCGGACTTACCGTGAGTTGCAGGATAATTATAGACAAGATAGAAGATGTGCTTTTTATTCCTTTGGATGCCGTGAGGGCGGAAGGAGACAAAAATTTTGTCTATAAGAAGAGTGTAAGCGGCTATGATAAGATAGAGATTGAGACAGGAGAGAATAATAGCGATTATGTGGTTGTCGTCAGCGGACTCAAGGAGGGGGATGAGATAGCGCTGGTAGACCCCTACGCCGTGGAAAGTGAGGGGGAGAGTGAGTGACTGGGTCGCACAAGATTGCCGGTCGCACGGTTTTGTTATGGTCAACCCACTTATAGAGAGTAAATCAACAGAATAATCGAATTTTGAATTTTTGAATCGGATGAAGAAAAAAATAACGTACACTCTTTGGATGCTGTTTTTCCTGCTACTTCTTTCTATTTCTTGTGAGAGAGGGTTCGAGACGGATGATGCGGCGCGAAAATTGGCTGGGAGCACCATTATAGAGACGGGTGAACTTGCCGCTGTCAACTCCATCTCCTTTGTCATACCGAGGTATGGCCGGTATTGGTATCAGATGAAGATTATCGGATTGTTGAATCATGGAGAGATAGTGAAAAAAGGAGATTCAATCGCACAGCTCGATCCGACAGAGATCAATAAATTTATCCTGGATCAGGAAAGTAACCTGGAAACGCAACTGGCCGTGTTGGAAAAATTATATGTGGAACAGGAAAATAGAGGGCAGGAAAGTGAGTCCCGAATCAAAAATGAGCTGGCATCATTCGATTTGAAGAAGATCGAATTGGAAGCTTCCCGTTTTGAGTCGGAACGGTTACGCCGCATAAAAGAGTTGGAATTCGAGCAGGCAAAGATCAATCTTGAGAAAGAGAAGCGGATTTATGAACTGAGTGAGGTGATCAAAGCAAATGATTTGAAGATTCAAGAAATCAGGGTGGAACAGATTCGGAAAGAGATAGAAAATGCCAAAGCACTGCTGCCAAAACTCACTCTGCGCACACCCGTATCTGGCGTGTTTCAGATTGAATGGAATTATCAGGGACCCACCAGAAGCTTATACAGGATAGGAGATAATATATATGCTGGAAATAATCTGGCCAAAGTGCCCGAATTGGAATTTATGAAAGTGAATACCCAGGTAAATGAGACCGATTTTCTTAAACTGGAGGTCAACCAGAAAGTGGCGGTCCGTTTAGATGCGTTGCCCAAGGTGGTGTTCGAGGGGGAGGTAGCCTATATCGGCAAGTTATGCCGGTTAAAAGAGACAAAGTCGCGGCAGCGGGTTTTCGATGTGGAGGTCAGGATATTGGAGCCGGATGAGAGGCTGAAGCCGGGGATGACGGTAAGTTGTGAATTTTTATAAAAAAAGAGTATGCAATACGGTGAGAATATTCGCTTGGCGCTTCAGGGACTGATCGACCACAAATTTCGTTCTTTCCTGACCATGTTGGGAATCATATTTGGTGTGGCCTCGGTGATTACCATGTTGTCGATTGGAGAGGGTGCAAAACGAGAAGCCATCGCGAAGTACCAGGATCTGGGGGTAAATAATATCATTGTCAGGGAAAAATCGCTTTCGGATGAGGAGTTGGAGGAGGTGCGCGCAAAATTCTCCCAGGGGCTTTCTATACAGGATGCCCATGTTATCCAAGAGATTGTGCCCGGCGTGGAGAGGATTGCCTCGCAAGCCGAAAAGAGCAGTGAGGTGAGGTACGATGATAAGTCGGTGAAATCGACCGTCATAGGCATTACCCCCAATTTCCTTGGCTTGATGAACTACAAAGTACAACAGGGAAACTTTATCAACGAGAAACAGTATAGTGAGCGGTTGAAAGTATGTGTGCTGGGGGCAGGTGTGGCTGCCACCTTCTTTAAGGGCGAAGATCCCATCGGGAAATTGGTGAAGATCGACGACCAATGGCTGGAGGTGGTCGGTGTGCTGGCATCCAAAAGCCTCTTTACCGAAACGGTGGGCGAGCTGGCGGCAAGAGACCTGAACCGGGATGTTTATGTGCCGCTATCCCTGTTCCTGAATCGCTTTACCAGGGAGAATATCCTCTCCAGTGAAATCCAACAGATCACTGTGCAGATCACTAATTCGGATAGGCTGATCGAAGCTTCCCGGATTATCGACGAAATCCTGAAAAGACATCATTTCAATAACGATGACTACAGCATTGTCATCCCTTACGAATTGTTGAAACAGGAAGAGAAAGAGCGACAGATCTATAACATCCTTTTGGGTGCAATTGCCGCCATATCACTCTTGGTGGGAGGGATAGGGATTATGAATATCATGTTGGCCACCGTCATGGAGCGCACCCGCGAGATTGGGATCCGCAGGTCGGTGGGAGCCCGTAAGATTGATATCATGAGCCAGTTTGTTACCGAGTCGGTGGTCATCAGCATTACCGGAGGATTGATAGGCGTATTGATCGGTATCATACTCTCGCTGGCGGTTACCCTGTTTACCGACATCACCACCTTTATCAAACCCTACTCGGTTTTTATCGCATTCTCTTTTTCGGTAATCGTGGGAGTCAGCTTTGGCTACCTGCCGGCGAAGAATGCTGCCAACTTGAAACCGGTAGACTCAATCCGTTACGAATAAAACAGAGAGGCTATGCTGATAGAAATTAAAGAGCTTAAAAAGAGCTATTCTTTGGGTGAGAGTGAGATTCCCGTCATTCACGGCATCGATCTCAATATCGAAAAGAACGAATATGTGGCCATCATGGGTCCTTCCGGTTCGGGAAAATCAACCTTGATGAATATTCTCGGTTGTTTGGATACGGCAACAAGCGGACACTACTATTTGAATAATATAGATGTAAGCACGTTGGACGATGATGCCCTCTCGCTTACGAGGAACAGGGAGATTGGTTTTATCTTTCAGAATTTCAATCTCCTGCCCCGGTTAAATGCGATCCAGAATGTGGAATTGCCATTGATCTATGCAGGTGTACCGGCTGTTGAGCGCAGAGAGAGAGCACTGAAATCCTTGGAGAGGGTGGGACTGTCTGACCGGTTGCATCATAAACCCTCCGAATTGAGTGGGGGGCAGCGACAAAGGGTAGCCATTGCCCGGGCATTGGTCACCAATCCCCGTATATTGTTGGCAGATGAGCCTACCGGAGCGCTCGATTCCAAGACGGGGATAGAGATCATGCGCCTGTTCGAGGAGTTACACAAGGAGGGAAATACAATCATCCTGATTACCCACGAACAGGAGATCGCGAATTATGCCCACCGTAATATCTATCTCAAGGATGGAATGATCCATTCCGATAAGTTGAATCAACAGATACGGATTTTGTAATGTGCCAATCCCGATAACCTGTCCCTATTGATCGGGAAATCGGGAGGAGTAGCGCCAATCATCATTTTCCATTATCCATTGTCAATTAATGAAGTTTATGAAAAAAATATTTTTAATTTCCATCTCTTTCTTTCTCTCCGCACTCTACTTGCATGGCCAATCGGTGCATACCCTCACCTTGGAAGAAAGCATAGAGATTGCCAAGAGCAAAAGCTATAGTATGTTGAAATTGGGAGAAGACCTGAAAATCGCCGAATACAACCTGAAGTCGGCGACAAACCGGTTGAAGACGCACATCGACATGACCATCGGGGCTCCTCAATACACCGAAACCATCGAAAGCTGGAAAGATACTACCGGCATCACCTTTTATTATCCGGTGAAGGAGCTGGGCTACTCTACCGTATTGACGATTAACCAGCCTTTACCAACCGATGGTAATATATTTATTCAGAATATGCTATCGAGTGGAGAGAACTTCAATAGCAATTTCCGCTCTTCCCGGTTGCGTTCCCGCATCGGATTGAGCCAGCCGATCCATTCCTTTTATGCCTATAACAATATCCGGTCGACGCTCAAACGGGCGGAACTCGATTATGAACGTTCCAATAAACAGTATCAGAGGGAGGAGCTGAATCTCGTTTATCAGGTAAGCAGCGCCTACTATAATTTACTGTCGCTTCAAAGAAGTACGGAGATCGCCCATCTCGACCTGGATCGGCAGATGGAAGCACATGAGATATCGCAAAACAAATATGCCGCCGGCTTGATACGTGAAGTGGATGCGCTACAGATGGAGGTCGATTTGGCCGAAGCACAAAACAATTACGATATTGCGTTGCTCAACGAAGTGTCTGCCAAAAACTCTTTTAAGGAATTATTGGGCTTGGATTTGGATGACAGCGTAACCTTGCACAATGAGTTGAATTATCAGATCATAGTGATCGATCCGGAAAAGGCCATCGAGATGGCGCTGAAAAACAGGTTGGAGGTAAGGGAACAGGAGATACAGATAGAGTTACAGAAATTGAATATAAAGCAACAGCGGTCGAACGGAATGATCAAGGGGAGTATTGATGCCTATTTCGAAAGGGCCGGGATAGACCAGCAAACCGGCATCGCTTTTTTCCCTTCTATTCGAAATTCCTATAACAACCTGATAGAAAGAAATTCCAGTTATGGTGTGGGACTGACCATTACCATACCCATCCTCGATTGGGGTGAAAACCGTGCCTTGGTAAAGGCATCCGAATCGCGGTTGAAACAATATAACTATCGTAAAGAGGAGGTTGAAAGGGAAATTGAGACCGAGGTAAAGAATCTCATAGCCAGTATCAACAGCAATTTAAAGAGATTGCAGGTGTTGGAAAGAAACGTGGTGGTTGCCGAAAAGAGCTTTGAGATCACCCGGAAACGCTTCTCCGATGGAGATATCGACAGTCAGGGGCTGGCATTGGAGAGAAACCGCCTGAACAATGCATATACCTCTCATCTGAGGGCATATATCAATTATCAGTTGTCGTTGGCCGACCTGATGAGGAAAACTTTTTACGACTTCCAGCGCCAGGTGGAGGTGAATTGATCGTTTAACCTGCCCACATCAGATCGCTCATGATACCGTCGGAGATAAAGATGCCGTCGCGAGTCAGTTTCAGCCTGTCTCCTTCCACCTTGAGCATTTTTCTTTCAAGATACTTCTGTGCATTTTGCAGGCAGTAGCGATGAAATTCCTCGCCAAAGCGAGTTGTAAGCGTTGTCAGGTCGAGCCCCCACATGGTGCGAAGACCGGTAAGTACCGCTTCGTTGTATTTCTCGCTCAACCCCAGCTGTTCTATTTCCCGGTACAATTT
>LSQX01198511.1_pt1 | contig 22948 bp, 23 predicted proteins | sample 654561 | NCBI WGS metagenome assembly LSQX01 (sample SAMN04489861, study PRJNA283612) | anaerobic digester metagenome | isolation source: 4 biogas reactors fed with cattle manure at either 37C or 55C with and... | place: Denmark: Kongens Lyngby | collected 2014
GAATCCAGATTGCCGGTCGGCTCGTCAGCCAGAATAATGCGTGGGTTCATGATCAGGGAGCGGGCAATCGCGGTACGCTGCTGCTGACCACCGGACATATTGGTTGCTTTGTTGTTTTTCACCTTGCTCAACCCAACCATGTCCATAAGCTCTTCTGCTCTTGCGGTCACTTTTTTATCCGCTTTATTGTGTTTGATTAAATAAGGCATCAACACATTTTCCAGCGCGGTGAACTCAGGCAGCAAATAATGGAACTGAAAGATGAAACCAATGGTTTCGTTGCGCAATACAGCCAGCTGATCACGATTCATGTGATCTGTCTGCCTGCCGGAGATGGTGATGGTCCCTGATGTAGGCCGGTCAAGTGTACCCATAATATTGAGTAAAGTCGACTTGCCGCTGCCGGACTGGCCGATAATGGCATTAAATGACTGCTCGTTAAAACTGAGATTGACATCATAAAGAACCTGGGTTTTGATCTCAGTTCCGTATATTTTATTGATTCCGGATAGTTCAATGGCTTTATCCATTTCTAATCACCTCGATCGGATCCAGCTTACCCGATTTTTTTGCAGGTATCAGTGAGGCCAATGATGACGCGGCAACCGCGATACCAAAAGAAAACGCGAAAAAGGCCGGATCAATCAGTAAAGCCACCACAGGTGTTCCGTCAGGATTTCTGGCAAATACCGTAAAAGCATAAGCCAGGCCATATCCAAGTAAGACACCGGCCAATCCGCCCAAAACACCAAGAATCAGTCCTTGATATAGAAATACCATAGAAGCCTGGCGGTTCCTGATGCCCATCGCTTTGAGAATACCGATTTGCCGAGATTTCTGCAGTACGGAAATGGCCAGCACGCTGGCGATCGCCAGCACAACCGAAATAACAACGAACAACTGGATCATGGTGCTGGATATGCTTTGTCCATTCAGGCCTGAGAGCAGCTGCTCATTCTGATCTTTCCAGTTGTCGATGCCCAGACTGGCAAGGCCTGGATCCGCTTTGAGGATCGAGGCGATTTCATCAGCCAGGAAAACCTGGTCGCTGGCCAATTGCATCTCGATCGATGTTACGGATCCGTCTTTTTCCAGCCTTTCCTGTGCGGAAACCAGTGTCGTGAGAAACCAGCTTTTATTGAGTGATTGTACCTTTATGTCAAAAATCCCGCTTATAACATAAGTTAAGCGCAAGCCTCCGGCCACCGTGACTTCCAGGCTATCACCGACCTGCAAGGACAAGGCTTCCTGAAGTCCTGTACCGATGGCCACCTCATCTTTCCCGGAAGGCAGCCGACCCACGATGAGTCGTTCGGATAATGCATAAATACCCTCTGCTGCCGCAAAATCAAGACCGCGGAGCAGGATGGATTCAGTGTTGTCTCCGTCCGTGAGCAGGCCGGGCTGGTCAAGCACTGGTGACACATCGACCAGACGTTCATCGGTCGCGCGTATCAGATCAATAATGGTTGTGTAGTCTGTGATGAAACGGTCTTCAGACATAGAAGTAACCGTAATCTGCGAAGCATTACCAATGGTTGTTTCAACCAGACTTTTTTGCAGACCCTGGATCAGCGAACCAATAAAAATCTGCACGGATATGCCAATCGCAATGCCCAATGCGATCATGATGGTTTGCCCTTTGCTGGACTTCAAAAAACGAACAGCGATTTTCAATGATACACTCATGAAGGTTTCACCTCCAGGGCATAAATATCTTCAATGGTGCGGATGACTGACAAGGCACCAATCCTGTGTACAAGCTCAGGGTCATGATTAAAGGCGTAACCACTGGCTAAAATGCGCAGCTGCGGCCATAATTGCCTGATTTCCGCAACAATGCCTTGAACTTTAAACAGGTTGTAATAGTTCACGACATTGATCACAACATAATCAGGCTGCTCCAGTTCCAGCCCTTTGAGCATATCTGCTTTAGGGGTGTTGCTGCCGACGAAAATAGTCTTGTAGCCGCAGAGCAAAAAAAAGTCGCTGCCCATGCGCGCCCCCAGTTCATGGAATTCGTCTGAGGGTGATACAATGACCACTTTCCCTTTGTCCTGCCGATCAGCACGCGCTTCTGATTCTGCCAGCACATAAGGGTAAGCACATTCAATGATGGTTCTGATGATCGCACTGCGGACATGCTCGCGCCAGATGGCAGCAGGTTGACGATCTTCTGATTCTGTCATGCTGTTAAGCGCAGGTGCAAGCACCTGGGTATACAACCCGGCAACATCAAAAGATTTTTGATCAAGCATACTTAGAGACAGCCTCACACAGCGGGCTTTGTCCATTTGTTCCAGCGCTTCCCTGAATGCCGGGATATGGATGTTCTGATCAGCCATAACGCCCCTCCTCATTCCGTTATAAAGCAATTTTCATCTTTGTTTAGAATGCATTCTAGCAGAAATGAGATCGTTATGCAAAGCATACAGGATACACTTTCAAACCTGCACTGCACTTTTAAAGATGGCCACCTGCCTGATTGCATAGAATGAGCTGGTGTCATATAAAATTCTTTGATAGGCTGCTTGATGACACGCATAGACAGCAGCATATCATGGTGCTATATTTAAGAAAAGAAGGTTGCAGATCAATATCACAGCAACCTGAAAAATATGGTTGATTCAGGGCAGCTATGATTGATTGACTGTATCTGGACGCTTGGTCAATCAGGAGCGAATAGCGTAACCGGCCTTTGTTAAGGCCGGTTTTTTTGTGGAAGAAAGGAGATGAAAAACACCTCGTTCTCCATATGATGCAGTGAACTGGCAGAAGAATACCCAGCCAGGCAACAACCGCACTCCTGTAAAGCAGGATGGTCGTTTAGAAAGGAACCTACCATGACAAAATTAAGTGTGATCGAAGGAATTGGCCCTGCCTTTGAAGAAAAGCTGAATCAGGCCGGAATCAAATCTGTTGAACATCTTCTGGAGACCGGTGCTAAAAAAGCAGCACGGGTGGAATTGGCCGAGAAAACGGAAATATCCGAAAAACTGATCCTTCGCTGGATCAATCATGCTGATCTGTCCCGGATCAAGGGTGTTCGCGGCGAGTATGCGGAGCTGCTGGAAGCGGCTGGTGTCGATACAGTTCCTGATCTGGCCAGACGTAAACCGGATAATCTCTATGCGAAAATCGTCGAAACTAATGAGGCAAAAAAACTGGTGCGCAAACTGCCGACCGCTAATCAGGTCGCTGAATGGGTTGAACAGGCCAAAGCCCTGCCGCGTGTGATCGAATACTAGCTGCAGAATGATCCCAATTGAATAAAAAGTGCGAAGCCGGTGTCATACCGGCTTCGTTATGTGTTCCCTGATGTAAGCGGATTAGGAAGTAAAGCCGGCCATTCAAGCCTGGGTCTGACGCTTCTGGCGAACCGCTGCCAAAGACACTGCCAGCAGCGCGACCGCGAACCCCAGCTGTATCAATATATGTGAAAGGATAATCTGGATATCCTGGAGGGCATAACTGCTGAGGCTATCGATCTCATTGACCGCCAGCACATACCAGTAAGTTGGCGTGAAACTGGCGATCTTCTGCACCGTATCACCCAGTAACTCCTGCGGCACAAAAACACCACTGACAAAACAAGTGCCCAGCGCGATAACATTGGCCATTGACTGCTGAACCGCGCGACTGCGAACAAACTGACTGAGCAGAAAAGACAAGCTCAGGCAGGCCAGGGTGAACGTGAGCGAATTAAGCGCCAGTAGCAGCAGCTCAGCAAGTACCAGTTGATAGCTGCCCATCAACAAGCTGATCAGGAACATCAACAGCCAGACGGATAGAGCGAACAGTAAACAGGCGAAAACAAGCTGAGCATTAAAGCGAAAAAGATTCAGGGGCGAGCTGAGATTGCGACGCTTCAGGTCGGACTGGTTGAAGACAAGTAGGACCGTTGTGATGCCCAGAATCATGACAGCCATCATGGCGTAGGCCAGATAAATGAAATAGTACGCAGTCCGATTGATGGTTGTCTGCACACCTGCGTTCAATTGCACCGTAGTTTCCCTGGCCAGCGCGTTCTGAACCGATATGCTCAGTTCTGACGCGCTTATACTGTCCAGATTGCGCGAGAAAAGAGCGGACAGCTCAATGTAGCGTTCAATATAGAGATCCATGGCGATACCGGACCAATTGTCCGGGCTTTGCGTCCGTTGTAGTTTAGGCTGCGGCAGATGGCCCGACATGATCTGCTGACCAAATCCGGCAGGTATACGCAGGATATAATTGACATATCGGTAAAATACAGCATCCTGAATACTTTCCGTCTTGTCTGCCACATCGACACGGTGCGTCTGGCCTTCCAGCCAGGCAATAAAAGATGCTGTGAAGGGATCTTCAGTATCTTCATTGAAAATGGCAACACGCGGGCGGACCGGTTCAAAAAGCGTTTCTGCCGGAGCCTGGTAAAAGATGGTGAGCAACACAACAAAAAAGATAAAGATCAGCAGGTAAACAAGCATCGAGACGAAATTACGGCGTATTACTTTAAAACAGGCGTTAAAGACTTGCATAGCGCTGCCTCCTTACGATCATGGCAATGGTGACGAAGAACAGAAGTGCCATCAAAAGTTGCAGTCCGATCGACAAGAACACTTTATCCAGGGTGTCATAGTAATAGAGTGTGTAAAACGCATCACTGATCAGATTGGCCGGATTGATGTACCTCAAAGCCGGAAAAGCACGTATGGTTATGTATTTCATATCAACGATCATCAGACCGGAAAGAAAGGAGCAGACCATGGAGACCCCGATCAGCATGGCGTTCTTTATCGCCTCACTTAAGCGGGTGACAGCAGCGATAAACCCGCCTAGCGAAACGCCCAGCAGACTGCCGGACAAGGTGGCCAGCAGGATCACTGCGATATGGTTGCCTATATTGACACTCAGGATAAATTGCAGATAGGCCAGCAGAATCAGGATAGACAGATAATGGATCGACAAGGCAGCCAGCAGGGAAGACGCGAAAATTTTCATTTTATGAACGGGCGCGACATTCAGGCGGGCTGCCTGGGGGGACAGGTTGGCTTGAATGGCAATGACTTCTTTGAGACCCCAGAACCCGCCATAGAGGCAAGTCATGGCGATAAGCGCATAAAAATACGACAGGACGGTATCTGCTTCAGCTGAACTGACCGGTTTATCTTCGATCACCTCAAACGGCTGACTGGTCTGCTCCAGCAATGCTGGCAGCATGTCGGGGTTACTGAGAATAATTTGCTCAATTGCTGCCCGCTTTTGCAGATAATCATCGCAGAAACTTTTCAGGATGGTCTGACGAACACCAGATCGGGAGACGACAACACCAAATGTGCTGCCAGGTACAAGATACCCAACAACACGATCCTCATCAAGCGCTGCAGCAGCTTTTTCATCACTGAGTTCCTCCAGCCGGAATAACGGTTGCTCATTCGGGTTTTGCTCGTTCGGGCTGGAGACCGCCTGCAGTACCTGCTGCAGTGTGGTGTCTGCCTGGTAGGCTTCGTTGTTGACGACAGCGATTGGGATGGCCTGAAACACTTCATTCGCATTCAGGTTTGAAAAACTCATTTTGAACAAAGTCGCCAGTATAAGCGGGAAGAGGAAGGTCCAGAAGAGCATCTGGCGGTCACGTACAGAAGCCTTGATACGGTTAAGATAAATATGGCTGAACATGGCAATCCTCCTCAGTTGTTGTCGCGCAGCTGTTTCCCTGTTATTTCCAGGAATACGTCATTCAATGTCGGGCGTTCGCTGTAGAGTTCTCCATACGCGATTTCCCGCTGCTTAAGAAAATCAAGAATAATGCCAAGCGTATGGCTTTTGCGCTCTGATTTTATAATCAGATGGTGGTTTATGCACTCAGCAGAGAGAATTCCGGGTAAGGCAGCGATATCATGGCCCAGTTCAGGAAAAGGATTGATTATTTCGACTGTGATTTTCTCGCCGGTGCGAATCATACCCTTGAGTTCATCACTTGTTCCACTGGCAATGATTTTCCCCTTATCCATGATGGCGATGCGGCTGCAGATTTGCTCGACTTCCTCCATGTAATGTGAGGTATAGATCACGGTGGCCCCCTGCCGGTTCAGTTCAAGGATGCCCTCGAGGATGCTGTGGCGACTCTGAGGATCAACCGCGACTGTCGGTTCATCCATGAAAATCAACTTAGGCTTATGGGCAATCCCGCAGGCGATGTTAAGTCGCCGCAACAAGCCTCCGCTCAGTTTTTTAGGATAAAAGCGGCTGAAAGATTCCAGTCCGACGAAGGAGATGGCTTCATCGACCAGTTCATGGCGCTTTTTCTTGTCCGTGATGTAAAGACCACAAAAGTAATCGATATTTTCCCGAACGGTCAGCTCCTCAAACACAGCGACATTCTGCATGATGATGCCGACATCCCGCTTGAGTGCATAGGCGTCCGGCCGCATAGGCTGGCCAAACAGCTCAATGGTACCTTTGCTGAATTTGAGTAAAGCCAACATGCAATTAATGGCAGTGGTCTTGCCGGAACCATTTGGGCCGAGCAGACCGAAGATCTCACCTTCATCAACCTCCAGGCTAAAATGGTCAAGAGCGACCAGCTCGTCGTAGCGTTTAACCAGTTGATCCACTTTTACAATCATGGGAACCTCCTTATCCGCTTTCCAGTATCAGAACAGGAACATCCTGTTTTCTCTTAGCTCCAGATTTATCATGACAGGATATCCGCCGGGTTTAAAGTGATACATGTCACGATTTACCTTTGGACTACAGCCTAAGCATGACAATTGTCACCATTGTCATCGTGCCTTTATCATGGACTGTATTGTACCGGCTATCAAGGCTGTCCATGCCGGCCAGCAGGTCTTTGGAGATGACATCATGGCCAGAATACCGGCACTGGTCAGCGATCCGCAAAATCCGGATTTTATAGCCTTTGGCTTGTTAGAACGTGAAATCGATTTGATTCGTCTGGTTGCGGAAGGTATGAACAACAAAGAGATTGCCGCCCATCTCTACCTGAGTGAAGGAACGGTACGCAACCAGATCTCAATCGTTTTGGAAAAACTGGGTTTACGGGACCGCACCCAGCTGGCTGTGTTCTATTACAAGCAGAAGGGCCGTTATGGATAATCTCCCGCAGGCCGCCGGACGAGAAGTGCTCCTGCACAATTTCACCCAATCATTCAATCCTTTATCAAACCTCAAGCAGCAAAAAGATCATCGCTGCAGCCCGAAAAAAGCACCTGAGCCCGGCGGACTCAGGTGCTTTTTAAAAAACTTTCCAGTCAACCTATTATTTCTTGAGTGCTTTATCGAAAGCGACATCAGATGGGCTGAAATTGATGCGTTTTACCATCGCGCAGGCTTCAGTTGCGCCAAAAACACGCTCCATGGCACTATCTTCCCACTCAACAGACAGCGGTCCGTCATAACCAATATCATTCAACTCGCGAATCATGCGCTCAAAATCCACACTGCCATGCCCCGGTGAGACGAAATTCCAGCCGCGCCGGGGGTCGCCGAAGGTCAGGAAAGAACCCAGAATGCCTTCTGTGCCGCTTGTATTGACCAGGGCGTCCTTGACATGAACATGATAAATTTTATCAGCGAATTCACGAATAAACAGATGTGGCTTTATTCCTTGCCAGACCAGATGGCTGGGATCAAAATTTATTCCCAGTGTGTTATTGCCGGCAAATTTCTCCCGGAAGAGTTTTTTCGCGGAATAGAAATCGAAGGCGATCTCAGTTGGATGAACCTCCAGGGCGAAGCGGACGCCACAACGTTTAAACTCGTCCAGGATCGGTGTCCAAAGGGTGACAATCTCATCATAGCCTTCTTCGATCATCTCTTCTGTCGTCTGCGGGAATGAATACCAGAAAGCCCAGATTGGTGAGCCCATAAAGCCAGTGACGACAGAGCAGCCCATGGCCTGAGCAGCCCGTGCGGTCAGCTTCATTTCCTTGATAGCCCATTTGCGGATGGCTTTGGGATCGCCTTTATATTGGTCAGGGGCAAAGCCGTCCAGACGTTTGTCATATCGATCTCCGACACACTGCCCTGCCAGATGGTTGCCGATGGCCCAGCACTGTAAGCCGTATTTTTGCAGAATAGCCTTTTTCCCGGCTACATACTCAGGATCGGCTGCTGCCCTGCTTACATCAAGATGATCACCCCAGCAAGCAATTTCCAGGCCTTCGAAGCCCATTTTCGCTGCCAGACGGCAAACTTCTTCAAAGGGCAGATCGGCCCACTGGCCGGTGAACAGGGTTACAGGTCTTGTCATACTTCTCACCTCTTGCATTGATTGTGGCCTGCTCATAAACGCAGCCCATAGTTTTCGTGACTAAAAAACAGTTATGACTGGTTAATCCGCTGGTACATCAACCCATACAGCGCCTTGATGGGAGCTGGCTACGCAGCTTTCAATAAACCTGACACCGGCTATGCCCATGTCAAGGGTCGGGTATCGGATCATTTCGGCCTGCTTCAGCAAGCGCCATGTCGCTGAATGTTGCATAGACCCGTTCAGGATCCAGACCCAGCTGCTGGCCTTCCTGGCGATTCTTTTCTTCTGACTGGGAAAAGCAACCGGCAACCAGCCGGCCGCAGCCTTCCAGACTGATGGCCGCGCGATGCACCCTCCCGATAAATGAACCAGGGCCACCGCCAACCATGCCATAACGCAGAACGCGACCGTGATCACCGGCTTTTCTGCCTTCAATCATATGCCGTTCATCTCCTTTCCAGACTAATTTACTTGACCCTATCCTGCCTGATTCTCATCATACAACCATGGTACCTTGATCCTCCAGCAATCGCAAGAACAGGCAGCTGCTGGCTACATCGATCCAAACCGCCTGCTCAGGCAAGCGATAACCTGCGACCTGTCCTGGCACTTTCTATTGCACCCATGACCATTGCCAGGCTGTGTCGGTTGTCTGTTCCATCCGTTTCAGCCGGCCGGCCTGACAACAAAGCGTTGAACATTTCATCAAGACACCCGGCGTGCCGCTCCTGACCATGCCAGACATCTGCCCCATCAACGCGGTTTAACTCAGGAAGGAAGGTTCTTACGCCCTGATCTGGTTCAGGAGCCGCTATCTCAGCCCAGGGCATGGTATGACCATCCCAGCGTATGCTTCCATTGCTGCCGGTTATGCGCCAGTCTGCTTCCCAGCTGGTCTGGCAGCCCACCGCACACCAGGAACCACGGTAACAGAAGACTGATCCATCACTCAGTTCAAAGAGCGCGACAGCGGAAGCGTTGCCCTGATACCAGGATCCGGGTGGATTGAACTCATGGCAGTAGACAGACAAAGCCCTGGTGTCGCTAAGGAAACGAGCCTGATCAAACGTGTGGATGGCCATGTCCAGCAGCAGCGGACTGGCCATTAGATCCCTGAACCCCCCAAAGCGCGGCCCAAGGTAAAAATCAGCGCCGTAATAACCCGGTGTGCCAATAACACCATCCGTGATCAGGCGACGGCAGGAACGAATTTGTTCCAGATAACGGCGATTCTGCATTACAGCAAAAAAAAGATTGTTTTTACGGGCTTTGGCAACCAGGTCGTCTGCCTGATCCAGGCTTTCCGCCAGCGGTTTCTCACTCATGACGGCGCAACCGGCAGCAAAGGCTGTCCTGGTGATGTCATAATGGGCAGCCGGTATGGCCAGATTATAGACAAGCGCAGCCTTACTGTCGCGAATAACGGCTGCCAGGTCCGGCCCGGTTGGAACCTCTGTTAAGGCATAGGCCTCTTTGGTACGGCGGATCGCCTCTGGATCCGGATCGACCAGGCCGACAATCTGACAGTCCTGACGCTTCAGCGTATAGTCGATCCAGGCTCTGGACATGTTGCCGCAGCCAGCCACGACGATGCGAACGGGTAACGGAGGGATCAAAGCCATTCGTGCCACCTGCTTTCTTTAGTGCTGCATGGTTCAGGTTCCGGGTGCTTTTGCTGTTTCGGGCTGGTCGAGGGTCAGGTTTTTGACCCAGCGAAAGCGGTTGACTTTGATAAAAGCGACAATGCACTTGAGAAACTGATCTGATTTGAGCAAGGCAAAAACGACAACCGGCTCAGCATGAAAGAAAAAAGCCGCCAGCGAAGCTGCTGGAAGAACAAAACCCCATATGTGAATCAGATCATTTACCAGCACAAAATGCGTGGCACCGCCGGCCCGGACGATACCGGTCAGGCAGGAAACCTGGTAGGACGTGCCGACAATCATGAATGCCAGAACGATCATGAACGCCTGGACTGATCGCAGTGTTTCCGGTTCCAGATCGTAAATCAGCGGCACCAGGTGGCGTACACCCAGGATGGCCAGACCGGAAATCAGGCCTATCACAACAAATAGTACCTGCAGTGTTCGCGTGTAAAGACGCAAGCGTGAATGGTCACCGGAGCCGACCGTCTGCCCAATGATGATTGCAGTAGCACCGGAGGTGCCATATACCGCAACACTCATGATCGAGAAGAGGACATTTGCTATGCTGGCAGAAGCGAGAGCCACAGCACCAAGACGGCCGAGGATCGCGCCCTGAATGGCAAGGTTGATGCCCCAGAAGATATCACCCAGAATGACCGGCATACCGTAACGGAAAAAGCGCGCGAGCAGTTCTTTTTCAGTATGCATAAGGTCGCGCAGGCGCAAAAGCAGCTTTTTGTCAATAAAGCGGACATAGACAACAATCACGAATGTTTCCAGAATACGCGCAATCAGTGTGGCGATCGCTGCCCCACGCAAACCCAGTGCAGGAGCGCCCAGGTTACCAAATATCAGAATCCAGTTCAGGGAAACATTGACTGCAAAAGTCATGATGGACAAGTACATGCCAATGCGCACTGTTTCCACACAACGCATGGACGCGACCAGGACTTGTGTCAAACAGAAAAAAACATATGTGAACCGGATAATCGTGAAATAAGTCATGGCCTCTGTCATGACCGCTGCGTCATCCGTGAAAAGGGAAAGCACACCATCAGGTATTGCCAGCGTGGTGATCAACAGCAGAAAACCAGCACCAAACGCGAAGCGCAAAGCAATTCCGACGATGGAACGGACTTTGGCGGCATCACCTTTGCCCCAGAATTGGGCGCCAAGAACCATTAAGGCGGCACTAAGCCCGATAACCAGCATATGCAGGATGTTCTGCAATTGATTTCCAACATACGCTCCGGATAAGGCCAGTTCACCAAGCTGACCGACCATGATGTTATCAGCAAGACTGACGGAATACGTAATCATGTTTTGCAGCGCCAGAGGTGCTGCCAGCAAGAGGAGCCTTTTATAGAAAGATCGATCCCGAACCATCAACATTACGTGTACCTGCCTGTCCTTCAGCCAGAGCGCTGAAATAGGATTATGCCGCAAACATGCTCCGGCTATGCTTGTCATGAGAACAGATACATGACTGAGAAAATGTATGCCGCAATCATGCAACAAGATGCCATAACCGACGCTTTACTTTTGTATTCTATCATTTATTCTGACAATTTTCCCACCACCGGATGTTTCGGCAGCATTGCTATTATGGCAACACGTACGCTATCCAGTGAACGAGATCGGAAAATGACAATCATTCTTGTCAGGTTGTGATCCAGTTTTCTGTGCACCAAACGATTATGAACCGACACACCGCCATATCCAGTTAAGAAAACGCCTGGGCATTGGTATTGCCCAGACGTCATCAAACTAGATTTTCACGAACGAAACAAATAATCGGCCAGATAGCCCTGATCATCAGTCAGGCATCAAGGCTTTTCATCTTCTATTTTGCTAAGACGGTCACGGATTTGCTTGAGTTCAGACTCCAAGGCATCCGCCTGATTCTTTAAAAATGATTTCTGGTCAACGGGTTCGCCATAAAAGGGCGTGTTATAACGCTGCCAGAATGGCTGGCCTGTCGCGTAAAAACGATTACGGAACCCACGACCGCCAAAACAACCTCTGCCTCCGCCGGGCTGTACATAGCCCGGACGCTGGAAACCTGCACAAAAACCCATGCCGCGTCCCGTCATCGGACCACCGCCATAAGGGCCTGTTCCATCTCCTCTTGGCATCTTAATTCATCTCCTTTAATTTGTTGTTTAGCCGTAAGACGGCTTATTTCTGTTTTTACATCATGTTATTGCCTTGTCATCAACGCACCGCATTTAGGACACTTTTTGGTATTACAGGGTACACTCCACGTGTGAGGGGCTGTCGCACCACACGACGGGCAGACACAAACATCGCCTGACGCGGGAGGTACGCCACGACCGCCGCGGCCGAACGGGCGTCTGCCGCCCGCAGATCCTTGTCCCATGGGTCCTGTTCCATCTCTTCCTGGCATAGCAGATCACTCCTTTCCCAATGATGAATCATCATACATTATGATTTAATGACCATGATCAGCTTAGCATTATTATGAACATATGTCAATAACTCGTTAAAGGGTTCTTCAAAATTTCTGGTTGACAGCCTCATGGGCGGTGATAGACTATAAATGAGCATATGTCAATAATGAAATGAGGTGTTTCTTATGAAGATTACTTTAACCGTACTGGGGTCAAGCCTGGAACATGATCTGGATCCGCGCTTTGGACGCGCCCGCTATTTTTTAATTTACGATACCGAAACACACTTTGTAGAGGTTATCGATAATGAAGCCAACGCGCCATCTGGTGGTGCAGGCATCGCGGCGGCACAGAAACTTGTAGACCGCCAGGTTGAGGTAGTGATTACAGGCCAGGTCGGCCCTAACGCGCTCAGTGTTCTGAGAGCAGCAAAACTCAAGCTTTACCAAGGCATAACGGGCACTGCAAAACAAAACCTTGAAGCCTTCCAGGCAGGCAAGTTGAATGATCTGGAACGGTTTGTCCCGTCGCATAGCGGAAAGTGAGATAGGTATGATTATAGCTGTCCTTAGCGGCAAAGGTGGAACCGGCAAGACGACTGTATCGGCAGGACTGGCGAAAGTTATTTCCAACGCTCAGTATGCTGATTGTGATGTTGAAGAGCCAAATGGCGCGATTTTCCTACAGCCGCAGCTGTGTGATCCTGAACCTGTCGAGGTGCTCGTTCCCCAGGTTGATGAGAATCTGTGTACTGGCTGCGGGGCTTGCGCCCGGATTTGCCAGTTCAACGCAATAGCGGTTGTTCGCGGAAAAGTATTGATGTTTCCTGAGCTTTGCCACCATTGCGGTGCCTGTGTGCTGGTTTGTAAACCAGGCGCACTGACTGAAGTACCCCGCTTTATCGGTCAAATTGAGCAGAATAAGGCAGGCAGCTTTATACAAGGCCTGCTCAATATTGGAGAGCCAAGCGGGCTGCCCATTCTGGATGCCATTAAAAAGCGACTGGATCCTGACCAGCCTGTTTTGCTTGATTGTCCGCCAGGCACCGCCTGTTCCGTTGTAAAAAGTCTGGATGGAGCGGATTTTGCCTTGCTGGTTACTGAGCCAACGCCCTTCGGTTTGCATGACCTGACAATGGCAGTTGATCTCGTTACCCAGATGAACCTGCCGGCTGGCGTGGTGATCAACAAGTCCGGCCAGGACGATGAAATGATTGAGTCCTTCTGCAAAAAACGCGGCCTGCCTGTCCTTCTGAGGATTCCGTTCAGCCGGTCTATCGCGGAAAACTATGCAAAAGGCTATCTTCCAGTCGATACAGATCCTCTTTGGCGTGAGCGCTATGTTGATCTTTTCGATCAGATTCGCGAAAACTTTGCGACGCACGGTTGCAGTCAGGGTCAGCAGCAAGGAGGGAAGGACTCATGAAGCAGGTTGTTCTGGTGAGCGGAAAGGGTGGAACCGGCAAAAGCACCATTGCGGCCAGCCTGGCCCAGATGATTGAACATAAGATGCTGGCTGACTTGGATGTGGACGCGCCAAACCTCCATTTGCTGCTCAAGCATGATATACGCCATAAAATGGATTACTACGGTGCGAAAGTGGCGCAGATAAATCCGGAAAAGTGCATTGCTTGCGGACGCTGCAGGGAGACCTGCCGTTTTGCGGCGATATCCCCTGACTATATCGTGAATCCATTGGCCTGTGAAGGCTGTGCTGCCTGTACGGTTGTCTGTCCGACAGAGGCCATTCAACTCAATGAGGTTAAAACAGGCGAGCATTATATCTCAGATACATCCTACGGTACCTTTGCCCACGCCAAATTGTCCATTGGCGCCGAAGGATCCGGCAAACTGGTGACGGCGGTCCGCAAGAGCCTTTTTGACTATGAAAACGGAGAAGACCTCGTTTTACTGGACGGCTCACCTGGCATTGGCTGTGTCGTGATCGCTTCCATCACGGGTACTGACACTGTTGTAGCCGTCGCAGAACCGACCCGTTCCGGTTTGCATGATCTGAAACGAGTGCTTTCAGTTGCCAGCCATTTCAGGGTGCCGGCCTGTGTCTGCATCAACAAGTGGGATCTCAACCCGGCTATCAGCGATGAAATCGCGGATTGGTGCACAGAACATCATCTTCCTGTCATCGCCCGCTTCCCCTTTGACGGTGCTGTTATGGAAGCATTGAAAAACAACATGACCCCTCTTGAAGCAGGTGTTCCCGGTTTTACAGACGAACTGAAGCGCTTTTGGACAGAGCTTCAGCAATACTTAAAAAAATAACCTTTCCACACTGTGCAGCGGGAAACCTTTTCAGGCCCTGCTGCCAGACAAGCTGAAACGTATGTGGGAAGTTGTGTTAAAAAAGCATCACGATGCAGTTTTCAGACGGCACTTTTCTATAGATAGCCGGTCATGAAAAAAGGAAGGAACAAGAACATGGCGGAAAAAACTCAGGATTTACAGGTTGACACGCACCCGCTTAATGAAATACGCCGTACCATCGCTGTTTTAAGTGGTAAAGGGGGTGTGGGCAAATCATTGATAACAGCTCTGCTGGCAACATACCTGCAACGCAGCGGCAAGTACCGGGTAGGTGTGCTGGACGCTGATGTGACCGGACCCTCTATTCCCAAAATGTTTGGTGCGGACAAGTTTAAACCGCGGGGCAGTGATGAAGGGTTGTTTCCTGTACATACACACAGCAACATACAGCTGATGTCCATTAATCTTCTGTTGGAGGATCCGACAGCTCCTGTGATCTGGCGCGGCCCGATTCTGGCCAATACAGTCAAGCAGTTCTGGCGTGATGTGATTTGGGGCGACTTGGATTTTCTTTTGATTGATATGCCGCCGGGAACTGGAGATATTCCACTAACCGTGTTCCAGTCCCTGCCGATTGATGGCCTTGTCATTGTCACATCGCCGCAGGATCTGGTTTCTCTCATCGTCAGCAAAGCCATTCACATGGCACAAATGATGAAGATACCCATTGTCGGACTTGTAGAAAACATGAGCTACACGACTTGCCCGCATTGTGGACAGAGAATCAACCTTTTTGGTATTGGACACAGCAAACAGGCAGCTCAAGAAGCCGGCATCCCGTTTCTGGGTGCCCTGCCAATTGATCCTGAGCTTGCCACACTCAGCGACCGGGGCCAGATTGAGCGTTTTCACAAACCTTATCTGCAGTCTTGCCTGGAGGCTTTAGAAAAAATACCGTCGCGCTACCAGACATTCAAAGTACCAGATTTGACTCCGGCAGATGACGAAAAAGAAATTTTGTCTGACGAATCGGACACAAGAAAACAAAGTGACGACTCAGGAGGTTCTATGAAAAAGATTGCCATTGCATCAGACAACCAGGTGGTATCAGCCCATTTCGGCCATTGCGAAGGTTTTACGCTTTTCACAGTTTCAGACGGTTCAGACGAGTTCGAAAAGCAGTATTTGCCAAATCCTGGTCATAAGCCCGGATTTTTGCCCAACTACCTCAATGAGCAGGGCGTTACGGTCATCATAGCCGGAGGTATGGGATCAGGCGCTGTGGAAATTTTTCAGGAGAAAGGCATTGATGTGATCACCGGAGCGGAAGGTGATGTTGATCAGGTTATCCGCTCCTACATAGATGGCACTTTACAGGCCAGCGGAGCTGTATGCCATGAGCATAGCCACAGCGGCGACTAGGATTAACAATAGAGTCTGATCTGTCTGATCTGTCCTTTTGTTTGCTTGCCCCTGCCGCGCCATTCTGTTAACGTGTAGACACAGGCAGAATCGCTGCAGGGCTATTGGCGCGTGTTCGCGAGACACGATTCCCGGATGACGCGGACGACCAGGAAAAACAGGGCGATGATCTGCCGCGAAACAGGTCGCGAATCTAGACAGCGCGACCTGGAGGAGGTGCACAGCGTGGATGCGAAGCAACAAGCGGCACAACACCAGGGAGAAACAGACCGGGCTTTGATCAGAGCCGCTGATCAAGCACGTCGTTTTGCTTATGTGCCCTATTCCGGTTTCAGGGTAGGTGCCGCGCTGCTTGACGAGAAGGGATGTCTGTTTAGTGGTTGTAATGTAGAAAACGCTTCGTATGGCGCGACCTGCTGCGCAGAGCGCACTGCAGTCTTCAAAGCCATATCAGAAGGCGCTGGCAAAATCAGGCGTATGGCTGTGGTCTGTGATCAGGATAAACCATGTATGCCCTGCGGCATTTGCCGCCAGGTTCTGGCCGAGTTTGCGACAGAAGATTTTCTGCTTCTGGCCGCGGCGGCAGACGGCAGTTACCGTGCTTATACCATAGAAGGACTGCTGCCTGATGCTTTCTCACTCTAAAAGGGCGTTTGTCTTGAATTTTTCTCAGATCGTGCCTCAAAACTGTGGTCATATTGAACTATTTGAACGAGGTTTGTTCATGTTTTCTGGCGGCTGGCTGCTTTCCTGGCGTGCCTGCCTGAAAAAGGAGCCTTCCCGGTCACAAATCACATAAAGCGGCCGTCCTTTAACTTCTTCGAAAATTCGGCCGATATACTCACCAATGATACCCAGCATAATGAGAATAATGCCACAGAAAAATAGGATGACACACATCAGAGAAGCGTATCCGGGTTCCATCACGACCAGATCAAAAAGACGGGCAATAAAGACAAAAAGCAGAAAACAGAAACTGCAGATCGAGAGCGTTATACCGATGCCGATGCCCAGTTTAAGCGGTTTATAAGAAAATGAAGTAATTCCGTCAATGGCGAGTTTCAGCATCTTGCGCAAAGGGTATTTGGTTGTACCGGCAAAACGCGGTGCACGCACATAATCTACGTAGGTCTGGCGAAAACCCAGCCAGCTGATCAGGCCGCGGACATAGCGGTTGTGTTCCGGTAATGCGGAAAGCGCGTGGCAGACCCGGGCGTCAATCAGCCGGAAATCACCGACATCAACCGGGATATCCACATCGGTGATGCGATGCAGCAGACGGTAGAAAAGCCTGGCGCTCACCTTTTTGCCCAATGACTCGCCTTTGCGGGCGACGCGATGGCCATAGACGACATCAAAGCCGGCTTGCCACTGCTCGATCATGGCCGGGATCAGTTCAGGCGGATCCTGCAGATCTGCGTCGATAATAATGACCGCGTCGCCAGACGCGTGGTCCATCCCCGCGGTAATGGCTGCCTGATGTCCGAAATTACGGGAAAAAGTCAGAAGCTTAACCCGGCTGTCAGAAGCACACAGCTGCCGGGCAAGAAGGCCGGTGCGGTCGCGGCTGCCATCATTGATATAAATAATTTCCCAGGGGTGGCCTAATTGATCCATAACACGCAGAAGTCGTTCATGGCAGGAGTCGATCACAGCCTCCTCATTATACAGGGGGACAACGATTGAATAACGGATATTTTCCATGACAGCCTCCCTTGCACAACGGTTTTATTATAGCAGAATGACCAATTTTGTACAGTATAAATGGTTACACGCAAAAGGCGCGGTTACGTTATAATTAAATCAGGATAGATATCCTGAGCCTTGAAAGTAAAAGAGAACGATTCAGAAGGGAGCGGTCATCATGAAGATCAACATTAACGGCAAAGGTATGAAGGTAGGCGATCAGCTGCAGCAGCGCATTGAGGAGAAACTGGGCAAGTTCAACAGGTTCTTTGGAGATGAAGCGACAGCAACCGTCAAGGTCAGACCGGAAAAAGATCAAAAATGCATTGAGGTCACGCTCAAGATCCACAAGCATTATTATCGTGCGGAATGCATTGCCGATGATGTTTTTACAGCTCTCGACCAGACCATTGACGTGCTGGAAGGACAGATCCGCAAACATAAAACCAAAATCGAGAAAAAGATCCATGATTACGCCTACATGAAGGAGTACCTGAAAACACAGACTGACTCAGTGCCGGATGTTGAAGAAGAACCCCGCATCATCAAGCGAAAATCTTTTGAACTCGACCCGATGGACGCGGATGAGGCTGTTCTGCAGATGGAAATGCTGGGCCACAGCTTTCTGCTTTTCCTGGACGCGGAAACAGACAAGGTCTGTGCTGTCTATAAAAGGAAAGACGGCCAATATGGCCTGCTCGAACCTGAATACTAGAACGAGAGCCTGCGCCGGAGCTGGTCCTCTCGTTGACAAGACTGGAAAGCCAGCCTGAACCAGAAACCATGACACGTTGCGTTACCCGTGCCATTGCCCGGATTCACATGATGAATCCGGGTTTTTTAGTCCGCATCAGCGTGCAGACCGGGGCTGGTCCATGGTAGAATAGTCATGGTCGTCCGGCCGAAGACCTTAAAGCCGGTATAAGAAAATGATAAGAACGCATGTCGGGAGACAACGGACATGATTCACCCTGTTTGGCCTGGTTGGTCAAAGTTCAGGGTCCTCGCTGTTGACCCTGAGCATACCAGATCCGGGAGGAACGTACATGGATGAACTGGACAGAATATTGGCACAAGCACAGCAAAATGCACCTATCGATCCTAATCGACAACCCGTCGTTGACCGGCAGGCAATCGCGCAAAGACTGTTGCGCGGTTTGAATCCGCAGCAGGCCGAAGCTGTCCAGCATGACAAAGGGCCGCTTCTCATCCTGGCCGGAGCCGGATCAGGCAAAACTCGCGTGATTACCCATCGGGTGGCCTGGCTGGTGAGTGTGCAGCATGTCCGCCCGTCAGCCATACTGGCCATCACCTTTACGAATAAAGCTGCTGCGGAGATGAAAACACGCATTGAACACCTCATCGGACCGGTAAGCCGCAGCATGTGGATCGGTACCTTCCATGCCATGCTGATGCGTATCCTGCGCCGCTTTGCCGACCGCATCGGGTTCAGTCGTGATTTTACCATCCTTGATACGGACGACCAGCAAAAAATTGTTAAACAATGCCTGGCTGAACTCAATCTGGATGAAAAGACATTTGCCATTCGTGCTGTGCACAGCCAGATCAGCACAGCGAAAAACAACCTGACCAGTGTCGAGCAGTTTACCCGCCAGTCCGGCAGCGACTATTTCCGAAGCCAGGTTGGCCAGGTTTACAAACGCTACCAGGACGTGCTGCGTAAAAACAACAGTATGGATTTTGACGATATCCTATACGAAGCAGTCCGCCTTCTGGAGTCTTGCCCCGATGTCCTTGCCGAGTACCAGGATCGTTTCGAGTATATCCTGGTGGACGAATACCAGGATACCAACCATGCGCAGTACCGACTGGTTCATCTGCTATCTGCCAGACATAAGAACTTGTGTGTCGTTGGCGATGACGACCAGTCCATCTACAGTTTCCGTGGCGCGAACATACAGAACATCCTTGATTTTGAAAAAGACTTTAAACGATGCAAGGTCATCAAGCTGGAACAGAATTACCGCTCAACCGGGCATGTCCTTAAAGCGGCCAATGCCGTGATCGGTCATAACCAAGGCCGTAAAGAGAAAGCGCTCTGGACTGAAAGCGCCGATGGTGAGAAGATCACTTTCCTACATGCTGAAGACCAGAATGAAGAGGGTCGTTTCATTGCCAGGGAAATCGAACGGCAGGTCAGCGCTTTGAGGGAAAAAAGATATCGTGATTTTGCGATCCTCTATCGCCTCAACGCGTTGTCACGAACGGTAGAGCAAGCATTGCGCGAGCAAGGCATCCCCTATCGCATCTATGGCGGCACCCGCTTTTATGACAGGAAAGAAATTAAGGATGTCCTGGCCTATCTACGCTTGATCGTCATGCCCCAGGATGACATATCCTTTAACCGGGTAATCAATGTACCGCGGCGTGGCATTGGTGATGTGACACTGGAAGCTCTGACAGCGATTGCGGCGCAGGAAGACCTGCCTCTAATGACGGTTTGCGCACAGGCTATCCGCTATCCCCAGTTGCAGCGTATGGCAGCGCGGCTGATGGCTTTCAGTGAGTTGATCAAGCGTCTGCAGGATGACCTGCAGGGCGGAGGGAAGACCTTCGCGGAATACATAGACTGGGTTGAGCAGGAGACCGGCCTGATCGATGATCTGGTGGAACAACAGCAGCGCCTGGGTAAGCATGATATCATCGACAGGATCGAGAACCTTAAGGAACTGCTCTCAGACGCCATGGAGTTTGAAAGCCAGCTTGAGCAATTACGCGAGGAAGGCGCTGATCTGCCGCCCGAAGACGAGGTGCTGCTGGCAGAAGGTCTACCTCAGGTCCTGCAGGCTTTTTTGGAGCGTGCCGCACTCTATAGCGAGATCGACCAGGACAAAGAGGAAGACGATGTCGTCAGACTTCTGACCATTCACAGCGCGAAAGGCCTGGAATTTGACACGGTCTTTCTGGTTGGTGCGGAAGAAGGACTTTTTCCGGGATACCGTTCGATGGGCAGTCAGGAAGATATGGAGGAAGAACGGCGGCTTGCTTATGTCGCGATTACCCGTGCGCGGCACAAACTTTACATCACAACCACCAGAACCCGCCTGATATTCGGGCAGACACAACGTTATGTCGTTTCCTTGTTTGTAAGGGAGATACCAGATCTGCATATGGAAGATATCGGCGGTTCACATCGCAGCGTGTCTGCCGGCAACTCAGCAGATCTCCTGCGGCGCCATGAACGCGTCCAGTTTCCCGGCGCGCCTGAGCCCTTCTTGAAAAAGAGCGCTCAGCCTCAGCGTCAGGAACCTTCAATTTCCGGGCCTGCTGTCCGCTATGCCCCGGGTGATCAGGTTCAGCATCCGCGCTTTGGCAAAGGGCGCGTGGTCTCCGCGGATCCTGTTGCCGGTGACGCCATTCTGGTGATCGATTTTGATCAAGCCGGCCGCAAGCGTTTTCTGGCCAAGATGGCCGGTTTGCATAAAACAGAGGGCTGACAGCCAGCCCTCTGTTCATCATCATTTATGGGAATTAGGACAGGCGGCCTCTGTGTATAGAAGCTGCCTTTCTTTTTTATGATTGGCTGCCTGTCTTTAGCCGGTTTTCCACATCAGAATGGACCTGGTAGTTGGCACCGCGGTCGACGACTTCAGCGATGTTTCGGCAGTGGTCGGAGATACGCTCAATCATATGGATCAATTCAAGGAAAATGACTGTAGACTGTGGATTGCAGGTACCGTTGTTAAGACGCTCAATATGGCTTTTCCGCAAGTTTTCTTCGAGTTCGTCCATGACATCTTCCTGTTGGATAATGCGACGGGCGATGACGATGTCGGAATTGCGCAGTGCTGTTATGCTGTCTGAAACCATTTGCTCAATGACCCCGTAGGCTTTGTCAAGATCTGACACAGCCGCTTCGGAAAAGGATAACCCGGCATCTTTCATCTGCAGTGAATTATCACACACATTGCTGCAGTAGTCCCCGATCCGTTCAATGTCATTAGCCGCATGCATCAGTGCAGCGATGCGGGAGGAACTGCTTTCTGTCATGCTTGAGGACGTGATGATGTTGGACAGATAACGGACGATCTCATTTTCCAGGTAATCGAGCGTGTCCTCGTTGGAAAAAATCCTTGTTTCAAGCTCGTGGTCATGTGCTTTGACGATCTGATGGCTGTCCGTGGTCATCTGCATGGCAATTGATGTCATGCGGGCCAGTTCCTTGGTGGCCAGATCAATGGCGATGGCCGGGTTGTTGATGACCTTATAGTCAATATAGGCCAGTTTCTTTTCAATGACAGGGTCTTCACCGGGTATAACCAGGCGGACAATCTTGGCCATCAGCCAGACGAACGGCAGCCAGATCAAGGTGTTGATCACATTAAAGATTGTGTGGGATATGGCGATGCTTTCGCGCATATATTCAGCGACTGGCGTCATCATGGAAGCAAGGCCGGTATTGCTGTCGGCGATCAGGGTATGCCCGATCAGCCCCAGGATGCTGTTGACCAGCTGTGAATATGGGCGCAGCAGAAGCATGAAAACCAGTGAGCCGAAAAGGTTGAAAATGGTATGCGCCGCAGCCGCCCGTTTGGCAACACGTGAAGCGCCGATGGCTGCCAGGGCCGCTGTGATTGTCGTGCCGATGTTGCTGCCGAAAAGAATCGGTATAGCCTGGTATAGGGAAATCAGGGGGGTGCCTGCGGTATCGACGGAGGTGCCGGCCATGGTCTGCAGCACACCAATCGAAGCTGATGAACTTTGCATAACCATCGTTGCGCCTGTACCAAGCAGCAAGCCCAGAACGGGTGTGTCCTTAATGCGAACCATCAAATCAGCGAACTCAGGGCTTTTCGCTAAGGGTTTCATGGCTGCGCCCATGCTGTTCAGACCGACAAACAAAGCACCAAAGGCAAAAATGATCTGGCCGATATACCGGACTTTGGGTTTTTTCACCACGAACATCAGGATAAAACCGACGGCCACAAAAAGCCAGGCATATTCATCGATTTTGGCGGCTACAATCCAGGCGGTCATGGTGGTGCCGATGTTGGCGCCCATGATCACGCCGATCGCCTGCGGCAAAGTCATCAGGCCGGCACTGGTAAAGCCGATGACCATGACGGTGGTGGCGGACGAGCTCTGCACGATCATGGTAACCAGCGCACCGACGACAACACCGCGAATAGGCGTACCTGTCAGTAAAGCCAAAAAGTTGCGCATCTTGTCGCCGGCTGTTTTCTGCAGGCCTTCGCCCATCTGCTGCATCCCATAGACAAACAAAGCAAGACCGCCGAGCAA
>LSQX01292158.1_pt2 | contig 22947 bp, 9 predicted proteins | sample 654561 | NCBI WGS metagenome assembly LSQX01 (sample SAMN04489861, study PRJNA283612) | anaerobic digester metagenome | isolation source: 4 biogas reactors fed with cattle manure at either 37C or 55C with and... | place: Denmark: Kongens Lyngby | collected 2014
CACAGATTTATTGTAAAATAGGAGAATGAAATGAAGTCCAATATTAATTATTTTTCCATGCCTCTGCTTCTAATATTGAGCATGCTTTTCACCCCCATGTTTGCCACAAACGATATGTCGATAATTGCAGAATTTCAGGGAGAACATCATTATTCCGGCTATGGCAATACATTAGAAAGCTTAGATTTTAACGGCGATGGCTATGCGGATTTAGCTGTCTTGTCTAGATTTTATGGCTATACAGAAGGTGTAGGTGGCACCTGTGGGAAGGTATATATCTATTATGGGGGACCAGACTTTTGCTCTGCTACAAGTCCCTCGCTAACCCTCACCGGTGCAACCGATAGGGTTATCTTAAACATATACAATATTGGCGATATTAACGGTGACGGCTATGATGATTTGTGTGTTTATGATTATGCTCCATTACAAAGCCGTGAAGATCGAAGGCTTCGTTTCTATTTTGGTGGTCGTGACGATCTTGATTATCCGGATCATGTGATCTCTCTTCCTTGGAATTCTGATGTGCAGCGCGTCAGTAAAATAGGAGATTTTGACGGAGACGGATTCGGTGATGTGGGTCTGCATTATATTTTAAGGCAACCCCCCGCTGTCAAAAAATTCAGTATTATGTGGGGAGGAAGTCTTGAAGAAGAGGTTGTTTTGGAATATGCTTATAATAATGCAATAAGCTCAATCTGTGGTATAGGTGATATTGATGGAGATGGCTACAAAGATTTTTCTTTGGGTTTTACCAATCCGGACCCCATTACTGGTTATCATGAGATCAGAATCTATCACGGAAACCCCGACCGAGACTTTAGCGATTATGATGTCTTGATTCAAACTCAAGAACCCATTACCAAGGACTGCAGACCGATAGGAGATGTGAACGGCGATGGCTTTGACGACTTCATGGGCTATTACTCAAATGATGGAATGCATGCCTGGTTGGGAGGGACAAATATAGCTTACGACACTCCAAGTTTCAATTTTCTTCCGGGCTGGAGTGGTGATGAATCTTCACGTTGTCTCAAATTTGGAGACCTTAATGGTGATGGTTTTGATGATGTGGTTGGCACAAACTATAACCAAGGAAAGTTCTCCGTATGGATGGGTTCAGAGCAAATGAACGGCACATCGGACTTAATTAAAATTAGTGGATATAATAATTTTGGTTATGGCATTGCTGTAGGAGATTTTAATGCTGATGGCTTCTGCGATATTGCTATCGGTGCTCATAAACCAAGCCCGTACTCGGGTAATCATGATTTTAGGGGATATGTCTTTATATATGGCGGAAATGAGCATTTGAAGGATACCACTGTATCTAATGATGATCTCGTTGCTCCACAAGTGAAAGACCAATTACATATTAGCATCAGTCCAAATCCTGTTCGGACCTCGGATGGAGTGGCACTATTAACCGCAACGAGTAAAAAGCCTTTAGCAGTCATTGAAGGGACCTTGTCCATTTTCAATATCAAAGGACAGCTTGTTTATAGGGAAAAGATTCCTGTCAATCATTCTAAAGTGGAACACAACATTAACTTACAGCAATTCGCTACCGGGATTTATCTTTGTCAAATGTCTTTAGGAAAAAAGCAGGCTACAAAGAAACTAATCATAATAAAATAGGAGATGTATTATGAAAAACACGTACATTATATTAACACTGGCTTTGTTTTGTTTGGGTTGCCTTTATGCCGTTGAAGCCGATGAATACTTGATAGGAGCTTACTCTCAGTGGAGAGTTGATTATGAAAACAGTGATCCTGCCGGAGCTTTTTCGACGCTTAGAGAAAAGCTATATGAAGGTGGGTTCAATGCTGTAAATTACACAGTCTTAGAAGAGATTAATTTTTCAAATGACAAGCTTGGTGCTGTTTTATCCTCTCTCCATAATGGAGGAAATGAATCCGTAAGGACAATTCTAACAGATTTTTCGTGGAAAAATGAACCCACTAATAACAAGATTGGGGCATATTCACTCTTTGGTAATTACCTAAAAATGGAAGCTGAGTATCAATTGAAATACGAAGATGTAGTCTTTGTGCCAGACGTTCTGCCAACAAACGACAATACTGAGGATGATTCTTATAATAGTGTGTTTAGGCACGAAACTGGTAAGTTATCAAGGTATGATTCAGACAACTATTAAAACGGATTTGCCTGGATCTGCGATGAGGGTGATAACCATGCGGCAGGCATGGCATTATCATACCCTCGTTTTAGGTGGAAGCCGGATAATAAAAGTAATCCGCGAACAATAGGTCATGATTTGAAATTTCGCACAAGAGCTCTTGCAGAGAATAAGCTGTATATGACAATAGCACTTAAAGTTAGTGGCGACGAACCCAATATTCCAATTGCTGATATTAAGTTCAAAGTACTAAAATACGCCAGTGCGGATGCGGGGAACAGAGAATGGGGGGATTATCTGGAATCCGATTATTTTGAGTTTCCCCTGATATCGACCAATCCTGCCGCATACAGCACAACCATATACAACCGTGAATATCCATTTGTTGATATAGATGATTATGGCAACCATCTTTTTGAATACTATATAGATTTGCCTCCGTCAGATACCGCATTATATGAGCAGTTGATGGGGGGATATGAGTTCTTTTTTCACTTGAACCCTCAAGTATATTGGCGTGGTAATGGTTGCTTAGAAATAGATTACTTGGTTTTACAAGATGAATTTCAACGAACTATTGATGCCACAAGAACTACAAATGTTTATTGGGGTAGACTCCAATCCCGACTAAATCAAATCGATGCTTTGGATACCAATAGCAATATTCTCTACCATTACCTTATGGATGAGCCATTCCAAGGTCAGTTCAGAATGTATGATAATATACAGAATTATATGGCAGGTCAAGGCAAAGATGTAATGACTGCAACTCATTTAGAGAACCCATGGCTGAAAAAGCCCAATGGTTACGATAATTACAAACATTACAAGCTTTTTCTAAAAGAAGCGAATCCAAAGATCATTGCCCTTGATTCATATCCATTACAGGAAACCGGAGCCGCAGATAGTGATTTAATTAAATGGAACCATGAAGTGAATGATCCGAGATTTGTACAGACAAGAATTCAGGAAATCACGATCGACCATTATCATGAGCTAACTAAAAGCATTAATGATGACAACTCCCCTTTTAGTGAAACAAAACTGATATACATTCCTCAAATTTTTGGTGGAAGATATGGAAACAGTGATAATACAACACATTGGAAGTATCTTATGCCTCCATTATCAATGATTAGATGCTTACAGATGTTGCCCCTATGTTACGCTGCTGATGGTATTCTAAGTTTTACCATCGCATCAAACCCGACAACTGCATGTAGTCTGGATTATTACAGGGTGGCTCCATTACAACACTCGTCCCAAAATCTATCTACTCTAACAATTGATCCTCAGAGCAGTGCGTTTTCTTACCTCACGGATGCAAACAGAAAGATCGCAAAATATGGGCCAATAATCAGAAAGCTTTTATGGCGTTCAGCTGATTCTATAATGAATGAAGGCATACACCAAAGCACAATTCTATCTGAATATAAATTGAATGATTTATCTGTTGTTCAAAGTGATATTGGTCATTATGAAGGATATGTTCAATGTGGCTTTTACTTAGATAATTACAGTTTGCCCACCTTCATGCTTGTGAACAGACGATCAGTATTCAGAACTACTTCATCAAATAAGGTTGTTCAGATGCCGGTTGATAGCAATTTTGTAAATGCGCCTCCACAAACTGTATGTTTTGAACCAGATGATCCAAGCCATGGGATTTTCGGCACTCATATTGCGCTCTATGATCCATACGATGATAAAATCTATAAATCAACATCTGGCGTAATTGACGTTGAAATTGGGCCGGGAGATGGCAAGCTGTTACAAATGTGCTCCAGTTTACCGCCAGTTGTCACCAGTGATGCAGACATAAAGGGAATTGCATATATGGATAGCTCTATCACCATTGACCAAGGAGCTGTGGTTACTATCCACCCGGGAACTACCACTAATATCTTTGCCCAATCCACCATTTTAGTGAAAGGTGGTTCCACTCTGAGTATCAGCGGCACTGTGAATATAGCAGACAGCGTATCTATCATCGTTGAAAATGGCAGCAATATCATATTCGACAATGCTGTTTGCAATTGGGGCGTCGCGCAAACGCTGGAGAAACATGGCGGGGTTTACGAATCAACAATGCCGGTACTATCGGTATGGTAGGCACTACGATAACCGGAGCTAAAAGCAATGAAGTGACAAACTCACAAGTGTTGCTCACTGATTGCAGGTTCAATATTCCAACTGATGGAATTGGATTATCAATTACAAATACTCTTCCAAGTCAGAATGTTAGGATTACTTCAAGCACTGACAGCAAGGGTTTTTATTCTATAGGCTCAAATGATATTGGTTTGTTTTTTGAAAATCCTAATGCTTGCTTGTTTTTGGAAAATATTGTCTTTGAAGGGCTTTCAACAGGATTCGAAGGATATCTGTCTTCTGCTGTAGGAGATACCATTCAATATTGCCATTTCTCAAACAATAATACCGGTTTAATTTTATACGAACTGCAAAACTCACCTTTAATCAATAATTGCACTTTTTATCAAAATTCCATGGGTGCGCATTTTCATGCTACTTCACCCAAGGTTACTGAATGTGCATTTATAGGCTGTGATGTGGGTATTCGCACGGAATTAGCCACAGCCACAACCGGAGGTATTTATGATTCTATATTCAGTCAGGGAGAAACAGCAATAGTAAGCAGGGGATCAAATCAACGTGTTTCTAAAAATAAGTTCTATACGACGACAGGAATTCTAAACCATTCCGGCTCCATTTTGAATATGGGTAATTTGGCTAAAAACTTATTCAAAGCCGAGTATGAAAACTTGAAGTTTCAAGACACACATTCATACACTGCCCGAGTTCAACTTTATGAAGGTCATAATGATTTCTACCATAAGAATCCCGGCCCCCTCAATCCGAGTTATGATTTTCATTTCGACTTAAACTGGTATCTTAGCCCTCCTCCCAGAAGTAATGCTATTAATGCCAGTTACAATTGGTTTGAGGGCGGCACAGTAAAGATCAGTAGTCCAAGTATGCCTTCGCAATACGCTTACTGCAATTACTACGATTCTTCGCCAAATGTATTCCTGGAAAATATCGAAAGGATGGCTCAGGCTATGGATGACGAGTCGGATGGTAATTATTACTCAGCAAATCATATGTATAAAACGATTTTGGATGAGAATGAGATTTCTGAAGCTGATTTGCTATTTGACGCTCTGGATGCCTATTATCGCACTGCTGACCTTGCAGGTGATACCCTTTCGGGAACTGAATCATACTTATTAGCTAAAATTGATCAGTATGAAACTGACAACCCTATTCTTACGAAATATTTAGAAGATTATCTGGTAAAGAACCGTCTGCAAGCTGGAGACTTCCAGACTGCTATTGATTTGCTTGAACTTAGGATTTTCAATGCGGAAAGTCCCGTTGATTCGCTACACGCTGTGATGAACTTAGAGATTGTGCTGCAACTGGCCACCATGAGTGAAAGCAAGAAACCAATCAGCACCAAGCTCATGCAATACAAATATCCTGACAGACTAACATTCAGGACCAAGCATGAAGAGCACTGGAAGCTACTTGATGAATTGCTAAATGATGAAGAAATTGACCTGATTCCGATCCCTGATAAAGCTCTCATCAGTTCTAACTATCCTAATCCTTTCAATCCATCCACTACAATTGCCTATAGCGTTCCCAAAGATGGATTGGTAAAGATTGGTATCTACAATATCAAAGGGCAAAAAGTGAAAGAGCTATGCAATTCAGAAATGTTGCGTGGTCATCACAAATTGGTATGGGATGGAAAAGACAAGCATCAACGAAATGTAGGTTCTGGAGTATATTTCGTTAAAATGCAATCTGGTGGGGATGTATCCACTCGAAAAATTATGCTAATGAAATAGTATCATATGCCATGATTGAGCCCGATCAGTTAAATCGGGCTCAATCTTTTTGCTTAAAATAGGTTCTGCGCCGATGGGTTGAAAGAAGTCCTGACGCCTTAGCAGCGGGAAGTCAACATGAGACCAAGGGCGTTGCTGGCAACGATGACGTTCCCAGACCGGTATCTTCTAACTAAGCTACCATAATTGAAATTGAGCCATTGATTCCAATACAATAATTCACGCCTGCGCTTTGATTTTGGCATAGAAAACTACTGCCAAAAAAACACAATATTTTAAAAGCTAAAAATCACAAAAAACGGTTTCCACCCAAAAAAAGCATAAAAATATGCAAAATAATTGTCATTCATAAAAGGATAGCTAAGATACATTATAGTATAGCTTTCACATGGGTCGCCTTGCCATGCACTGAAAAATACTTTAAGAAAAACAAAAATAAATGCCGTTTCGTCTTCTCAATTTTCGCGTTTTCGACACTATACTAATAGAGACACAAATTAAGGAGAATAAAAATGAAAACACTTGACCTGAAAACAGTGCCGATTAATATCGTGTTCATTGATCATCAATTGAAAAATGATATGGCAAAGAGCGCAAGGATGTTCTTGCAAAACTTTATAGAAGGATGTTGGAAGTTAAACCAAGCTTTGAGATTTAACAGTGCAAAATAAAATGATTTAGGAGATACCATGCAGTATCACGCTGTGAAAGAAGCTACATTTTCTACCCGAAGGACGAGAGTGTCCTTAAGAATGTTGCAAATATTCTGTGTTTTTATTCTTTGTTTTACGTTCAGTTGCAATAACCACCCCGTAAAACCGGAACCACCGGAAATTGTACAATGGACGAAAGTTGAGAGCTTTCAAAATCAGCCGATTTTTTCACTTTATGTGAGCAGCGATAGTACTGAAATGCATGTAGTTAGCCAACATGAATACGGCTATTTGCCAAAAGGTAGAAAAGCCGGCGATTTTTTGCAAAAGCCCTTGGCTGCTCCCATATCCTATACTCATGTACTCCCTGGAGTTCCAAGAGCGGATTATCTCCCGTATTTTACAGACGATAAATGCTTTTTTGGTAATGCAGACGGAAACATGATCACTATTTACAATATCAAAGGAGGAGCCTTGGAAGAGATAGGCTCACTCAATCTTTGGGATTTTATGGCGGATTCTGAAGAATATATAGACCGCTTCACGCGTTCGTATTATGTGAACCTTTCAAATCATATTACCTGGGCGGGAGGTTCGCATTACTATGTTACTACAGAACAACAACGTACTGATTTTTGGAAGAAAGGTGATTTTGAGGTAGATGGATTACAACACACTGCGTCAAAAAAACAGAGCCGATCTGAGACTGTAGCCCCCTATGGCGCGATCTATAAACAGTATTTAATCACCTTAAATGAAACAAGTCCCCTCAGTTATGACTTAATTTATGAGACAGATGGTGTTTACCATTTAACTGATGATACAAGGATATGTAGTAGTTTTTATAATGGTGAGCATTTTTTGCAAGATATATTCTCCAATGATTGCCACATTATCTTGTCAAAAGATTCGCCAGAGTACATCAAGGGTTCCGGCCCATATCCGATTCGGGAGAGGTTTTACTATATGGATCATATGATTGGGATCGGTGACGGTGTCATAATGAGGTCTTATGACTTTGGCATCAATTGGGAAGAATGGTTAGGGATAAACGGAGCGTGGATATACGCATGCATCTCAGATGAGCATATTCTGTATAATCGGAATAATATTGGACACTGGAAATTGACAGATTCAATCACTACAGTTCAAATGCTGGAATCTGATGCACTATTAGGGCTTTGGATTCATTATCTTAAAGAGTTTGATGGCTACGTATATGCCGCAACCAATGAAGGATTATATAAAAAACCTGTAAGTGAATTCTTTACAAACAGACCGGAAACTAAAGGTTCATATCAGGCAATCATAGAATAAGGAGATGACCTTATCCCCATTATTTACACCAACCTTTGAGACTTAACAATGAAACAATAAGGAGATTATCATGAAACACACAAGGTTTAACATGCGGAAAACAGTTATTTATTTAGTCTTCTATTCTATTGCAGGGCTCCTGTTTTCACAAACAGCAATGCAGTTATTGACGACTATCGAATCCCCCTTTGCAACTGACACATATAACTGGGGTTCAAAAATTAAAGGCGGCGGGAACATCAATGGTGATGGATACGATGATATTGTCTTGGCAGGCATACCTCTTGAAAGCAAAGATGGACGCAAAGAGGTTTATATCTATTTGGGAGGAAACACTCAATATACCGAGCCAGACTATATTATCACTGATCCTTCAGATCAGGCTATAACCGGTTCGCGTTCTTCTTTTGCATCGAACATCGCCTATAATGGTGATCTCAATGGCGATGGATATTGCGATTTAGTGATTTCTGACTCTATCTATGGATATGAAGGCGAAGATGAATGGGGCAGAGTTTACATTTATTTTGGAGGACCGGATTTTAGCACTACCCCAGACTTGATATTGGATGGGCAAGATTATATGGGGTCACATAGAGGTAATATCTGTTTCGGATATAAGATCGATATCTCGGGCGATTTCAATGGCGATGGTTATAATGACCTGGTGGTATCTTCTGCACACGAAGACTTAGCCCATTACGGGCAGGCGGATATATTCTTTGGAGGCCCGGACTTTGATACTGAAAGTGATTGGGCTTATTATGGAGATATATGTGAACAATTCGCATCGTCATTTGCTGTTGGTGATATCAATGGTGATGGGTTCAGCGATCTTGCCGCGATGTCAACAAACTATGGATACCACACGGATGGCGTAATGCAAGAGCTTAAAATATTTCTGGGAGGACATGATTTTAACACCCAAGCAGATGCGGTTTACGAACTTGAACAAGATCATACATTCGCAACTTTACTTATGGATGGAGACATCAATCATGATGGCTTTGACGATTTGGTGATAAGGAACTCTGCATCCAAGATTTTATATGGCGGTAGCGAGTTTCCTGATGAGCTTGAAGATCTGATTTTGCCGGATCCGGAATCTAATCCGAGAGCTTATGTCGTTTCTAATGATTCCACCTTTCTCTGGACTGTGAGGGATAATTGGATTGAAGGCTTTATGGATCATCGGCTTGTTTCCCTCAATTCCGAAGGGGAGTATGTCACCGCTTACCAGCTTCTTTACTATCCTGAGCACATGAGAGGTTGTGCTTTCGGATACCTGCTGGGAGATGTAAACAATGACGGCAACCCCGATATTCTGGTGACAAACAAAGTCAATGATAGTATTGTATTTAACATTATGACAACGCATTATGAGCCGGATTCTGTCAATGATGCAGTCAGCCCGGCGGTCATCAATTTCGCGGCTTCACCCAATCCCTTTAACGCTTCAGCAAAGCTTTCCTATGAAATTAAAGAACCGGATAATGTGTCGCTATCTGTCTATAACCTAAAAGGGCAGTTGGTTGCAAATCTGGATGCCGGATATAAAGGAAGTGGGAAACACTCTATTATCTGGGATGGCAAAGATCATTCAGGACGCAAGCTATCTTCAGGAGTCTATTTGCTCAGGCTGAAGTTGGGAGAAAAGTTTATCACAACAAAAAAAGTAACGCTGTGTTACTAAATCTCAAGGAGAAAAGACGAAACAGATTATTTTAATCGTCGTCGCTTGCTTATTGTTCGTTCCGATTTTGGCAGTAAGCTTCAGTGGAAGTTAGGGTACAACCAGTTTAGTATTTGGATAGGAGATATTACGATGAGAAAGCGATATTTTAATGTTTTATTGGTTTTATCTGTCTTATCAGGGCTATTCTGTCAGAATCCCCTGAAACAATTAATGGTAATTGATTCCCCCATCTCAGTTCCTGTTTCGCAAAGCAGTTATTTCTTTTACCTGCGCAAGCAACAGATTATCGGAAATGGAGACCTGAATGGGGATGGTTATAATGACATTGTCATTTGCGGTCAACCTAACAGCGGTGATACTTCTCAATATAAGCTTTTTATCTATCTGGGGGGTCCGCAGATGAATGCTCAGGCGGATTACATCCTTGAATCACCAGAACCGGAAGATCCTTATTTGACTTATGGAGCAATAATTGACTACAGTAATGATATCAACGGAGATGGGATTGATGATCTGGTGGTGTCCTCACCTAAATCCGGGTGGTGGTGGTGCACAGGCAAGGTTTACATATATTTTGGCGGAAACACGATAAACAGTCAACCGGATGTAGTGCTGGATGGAGCAGATTACTACCCTGAATATGATCAATTGGAGTTTGGGCAATCCATTTGTACAGCAGGAGACTTTAATGGAGATGGGTATCAGGACCTTGTTGTCAGTTCTCAGGCTTGGGGTTGGGGTCAGGTAAACGTATTTTATGGAGGTCCACAGTTTGATTCTACCAGCGATTGGGTAAAAACAGGCAACATGCATGATTTTTTGGGGATACATATAGCTGCCGGAGATTTCAACGGAGATGGGTATGACGACCTATTGATCGTATCTGCAATCGATGGGGGTGTTTTATATAATCTGAAAATATATTACGGAGCCGAGGATTTCGACACAATAGAGGATTGGGAAGCCAATTTCACGAATGAACATCTCAAATATACCTTTTTAGCTCATGATTTAAACAATGACAGATTCGATGACCTTGCAATATACAGTGGAGCAGCAGGATTGCGTTTTTGTTGGGGAGGGCAAGAACCTTCATCCATTTTTGAGTCTGTACCGGGTTTAGGATTCAATTTCACAAAGTTGTATTTCTCAGCATTTTCAGACGAGTTGTGTCTGACAACGGATGCCTATCAGTTAAATCATTTGTATTGCTACCGTTATAGCCCGGTTTCAGGCTTGGTAACAGAATACTATGTAAATGAAGCTTATAATCCTAAGGGTGTCTTTCCTATATCGTATTATCTTGGTGACATCAATGGAGATGGAAATGCTGAGATACTTCTGGGAAGCCTGGCTCAGAATCATGCTCAATTGAAGGTATTCACCACCCAATATACTGCCATTGAGGATCTTGTGATCCCTTCTGTTACGGATACTGAGCTATTTTGCTATCCTAATCCCTTTAAAAATTTGGTCAAAATAGAATTTGAGACGGCACCTAATAATGATATTGCACTTGAAGTATATAACCTAAAAGGGCAAAAAGTTCGCAAGCTGATAGGTGGGATTCATTCAAACGCCAAAACCACTATCATATGGGACGGAACCGATTCCAGCGGTGAAAGACTTGCTTCAGGAATTTATTTTATCCGACTATTGCAAGAAAAACCCGTTCCATTGCATAAGGTGGTATTAATCAAATAACAGCATTACAAATAATGAATTGGGAGGTTCTCATGAAAAAGTACATCGTCTTATTACTTAATTTATTATTCTGGATTCAGATTCTTTTTGCATCTCAATATAATCAAAGTTTTTCGTTATCAGATATCCAGATACTTGATGATCGAGGCTATAGCGTAGTTAATTATCAGGATCTTGATAAAACTGCCATTATAGGTGCTCCCCAGTTACCTGTTAAATATGTAAAGTATATTATCCCTTGTGGAATGGATGTTTCACAAATAGAAATCACAAAACAATCGTCCCTGATTAATGGGGTGTATAACGTCCTTCCTTCCCAACCGCCGGTTGTCTCATCTTTACACCCTGAACCTATGCAGTTTGTTCAGCCAGATCCCCAATACTACCTTTCGGCTGAATTGTTTCCTAAAAACCCGGCTGAAGTCGTAGGATATGGCTACTTTGACGGTAATGCAAGAATAGTAACAATAGCATATTACCCTATACAATACAATCCCCTTGAGCATGTATTGAACATCAATAATTCCATCACAATATGCCTTTCTTTTACTCCATCTACAACAATGGCTCCAATTTTTGTACAACAAAGATCAATGTTGGTTCAAAGCAACTATGATTTCCGTCTTGAGAATCTGGTAGCCAATCCTTCTGAAATTGCACAACATTATATTAGGCCTAATCTCGTTGACCGAAACACAGTAGATTATATCATTGTAGGACCCAATGAATATTTACCATATCTAATAGAATTTAAAAAGTGGAAAGAAAGAAAAGGGCTGAAGGTAGTTATTCAGTCTATTGAAGGGATTCTAACCCAGTATACTGGTGACAGTATTGGTAATATAAATGATGATGCAGGGAAATTAAGACAGTATTTAAGAGATCAATATCAAATGTTCGGCTTTGCATATTTACTATTGATTGGTAATGAAGATAACATGCCGGTAAGAATAGGACAACCTACGGTTGAAATAATGACTGATTTCTATTATACTGAATTCAACGGAAACTGGGATTCCAATGATAATCAAGTTTTCGGAGAGATACCGACTTATACTGGTAATGAGTTAGTAAATGGAGATGCCGTTGATTTAGAACAAGAAATCTATTGTGGTAGGCTTCTTATACCTCCCGGAATCCATAATGCTAATCAGCTAATTACCAATTGGATAGATAAAGTTATCACCTATGAAACTAATCCTGGGTGGGGTGAGTATGATTATCTACACAATATTTATTATGCCAGATCAGATCACCTTGCGTTAGCAAATATGAATTCTACGTATTCTCACCTGTTATCTCATGGGTTTACGGTTGTTCATGATGAGGAAGCTAATCCCCTTGAAGAGGGTTTTTTAGACCATAGTCTTTCTGGAAACCATGTAATTAGCATGATAAGTCAAGGGACAGGTTTCTTCGCACTACATGGACATGGTGCACCTAAATTCATTATCACGGCTTCTACTGGTGATAGACAACAGCCTTTGTATTTAGTTACATCACGCAACAATTATGATTTCGGGGGCATAGATGAAAATGCTAATGGCTTCGACAACATCACTCAAAACGGAAAATATAATATTGGTTATATGGCTGGATGCAGTTGTGGAAATTATCAAAATGCAACGTCTGCCAATAACTCTTGTTTTCCCTATGTTTTTAATCTCGAAGCGGCTTGCGGAGGTCCTGATCTTATTGCATATACAACGCACAGTTGGGTAGGTTTAACAGAATTATTGAATTCGGCTTATATAAGTGCTTTTCTACAGGCAGTTAATGAAACTGATTTCATTACTCCGGGCAATAATGTTGGGATTGTTTTAGCTAACTCAAAATCGTGGATGTCTCCTAATGGTTTTCAAACTTATGAAGTATTTTACGGACTTAGTTTGTTTGGAGATCCGGAATTGCAGATGTGGCAAACACTGCCACAGGTTTTATCAGTGGATTACTCATCGAATAATAATGCTTTAACTGTTTTCTCTAATAATAATCCTATTAGTGGAGCCTTAGTGCATATGTTTAATGATGATCTTACTGAGTCTTTTATAGCTTATACCGATACCAACGGACAGGTAATCATTGATGCCAATTTGCATAATATTTGTGTAAGGAAGCATAACTATTTACCCATAATTCAGCATATAGTAACCCAAAATGAAGTCGTTAATAATCGAGAATTTGAATATGATGTATTAGTTCCAAGCAATAGGACACTGACTTTGCATGGACATATTCAACTGAGTTGTCTTGTTAAAAATCGAAACGCGAGAATAATTGTTGAATACGGTGGTTCATTGTATATTGACAATGCCACAATCATCGGCAATGTAGCTTCGTATGATCAGGTTGAAGGTAATGCAATCATTGTTTATGGTGATTTGGAAATTGGTGATAATGTTGTGTTTTCCTCAGTTGGCGGATTAAACTGGGATGGGTTGATTATAGACAATCACACAAACAGCACTCTAAATAACGCAACTTTCAGTCGGTGTAATCTTAGAAAACTGTATGGTAGTATAGAAGCAACTGGAATAACACTCAATCATGGCAGATTCATAAGTTCCGATGCTACCGTGTCTATCCGCAACTCCAATATCACTGGCTCTATCGATATTTCGAACTCAAACGAAACAAGTCTTACTGGAATCACTGTTAATAATCTCTTCAGTGGCTCCTCTGCGATCAAAATCTATGATACTCCTCAGCTACAGATTGAGAATGTAAATGTAAGTGGAGCCGGCAATGGTCTTGAGATGCAAAATTGCAGGGATTATTCAATTACGAACAGTTCATTTTCAAACAATTCCGGTAATGGAATCAGTATTTATGAAACTAATGGAATTTCTGGCTTCACCATCTCTGACTGTGAGATTAGAAATAATCTTGGAGTTGGAGTTAGGTTTTACAATTCTATCGGAAACCTTATAGGATGTATGGTTGCTAACAATAACAAAGGCGTTACTGCCTATAGAGTGAGCAATTTAAAGATTGCAAGTACCCCCGGGTATCAAGACTCATACATAGGTAATAATGATTTACAGGAAATTCTGTTTGTAGATTCTGCTAATATATTTATCGACGGAGAGCGGAATATGATCGTAGACAACGCTTATAATCCACTTACTTATGATAAATATTTGATTCACTGTCCAAACCTTCAAAGCAGTAGGCATATGCGGTTGAACTTCTGGGGTTATAGAAACCAATATGATATGGCAATTATGCCTCCTGAGAGTAGATTTTACCCAGAATGTGTTGAACCTGAAGCCGGTGCTGGGTATTATATTGACCCAGTATGGAATCCCGGTATTACAATAGTGGATGACGATGACATGGAAAGGGTGGTATTTCACTCGGCAATTGATGCAGCTTTGGATGAAAACCCATCACTTGCGATTTCCTTGTTTAAGCAGTTAATCAGTGATTATCCGGGTAGTGAGTTTGCTGCCGCAAGTGCAAAGCATATCTATGCCCTTGAGGATGATAAACTTGCTTTGAAGGATTACTACTCAACTGAACCTAATCTACATTATAATGGAGAGATTGACAAGGTCGTAGATTATCTAACTACACATTGTAATATTGTGCTGGGAAATTATCAAGAGGCCATAGCTTGGTTTGAGGATGTGATAAGCAATCCCCCAAGTGAGTTAGATTCTCTAATGGCAGTTATTGACTTGGGTTATGCATATACACTCATGCAAGGGGATGCAAAGACGTCTGTTATTGCCAAGTACCCTCATTTAAAGCCAAAGTCGCTACTTGAGTTTGAAGCAAATCGGGAGTCAATTCTCTCAAATCTATACACTTCTGTTGAGAACCCTTACGGGGCTGAGAGCAATGAGTCTTCGATAGTAGCAGTGGTGCCGGTTTTGGAAAAAAACTACCCAAATCCATTCAACCCCTCAACAACAATCTCATTCTCCATACCATCTGATATGTCGTGCAAACTCAATGTTTACAATATTCGTGGGCAGAAAGTTAAAACCCTATTGAATGAAAACATGATAGCTGGCAGGCACTCAATTGTCTGGGATGGTGTTGATGATAATGGCAGATCAGTATCATCCGGAGTCTATTTCTACAAACTCGCTACACCAAATAGAAACCAAACGTACAAAATGTTGATGATTAAATAGTATCAAATGCCATGATTGAGCCCGATCAGTTAAATCGGGCTCAATCTGTTTGCTCAAAATATGTTCTACGACGATGGACTGAAGGAAGTTCTGACGCCTCACCAGCGGGAAGTCAACATGAGAACAAGGGCGTTGCTGGCAACGATGACGTTCCCAGACCGGTATCTTCTAACTAAGCTACCATAATTGAAATTGAGCCATTGATTCCAATACAGAAATTCACGCCCGCGCTTTGATTTTGGCATAGGAATCTGCTGCCAAGAAAATACAATATTTTAAAGCTAAAAATCACAAACAACGGTTTCCACCCAAAAAAAGCATAAAAATATGCAAAATAATTGTCATTCATAAAAAGAAGGCTAAGATACATTATATTATAGCTTTCACATGGGTCGCCTTGCCATGCGCTGAAAAATACTTTAAGAAAAACAAAAATAAATGCCGTTTCGTCTTCTCAATTTTCGCGTTTTCGACACTATACTAATAGAGACCTAAATTAAGGAGAATAAAAATGAAAGCACTTGACTGAAAAATGAATTTGTATAAGCATGGATTTGTTAGATAAATTAAATATAAAATGTGCTTAACGAGGGATCAGCATGATGCCCTCATAGAACCAAAAACAAAGGGTTGGAATTTACACCAACTTTTGAGACATAACAGATAATTAACACATCGAAGCTATCACCAGTGGCTTATCTAAGCACAAGCTACTATGCATAAGAGATGCAAGGCATGACTTATTAGTCCTTGAAAATCAAATAGCTGGGATTAACTCCCGGCTAAAAAACTAAACATCATGAAACGAAACCCATGAGTCGTTTTATGGTGCAACAACAAAACGTAATAAGGTAATTTTTATGAAACTCAACATTTTTCCCCCGAAGCTTCAGCTTGCACAGGAGAGATTCTGCTCCGATAGCCGTTTGCTTGCTCTGATTTGCAGTATGCTACTTTTTCTGTTATTTTGCGTTCCTCTAAATGCCCTAAGCGGATATGTATATTCTGCGTATTTAGAAGATTGTTTGGTATCATCGAGGTCCATCTTTGTCTGTTCCGACAACAGTGTGGTTGTGCTGGGAAACCTGGATTACAACTATGGCCCCTGGACTCAATATCTGAGCATCACCAAACTGGATCCTGCCGGGAATCTGCTCTGGCGGGAATTGATGGGTGGTACAACAATCTATCTCGCTATCACGGGGATCGATATAGATGAAAACGATACCGTTACTTTCATCACTACAGCGCTACAATATGATGGAGTTATAAATTTATGGTCGATTGATAGTAATGGCAATTTCACCCTCCTCTCGGAGGAGTATAGCGTACCCAATCCCAGGGGATCACACTTCAATAAAGCTTTACGAACTCCAAATAATGAAATAGTGGCAATTGGCAAGACATGCTCTTTCCAACACGAGCTGTCTGCTTGCTTCTATCGTTTTTCTGCAAGCGGAGATACCCTTGCTACTGCATTTTGGCAATCGGATGGCAATAGCCCCTATTATGGACCGGAAGCATACGACTTAGCCATTAAGGACGATGGCAACATCCTCATTACTTGCCAATTGAACAGTGGAGTGGCAACGATATTAGAGATTGATCCTATGGGTAATATTGTCAACCGCATTGATGTGCCCGAGCCTTTTATTAAGGTACAATCTTCTCTTGCATTGGCTAAATCACCTCATAGTTCGGAGTATCTGATTGTGGGTCCATTTGAAGAATATCCCGATACTGCTATCAGTGCTTATCTTTTAAATGACAATGAACTTACATACGCCTTTAGCGTTGATCCCAACATCGTAAATTGGTCGCATTCAGCTATGGCACATGGAGATGGTATATTTATCTGTGGTATTGATGGAGTTAGTAATGGCATGTTAGTCAGTCTTTCCGATAGCGGAGAATTGAACTGGACATGGCAAGAGGGAGGTGCAAACGTGAGCAACTATCATGTTGAAGGTATCGGCATGGCATCAACAGCACTGCTCGCAATGGATAGCGATGGCTGCGTATATTGGGCTTGGGGTGGTGGAGCAACCCAGCGAATTACCAAACTCCTGCCCAATGGTCAGGTGCCGGTGGAGGATGATGTTCAAAGCCCTCCGGCTACTATGATATCAGCCTACCCAAATCCTATGAAAGATGAAATCAGAATCAAGATTAAACAGGGCACTCAAGGGGCTTTCCAAGGAAACGATATAGAGGTCTTTAACATCAAGGGTCAATTAATCCGCTCTCTTGAATTGACCAAAAATGAAACCGTCTGGGACGGAAGAGACAGCAGGGGAAAATTCAGCCCCAATGGGGTCTATTTCCTTCGTTGTAAAGCTTCGCCCGGACAAATAAGAAAAATCATAAAGATAAATTAGGAGAATATCATGAAACGCTTCATTACGACCATAACTCTTTTCCTTGTGATTAGTTCGATTTGGGGAATCTATGTGATTCCCAGAACCATTACGGTAGATTCATTGACTTTGAGTGCGCTACGAAACTCTTTGTCACCGGCAAGTCCTGCCTATGATCCCTATATTGCCGACCTCTCGGATTCAGATGATAATGTAATCCCGTTAGGAGGTGATTTACTGTCCACAAGTGATGTCCCCGTTTATGTAGAAGAGATGAGCAGGGCAGTAATATTGCACCTCCAAGATGCCTTATTTGTTGAGAATTGGAATACAGGCAATGTTCAACAAATTGTGAATATCTTAGCCAATAGCATACCTCCAGACACATCAAGTGCGCTTGCTTATTTTCAAACTCCTACAGATTGCTTAGTAAGAGCTTTACAATTAAGCTACTATACTCAGAATGCGGCTATGTTATACGATTGCTTATACTATGCCCCCGCAGCTAATGTGCCGGGCTCCATAAAAACAAAACTTAGAGATATCTTGCGTGCTACCATTCGCTTAACGATGAATTCAATAGACTCCTACAACGATCTCCCCGATGTTCAACAAAGAGAATGGGGGATCGGTGTACCTGACGACCATGAATATCCGGGATTCAGTATTATCCAATACAGGCTTCAAATGCTCGCGGCTTCAGGACTGGCTGCCTTATTGCTTAAAGAGACTGTGCCGGCATGGATGAACGAAATGAATGAGCATCTTGATTACGTAAACCATGCATTATTTCAGCAGGCAATGCCTTCCACTTTTCCTTCGAATGAACAATTTCAAGGTATGCTCGCTTTACACACCGGGAAATCTGGAGCATACATTGAGGGCTTGGAATATCAAAGCTGTGTACACCAGAATCTAAGTCTCTTTTTTACAGCTTATAAGAGGTTAAGTAACGGCAATGTGAACTATTTCAACAATCAATATTATGTTGCCTGGATCAACGATTTAATTGCCAAGGGAGTTCCCACCGGGGCGGATTGGCCTTATAATGATAATCATGGTAAAAAGTGGGTTTCTCCAGGACCAATAATATTTTATTATAACAACATCAGTAATCCGGAATTGCGAGAAAAATGCGCATGGTATTATAAAAGCAAACCCAATTTTGGTTTTTCGCCCAGCTACTCCACATCAGGCCGTCTTTCTTGTCCGAGCAATCTACTGGTTAAGTATCTTTCTGATCCGTTCATCTTGCCAAGAATAAGCAGCATTAACAGTGTTCCTTCATTTATAAGCCGGGGATCGCTATCTAACAGTGAATTTACGATATTAAGGAAACCTATTGCGGGGGATATTTCTGCAGCAATATCTGGAGTTAGTGAGGCTGCTTCCATGTATATATTGCATGAAAATAGCTTTGCTCCATATCACGATCAATCAGATCATCTGAGCTATTCACTATACTATAAAGGCAAGCCATTTCTCATTGATCCGGGATATAGGACGGAACCCCCAGATAGTCTTAATCCAAATAATTTAAAAAAGTGGTATTACAGTAGAGAATGGATGAGGTCAATATACGCACACAATATGGTGGTAGTTGACCCTGATTATGAGAAAGAGTGGACTGAGCTTAGGGATCGTTATTGGAAGTTCCAAAATACACATAGTGCCGGGTTAGCAGGTGCTTACCGTCCCTATAGTCCTTTTGGCAAATACAACGAGGCCATTGTAGATGAGGATGATATTGTCCGTGACCCCAGTTTTCGTGACTATTTCCAGCATTCAGACCAACTCAGTATACTTCGAACAAGAGTTGTTTATGATGATGTTGCCACGAATCTGCCTAAGGCAAAGTTAATGAGATATTTCATCAGGTATGGAGATTTATTCCTTGTCTGCGATGATATTGAGGCACTTGATAACAACTTGCATGAATACTCGAGCTTATACCAGTTTGGTGTGTTCAACTCATACTCAGCGTCCGTTGATCACACTGCGCATGGTTTTGTAATTCAAAAAGGGGCAGACATTGTGGATATGATATGCGGATCGACCGGTGATTACGAGAATTTGCTTGACGGGAATTCAAATGGCTTTGATGAGGCAGTTTTTCCAACATCAAACTACCTCAAAAGCTCGCCTGACAGTCCGAATAGTAGTAACAAATACGGACATCCCCGAGGAAGAACAAAAGTCAAAGACGCATCAGATACCTCAATTCTGGCTCTCATTGCTCCCAGAGATACCTCCAACCCTATTGTGATGCAGAGCACAACCCACCAGATTGATGATTATTTCGGTGTGAAGGTCAGTCAAAATACAAGCTCTATACCTGACATTCATGTGACCAGATATTTTGGCACCACCAATGGATCACAACAAAGTATGATCCTTGGACATGATGAGATCGAGACAGATGCAAAGCTCTTTGCTGTCTCGGTTATTAATGGGGTGCAACCTTTTGTATTAGATCAATCAATGGTGCTTCTCGAAGGCAGTAGTCTTAAATACGAAGGAATTGATCTCTTTCAGAGATTTTCTGGAAATGATCGAGGTGTCACGGCAAATTATACAGATTCAGCGCTTAACGTAGTTTTTCATGGGATCGCACTCTCTCATCCGAAGTTTAAGGTGTATAGATCTGGTACGGATCCAGATCAATTTACAGCAACCATGAACACAAGATTTGAGAATCATGTTCCGGTTCCTTTCGTGTACGACATTCCCGAAAATAGATACCCATCCACAGACGTCATACAGTCCTTAGCATACGACAATCAATATTTCTACGTAAACTATAGTTGGTCTGATTTAGAAGCTGAAAACCTAATAGATGAAAATCTCATTTTTGCCAAAGGTGAGATCCCTTCAACGACATTGAGATCTACGTTGAACATTGATGGTGAGGTCAAGATTACAGGGACCATAGTTGTTCGTTGGGATGCCACATTGAATATCAAAGAAAATAGTATTGTGTTCATCTCTGACGATGTGAATATCTTTAATCAAGGAACCATCAATATAAGTGGCATAGAATCCGCCCCTATACTAATAACAGCTGCGACGCAAGCATGGGGCAGTATTCTTAACGTCGTGGGTTCTACTTTTATATGTGATTGGGCTGTGATAGAAAAGGCGAGTACAGGCATTATGTTACGCGGAATTGGGCAAGTCACCAATAGTGAGATCAGAAATTGTGATTACGGTATTTCAATCGTGACAGGGACGCCATTTGAGATAGAAAACAATAAAATCCATTTGAATACTTATGGGTTATCGGTATCAAACAGCTATACAGTTTCTTCTCTGGCTCATATAACATTTAATGAGATATGTAATAACAGTTGTGGCATTTTGCTCTATAATAGCAACCCCAAAATGGCGGGGAATGACATTCATCAAAACACTATAGCCGGTATTCAATTGGTGCACGCTTCAGAGCCGATTCTTGAAAAAAACCATATTAGAAATACTGGTAATAATGGTATGGCACGGCCAGAGATTTTGTTAGAGAGTGATTCATATCCTATTTTGGATTATGGGTATAATGATATTAACACTGACGGCTTTGGGTATGCTTTATATTACGATAATATTGCGGGAGCACTTCCATTGAGAACTTTGGCAAGAGAAAACTATTGGGGTAGCACAAACGCGATAGCGATCAGACATTCCATCCAACCCACAAGCTGGAATGTCATCTATAGTCCATTTAGCCTTGGACCAAACACTTCCTTCTTTAATGCTGATCCAAGTCTTTTCCAACAAGCCTTGATTGCTGAAGATGAGGGTGACATGGCTTTGGCGATACAATTGTACACTTCCATCGTCACTACTGAGCCCAATAGCCTCTACGCAGTGCAAAGCTTGGGAAGGCTGAACTCCTTATATTGCAAGTCCCCTACACAAGTTGGTGATCTAAGATTCTTGTATGATTCATATTTATCCACTTGTAGCGATAACGTCTTAGTTCAGAGTGCGACAAATAAAAAAATCATGCTTGATAGATTTGACGGATTATATGATAGTGCTATCCAAAAGTATGAGTATGAATTACTTAATAATACTTCGGAGACAGACTCGTTATTGTATCTGCTTGATATTGCTTACACTATGCAAGAAATGTATTACGCAGATCAGAGCAAGAGCGCACATGTGGTAAATTCTTATCATTCTCATGGGCTCAATATTTCTTCTCTCAAAGATGCGGAACAAGAAATTGAACAATTATGGGAAGCGATCTTGTTGAAATCCGATAGCACAGAATCAAATCAAGTTCCTGTGCCGACGAAATTAGAATTATCAAACCATCCGAACCCATTCAATCCATCAACGACTATTTCTTTTTCGCTTCCTGAAAGGGGTGCCGTAAAGATGTCCATATACAATACGCGTGGACAATTGGTAAAGGATTTGATCAAAGAAGAAATGGAAAGAGGATTTCATGAGATAGTCTGGGATGGGAAAAATAATAATGGATTCACCGTCGGCACGGGAATGTATTTCGTTAGAATAGAAACAAATAAAAACAGTAAATCTATTAAGATACTGCTAATGAAATAGTATCAAATGTCATGATTGAGCCCGATCAGCTAAATCGGGCTCAATCTTTTGTTTGCCCAGAATGCTTTCTACGCCGATGGACTGAAAGAAGTCCTGACGCCTTACCAGCGGTAAGTCAACATGAGACCAAGGGCGTTGCTGGCAACGATGACGTTCCCAGACCGGTATCTTCTAACTAAGCTACCATAATTGAATTTGAGTCATTGATTCCAATACAATAATTCACGCCTGCGCTTTGATTTTGGCATAGGAATCTACTGACAAGAAAACACAACATTTTAAAGCTAATAATCACAAAAAACGGTTTCCACCCAAAAAAAGCATAAAAATATGCAAAATAATTATCATTCATAAAAAGATAGCTAAGATACTTTATATTATAGCTTTCGCATGGGTCGCCTTGCCATGTGCTGAAAAATACTTTAAGAAAAACAAAAATAAATGCCGTTTCGTCTTCTCAATTTTCGCGTTTTCGACACTATACTAATAGAGAC
>LSQX01088630.1_pt2 | contig 22944 bp, 19 predicted proteins | sample 654561 | NCBI WGS metagenome assembly LSQX01 (sample SAMN04489861, study PRJNA283612) | anaerobic digester metagenome | isolation source: 4 biogas reactors fed with cattle manure at either 37C or 55C with and... | place: Denmark: Kongens Lyngby | collected 2014
TAAACGCTGAAGGCATCTAAGCGTGAAGCCCCCCCTAAGATGAGATATCCCATTCCTAGGAGCTAGAGACTAGAAACTAGGAGCTAGAGACTGAGAAGAGCTTCGAAGGCTTTCTCAAATCTAGTGTCTAGCAATCTAGCATCTAGTTCCTAGGAAGTAAGACCCCATGTAGACTACATGGTTGATAGGTCAGAAGTGTAAGTACAGTAATGTATTAAGCTGACTGATACTAATAGGTCGAGGGCTTGACCAAACAAGAATTGGTTTAATGAAAAGGTTTTTCCTGAAAAGCTAAAAGACATTATACGGTTTTGAGGGTGCGAGCGCAGTGATAGAGATTGCGAACGGCCCAAAAGCCAAAACAAAATTTCCGGTGGCAATGACGGAGAGGACACACCTGTTCCCATCCCGAACACAGAAGTTAAGCTCTCCAGTGCCGATGATACTTGGGCGGAGACGCCCCGGGAAAGCAGGTCGCTGCCGGATTTATATATAAAGGCCTTACGGTTATATGCCGTGAGGCTTTTTTATTGATAAGCTATTTCCAACATATTATTATTGTTTTTGAAATATGTATGGTTTAATATAGAAGGTAGTCAAGCGAAGGAAGCAACTAATTGCAGTATTCAATTACTATTCGGTCCTGTAATTACTCCTGAAATAATTTTAGTGCGAGTGAGTACTGTAAGGGGAGTTAGATATGTTTATAGATACCGTGATTGCACAAATGAGGGAAAAGGGTTATATTGCGAAGGTTGTCCCGATAAAACACATAATTGGAATAGGCGATGAGCTTAAAGCGTTGGATGACAGAAAGCTGCTTGATGCAGACATATTAAACATTTTAAAGAACTTTTACATATGTGATTATTCAGACATAACTTTTAATGTTAAATCTGTCATTGTAACCGCCTCACCGTGCAGAATAGCAAAAGTATTTTTTAATTACAGAGGTAAGAAGATTCCATTGACTATTCCCCCAACCTATGTGGAGTTTAAGAGTGAGCCGATAAAAATTGAAAGCTGTTTGCAGCAAATATTGGCGGCTGAAAACTACCACGCACAAGTAGCCTATAACTTGCCCGGAAAAATTATAGCGGCTAAATGCGGGCTCAGCTTGTATGGTAAAAATAATATATGTTATGTTAACGATATGGGGAGCTTTGCTTTATTAAGCACATTCTACTCGGATTTACCCTGTGATAATGACAATTGGAACAATGCTCGTCTGATGGAGTGCTGTAAAACATGCGACGCATGTGTAAACAGATGCCCCACAGGGGCTATTAGTCCGCAGTCGCATCTGATAAAAGCTGAACGATGCATTACTTATCATAATGAATTCATGAATACTCCGGATTTCTCGGAATGGATCAATTCATCAGCACATAACTGCATTGTCGGTTGTATGCGTTGTCAGGAATGCTGCCCCGTAAACAGGAATTATTTGAACAGAATTGTCGAATTGGAGGAATTCAGCGAGGATGAAACCAAAATGATTATGCAGGGCACGGATAAAAGCAAATTGTCCGACAAAACGGTAGAAAAGCTTGAAATGTTGAATCTGATGGTATATTATGATAAACTCGCCCGTAATATAAGAGTATTGCTGGAAGATAAATAAAATATAAATTACGTGTTGTAATCGCCGGGTAATTTCTTCCGAAACATTAGCATCAAAGGAGGAAATCAGTTGAGTAAACTTTATATCGCGACTGGAACGCAGCCGAAAAAAATGACAATTGATCTGCTTGAAAGGATAAACCCGATAAAGGGAAAGAACAAAGAAATAAAAATAGGAATAAAACCCAATCTTGTTTGTGCTTCACCCGCAGAAGAAGGAGCGACGACTCATCCAGAGATAATTGAAGGTATTATAATATATCTTACAAGCAACGGATTTAATAATATAAAAATTATTGAAGGAGCCTGGGTAGGAGATAGTACGAAACGGGCATACAAGGTTTGCGGGTACGAGGAAATATCAAAAAAATACGATATTCCTCTTATTGACTTAAAAGACGACATGTTTGTAACAAAATCTTATAAAGGAATGGAATTAAACATATGCAAAACGGTTTTCGGACTGGATTTTTTAATTAATGTTCCCCTGATAAAGGGCCATTGCCAAACAAAGATCACATGTGCTTTGAAAAACCTGAAAGGCATAATACCGGATACGGAAAAAAGAAGGTTTCATACAATGGGGCTGCATAAACCGATAGCATACCTTAACGCTATTATACGACAGGATTTGATAATTGCCGATGGAATATGCCCGGATCCATATTTTGAAGAGGGCGGAAGGCCTAAAAAATTGAACAGAATTGTCGCAGGCTTCGATCCTGTGCTTATGGATTCATATGCAGCAAAGATTTTAGGATATAAAACGGAAGATATAAAATATATCGGGCTTGCGGAAAGTGAAGGTGTCGGCAAAACATTGGAAAGCGACACAGAAATTGTGAATATATATGAAAATGCCTCTGCGGCCGATGATATTACCATTGTTCAAAAAGAAAAAAAATACCTGAATATGATAGAACAGGCGGATGCATGTTCCGCCTGCTACAGCAATCTTGTGAATGCATTGGAAAGATTGGATGAGTCAGGCTTTACAGAAAATATCGCGGATCAGATATGTATAGGACAGGCGTATCGGGGATATAAGGGAATCCTTGGTGTAGGCGATTGCACCTCATGTTTTGAGAAATATATGCCAGGATGCCCCCCATCAGTGGACGATATTATAAAATTCTTTACAGAATAATATTTTTCTTTTGAACATATGTCTATATCAGCTAATAAAAAATAACAGACTAATGCTAAGATAAGCCGTATTAAATAATGTATATTTCCCGAATAATGATAAAAACCATTAAATTATTTTTATTGATATTGTTAAATATTTGACACAATGGTATCATAAGTATTGGATTATATAGGGAAAAATGTAATAGGTCATAGGGAAACAGGTGGTATAATGATACATATGGAAAATCTTTGGAAGGTTTATAAAACCGGATCAATTTCGGTGGTTGCCTTGAGAGAGGTTTCCTTCAATGTAAAAAAGGGCGAATTTGTTTCTGTTATGGGGCCTTCCGGTTCGGGAAAATCAACCCTCATGAATATAATAGGGTGCCTTGATCGGATGACAAAAGGTAAGTATATTCTCAATGGGATTGATATTTCAGGGCTTTCCGACTATGAACTGTCTAAGATAAGAAATGAACGAATCGGCTTTGTTTTTCAAACGTTTAACCTGCTTCCGCGCATGAATGCTCTTAAAAATGTCGAGCTCCCAATGATTTATGCCGGGGTTAGCGCAAAACAACGGCATGAAAAGGCTATTGAGGCTTTAAGAAAAGTTGATTTACTGGAAAGAAAAGACCATAAACCAAGTGAACTTTCCGGAGGACAAAGACAGAGGGTAGCTATCGCCAGGGCACTTGTAAACAACCCTGATATCCTCTTAGCGGATGAGCCGACAGGTAATCTGGACAGCAAGTCAGGGGAAGAAATCATGGCGATTTTTCAGGCTTTGAACCGGGAAGGCGTGACTATTGTATTGGTTACTCATGAACCTGATATAGCAAGGCACACCGATAGAATTGTAACTTTCAGGGACGGAAGGGTTATTAAGGACGAAAATGTTGAAAATAGTCTTGATGCGAATGAAATGCTTAAAGGTTTGGTGGAACAAAATCTTATTTACCAGGAAAATATAGGGTAATACCCGGAGGTAACAAAAATGTATGATGATTTAGGATTTTTAGAGGATAGCGAACAAAAGGCGCCGGAAAAAATGAACATTTTTGCCAGGGTGGGCAATCTCTTCTTTTCACCAAAAAAGCTTTTCCTTTTTATACGAGAAAAGCCTACATTATTGTTTCCGCTAATCATTATGAGTATCGGCGCAGTAGCTTACCAGCTTTTGATATGGGAGCAATCAAGGAAACTCCAGATGGACATTACATATAACACATATCAGAATATGGGAATGAGCATTACTCCGGATCAGTTGGAAGCTATGGTTGATGCCGGCATGATTACATCTGTAATCACTGCCCCTTTAGGTGTTATTGCTTCATGGGCGATAATTACGCTGATATTTTACGCAGTATTCCGATTTGCAGAATGTGAAAAGGGTATGAAAAAATACTTTTCAATGATGGCGTACATAAGTATTATTTCCGTTGTCGGTATGGTTTTAAACGGATTGTATGTATATTTTATGGGCGGTTCAATAACTACCTATGTAACCAGTGTTTCGTCGCTGCTTGATCAGGAAACGACAGGGGTATTTTTAAATGGTATTTTATTGAATATAGAAGTTTTTAATATTTGGACATATGTTCTTTACGGAATGGGGTTTATTTATGTTGGCGGAGTAGAGAAAAGAAGATCGGCCATTGTCACATCCGTGATTTTTATTTTATTTACTTTGGCTGCGGCAGGTCTTACAAGCTTATCAAGCAGCCTTTTAGGAGGTTTAATGTAACCTGTTATCAAGGCGAGTTAAATCTTCCGCATCGTTGAAACAGTGATAGCTGTTCTGCTTCGCTGCACTGCTTGTCTATGCAGCCTGGTGTGTTGAAATAGCTAAGCAATTTCTTTGGTTGTATAATGGGTTATTAAGCTTATGGACGAAAAAGGAGTCTAGTTTAAAATGAAAAAAACTGTTATCGGGATTTTGATTGTTGCAGCGATTGCAACTCTTGTAGTATTAAACATCAACAAGAACAAGGACAGTACAGGCACTTCCGCAATCTATTCCGGGAAAGCTGTCGGTGTTAAGGTAAACGTGATTGGAAGAGATAGCATCTTTTCCTATGTAAAAGCCAGGGGAAGGGTTGAGGAGGCGGATAAAGTTCAGGTTTTCTTTGATACGCCGCTTCGGGTATTGGAAGTGCTTATAAATAAGAATGATTATATAAATAAAGGGGATCTTTTGATTCAACTGGATACGCAAACACTGACAGAAGAGATTGATAAACTAAAAATGCAAAAAGAGATCCAATCAATAACCCTGAAAAAGCTTGAATCCGGACAAAGCCTGCTGTCGCTTGAAACAAATTTAACCTCCGCAAGAAAGGCGGCGGATAATGCCCGTGAAAATTATGACACTGCTCTCAGTGAGTTTGAGAAGCAGAAAAAGCTTTTTGAAACCGGTATAATACCAAAAAACCAGCTTGATCAATATGAGCGTGCAATGAAAGAATCAAAGACAGCTTATGAGAATGCGGTGCTTAACCTTGAATCAGCCGAAAAAACGTATCAATCAGGTATAAGCAGTCATGATCTTGATATACAGGCGCAGATAAAAAATATAGAACTGCTGAGTTTACAGATTTCCGATATAGAAAAAAAGCTAATTAAGGTTAAAAATCTTGAAAAGGCCCCCATAAGCGGTTATGTAACAGAAATATATGTTACAGAGGGCTCTTACACGGGAAGCGGGCAGCCTGCATTTACGATTATTGACGCAGAAAATGTAAATATAACAGCGGCGGTAAATGAATACAATACCAAGGATTTGGCTATCGGCCAGGATGTTGTTATAACCGGGGAGGCTTTCGGCGATAACACAGAGTTTTCAGGTAAAATAATTTCGGTTGCCCCGGTTGCAACGGTTGTTGCGGGTTCCAGCGGCCAGGAGACGGTTGTAGAGGTCAGCATTGAGCCTCTTGACGGAAAGGATTTGCTAAAACCGGGGCTGAATGTTGACTGTGAAATAATTACCCAGAAAAAGGAAAATATTATTGTTTCGGAGTTCAATGTCTTTTTGGAAGACAAAAACCGCAGCCAGTATGCTATGGTGGTTGACGAGGAAACAATGACGGTACGTAAACAGTATGTTACATTGGGCATATATTCTGATATGTTAGTTGAAATAATAGACGGCCTGAAAGAAGGAGACAAGGTTGTAATTGACCCGCAGCCAAGCCTTGAGGATGGAGACAGAGTAAAGATTTTGGAGTAGAAAATGGTTTTATTTGAGATATTTAAACAGGCATTGGAAAGCCTCAGAGCAAATAAAATGAGATCACTGCTTACCATGCTGGGCATAGTTATGGGAGTGTTTTCGGTTATCGCAATTATGGCTATCGGCAACGCGACCGAAAGCTATATCATCGGCGAATTTGAAAAAATAGGAGCCAATACCGTACAGATTTATTATAAGGGAACCAATATTACGCAGAATGAATGGCTTACGCTTGATGATATAGACCTTCTTGTGAATAATGTCCCTGAAATTAAGAATATTACAACAATAGGACAATGGTCCGGTCAATTCAGGATAGGGAACAAAACAAGACAGGCTTTGATTTGTGAAGTGACTGCACAGTATAAAAACTTTTCTGTAATTGATATGGCTGCAGGAAGGTTTATCAACAGCTTTGACGATACCGCGAGGGCGCCGGTAGTAGTTGTAGATGAAGCTTTTGCGAAACGCTATTTTAATAAAACAGATATTGTCGGCGAAGAACTGAATTTAACTTTAAACAGGTATAATTTAAAAGTAAAGGTAATTGGCGTAATAAAAACAGGTGACGATATATTCAGCGGAATGATGGACAACGAATACGCACCGGCTGTGGTTTATATGCCTATCCGGACAGTTCAGTCGATAACAAACTATAAAAGACTTGACACAATAATGTTTTCAGTTTATCCTGATGCTGATGTAAGCATTGTGGCAAACAAGGTTTTAAGGCTTTTGGAAAGAGTACACAGGAAAGAAGATATATACATGCTCCAAACAATGGAGGATGTTCAGAAAATGTTCTCGAGCATAATTGGGGTAGTTACTTCAGCTTTGCTTGTAATAGCTGTTATTACTTTGATTGTTGGCGGGATAGGCATAATAAACATACTCCTTGTATCGGTCACTGAGAGAATAAGGGAGATAGGTATACGTAAAGCCCTTGGAGCGAAGAAGAAAGACATTATATTGCAGTTTCTTATGGAATCCGTTATTATGACAGGGTTCGCGGGAATAATCGGGATAATAATAGGAGTGATTGCCGGTAACGTTCTGTCGGGGTTAATAAAAATACCGCCAGCTGTGGACATACCGACTATTATTATTTCATTTACGATATCGGTAATACTTGGTTTAATCTTTGGAGTATATCCCGCTAAAAAGGCGGCTGACTTGGATCCCATAGAAGCACTTCGTTATGAATAGAAAACGTACGAAGCGCAGGATTAAAAGTAAGTTTTTGATACTTGTAGATGTATTTATCAAGCATGATACTGCAGTTTTGTACTGCCGGACACAGGAGATCATAATGGTTCGCTCGCAATAAAGTGTTCATTATGATTTTTATACCCTTTATCGCAAGATAAACAATATGCCTTTTCATTCAATCCCCCCTAATGCTGAAAAATGCGATAAACACTATAAAAAATTTTAAATTCTGTTATAATATGATTAACCGGAGATCACTGATGCCGCTTTGCGATTTAAATGTTTCTGCATTTAATAAAGTTTAATAAGCGTAATTTTTTGCATTTTATTTGGCTGGTAAGCTTAACAAGGTAAATAATAAAGAATAAATGTGCTGTTAGTAATGTTAATACCAATTATATCCGGGGTTAAAACAAAAAATAATTAAAAGAGGGTGAGTGTGATGAAAAGAAAAATACTTATAGTTGATGATGAAAAAAATATTGTTGATATCCTTAAATTTAATTTGAATAAAGAAGGATTTGAAACAATTGAAGCATACGACGGAAAACAAGCTCTGGAAATGGTTGAACGGGAGAATCCCGACCTGATCCTCTTAGATATCATGCTGCCGGAATATGACGGCTTCACTGTATGTAAAAAAATAAGACAGACAATGAATACACCGATACTAATGCTGACGGCCAGGGAAGAAGAAGTGGACAAGGTTCTGGGGCTAGAGTTAGGTGCGGATGATTATATTACAAAACCATTCAGCCCGCGTGAATTAATGGCAAGAGTTAAAGCTAACCTGCGCAGGATGTCGGAAGATATACAAAAAACGCAGGGAGAGATATTGAAATGCGGCGATTTGACAATTGATATTAACCGCTACGAGATAAAACGCGGTGATGAAATTATTGAATTGACGCTTAGGGAATTTGAACTTGTGAAGTTTCTTGCCGCTCAAAGAGGGCAGATTTTTTCAAGGGAAAGCCTGCTTGAAAAGGTCTGGGGATATGAGTATTACGGTGATGTGCGCACAGTGGATGTTACTGTAAGAAGACTGAGGGAAAAACTGGAGAGATTGCCGAGTAAACCTGAATATATATTGACCAAGCGAGGCGTCGGTTATTATTTCAATCCGGCTTTATGACGGGACGGAAGATGCAATTTCTTCCGTTGTCTAAACAAAAACCCTATTGTTAATCCGTCCGAATAAAATGGCGGAATTTTGGAACAACGAGGGATAGAATGTTTTTAAGAAGTTTGCAATGGCGGCTTATAATAATTATTGCAACGATTACCTTCATATTGATGTCCGTAATATGGGTTTTCCTGACTTATAAAGTGGAAGATATTTTTTATAATGATTTCAAGGGCACGATTTCGCGTAATTATGCTACTTTGAATATAAATAATAATATGTCTGCGGAAGAGCTTATTTCCAGGCTTGAAGACGATCCGGTGATACTAAGCCAGCTTGTAAGTGAAGTAAAAAGCTATACAATAATTAACGCAAGCGATTTGAAAATTATATATTCTTCCGATGTATTGTATGAAGAAGATAAAATTGAATTCAGGAATGAAATATTAAAGTCAGAGAACCTTATGTCCGTTATTAATGGTAATTCCGTTGGTGAAAAGAAGACGGTTACCAAGTCGCAAAGCGGCGATTTTTATGATTATGTTAAAAGACAGCCTCTGTTAGACGGCGATTATATCCTGTTTTTCAAGTATAACCGGTCACAGGCAATAGCAATTATTAAAGAATTCAATAATGTAATTCTTATTGGAATGCTATTAGCCGTAGCGGTAACTGTAATAATAGGCTTTTTGCTTTCCCAGACCATTACAAAGCCTATAACCGATATTACAAGAAAGGCGGAAAGTATAACCTCCGGTGATTTCGATCAGGTTTTGGAAGTAAAATCCGATGACGAAATCGGAAAACTAACCGGGACGTTTAATTATATGGCAAGCCAATTAAAAAGCATGCTCAGTGAAATATCAAATGAAAAAAACAAATTTGAATTGATTTTAAATTATATGACCGACGGAATCATAGCCTTCAACCGCGGTGGGCATATTATTCATATAAATACCGCCGCCGCAGCTTTTCTTGAATCACGAAAACCTGATCAAACTTTTACGGATATTACGAAAACGCTTAATGTTCCCTATAAGCTTGATGAACTGTTAGGCAGCGAAAACCTGTCAGATATTTTGTGTAATGTTCAAATAAGGGACAGGTTTTTAAAAATACAATTTGCATCATTTACAGACAAAGAGAACAATGTTGATGGTATTATTATGGTGCTTCAGGATAATACTAAAGAATACAAGCTTAATAATATGAGAAAGGAATTTGTCGCTAATGTTTCGCATGAATTGAAGACGCCGCTTACTTCAATAAAAAGCTATTCCGAAACCCTGTTGGACGGAGCAATCGAAGATATCGATACGGCAAGGAATTTTGTGCGTGTTATTTATTCCGAATCAGACCGCATGGACCGCATTGTTAAGGATTTGCTTCTTTTGTCGAAGCATGACAGTGGAATAAAACTGAATTTCCAGCGTATACCGCCGATAGAACTGATACATTCGGTTACTGAACAACTGAACCTGATAGTGCGTGAAAAAGAACAAAGGTTAGATGTTTACTGCGAGGAGAATCTTCCTGAAATATATGGGGACAGGGATCGGTTAGAGCAATTATTTTTGAATGTTATAGGAAATGCGATAAAATATACTCCGGAACATGGTATAATAACAGTATATGTCGGGCGGCAAAAAGATGGAGTATCTATAAAAGTAACCGATACAGGGATTGGAATACCGGAGAAGGATTTAGAAAGAATCTTTGAAAGGTTTTACCGGGTTGACAAAGCCAGATCAAGGCAGCTTGGCGGTACTGGACTCGGTTTATCGATAGCTAAAGAAATTGCCGAATCACATGGCGGTACGATACAGGCTAAGAGCAAACCACAGCAGGGTACGGAAATAATTGTTTTTTTGCCGGTAAATGATAAAAACAGCATATGAAAAATTAGCTAAAAACTGTGCTTTGCAAAGATATACTGTTCGGACATCACTTTTGAACTATTGTATAATAACGGAAACAAGAGCGGAATTCACTTCGGTAACTGCATTTTAAAGGCGTAGTAATGGATTTGTAACAAAAGTCATTGTATAATAGAAGTAGGAATAATTTTGTAACTGTTTTGTGTTTGGTTCACCCGGAGGGTATATATGGCGAAAAAGATTTTATTTATCGCGTTACTTTTTATTTTAATACTTGCCGGTTCGGTTGTTTCAATGGCGGATGAAGATAACAACGCCATTTCAGATAATGATAATACTAACTTTGAAACCGCTATAGAAGCGGGCAGTAATTTGTTTGACAGTTTTATCGGAAACAACTCAACATATGAGGCTGCCGCATCGGGCGTTGAGGATGCTGCTCAGGAAGAATATTCAGCAGAAGCTGTGATTGAAAGATATGGTTCTTTATTTTTTGATGAAGAGGTTCAATCCGAAATTGAACTTGTAAACATAATAAACATAGAGCATGACGGCGAAAGCAAAAATGTTGAGGATTTTGTGATTTCTGCCCTTGTTTCCGGGGATGTTGAACTTGATTATGATGAATCATTGACTTTAATGATATTTATAAAAAAAGACGATAAATTTGAACTTCTAACAGATCCGGTGGAGGGCTATGCATGGTTCCTGCCGAAAGTAAGCTTTCCTAATATAGGGGAAGAAAATCCTAATCATATACGGTTTATTGCTTTCCCAAAAAATAGTTACAACAACCTGGAGCTTGATGTAAACCTTCAGATTACTGATATGGAGCATGTTGTTGTTGTATCGAAACTGAGGGAGTTTCGTTTAAATGTGCAGCAGGCATTAAATCTTTTGCTTGATAATATACATGAATCGGAGTAAAAACATGCGATTATCCAGTGCAGAGTTCAAAAAATCTATACTAATGATTTTTTTGTTTTTACTCTGCTTTTTTCAAATGGGAATTCTATGGAGCGAAAAAAATCCAGGGGTTCTTTTTTCATTTTCACACAGCGCAAGAAGTAATAGTTCTATAGATATCGATGAAGTAAAAGAAAACTATTACCGTCCAAAAGCAATATTAATTTCGAGCGGTAAGGGAGACTTATACTGGAAGCTTAATTCAAAGAGTAATCTTTACCGTTTGATATGGAATGATTTTAAAGATAGTTACTTAAGCCAGATAATTCAATCAAAACCCAGCATTCGAGATAAAGATTACGAACAAAGCTGGGAATATCTTAGCAGGATGAAGTCAATAATACTTGAGTTTGAGTGCGAAATTCCGTCCGGTGTAATTCATTGGATGGAGAATCTTGATGCCGCCTCTCTTTCAACCATTTCAAATATTTATAAAATTGCTGTTCATCCATCTGAGGACATAAATAATGATAAAAATACGCTGTATGTGTACGATGGTAAAAATGTTTATAAATATGTTGTTACAATAAAGCAGGGAAACATGAAAAAGGAAGATTACATTAAGGCTATAGAAACTGCTTCTGAAAACGAATCGGTTGTTTCGATGAACAGATTAATTACATATAATCCTATAACGGAGCAGCAAGAGCTGCTTGTGAGCCTGTCCGACGAGGAGAAAAAAATTTGGGATCTTTTATTAACCACACCAGACAAAATAGTATTGAAAAAAGATAACATCGACATAGTTCAGGATTATCTTCTTGACGAATACAGAGGTTCCGTGGTTTCAAAAAGAAGTGATGACGGCACTAATATTATTTTTTCAGATCCGGAAAAGGTTTACCGCTATTACAATAACGGGCTTTTGGAGTACCAATACCGGAATAAGGAATCTGTGGAAAAAGGCCGCGTTGAAGAGGCCCTTGAGCAAGCCTTGATTTTTATTGAATACCGAAGAAGGGATTTGATAGAAGGAGCTGAAATAATCCTGTCGGATATTAAAGATAAAGGAAGATATTATGCTTTTACATTTGATTATGTTGTTGATGATATGAAAGTCAGAGTATTAAAGTCACGTACTGGTTCGGTGGAGCCTGCTATAGTTATAAATGCCGTAAAGGATCGTATACTTGATGCGAAATGGTATATAAAAACCTTCGCAAATAATGATTACAGTAATGTGTATAACATATCTTTCTTCCGGTTTTATGAAAATGTATTTATAAGAGAATATCCACAGCTTCGGAATAAGCCTGTTATTGTTGATGTTTCCACTGAATATCTGTTTTCGGATATCGGAACAAGGGCCGAACCCTTTTGGCTTATTGAAACAAAAGAGTCCCAGGTAATTTTTATTGGAATGCAGGGAAAGGAATAATAATATGGATTGGCTCAAGGCAAAAAACATCATACTTGTGATGCTGATTCTGTTGAACATTTTCTTATTGATAAACGTTATGAGTGTAAAAGATGTATTCAAATTTACTGGCCAATATCAGAAAGATGCTAAACAGGCGCTTGAAGAGGCAGGTATTGTAATAGAAGGTAAAATACCATTTTACGGAAGGCCGCTTGGAAGGATTAGCTATATCGAGGCGGAGCCGGATAAGTATAAGAAAGCTGTGGAAAGACTGACGGGCTTAACTTATGAACCAACTGAAGATCGGCGACGCGGCGAATGGCGGAATAATGGCCTTTCTTTTATATTGGACGGAGAAAAATTTATATATACGAATGAAAACGACACACAGGTTTTTTCAGTGGAAAAAGAACAAAAGCTTTGTAGAGAATTATCAGCGTGGATAAAGAAAAAAGGTATATTCAATGATTCATTTCTGCCCGATCGCATAATTAGGGACAATGATACCGTTACGGTTGAATTTGTACGGAAATATCGCGGATTTCCTCTTTTCGATAATAATATTGTTTTTCATCTCTCAGGTTCACAGCTTATAAAGGTTGAAGGCAGCCTTAAAGTATTTGATACGATTAAATTAAGCAAAGCCGATGGCATAGTCTCGGCGAATATCGCTCTGCTAACAGGAAAAGATAAAATAAAGGATGTTATCACATCTGTTGAGATAGGGTATTTACAGCCGCAGAGTGAAGAACTTTTTGATATACCTGTCTGGAGGATCTGCCTTAAATCTGGAGAGAAGGTTTACTTTAACGCTTATACCGGTGAATGGCTGGAAGTGAATTAGATTTTAATTTTTTCCGATTATATATATTAACGATACAAGTTTTTTCCTCATCACTTTGAAATTTCCTCCGTTTTTTAATGAGGGAAAAGATGGATTATGTGAATGTTCCAAAACAGACAAAATCGGATTGTGAATATATACTATATAGTGGTATAATAATTTAAGAAATCCCTGATAGTGTAATCCTGCAAATTTGGGTAAAGTATGCCGGAATACCTATAAAATAATATTTTTACAAAAGAACTGGAAAGATGGTGTTTCATATTGGGAAAACTGATTATTCGTGGACAAAAAAGGTTAAAGGGAGAAGTTACGGTCAGCGGGGCAAAAAACGCCGCTGTAGCAATCCTCCCTGCCACAATTCTATCTGAAGGCAGCTGTATAATTGAAAACGTTCCCGATATATTAGACATAACAATTCTTAAAAATATTTTGACTAACCTTGGTGCAAAGATCGAAAATCTTAACAGCTCCACGATAAAGGTTGATGTTTCAAATGTGAGCTCCTATGTGGCGACAGATAGTCAGATAAGCAAACTTCGCGCTTCTTATTATTTGATGGGAGCTCTCCTTGGTAAATTTAAAAGAGCCGTTGTCACTTTTCCCGGAGGCTGTGATTTTGGAGTCAGGCCGATAGATCAGCATATAAAAGGCTTTGAAGCTCTTGGCGCAAAGGTTGATATAGAACACGGAAAAGTAATAATTGCCGCGAACAGGCTCGTTGGCGCGCCGATTTACCTTGATGTCGTCAGCGTAGGGGCAACAATAAATATCATGCTTGCCGCGGTAAAAGCCGAAGGAATAACAACCATCGAGAACGCTGCAAAAGAGCCCCATATAGTCGACCTGGCAAACTTTTTGAATGCTATGGGCGCCGATATAAAAGGGGCCGGTACCGATGTTATTAAAATAAGGGGTGTAAAGGAACTAAAAGGCGGACACACTTATATGATAATTCCCGACCAAATAGAAGCCGGAACTTTTATGATCGCTGCGGTTGCTACACGCGGGGACGTACTTGTTAAAAACATAATCCCAAAACATATGGAGTCTTTAACCGCCAAGCTTCAGGAAATGAATGCAAGGGTTGAAGAGTTTGATGACAGCATTCGTGTATCGGCCAGGGACAAAATTCAGAAAGTAAACATAAAGACCCTGCCATATCCGGGGTTTCCAACCGACCTTCAACCGCCTTCCACGGTCCTGTTATGCAGAGCCGAAGGTACCAGCACGATTACGGAAGGAGTTTGGGATAACCGTTTCCAATATATCGACGAATTGAAAAGAATGGGCGCAAATATAAAAGTTGAAGGCAGAATGGCCGTAATTGAAGGAGCTGTCCGTCTCAGCGGTGCTCCGATACGAGCGACGGATTTGAGGGCTGGAGCAGCGATGGTAATTGCCGGGATGATGGCACACGGCGAAACAACTGTTTCGAATATAGAGTGTATCGACCGTGGTTATGAGAAACTTGAAGAGAAGCTCAGAAATCTTGGAGCGGATATCCGGCGTGTCACAAATGAAAAATCTAAGAATAGATAGAGGATGAAGACATGTTAAAACTTGCAAGTTTGTATAGCGGCAGCAGCGGGAATTCTATCTATATATCAAGTAAAAGCACGCATATTCTTGTTGATGCAGGGTTAAGCGGAAAGAGAATAGAAAAATCAATGGCTTCCATTGGGGGAAGTTTAAAAAACGTTCAGGCAATTCTTATAAGCCATGAGCATGTCGACCATATTCTGGGGGCGGGTGTTTTATCACGCCGTTTTGGAATTCCGATCTACGCAAATGAAAAAACATGGGAAGCCATGCGCGTAAGTCTTAATAAATTAGACCCCGATTGTATCCGAACTTTTTCGACCGGTCAGCCGTTCAAAATAGGTGATATTGAAGTCAATACATTTAGTACGCCTCATGATGCGATTGAACCGGTAGGGTTCAACTTCTGCTGTAATAAAAAAAAGGTAACCATTGCCACCGATATCGGGCATATACATAAGTCACTTTTGAATAACCTTGTAGGAAGCGATATGATTTTATTGGAATCCAACCATGACATTGAAATGCTGAAAGTAGGAAGATACCCTTGGCCTTTAAAGCAGCGCATTATGAGTGATAAAGGGCACCTGTGCAATGATATGGCTGCCAAGGTTGTCGCATATCTTGCCGCTAACGGTACAAAAAAGTTTTTGCTCGGTCACCTGAGCAAGGAGAATAATTTTCCGGAGCTGGCGTTTCAAACGGTGAAGAATGCATTAACAGAAAAATCTGTTGCGGCGGGACGTGATGTTTATGTTGGCATAGCATACCGTGACAGAGTAAGCGAATCACTAATTGTTTGATTTTCACCTTAGAAGCAGTGATTGAGTCGTCGTTTTAATTGATCCTGCATGTTTACTGCAGGGTGTGTTGTCGGAAAATGAAAGGAATGCATATTTGTATATTCAAATAGTATCTGTAGGTAAACTTAAGGAAAAGTATTTAAAAGACGCCGTTAATAATTATATAAAACTACTTTCTCGATTTTGCAAAACAGAGATTGTTGAAGTTGCGGAAGAGAAGGTGCCTCCGTCTTTAAGCAGCCGCGAACAAGAACAGGCGCGAAGAGAGGAAGCGGAAAGAATAAGAGCATCTCTATCAAAGGGTACCTATGTTATCGTTCTTGATTTAAAAGGTGAACAGCCTGATTCTCTGCAGTTTTCCCAAAAGCTGAACGAACTTATGATTATGGGCAAAAGCCGTATATCTTTTATAATCGGCGGATCGACAGGCCTTGACAGGCAGCTTGTTAAAGAAGCGGATTACAATCTTTGCCTTTCGAACATGACTTTCCCCCACCAGCTTGTTAGAGTAATTCTCCTTGAGCAAATATACCGCTGTTTTAAAATAATAAATAACGAACCGTACCATAAATAACAATAGACCTATTATCATTATCATTTAAATTGCTCTACTTTCGTTACATTTGAAGTGCATATTTGTACCATCGTAGGCAAAACCTATATATAGACTACTCCGGCCTATGCATTTCTTTCGTTATTTAAAATGAGAGGATCTTAAATATGGGAATTAAAAAGAAACTGAAGCTTGCAAAGTGGATTGCAACCGGTATTATCGCCGTTGCTATAACAGGGTATATAGCGTACAAAGCAATGCGCCCGTCGGTTATCGCATATAAGAGCGTAAAAGCACAGACCGGCGATATTACAACCTATTATTCTTTTTCCGGAAACGTTGTATCAAAAAACAGGCAAAAGGTTATAGCTGAAAATCTAATGCGTATAGAGAAAATCCATGTCCAAAAAGGCGATATTGTTGAAGAAGGATCCCTCCTAACAACGACGGCGGACGGAGTTAAACTTAAATCAAAGATAAAAGGCGAGGTTGTTAATATCCGTGCTGAAGAAAATGTTCTGCTCACGGCTGGAATGGAAATTATGGACATTGTGGATTTCGATAACCTTGAGATCGTTTTCAAGGTCGATGAATACGATGTCGCGCAGCTTGAAGTTGGGAAAACGGCAACGGTAAGAATAGGAGCATTAGATAAAGAGTTTACAGGCACAATAAATGACATATCAAAAGAGGGGCAAATAATGAACGGGGTTACGTTTTACACAGCGTCTATTGATATAGAGAAGGAAGATGGTATCAGAACTGGCATGTCCGCTGAGGTAATGCTTTTATGCGATAATGTCCGCAATGCTGTTTTGCTGCCGATGAATGTAATTCAATTTGATGAACGGAATAATCCTTATGTTTTGAAGCTGGACGATAAAAAATCAGTGGTTAAAGCAGCTATTACGACAGGGATTACCGACGGAACCGCGGTTGAAATTAAAAGCGGTGTTTCTCCGGGAGAAAGTGTTTTTTACAAAAGGAATATCGCACTTGAAGATATTCTTTTCCCGGAGGGAGGAAAGAATGCCAGAGTATACATCGGAGGCGGAAATTGATGCAGGCTATTTTTTTAATGCGTAATATCTGTAAAAGCTATTATGTCGGTACGGAGGAACTAAAAGTCCTGAAAAACGTTAACCTTAGCGTAAAAAAAGGTGATTTTTTAGCGATACTTGGCCCTTCGGGATCCGGAAAATCTACACTCATGAATATTATTGGCTGCCTTGATACGCCAACATCAGGCGAATACATACTATCCGGCAGGAATATTCTAAATATGGATGAATTTGAACTGGCTTCAGTTAGAAACAGAGAGATCGGATTTATTTTTCAAAACTTCTGTATCCTGCCGCGGCTCACGGCACTTCAGAATGTCGAACTTCCTTTAATTTATTCGGGTATGCCTTTTTCGGAACGGAAGATAAAGGCTATGGAGATTCTTGAACGGGTTGGGCTTTCGGATAAAATGCACAATCTGCCAAACCAGCTTTCAGGGGGGCAGCAGCAGCGTGTTGCTATAGCAAGGGCAATGATAACAAACCCCTCAGTTCTTCTCGCCGATGAGCCGACAGGCGCTCTGGATCAGAAAACAGGGAACCAGATAGTTTCACTTTTTGAAGAATTGAATCGTGATGGCATAACAATAGTTATGATAACGCACGATTGCAATATAGCTGCACGTGCAAGAAGGATTGTCCATATACTTGACGGAATAGTATCTGAACAGGAGCTGAAACCATTTGTTTCTTGAAAGTATCAGGATGTCATGGATGAACATAACAAAAAACAAACTGCGTTCATTTTTAACGATGCTTGGCATTGTAATCGGCGTCGCGTCAATAATCGCATTGATTACTCTCGTTCGCGGCGCTGCGGACAATATTAGTGCGGAGGTTACCGAACTGGGGGGCAATAAGATATTCATAAATATTTTTGGTACTCCGCTGAAGCAGGGATTATCTCGCGATGATGTGGAAACGATAAAGACGGTTGAAAATGTTGAAGGCATATCACCGACGATATCCTGCAAAACTGCAATTGTATATAAAGGCAGTGTTGTTGAAAATGTATCGGTACAAGGAAAAAATGAAGTATACTTTAAAGCTGATCCTGATCTTATCCGCAGCGGAAGGGCAATAAATATACTTGATTTGAAAAGCGAAAGCCGCGTTGCGGTTATTGGCAGTAATTTTGTTTATGATTTGTTTTTCGGGATAAATCCAATAGGCGAAAAAATACTGATAAACGGAATCACATATACAATAATAGGAACTCTTGAAGCTACAAGAGGGTTTAGTATGGGTTCTACCAACGATGTTGTAATCATTCCATATACAACCGCGCTTCAAAGCCTTGGTATAAAGGACATATCCAGTCTCGATGTGTATCTTGAGGATACTAATCTTGCAGATGAAACCGTTGTTAAGATCAAAGGAGTTTTAAACCGCGCATTCAATTACAAGGAAAACTCGTATACGATTTTTAACATGGGCGATATCATCGAGTCGTTCCAATCAATAATGTCAATGATGTCTTTGCTGCTTGCCGGCATTGCCGCTATTTCCCTCATTGTTGGTGGAATAGGGATTATGAACATGATGCTTGTGTCAATAACCGAACGCACTACGGAAATCGGATTGCGTAAAGCATTGGGAGCAACCCCCTACACAATATGTCTTCAGTTTTTAATAGAATCGATATTTCTGTCATTGATTGGCGGCTTTATAGGCCTTTTTCTCGGGGCGCTGCTTGCTTATGTGCTTGCGGCTTTTATCGGCATTGAAATTTCAATATTGTTTTCAACAAATGCACTTGCAATGGGATTCTCAGCCGCGGTGGGAATAATATTCGGGTATATGCCTGCAAAAAAAGCAAGCCGGCTGAACCCAATCGACGCGTTAAGAAGCCTATAGTCAGTTAATTAATAACTATTGTACAATAATGTCAAAAAAGAGCTTCATTTAGAAGAGCTATTTAGCACCTATACAAAACATAATTTTTTTTGATAGAATGGATCTATTAAAAGATGTCCCTTAATAAGGAGAATGTCTTGAAGAAAGAATCCATTGCTCCCGTACTGAAATGGGTCGGCGGAAAACGCCAACTGTTTGACGAAATAAAGAAATATATACCTGAGTATAAAACATATTACGAACCCTTTTTAGGCGGCGGCGCAGTGTTTTTCGGATTACAGCCCGAAAGAGCGGTTGTAAATGACATTAATACTTCTCTTATGTGCGTATATCAGGTCATACGCGATCATACCGACGAATTGATAGAAGAGCTGAAACAGCATAAAAACGAAGCTGATTATTTCTATAAAATACGAAACTGGGACAGGGACAAAGAGGCATACGATAGAAAAAGCGATATACAAAAAGCCTCACGGATTATTTATCTGAATAAAACCTGTTATAACGGGTTATTCAGGGTAAACCGGGCAGGTGAGTTCAACGCACCTTTCGGGCGCTATAAAAATCCGGGTATCGTAAATGAAAAAGTTCTGCGGGCTATGGCGGGTTATCTGAGGCAGCCGGGTATAACACTTATGAATACTGATTTTGAAAAAGCCTTAAGGGGGGTCCAAAAAGGGGATTTTGTGTATTTTGATCCGCCGTATGATCCAGTGTCCGACAGTGCAAATTTTACCGGATACGACAAGAGAGGGTTTGACAGGGAAGAACAAAAGCGGTTGAAACTGCTGTGTGATGCGCTTAATAAAAAGGGAACAAAATTTCTTCTGTCTAACAGTGCAACGGATTTTATATTTGATTTATACAAAGAATATACAATAAAGACAATAAAAGCAAAACGTTCGGTAAACTCCAGAGCTGATCGACGCGGAGAAGTGGACGAGGTCCTGATAAGGAATTACTGAGGTTAATCCTAATGATATTTTGAGAAAAATAACCGGTGGCACACGGAAGAGAAAATAAGTCGAATTTTCATAAAAAACAGATTTATGAATAAAATTTTGGCAGGATCGTTCTTTACAAATGATAATGATACCGATATTATATATGTATACAATATCTTGGCTAATGTTTAATAACATATACAATATATAGTAAACATGGAGGTAAAAGTTATGAAACTGTCGGATAATGCCGTAAAAGTACTGGAAAGAAGATATCTTGCTAAAGATGAAAACGGAAATCTGATTGAGACACCTGAGCAAATGTTCAGAAGGGTGGCAAAAACCGTAGCAGCTGCAGATGCTGATCATGTTGATAATAATGAGCTGGCTGAAATTGAGGAGCAATTTTTCCAATTAATGGCTGAGCTTTATTTTTTGCCGAATTCGCCAACGCTTATGAACGCCGGAAGGCCTTTGGGACAGCTTAGCGCATGCTTTGTACTTCCGATTGAAGACAGCATGGAAGGCATTTTCGACAGTGTAAAAAATGCAGCGTTAATACATAAAAGTGGCGGCGGAACAGGTTTCAGCTTTTCAAGACTCCGTCCGAAAGGTTCCTCGGTAAACTCTACCGGTGGGGTCGCAAGCGGGCCTGTCAGCTTTATGAAGGTTTTTAATGCGGCGACAGAGGCGGTTAAGCAGGGAGGGACAAGGAGAGGCGCCAACATGGGCATTCTAAGAGTTGATCATCCTGATATCCTTGAATTTATTACCTGCAAACAGAATAACGACGATATAACCAATTTTAACATAAGCGTTGGAGTAACCGAAGCATTTATGGAATCCGTAGAGCTTGGCACCGATTATGATCTAATAGACCCAAAAACAAAAATTAAAACAGGCAGTCTGAATGCCCGAGAAGTTTTTGACAGAATAGTCGAGATGGCATGGAAAAACGGAGAACCCGGTATAATATTTCTTGATCGATTAAACCGCGACAATGTTACGCCGGAAATTGGCGAAATCGAGAGTACTAACCCCTGCTTCCACCCGGACACACTGATCTCTACCGAGGAAGGACTAATACCTGTTCATGAGTTGTACAGAAAGTATGATGATAAACCATTTAACATTTATGTTGACAAAAGAGTAACAGGCGAAAAAGTAAAATTAAACGGTCGCTTTTATTATAAAAACGGAGTTGAGCTAAAACAGGCAAATGTTTTCCCGACAGGAATTAAAAAAACCTGTACGGTTATATTGAAAAACGGACAAGAAATAAAAGTAACCGCTGATCACAAAATTTTAACAGCCGAAGGATGGAAAGAAGCAGGTACTTTAACCGAACAGGATGTTGTTCTGGTACAGTCTGGTGCTGGTTCCTTTGCTAAAGAGGACGGTATTGGCAAAGACATGGGTTTGTTTTTAGGCTGGATAACCGGAGATGGCTGGTTTACAGCGGCAAAAGATGTGGTGGGGCTTTCCTTCGCCGGTAATGAATATTATATTTGTGAAGCATTGAACCAGATTGCACATCAGAACGGCGGAGGTACGAGAAAGGCCATTAGGAGAAAAAATGGAACATGGAATCTGATGTTTAAGAAAAAGGATTTTATTCAAAAACTTTCTTCCGATGGGTTGTTGCCGGTTAAATCACGGGAAAAGAGAGTGCCTGCGGGAATCTTTACTGCTGCGAAAGAAACTGTTATTGCATATCTAAATGGATTGTTCAGTTCGGACGGGACAGTGAATTATGTAGATGAAGATCACCGGGATATCCGCCTCTCATCTTCGTCGGAAGGGCTTTTAAAGGATGTTCAGCTTTTGCTGCTTCAATTGGGGATATATAGCACAATCTATAAACGGGATAAAGTAAACCAGGCGGTATTTCAATATACAAAAAACAGCGGCGAGCAAAAAATCTATGAAGGAGGAAACTATTCGGAGCTTATTATTACCGGTGATGATATGTATGTATTTTCCGAAACAATAGGGGAATTGATTCATACAGTAAAAAACATGAAATTGAAAGCGGCGGCAAGAACCTCAAGGAAAAAGACGAAATTCATGACTCCGGTATTGGCAGTTGTTGAAGGAGAAGAAACAGAAGTATATGACATTAGTGAACCAGAAACCCATTCATTAATCGCGCAAGGAATGGTAGTCCATAATTGCGGGGAGCAACCTCTGCTTCCATATGAGGCATGTAATCTTGGCTCAATAAATTTAAGCCGTATGATAAAACAGACTGAAAACGGGTACGAGATTGATTATGAAAAGCTGAAAGAAGTAGTTCACACATCGGTCCATTTTCTTGACAATGTAATTGATGTAAACAAGTACCCTCTTCCTGAGATAGAAGAAATGACCCGTGGTACGCGTAAAATAGGTCTTGGGGTTATGGGATGGGCTGATATGCTATTAAAGATAGGTATTAAATATGATTCGGAAGATGCCGTTCAATTGGCCGAAGAGGTCATGGGTTTCATACAAAAGCAGGCACGTGCAAAATCAAAAGAAATCGCAAAGGCTAAAGGTGTATTCCCGTATTATGACAGAAGCGTGTATAAAAGCAAAAAAATCAGGATACGAAACGCCACTACAACAACAATTGCCCCAACGGGTACATTAAGCATAATAGCGAGTGTTTCCAGCGGGATTGAGCCGTTGTTTGCAATTTCATTCATTAAAAATGTTATGGATAATGATGAGCTTGTCGAAACAAACCCGATATTCGAGGCCGTTTCAAAGGAAAGAGGGTTTTATTCGGAAGAATTGATGAAACAAATTGCGAAAAAAGGCGGCCTTCATGATAT
>LSQX01040130.1_pt2 | contig 22942 bp, 24 predicted proteins | sample 654561 | NCBI WGS metagenome assembly LSQX01 (sample SAMN04489861, study PRJNA283612) | anaerobic digester metagenome | isolation source: 4 biogas reactors fed with cattle manure at either 37C or 55C with and... | place: Denmark: Kongens Lyngby | collected 2014
CACGTGATGTTAGTTGACTTACGCAGTAAGGGCATTACCGGTAAAGACGCTGAAGAAGCCTTAGGTAAAGCACATATTACGGTTAACAAAAACGCCATTCCTAATGATCCTGAAAAGCCATTTGTTACTAGCGGCATTCGTATTGGTTCACCAGCTATGACGACGCGTGGTTTCAAAGAAGCTGAGGCTGAGTTAACTGCAAACTTAATTGCTGATGTCTTAGAAAATGCTAATGATGAGGCTTTCTTAGAGGAAGTGCGCGCTAAGGTTAATGCCTTAACTGCTCAGTTCCCTGTTTATAAGTAATTAGCAGTTTTTATTAAAATAGATCGCCCTTCACATCGTGGAGGGCGATTGAGTCTTTTTATATGAAATGTCCTTTTTGCGGTAATACCGATACTCAAGTAGTTGATTCACGTTGGCAAGACGAGGGTAATGTGATCCGTCGTCGTCGCCGTTGTCCTGACTGTGAAAAGCGTTTTACGACCTTTGAGCGAGTAGAAAAGGTGATGCCGGTTGTGGTCAAGCGAGATGGACGACGGACTGAGTTTGATCTCTCTAAGGTAGAGGCCAGCATGAGTATGGCACTACGTAAGCGTCCTGTGAGTACAGAGGCGAGAGATAGGGCTTTGATTGATATTCAAGATGCTTTATTTAACCTTGGCGAGAAGGAAGTCAGTACTGATGCAGTGGGTGAGCTCGTGATGGAGACGCTCAAAGAGCTGGATCAGGTAGCTTATGTGCGCTTTGCTTCCGTTTATCAAAGCTTTGAGCACATTGATGAGTTTGTTAAAGCCATTGGTGAAATGCAAAAGAAAGGCATTACCACTAAAAAATAATATACTATGAACCTGAGTCCAAATGCTTCACAACTAGAGCAAGATAGGTTCTGGATGGCTCAAGCTATCCAACTTGCTGAAAAATCCTTATATCTAACCTCTCCCAACCCGCGCGTGGGTTGCCTTATTGTGCGCGATCAGCGTGTCCTTGGGCAGGGCAGTACACAGAAAGCCGGTAGTGATCATGCTGAGGTTCAAGCCATTAAAAACGCCATTGATAATGGGCACAAGGATGAGCTACAAGGTGCAACATTTTATGTCACCTTAGAGCCTTGCAGTCATTATGGTCGGACGCCACCATGCGTTGATGCGCTGATTCGTTATCAGCCAGCGCGAGTTGTGATTGCCATGCTAGACCCAAATCCATTAGTTGGAGGTCGTGGTGTTAGTAAGCTGCAAGCAGAGGGTATTGAGGTCAGTTGTGGTGTGTTGAGGGCTGAGGCGTTAGACCTAAATCCGGGTTTCGTTGCTCGTATGTTGACGAAAAGGCCTTGGGTACGCACTAAAGTTGCCTGCTCCATGGATGGTAAAGTCGCGCTCGCTGACGGCGAGTCGAAGTGGATTACCTCCTCTGCGGCACGTGATGATGGACAACACTGGCGTGCTCGCAGTTGCTTGGTTTTAACTGGCATAGGTACTCAGCAGGCGGATAATCCTTTACTTAATGTGCGTGCGATAGAGACGCCACGACAGCCTATTCGTGCGGTGATTGATCGTTTGTTTGTGATAGAGCAGACAGCGGCTATTTTTAATGGTGATCCAGTCTGGATTTTTATTGAGGATAGGGGGCTTAGCCAACAAGAGCTGGAAAAGCAGCAATTGCTTGAGCAAGAGAAAAACGCCCGTATCGTTAAGATCGCTTTGGCATCTGATAAAGTAGATAGTGAGGCCTTGAGTTTACACGCTATCATGGATTATTTGGCAGCTCAGGAAATTAATGAGGTGCATCTAGAGGCGGGCCCGCGATTAAATGCAGGCTTTTTAGAGGCAGGTTTGCTTGATGAGGTGTTGCTCTATATGGCACCTAAAATCATCGGTCCTGGTCGCGAGGCTTTTGCTTTATCACCCTTGGAAAAACTAAGTGAAGCCAAGCAACTCGCATTTTTTGAGCAAGAAGCGGTTGGTGTTGATGTGCGTTTAAGAGCGCGTGATAAAGCTCATTGGCAAGCTATTTTAGCTGCCGTTTCAGATAGTCAATAGTAAGAGAGAAGAGATGTTTACAGGAATTATTACCGGTATTGGTGAGATTGCCAAGGTGACGCCTTTGGGCGCTGAAAATGATTTAAATAGCGGTGTGCGTCTGCACGTGTTGGCGAATGACTTTGATTTAAGCCGCACCAAATTAGGTGATTCAATTGCTATTCAGGGTGCTTGTATGACGGTCATCGCTTTTGATGAGAAAAGCTTTGATGTTGAGGTGTCGAGAGAATCACTTAATAAGACCGTTGGTCTTGAGCATTTAGGCGAAGTGAATTTAGAGCATGCTATGCGCTTGGGTGATGCCTTAGATGGTCATATTGTTGCTGGTCACGTTGATGGTAAAGGCTTGGTAAAAGTCTTTGAGCCAGTCGGTGAGTCGCATGTTTTAAAAATCCAAATTCCTACAGAGCTAGCTAAATACCTGGCTTATAAGGGCTCAGTGGTAGTGAATGGCGTGAGCCTGACGGTAAACTCTGTTGAGGATAATGCCGAGGGTTGTGTGATTAGCATTAATCTGATTCCTCATACGTTAGAGGTCACGACCTTAAAGCATATTAAGAGCGGTGGTGAGGTCAATATTGAGGTGGATTTACTATCCCGTTATGTTGAGCGTATCTTAAGTTTGCAACAAATTTAAATACTGTTTATTTGCAACATCGGCTTTTTATTGCTGTAAAAAATTTAAAGTGATAGAATGTCTGGCTTAGTGTTAAATAAATACCTTTTTGGTGTTTATCAGCTTTAGCACTATTAAGTAGGATTGGTGGCCGAGTGGCTGAAGGCGCACGCTTGGAAAGCGTGTAAACGGTGACGTTTCGGGGGTTCGAATCCCCCTCAATCCGCCAAACATTTAGACCCCGTGGGCTTAGGCTTCACGGGGTTTTTGTATTTAGGGACTTTAAGATTCCTCTTTGTTAAAATGACCTCATCTCTTCTTTAGGCTCTTGCTATGCGATTTTTTGTATTGATTTTTGTTATTGTGGCGGCGTTGTTTTATCTCTCATTTAACCTAGGTCCAAATAAAACGGATGCACTTTATGAGCGAGCCGAGGCAGGTGAGATGTTGGCTCAAAAGCAGTTGGGTGTCCAGCTGATGAATGCTAGTGGTGTCGAGCAGAATTATCATGAAGCAGAGAAATGGCTGCGTCAAGCAGCTAAGCAGGGTGATGCGGAGGCTCAAGGCTTGTTGGGAGTGATGTATCAAAACGGTCTTGGTCGAGAGATTGACAATCATGAGGCTTTAGAGTGGTTCACGCTCTCTGCTGAGCAAGGTCTAGTTGAGGCGCAAACCTTTTTAGCGGCGATGTACGAAGAGGGTAGAGGTACGGCGATAAATTACGATGAAGCGATTAAATGGTATTCACTTGCAGCAGAACGTGATGATGCCATTGCCCAAAATAGTTTAGGCATGATGTACCTTGTTGGTCGTGGAGTGGCGCAGGATTACGCTAAAGGCCGTGAGTTAATTCAAACCGCTGCCGCTAGAGGGTATCCAAGAGCGATTTACCATCTGGGCTATATCCATGAGTATGGTATTGGTGGTGAGATTAATTTAGACTCAGCACTTAAATTTTATAAAAATGCAGCTTCTCAAGACTTTGCCACAGCCAATTACCGTCTAGGGCAAATGTACCTAGAAGGGAAAGGTACTAAAGTTCAGTCGCAAAAAGCCAAAGACTACTTCAACAGAGCTTGTGACTTAGGTGAGGAAGAGGCGTGCCGTGTTTTAGAGACGACTTCTTTTGTTCAATAGCTTAGCGGCCAGTGGTGAGGTAATCATTTGAATGACTGCAAAAAATGCGGCGGGTACTGCTATTTCTCGCGGTAATCCTGAGGCGACAACAAAGGCCGCGGCGATGCTAAATTCTTTTTTACTAACAATAAAGTAATACGCAATCAGCTCTTCTTTGTCGCTAATGAAGAGCTTTGTTGTGTAAGCAAGCGCATAGCCTATTAGATTAAGACTGAGAGCTGCTAGCGCAATTACTACAGCATACCAGCCATAGCCAATAATCGTCTCAGCGTTTGGCCCCACCACCGCTAATAACAAGCACAAATAAAATATTGAGCCCAATGAGGCGTAGTAGTTGTCATAGCGCATGGTTTGCTTAGGAAAACGGGTGCGTAAATAAACGCCAGCAATGGTCGGTACAACCACAATTAGGGCAAGCTCTAAGACAATCGCTGCGATTGGAACCGCTAGCTCCACGCCAGTGAGTAGTAAAAATAAGAAAGGCACAACAAAGGGGGCAAGTAGCGTGTTAATTGCGTTTAAAACAGCTGCTAGCGCCACATTGCCACGAGCAAGAAGTACCAGTAAGGGGGCAGATACGTCAGTCGGTAAGGTGCCTAGGAGTGTTTGCCCCGTCGCTAACTGTCCGCTGCCAAAGAAAATACGACCAGTTAAGTAGCCAGCGAGCGACATCGGCCCATACACTAAAAACAATGCCCAAAGTTGGCGATTGGGCCGTCGCAATACTAACTTTACGGCATGGGCATCAAAGGTTAGGCTAATGACAAACATTAATGCCGCTAATAATAAGGCTATATATTGCTCAAAGAAAATACCCAATGCAGGCCACATAAGCCCTAATGCGGCAACTGTAATAGCCAGGAATAAAAGATTATTTTCGATGAGCTTGAGTAAGTTTTTCATTAGTTTTTTATAACAACCTATAGTACTACCCAAGCGATTGTGCTACCGCTAATCACAACGAACCAAGGTGGAAGCTTCCAGACGGTTAAGGCGGTTAAGGCGATTAGCATTAAGACAAAGTCTTGTGAGGACTGAATAGCACCAACCCAAGCATGGCTGTAAAGAGCAGCTAGTAACAGGCCTACAACGGCTGCGTTGACACCCATCAGGGCTGCACGGATTTGTGATTGGTGACGTAATTTTTCCCAAAATGGCAATGCCCCAGCTATCAATAAAAATGAGGGGATAAAGATAGCGATTAAGCAAATAATCGCGGTAATAAATGTGTTGGATGTGCCGTTTATTGCAGCACCAAGAAAGGCGGCAAAGGTAAATAATGGGCCTGGTACAGCTTGAGCTGCCCCGTAGCCTGCCAGGAAAACTTCTTCTGTCAGTAGACCGTTTTGTACAGTTTCAGCTTGTAATAGAGGTAAAACCACGTGGCCCCCGCCAAATACTAATGAACCGGCCCTATAAAAACTATCAAATAACTGTACCGATTGCGTAGGCACTAGCTCTAACAATAAAGGTAAGGTAAATAAAAGCACAAAAAACAGACTAATCCAAATGGCACCTTGTTGCCTGGTAATACTGATGTTAAGCGGTTGGTGTTGTTGGTTTTTTTCAGGTTTACAGACAAGTAGACCAATCAATGCCGCGCTCAAGATGGCTAATATCTGTGCCCAACTTGATGGAAAGAACAATAAAAAGCAGCTTACTGCAATCATTAGCGTGATACGAGGTTTGTCAGGACAAAGACTACGTCCCATGCCCCAGACAGCTTGCACAATGACGGCGACTGCCACTATGGCTAAACCACGCAAAGCGGTGCTTGGAACCATTTCCTGATAGTGAGTCAGTCCTACGGCAAATAAAATTAATAGTAGGGCTGATGGCATAGTAAAGCCAAACCATGCGGCAAAGGCACCGGCATAACCCGCTTGTGAAATGCCTAAGCCTATACTGACCTGACTGCTTGAGGGGCCGGGTAGGAAATGACAGAGTGCTAATAAATCGGCATATTGCTGTTCATTTAGCCAACGACGTCGAGTGATTAGCTCATCACGGAAATAAGCGATATGAGCAACAGGCCCTCCAAAAGACGTTAATCCCAAACGCAAAAAAATCAGAAAAATTGACCAAGCACTTTCTGTGGAGTGTGCTTTTTGATTTGAGTTGTGTTGTGTCAACATAGCTAGTGCGCCGGAGAGGTGGTCAATAATGACAGAGTATAGCAGACAGATTTGACCATATTAAGTTAAGATAATTAACAAACATAACAGTGGAGAGACGATGGAAAATATTTATGCGATAGACGGTATTGTGCCGGTGATTGATGAAACTGCGTTTGTGCATCCAACTGCAGTGATTATTGGTGATGTGATTATTGGTCCTGGCGTGTATGTAGGGCCCTTGGCTAGCTTGCGTGGGGACTATGGGCGCATTATCATGAAGGAGGGTTCTAATATCCAGGATACCTGCGTGATTCATGGTGATGGCCGTCAAGATACGATTATTGAGGTGGATGGCCATATTGGACACGGAGCTGTGATTCATGGCTGTGTTATTGGTCGTAATGTCTTAGTTGGTATGAATGCCGTGGTCATGGATGAGGTGGTTGTTGGTGCAAATAGTATCATTGGCGCCACAGCGTTTGTAAAGAAAGGGATGGTGATTCCTGAGTACAGCTTAGTGGCTGGCGCACCTGCCAAGATTATCAAAACACTGACGGATGAAGACTTAAAGCACAAGGTGTTAGGTACGCAAAAGTATCAGCGTTTAGCTAGACGTAGTCATGCCAGTTTGGAGCGCGTACAGCCTTTGCGCGAACTGCCAGCCGATCGGCCACGCCTCACTCGCGAGCAGGTTTGGCCGGAGCATTTGTTAGATAAGTAAAAGAGGTAGATAGTATTATGGCGCTCTATGCCCCAGAAAAAATCAAAAGCAATTTTGTAGAGTTACAACAGCGTATTGCCGCTGCTTGTGAACGGGTTGGTCGCAATCCTGATGAGGTCCGTCTTATTCCTGTGACCAAGGAGTTTGCACCGTCGGTTGTGGAGATTGCCTATGAGGCGGGTTATAAGCAGGTCGGCGAGAACAAGGTTCAAGAGTTAGTAGATAAGCATGAGTTTCTCAAGAAAAATGGTGCTTATGAGGACTTGGAGTTTATCTTAATTGGCCATTTGCAAAGTAATAAGGCCCGTTTCTTAATGGAGCATGTTGCCGAGTTTCACGCGCTAGACTCCTTGCGTTTAGCCGCTCGCCTAGATCGTATGATGGCAGAGGCTAGCCGCATCTTGCCAGTTTATATTCAGGTCAATACTAGTGAGGAAGAGAGTAAATACGGCTTAAGCCCCTCTGATGCCTTACAGTTTATAGATGCCTGTGCCGAGTTTAAAAATTTACGCGTGATCGGGTTAATGACCTTGGCTATTAATAGCAAAAACGATGACGAGGTGCGCCAGTGTTTTCGTGCTCTGAAAGAGTTGCGTGATCAGGCCAAACTCAAGTATCCTGATGTGACACGTTTATCTATGGGCATGTCCGGTGATTTTGAAATTGCCGTTGAGGAAGGGGCAACAGATATTCGGATTGGGCAAATGATTTTTGGGCCACGAGATATTTCAAATGAGTTGGATCACTTTTGGCCTGAAGATAAGCCACGTACAAATTAATTTACCTAAGCAAACTAAAAAAGAGCATTGCTCTGAGGAGAAAAATGATGAAAAAACTAGCGATTCTTTTAGGTGCAGCCATGGCGTTAACTACGACAGCCTTTGCTCAGACTGCTGCTGATGTTGATGCAACTAACGCCTTAAATCAGCATGCTGAGATTAAGATGGTAGAGCAGGAGGTTAGAGTATCAGAGGTCGATAATAATGCAGTGAAAATTGAGGAGACCGTTATTGTCACAGAGACCGAGCCTAATCAGGAATAGAGCGTAGACTTAGGTTCTATCATTAGGAAGTTATATGAAAAAAATAGTATTTGCTCTGCTTGGTGCGACAGCATTAGTTGCTGCATGTACTACTGGCCCTGATGGGGCTAGTAGTGATCAAGCATCGGCGATAGAGTCTGTCTCTGCTAAGCAAGGGCTTCAGGAGCAGGATAATCCGACGCCTGAGGTAGTCGCTTGGGATGGCCGTTGGAGTGGTGTGATTCCTTGCGCCTCCTGCCCAGGGATTGTGGTTGATTTAATCTTCAATAACGACGGTACTTTTCGACTTCGCGAGGAGTATCAGGGTAGCAAGGGTGGATTTTTTGTCACTGAGGGTACAGTAGCTTGGGATGAGGCGACTCGGGTGTTGACGCTTAGGTCTGAGGACCGTGAGCAAAAGCTGTTTTTTGGGGGCGAGGGCACAGCGGTTTATCTTGATTCAAAAGGTAACCCTGCGCCACTCTATCAATTAGTTAAGCAAGCCGAATATCTTGCTACTGGTCAGCAGCTCATTTTACCTTTGCAAACGATTCGGGTTGAAGATAATAAAGTCCTCTTTCATGGTTTATTAAACTTCAATAAAGCGCAAGAGGGCGGCTTTCAATCGGTTAGAGGTAACACGGTGATCGATTGTGATAAAAAGCATGTGAACTTCAAGGATGCTGCCTATTACTCTGAGGTTGATGCGATGGGTGAGCGCATAACCAGCGTCACGAATATGGTGCAGGGGGGCTTTCGTTTAGGTGCTAGTCCAGTGGATAGTGTGCTTTTACAAGTAGCTGAAACCTTTTGCCCGAGTATGTAGTTGGCTTTTAGCTCCCTAGAATTGATAAAGCGCCAAGATTAATTTCTTGGCGCTTTATTACTTTCTATTTATCGATTACCTTAGCTTTTACATCAATAGTTCTTGCAGCATCTGCCGTGATTTCTTTGCTTTGTTCCATCACTGATAAGGCGATTTTATAGCAGTCGTTGACATGGGCTCTGCCGACATAGCGCATAGCCCCATAGCTAATTCCTCCTGACAAAACAGGCCCCAGCAGAGGGATATATTTAAGCCCCGTTTTGGTGACTGCCGTAGTGGCAGCCTTTGTGCTGAACGCGGTCACTGCTTTAACAGCCGCTTCGCGAGTGACATATTTGCCGATTAGGTTAGTGCCGACCTTAGTGATAGCGACAAGTGTCAGCTCCTTGAGTTGAGGATTGAGATCGTCAATTTGTTCGGGTGATAAGCCGAATTTTTTGTTAATTTTAGGTAGTAATCGCGTCAAAATCGAGATGTCATTGGCGACGTCTAGTCCAGGAATAGGCACGGCAGCCACAGCTCCTGAGTAGTAGGAGCTTTTGTTAACCATGTCATAGCATTCATCGCGTATTTTCTGTAGTTGCAGCTCTTCCGCAGATAGATTTTTTGAGGTTTTGGGCATGACTTTTTTCCAAAAATTAAAATCAGCTAATAACGTTGATTTTACCGTTAACTTGTCAAAGTGCCTTGAAATCATTGCCGAGTTTGTATTTTATACGACAAAAAGTCTGCTGCACGTAGCATGGTTGCTTTGCCTTCTTTGCTATTGTGTAATTGCTCGGCTACTAGGGTCAAAGCACGAGCAGCGGCTTGGCTATCTTTGCCTAAGCGAGCAAGGCGGCGTAAAGCCAGCGTAGAGGTTCGAGCTAAACGCTGTGGTTTGTCTGGGCTGCGGACTATGCTGTGGAGTATCGCGATTGAATCTGCGATATCAAACCATGCCATAGCATCAGTTGCCACGTTACCAATGGCTTTGTGGGACAGGCTGTGTAAGTGCGCAAGACGCAAAATGCGTTGATAAAGTCTTGCGTGCCAAATTTCTCGTTGCCTCAACTCAACTTTACCGTAGCGACGTGACATAGCTTCTAGCTCATGGCGGATTAGACGACGTATAGCCAGTGCTTTTTGCTTGGTGTCCACTGGCAATAGGGTGCGGAATAGCAGCCAAACAATAATGGGACCAGAAAAAATGGCGATACCCGTAGGTAGGGCACTCGTAAAACTTAAGTCCTTATAAAGCCAGGGGTTGAGCAGTAGCATCATCGACATTAAAAAGTCATAGCAAATAATAGTTAAGCGTGGATGAGCCCAGGCAATAAAGCCAAAAAACATAAACACAAGCACGGGCAGCGCAGCAAGCCAAACTGAATCAACAAATGGCCAGATGAGGCTAACGCAGATTAAGCCACAACTAACACCAAAGACCTGGCCTATAGAAGCCTGCTTGATCATACTGAGCTGTTCATCGGCCGCTGAAAATACGGATAACATCACCGTGGCCGAGATAAGTAGATAGGCTGATGCTTCCCAGCCAGTGAGAATCCATATTAAGCCAAGGCCCCAGTAGGCGACCAGTACGCGTAAGAAGGCCGCACGAGCGGTATTCCAGTCGTGATGCAGATAAATGCGTGCTGGCTTATTATCTTCTGCCGGTCCCGTTAACGATCTTAGTTCAATCGCTAGTTTGCGTAAATAAAGCGTCAGCGTCGGATCATCCGCTTTTGTGGTGGCAGCTGTTTTGTAAAGTAGACGGACAACCTCCTTTAAGCCGCCATTGCTTTGCAGATGCTGCTGCATTTGAGTAAGCAGTTCAGCAGTTGTTGCGGAGACATTTTCCCCTTTACGACCATGATAGAGGGTCAGTGCCAACATAGCGGATAAGGTACGTCTGAAGGCTCGGATTTGCAGATTGCGCTTGCGTGAACCATCACCTTCAATAGTTAGTCTTACCTCCATTTTCATCAGTGAAAAAAGATGACTTTCAGCACGTTGTGGTTTGTAGTTTTGCGCTAAGTGCTCAAATAATTCGGCGAGTGCAAGTGAGAAAGAGCTAATACTATATGGACTGCCACCGCGGGGGGCGAAGAGCGCGCCAATGACCCAAGCCGCACCGACGCCTACCAAGGAGGTCAGCATACGGTCCATACCTAGCGCCCAGACATTGTCCGGGTTGTCACTGACCAGTAATACCACCATAGCCGCGGTAAATGAAGAAACAATCGCAAAGTAGGAGAATAAACCACGTAAAATAATACTGCCAACAACGCAAAGACCGACCCAGAGAGATAGCAGGGTAATGACGAGAAACTGGTCGGTACCTGTGGCTAATAAAATAAAGACTCCAACGATCGCGCCAATCACTGAACCTGCCGCACGCAGGAAGCCCTTTAGAAAAATTCGCTCACGCGTTGGTTGGGAGGCGGATAAAGCCCCCATTACCGACCAGTTTGGGTGCTCCAGACCTAAGGCGATCGCGACAAACATTGAGATAGCAGCAGACACAAAAGTGCGTAATACAAAACGGATACGTCCCGTGTCGAGGTGGAGGCGGGAGACGATTATTTGAATAAAATCAGTCATTTTTTAGTTTGATTTAAGCAGCTCTTTGAGATTGGTGTCGATCTGTTTAGCGGCATTTAGAAAACCATCAATAACCTCTTGGGGAATGTCATTGAGTATGGCTTGCTCTGATTGATAGAGAATCTCGGTAATTTGTAGGGCTTGCTTGTGGCCCTCAGGGGTTAGCTCTAATAACCACGCCCGACGGTCGTCCGGATTGGGTATGCGATTTAATAAACCTTGCTTTGTCAGAGGGTCCAATAGACGAACCAAGCTAGACGTGTCTAAACCGCAAAGTATTGCAAGGTCCTTTTGCATCATCGGTGGTGCATTGTAGAGGTGTAGCAATGGTACCCACGTGACATCTGTGTAACCATGACTCGCCATGGCTTTTTCATCAAGACGACGCCAGCGGCGTGACAATTGTATAAGGTGATAGCCGAAACCAGCGCGATGGCTTTGTTTGATGGGTTCATTTGACATGGAACGAGTATAGCATATAGTTGGGATTCAAACTATATGTGCCGTATAAATAAGCTGTAGGTGCTTTTTCAGCTCTCTCTGGTATATTTAATCTATCTAAAGTTCAGGTGTCTTGGGCTACAATTCAATATAAGCGAAGCGAACTTTTTCAATTTGGCGGGTATGGAGTAGGTTATGTTCTTAGTAGACTATGTTGCTGAGATCCAGCGTCTAACGGTGGCGTTACAAGAAGCCTTTGAGCGCCTTAAAAATAATGCGGATGACGAGGCTCTACATGACTACCGTGTCATCGTTAGGCGAATTCGCAGTATCATTGCTCCGTTGCGTAAGTTACCGGAAAATCAAGCGTTGCGGGGGGCGGCAAAGGCTGTTGGTCAATTGACTACCCCAGCTCGTGATTTGGAGGTGTTAATTGGAGAATTGGCAGACCGAGGCTATCCTGAACTGGCTAAGTCAAGAAGTGGGTTATTACAAGACGATCTTCGAGTGATTGCTGAGGCAGCGGAAGTACAGAATTTGTTTGCTGAGTTAGAGCGATGGCCGGTAGAGTTTGCGCAGTCAGTACTTGGTGGTGATTCACGTCGGCTTAAAAAAATCATTAATAAGGCCTTTAAAAAGCATATCAATCGCTTGCAGGCAGGGGTTAATGCCCCGGATTTTGACCGCCATCAACTGCGTATATTGGTCAAGCGCATGCGCTACATCAATGACGCTTTTCCTACCTTATCACCACTATCTGAGGATGCCATTAACGCCCTAAAAAAAGCTCAATCAGCCTTGGGCGACTGGCATGACCATTACCAGTGGGGGTTAGCAGGTTTACAAGCGCCTGATCTAGCGCCATTGCTTGAGGTGTGGGCAGAATCGGAGAAAAAGCAGTTGGCTAAAGCTGAAAAGGCCTTAAAAAAACTGGCGGCTGCTTTGCCACAAGAAGACGCCAAGAGCTAAGTAATAAGGCCTTTCATCTGAGGCTAGATTAAGCGAATTGCTTGATGGCTTCTGCAACTGGCGTATCACCCTGAGTTAGCTCGATAATCACTTTGCTGATTGTCGGCTGTTCAATAATCTCAAGTAAGGTCGCAGCCACATCTTCGCGGGCTACCGTACCATAAGGAATTGCTAAGCCTGCGCGGACTTCTGCGGTGCCAGGAGAGTCCAGCAGGGTACCAGGACGTAAGATTACCCAGTCTAAGCCTGACTCTACTAAATGCACGTCCGCTAATTTTTTAATTCGCATGTAATTTTCAAATTGCTCAGACGAAGCTGTACCACGACCTGCTTCAGGAAAAGCAGAGACTAATAGAAATTTACGAATACCTGCTAGTTTTGCGGCAGCAACAGCTAACTCCAGTCCAAGACCATCAATGGCATTAGTCATTTCGGGCCCACCCTTACCGCCAGCGCCTGCAGAAAAAACGACCAGATCGCTATTTTCCATGAGTTGGGCAAGCTCCTCAGCTTTAAGCTTAAGAAGGTCGCCTTGGATAGGCGTTGCACCAAGCGCTTTCAGCTCATCAGCTTGTTCAGCGCGTCTATAGAGTGAGAGAGGGGTGTGACCTTTCTTACTTAATTGCTGAGCGAGATGGCGGGCAATTTTACCTGCTCCGCCAACGATAAATACTTTTTTCATGGTGACTCCTTGTTAGTGAATTAGTAACTTGAGAAAAGAATGGCTTAGACCATAGTAAGCGATTGATGAGGTGTAAGGAAAGAGTAGCGGGCCATTTCGCGTGATGTTAACGGTATGGCCTCTGGCCAAGCACAAGATTAAATAGCTCGAGTTTTTAAAGGTTTTGAATCACGGTGCTTATTACTAGCAGCCACTGATTTTTTTACTCCTTTAAATCGTAGCAAACGCAACGCATTGAGAGTAACTAGTGCTGTTGCGCCAGTATCGGCTAAGACAGCCATCCACAAGCCAGTAACACCCAGTACTGTCGTGATTAGGAAAACGGCTTTTAAACCGAGTGCGAAGGCAACGTTTTGTCGGATATTTGTCATGGTGGCACGAGATAGCGCGACTAATTGAGCCACATCGCTGACACGGCTTTTCATTAGTGCAGCATCGGCAGTTTCCATGGCTACGTCGGTGCCTCCGCCCATGGCAATACCGACATCGGCAGTAGCCAGCGCTGGAGCATCATTGATGCCATCACCGACCATGGCAACTTTGCCTTGAACCTTCATTTTGTTAATTAGGCGTAGTTTGTCTTGCGGTAGTAATTCTGCCTCATAGGCAATGTCCAGCTTGCTTGCAATTGCTTGAGCTGTGCGGCGGTTGTCGCCGCTAAGCAGGATGACGTGTATGCCCATGGTCTTCAGTGCTGCCACACCTTCCAGTGCGTCTTCTCTAGCTTCGTCACGTAAGGCTACTAACCCTAAGGCCTTGTGTTTTTGCTCATCAAGTAGGACGGATACTGTTTTACCCTCTAGTTGTAATGCGGTGATGCGCTTGTTCTCATCATCTGTCAGTGTTGCGATTTCAGCTGCGTGGACAGGTGAGGCAATGGCGAGATGGCGGCCTGCAACCTCAGCGCGTACGGCTTTACCGGCAGTGGCAGAAGCACTGGACACAGCTGGAATAATAACTTTGGATGCCGTGGCACGATTGATAATGGCGGTTGCTAATGGGTGATTAGAGCCAGTCTCCACAGCAGCGCATAGCGCCAGAACGTCATTTTCGCCTGTATCATCAAATGCCACAATATCAGTTACTATCGGCTTGCCTTCAGTTAAGGTGCCGGTCTTGTCAAAAGCGATAGTGTTAACTTTACCGATGGTCTCCAAGGCACTACCACCTTTTACTAATAAGCCGTGTCGGGTACCCGCTGCAAGGCCTGAAGCGATAGCTGCGGGTGTAGAGAGTACGAGTGCACAAGGGCAGGCGATCAGCAAAAGTGCTAGGCCGCGATAAAGCCAAGTCATCCAATCACCGCCCATGGTTAATGGTGGTACCAATACGATGAGTGCGGCTATCGCCATGACAGCCGGCGTGTAGTAGCGACTGAATTGCTCGATGAAGCGGGCAGTAGGCGCTTTGTTGGCTTGGGTTTCTTCGACCAAATGGATAATGCGTGCAAGGGTATTGTCGGCGGATGTTTTTTCTACTTGGATTTGCAATACGCCATCGACGTTGACTGAGCCTGCATAAACGCTGTCGCCTGCCGCTTTGTGCAAGGGGATGGATTCACCAGTGATGGGAGATTCGTCAAGACTAGATGAGCCTTCGACGATGCGGCCATCGGCTGCTACGCGATCGCCCGGTCTAAGAAGTATTAGATCATTGACTTGTAGCGATTCCACAGGAACCTCGCGCTGTTTGCCTTGGGAGTCGAGCAGGATAGCAGTGTTGGGTACTAGTGCGGCTAAGGACTTGATACCGGAGCGTGCACGACTGGCGGCTACACCTTCTAGCAACTCACCGGCAGAGAATAAAAAGACGACAGCTGCCGCTTCTTCGGTTTCACCAATAATAAGCGCGCCAAGTGCCGCAACTGACATCAACATCTCGATAGAGAAGGGGGTGCCTGCTTTTGCTAAGGCAATAGCATGGCGAGCAAAAGGTAGTATGCCGATAACGACCGCTATGCCGAAGGCCCACATTTCATAGGTTGGGAATAGCAGGGAAATGATATAAGCAGCAACCATCAGCAAGCCTAAGCTAATGACTTGTTTGCCTTTACGCGTTTGCCACCAGCGCTGGTCGGTCGTTGTATGTTTGTTGCTTGCAGTATTTTCTGAGGTTGTGGGGTCACGTTCAATAGTTACTCCATAGCCAAGCTTCTTGATGGTTTTGACAATATCATCGGCTTGTGTTGTCGCGTCTGGATTTAAGGTTAGATCCAGTTTTTCATTGGCAAAGTTTATTTGGGTATCGGATACGCCAGGCAAACGCGCTACTGCAGTTTCAATTTTGGCTGCACAACTGCCGCAATCCATGCCTTCTATATGAAATCGCATAATTAATCCTTCATTAAACATTAGTTTATATAACCATTAAAAACCATGAAGCGACTTTAGGGTCAAGTGGTGTATGTCATCTTGATGTTTTTAGTGCAAAAGACTATAGTAACTATAGGGTTTCATTACATGGAGGATGCGATGCCTATTAAAATTGGTGAGCTAGCCAAGTGCACTGACGTTACGGTGGAAACCATTCGCTATTATGAAAAAGAAGGTTTGTTGCCGGAACCAGCTCGCAGCGAGAACAATTACCGCCTATATGGTGATGGCCATATCGAACGGCTAAACTTTATCCGACATTGTCGCAGCCTAGATATGGCTTTGGACGAAATACGTATACTGTTGCTGTTCCGAGATAACCCAGCAGAAGACTGTGGTGATGTTAATGCCTTGTTGGATGAGCATATTAGTGAGGTTGAAGCGCGTATTAAGGAGTTGATGCAGCTGAAAGAGCACTTAGAGGTCTTGCGCCAGAAGTGTACTACTGTCGCCTCGACCAAGTCATGGGGCATATTAGGTGCTCTGGCTGATAACTCCTGTCACGAGTAGACACATCGGCACATGGTTGTGAGTACGGCGTTGGTGGTGTTAAGTGGGTTGTGGTCAATCTAGCAACTGAACGGACCAGTATTTGTAGCAGGCCCGTTCGAGTGTTTACTGCCAAAATTTAGCCGATTTTGTCTGCTGTTTTTGTTTCAAAATCAGAAGCGTCATGACGCTCGTGTAGTTGCTCGGACGGTTCTCCCCAAGTTCGGTTAACCATGCGACCGCGCTGTACGGCTGGGCGTTCTGCAATTTCATCTGTCCAACGACGAACGTTTTTATAGTCAGAGAGCTGTAGGAAATCAGCAGCGTCACCGTATAGATTACCGAGGACCATGCCACCAAACCATGGCCATGCGGCCATATCGGCAATTGAGTAATTTTCACCGGCCATAAATCGACTTTCAGCTAAGCGTCTATCCAACACATCAAATAATCGTTTTGTTTCCAAAGAATAACGATCAATTGCATACTGAATATGAATAGGGGCGTAGGCGTAGAAATGCCCAAAACCACCACCGAGAAATGGTGCTGAACCCATTTGCCAGAACAACCAATTTAGGGTTTCTGCACGTTCCCTCGGGTCTTTGGATAAAAATTGACTATCAAATTTATCGGCGAGATAGGTGAGGATAGAGCCCGATTCAAAAAGACGAATAGGCGCACCGCCATCTTTAGGGGCTATATCTAATAGGGCTGGTATCTTAGAATTGGGATTAACGTCGACAAAGCCGGAGCTGAATTGATCGCCACTAATCTCAATGAGCCAAGCGTCGTACTCAGCGTCCTTGTGGCCAGCGGCAAGTAACTCTTCTAATAAAATAGACACTTTAGCGCCGTTTGGCGTTGCTAGTGAGTAGAGTTGTAATGGGTGCTTACCGACTGGTAGTTCTTTCTCATGAGTGGCGCCAGCTGTAGGGCGATTGATATTGGCAAATTTTCCACCATTAGCTGGATCCCACGTCCAAACCTTGGATGGCTCATAGCCAGCGGGAAAATTCTGGGATAAATCTTTTGATGTCATACAACCTCCATTTTTAGAACATCGTCAGAATTACAGTGTCTTGTAAATGCTGATATGGGTGATATGCTGCAATTCATTATGGCATTTTCAATGAGGTATGACCAACTGATGAACTATGAGTGGCTGAAAAGCAAAAACCCCACAAAACATAGTTTTGTGGGGTTAGCCTGAATCTGGTGGCCTGGGGGAGAATCGAACTCCCGACACAAGGATTTTCAATCCTCTGCTCTACCGACTGAGCTACCTGGCCAAAAAATAAATTATATAGCAGTGTTTCAGAAATGTGAAGTGTTTATTTAAGTTTTATAAAAATCACAATAAATTGTGTTGTAAATAAACAAAAAGGTTGCTTTTTTAACAACCGCTTCCAACTACTCCGAAGCTACTCTAGACTTTGTAGCTAATAATAACCTTACTGCCACTCTAGCCTAAGCTAGCCAGAAATTATAACCAAGTAATGATAAGCCGTGGTGAAAAAGCTTGATTTTTCTCATGAAGAGTTGATTATTGCTTAATTATATAGCGGCATTTAATCTTTTCAATTTGTGTATTAGCAACAACAAGGCTTATAATAGCAGCATACTTTCCATAACTGCCGACTGATTTTTTCTTTGTAATCTAGATACTTACAGAGCTTAGGGGCGTTCGGCATTATTTCACTGATTATTACATAGGTTTTTAGAGCTTATATATGTCCACAGGTGTTTTAACATTTGGCCTTAATCATCACTCCGCTCCCGTTGATGTACGAGAGCGAGTGTCCATGGCTGGCGATCTCGTATTGCCGGCACTGCAGGGCTTGCGTTCCACCTTTGGTAATTCGGTTGAAGAAGCGACTATTCTCTCTACCTGTAATCGTACAGAGATTTACTGTGCTGCCGATCAGTCAGTTGCCGAGGATATTCCTGCGTGGTTAGCTGATTTTAACTCGCTCAAAGACGACGAGTTAAGACCCTATATTTACCAGTTAGACCATGATAATGCAGTGCGTCACGCTTTCCGTGTGGCTAGTGGTTTAGACTCTATGGTGTTAGGTGAGGCGCAGATTTTGGGCCAACTTAAGACCGCCGTGCGTACAGCAGATCAGGCAGGGACCTTAGGTTCTACCTTACATCAGCTATTCCAAAGGACTTTCTCTGTTGCCAAAGAGGTTCGTACCAATACAGCTATTGGTGCTCAGTCCGTATCGTTTGCGGCAGCAGCAGTGCGTTTATCCGAGCGCATTTTTGGTGATTTAAAAAATAGCGACGTACTCTTTATCGGTGCTGGTGAGATGATTGAGCTCTGTGCGGCGCACTTTGCCGGTGCTAATCCTCGTTCGATCACCATCGCTAACCGCACCCCAGAGCGTGGTGAGATTGTTGCCTCACGTTTTAATGGCAATACGATGAAGTTAGCCGAGATGCCTGAGCATCTTCATAAGTTTGACGTAGTCGTCTCCTGTACGGCCTCAACCCTGCCTATTTTAGGTTTGGGTATGGTTCAAAAGCTGAGCCGCAAGCGTCGTTCTAAGCCTGTGGTGATGGTAGACTTGGCAGTACCTCGCGATATCGAGCCAGAGGTTGAAAAGCTGGATAATGTTTACTTGTACACAGTTGACGACTTAGGTCGCTACGTACAAACGGGCCAGAACTCTCGTCAGCAGGCAGTAGGTCAGGCAGAGGCCATCATTGATGCGCGTGTCCTTAATTTTATGCAATGGCTTGAGTCTCGTCGCTTAGTGGTGCCAATGATTCAGGAGCTTAATAGTAGCGCTGAGAGTTTACGTCAAACTGAGCTAGCCAAAGCTCGTCGTCTATTAGCTAGAGGCGAGGATCCTGATGAGGTGCTAGAGTATTTAGCACGCAGCCTGACGCAAAAGTATTTACATGCGCCAATGTCACGTCTTAACCGTTCCGAAGGTGTGGAGCGTCGTGACCTTTTAGAAGTTGTTCCACAGTTATTCCCTTTTGAGAGCGAGCATTAGCCAAGCTCTTTATCTTCTCTTTTAGCACTCGGCGTTTTCTCATAAGTCCGAGTGCTTTATACTCTTTATATACAAGATCCCAATTTTTTATAGTAGTTTAATTATGAAAGACTCAATGCGTTCACGCTTAGAGCAATTGTCCCACCGTTTAATCGAGGTGGATGCGATATTGTCTGAGCCGGAAACTGTTAACGATATGGATAATTTCCGCAAGCTCTCACGCGAGCGTTCGGAAATTGACCCCGTAGTACAGCTGTTTGCTGAATATGAAAGTGCTGAAGCCGATATGTCTGCGGCCCAAGATATGATGAAAGACCCCGAGCTCAAGGAAATGGGCGAGGAGGAGTATCACATACTTAAGGATAAGATTGAGGAGCTTGAAGACAAGCTGCAAATCGAGCTCCTGCCAAGGGACCCAGATGACGGTCGTAGCGTCTTCTTAGAGATTCGTGCTGGTACTGGCGGTGATGAGAGTGCCTTATTCTCGGGTGATTTACTGAGAATGTATAGCCGTTATGCTGAGGAAATGGGCTGGCGAGTTGAGCTAGTATCTGAGGCCCCATCGGAGTTGGGTGGCTACAAGGAAGTGATTGTGCGTATTGATGGTGACGGAGCTTATGGTCGCCTGAAGTATGAGTCTGGCGCACATCGCGTCCAGCGTGTGCCTGAGACTGAGTCTCAAGGTCGCGTGCATACCTCTGCATGTACGGTGGCAGTTATTCCTGAGGCGGATGAGTTGACCGAGGTCGTACTCAATCCAGCCGATTTACGTATTGATACCTTCCGCGCGAGTGGTGCCGGTGGTCAGCACGTGAACAAAACAGACTCTGCGGTGCGCATTACTCACATTCCAACCGGTATCGTGGCTGAGTGTCAGGATGACCGTTCACAGCACAAAAACAAGGCCCAGGCCATGAGTGTGTTGGCTGCTCGTATTAATGATGTTCAGCGTCAACAACAAGAGTCTGAAGCAGCAGCTGAGCGTAAGAGTTTAGTAGGTTCTGGTGACCGTTCTGAGCGTATTCGTACTTACAATTACCCACAGGGCCGCGTGACTGATCATCGTATCAATTTGACCCTCTATAAATTACAGCAAATTATGGAAGGCTCATTAGATGAATTGACCGGTGCCTTAATGGCTGAGCGTCAAGCTGAGTTACTCGCTTCCCTAAGTAATGAGTAATTTGCTGCAAAGCTGTCAGGCGATTAAGGACGTGTTAATGCTCCAACAGCTTCCTTTGCTAGAGCGAAGGATGTTGTTGGAGTTTGCTTTTAATAAGCCGCGTGCTTGGTTTATTACTCATGATGATGAAAAGCTCGACCAAGCAACTAAAGACCGTTTACAAGGGCTTTTTGAGCGGCGTTTGGCAGGCGAACCGATGGCTTATATCATCGGTCAGCGCGAGTTTATGGGCTTGGACTTTAAGGTCACGCCAGCGGTGCTAATCCCACGTCCTGAAACTGAGCTATTAGTTGAAACTGCGCTGAGTTTTTTGGAAACGCTGCAAGCACAGGGTGTTAAAAATCCACGGGTGTTAGATATTGGTACTGGTAGCGGTATTATTGCCATAAGTATCAAGCATTATTGTTCAACAGCCGAGGTAGTTGCGGTGGACCTAAGCGCTGAGGCTCTTGAGGTAGCTAAAGAAAATGCTCAGACGCTTGCGTCGCCAATCGAGTTTTTACTCAGTGATTTGTTTGCCGGGCTTGACCCCGCGCAGCACCAGTTTGATTTAATCGTTTCCAACCCGCCCTATATTGATCGTGACGATACACATTTAGAGCAGGGCGACGTGCGCTTTGAGCCGACGATGGCCTTGACGGATTATGCCGATGGCTTAAGTTTAATTGCTCGTTTAATTGCCGAAGCACCGGCATTTTTAAAAAGCTCATCAGCATTGTGGATGGAGCATGGCTGGGATCAGGCTGCAGCAATTAGAGCCTTGTTGAAAAAAAATGGCTTTAAAGCGGTGGAAAGTTTAAAAGACCTTGCGGCTATTGAAAGAATCAGTGGCGGACTCATTTAATACGTATAGAATACGGGTTTATATTTTTAGTTAAGCAGGTATTAAGCTAAAATGAACCGTTATGTTAAGTGTGGGTCCGAGATCTTTTAAGACGCCGTATTTAGATTTGTGAAGATTTTTTTAAGGAATTAATTATGAGTTCTGATGTTCGTACCTTTATTGATGAAACCGTTAAAGAGCACCCAGTTGTATTGTTTATGAAGGGTTCTGCTCAGTTTCCTCAGTGTGGTTTCTCAGGTAAGGCAATTACGATTTTGCGTGACTTAGGTGTGCGTAAGTTGGTTACTATCAACGTACTTGAGGACCCAGAAGTACGCGAGGGTATTAAGGCTTACTCAAACTGGCCAACGATTCCTCAGCTTTATGTGAGTGGTGAGTTTGTTGGCGGTTCAGATATTATGGATGAGATGGGCGCTAACGGTGAGCTTAAGGCGTTATTAGACGAGTCTGGTGCGACTGCCGACTAAGCTCTATGAAAAAACGTTTAGTGATTGGAGTGACCGGAGCAACGGGGGCGATTTATGCTGTTCGTATGCTCCAGACACTTCAGCAAATGCCGGATGTGGAGACTCACCTAGTGGTGTCTTCCTCCGGTGTTGTTAATTTAAAGTATGAAATGGGCATGGATCGCCACGAGCTGTATGCGCTGGCAGATCATTGCTATAACTTCAAAGACATTGGTGCAACTCTAGCGAGTGGTGGTTTTAAAACTGACGGTATGCTGGTCTTACCATGCACAATGCACACCTTGGCTTCGTGCGCTATTGGTTTATCAGATAATCTGATTACCCGTACTGCTGACGTGCATCTCAAAGAGCGTCGCAAGCTGGTTTTAGTCGTTCGCGAAACGCCGTTTAATCTGGCGCATTTGCGTAATATGACTGCGGTGACCGAGATGGGCGGTATTATTTACCCGCCACTACCGGCTTTTTACCATCATCCGCAATCCATTGAGGAGATGGTGGCCCATACCAATGCGCGTTTACTGGAAATATTTGATATCCACGTTGAGGCGCCGACTTGGGAAGGGACCAAGATTTAGTCTAATATCAATTCACCGCGCTACTTAGTTGTTGTGCGGTAATTGAATCACCTCATCTTCTTTTTCTTTAAGCTTCGCGTCAATATTAATGGGTCTATTGCGCAGTTCTCTGAGCGAGCTGAGACCGTAGTGAGTGCACGCTAAAATCGCATAGACAGGCATTACTAAGCCCATAAAGGGAATCAAGCAGAGCGAGCCACAGACCAGGCCAATAACCCAAAAGCCCTTCCTGTTTTTCTCTGAAATAAAGGCGCGCTCAGCGGGCGAGGCGTGCTCAGTAATGGCATCGACCTTGGATATTTGAGAAAAGGCATAGGCGCTCCAAAAGACGCTCAAAATAATTGAAGCGAAGGGTATAAGCCAGAGGGGTAGGGTGAGAATCCAACCCACTACAAAAATCGTCCCCACCTTAACCGCATTAAAAATACTGTGCGAGTCAATAAACTTACCACGTTTTTCTAAGTCCTGATAATCGGTTTTGCCGAGAAGACTAACCGCAATCGGGGTTACCGCAACGGCAGCAACTGATAGACCAATTACCACGCTAATCGCTAAGAGGGCCACAAAAGCAACAAAACCACTGAGCCAATCGCTCACGGTTGCCATCCCCCACATTGCCGTGATATTGCTAAACCAACCCCACTTATTAGCGCTGCTGAGAAACCAATCATCCAGCGGCCCCCAGGCAACCAGTAATAGCAAAACAAAACTGAGTACCATAACGCCAAATGGCATTAATACAGCGCTCAGCATTCTGGGGTGAAATTGCGTGACAAGTGCTTTGCCAAGAGCAGAAAATGGACTGACCTGATTGGTCATCATGAGATCCTTTATCGTAAAAATAATTAGACAGTGACT
>LSQX01098793.1_pt1 | contig 22942 bp, 18 predicted proteins | sample 654561 | NCBI WGS metagenome assembly LSQX01 (sample SAMN04489861, study PRJNA283612) | anaerobic digester metagenome | isolation source: 4 biogas reactors fed with cattle manure at either 37C or 55C with and... | place: Denmark: Kongens Lyngby | collected 2014
ACATCAAAGTGAGAGAGATACATTGTCATGCTTGTAAGGTTACTATCTAAAGTAGCCCACCTATGATGGCATTCAATATCCTGATGGTCGCTTTCCAAATAATACGGAAAAGTACCTGGTAGGGTAACATCTCCCCCATAGTTCAAATTATATATTATGGTCCCATGCCCGCCTTGAGCCAAATCAGAATCATGCTTAACCCAAATACCTAAGAAATTTTTTTTGTATCCCGTTGTAATTTGCACACCATCAATACAAGTTGAATACGGGTAAGGGTCATAATAAAGCACATAACTTTGAATATAGCCTTCGGTTTTGACTCTGTAATCTCCAACAGTAACAGAAGAACTAAAGGAATTACTACAATTGGTTTTTAATCTAGGTTCTTGCCTTGTATTTTGAACTCTGACATTATTTAACTTTAGTACCGAAACATTGCTTAAGGTGAAAACCTCTAACAAATTAACATTGTTGAAATCAGTTGAAAGTATATAATCGCCCAGAATCCTGTTAACTGTTGATCCCGTTACAAAAAGTCCTTTAGAATTAGCTAATGATGAAAAGAATCTGCTTTCGCAAGTACAAACTAATTCCTTTTCTCCTGATAACTCCTTAACCGTAATATATTCGCTATAATTTTGAATGGTGCTTTCAAATTCTTTTAAATTTTTTACACTTGAGGCAATTTCGTAAGCATCATCGGTTATATGGCGAAGGGATTCAAAACCAAGTTCTTCTTCCCATTTGTTCAACATGTCATCATTGCTTGTTGAAATAAATTCCATGAGTTGAACTAACTGGGCATCAGATTCAATTTTTAATATTCCATTAACTGTCTCAAGGGTAGTCTCCACATTCAAAATGTTGGGGCTTACAAGAACTTCAATTTGTTTTTGAACTTGTTCCTTAAAATCGACTTTTTGGCAATTTGATAGAAAAAGTAAGAAAGTAAAGGCGAAAAATGCAAAAAAAATATTTTTCATAATCACAGCACCCAAATTTGTTAATAGTAGAAGATTGTTTTTGATTCCTAAACAACACCTATTTCTGGTAAGACTCCGTCCTGTTTTAATAGTCTGAATCATAGCAGGATAAATTTATGCGATTTTTTAATACTTACCGAGAGAAAGTAGGTTAAATTTTCAAGTTCTCCTTACCGGTGGTGGCCGGTGACTCCCAGATCAAGCCATCCTGACGTGGACGGATCGTTTGCTGGCGATATCTACCTCCTTTCTTTTTCTATGGCCTTACCTGAATACACAATTAAGACCTGGTTAATTCTTCATCCAAATTTAATCTTATTGTTTCTTTTTCCAAAAAAACAGTCCGCGCCGGGCTTTTTAACATTTTCCGCCGAACCAGGTGATCAATGTCCGCCAGAATCAATTGACCAACTCCGGTGAATCTCAAAAAGGTTAATTGACTGATGAATAATACACTTTCGATCGTTTTAAGTCGTTATATATCAGGGTAAAACGACCGCTTGTGACCTCAAAGGTTAAAACTGATCTGTCTGTTTGTCAGATGGGTCGGTTTTTTTTATGTACATTTTCTGGTGACTCCCCCCCCCCCTAAAATCTGGTCCACTGTAAAGTAGAGTTCCGGGCATTTTCGTGTACCTTTAAAAGCAAGGAAAATGGCCATGAAAGAGTCAAATTTTATGGAAACATCGACATGAATCTATAACCTAAAACCATTCTTTACATGAGAAAAGCACTACTCGTACCCCTCTTGCTCTTGCTGATAAGTTTTTTCACCCAGGCCGGTGAATACCAGGTTGTTATTTTGAAATCCCAATTCACCAATAAGAGTGAGCTTGACTCCCTGACGGCCATACTGGAACGTGCCGGAAATACAGTGCAACAGATTGATGCTTTAAAGATAAAGGCCCAATCTCTTCAAAAAGCATCGGTGGTGATCTATCACCGAAGCGATTCAGCCGAAATAGCTCCACACGAGATCCACCTGGAAAAGGAGCTTCTTTCCTACGTAAAAAATGGCGGATCCCTGCTTCTGACTATGGACGGGGTGAACCTGATGAACAAATGGGATATTGAGCCGGAGCCTTTACGGGTTGAATATCAGGATGCTACAGACGATGGCTTTGGACGTGCTGTTGGTTTTCATGGATACAGGGAACACCCAATCTACGACGGATTGTATGGTGGTGCCTATACCTGGAAGGCCACCGTGGACCACCTGGCCAGAACCATCGGATTTTCTGGTACAAAAGTGCCACGTGCAGCTGGTTCCAAAGTGGCAGGTATCAATTGGGCCTACATTCGATACCACGAAGACCGTAAGTTGGTGTGGGAAACCCCTCTTGGAGAAGGCAAGATTCTATCCATAGGAGGGTATTTATATTTCTCCAAGCCTAATGTAAACCGAGCAGTGTGTGAGATTTTTATCAATAACTGTATTGATTATCTGTCAGGTAAAGAGTTTGCAACTACTGAAAATTATTGGCAATACGATACTACAACGACTATCCGGGTTCCTTTTGAATTAGTGAACATTACCCCTCAAACTGAACCAAACTGGAATCCCTTGACTTCTCCCATGGAACATAGCCGGACCGGTACCAAAAACTATTACTGGAATGTCTCCGGTCAGCAAATACTGGCTATGGGTAAAGAGCCTGCCGGTATAGATGAAGTATGGATCCACCCGCTGATGGCGTTGCGGAATCTGACGGTGGGGGTGAAGTATATAGACTCTAACGATATCATCTGGTTAAACGATCTGATCCCCACGGTAACCAAACGACCTGAATCGTTTGAGAGAAAATACACACTCAATGATGGAACCATCCTCCGGGAGTATATTGTTGCCTCTTTAACCGATCCTCTCCTCGTGGTGAGATATGACTGGGAGAACCAATCGGTGGACCGTATTTTTGTTTACTATAACTCCAATCTGAGGCTGATGTGGCCCTATTCGCTGGAGTCAACCGGAACGCTGTCTTATTCGCAATCGGACCATGGAACAGTAGCCTATCTCTGCGATAAAGCAAAGAAAATCAATATGGTGACAGCCTTCGACAGGTCACCCCTGTCATGCAAAAGCGAATAACTATTTTAACTCTTTTGATAAGAAGTTGTTATCCATTAATTCAAGTGATTCACTTTTTAATGAGGCCTACCGGTGGGCACTCATCTCTACCGATAGGTTTTATTGCTATACACCGTCAATAGGAAGCTCCCTGATGTCGGGCTATTTCACCACGGCGAGAGGTTGGAACGGAGGACATGAGGAGAGTGGCAGGCCCGGCTACGCGTGGTATTTTGGAAGAGATACGGAGCTTACTGGCATGGCTCTCTCAGCCATCGGAGACTATCATAAGGTGCGGGAAATCCTGGTGACATTCGGGAAATACCAGGCCCCGGAAGGGAAGATTTATCACGAGCTCACCACCAGCGGATCGGTGCATTATGACGCTTCTGACGCGACACCTCTTTATGTCGCGCTTGCGGGCTATTATCTAAGGAGATCAGGCGATATTGAATTGATTCGTAAGGAGTGGAATCATGTTGAGAAGGCCATGGATTTCTGTTACTCAACTGATACCGATGGCGACCTGTTGATCGAAAATACCAATGTTGGACATGGATGGCAGGAGTGTAACCAGCTGTATGGTGCACACACGGAAGTTTACCTGGCTTCCTGTTGGGCAGCAGCTCTCCGGGAGGCTTCTCACATGGCTGCCAGACTGGGCAAGGCCGAGCAGGGGAAACGCTATCAGAAAGATATGGATTTGGTTATCAGTAAGATCAATGGAGGTTTCTGGAATGAGCGATTGGGATTTTTCAATCACGGACTGATGAAAGATGGTACTTATCAGGAGAAGAAATGTGTATTGGGGGGTACTCCTATTTTCTTTGGGCTCACAGACCAACAAAAGGCAATCCAGACGGCCGAGAATTTTTCTTCGAAATATTATTCCACTGATTGGGGGGTGAAAATGGTGGGTTACAATAGTCCCTATTATGCGATCGGGGGCTATAACTATGGCAATATCTGGCCTTTTTTCACTGGTTGCGCAGCTCTCGAAGAGTATAAAGCCGGATTAAACATGCAGGGATTCCGGCATATTCTGGGCAATCTCAAAAACTATATCTATTGGGATTATGGTAACCTGCCGGAGGTTATTGCCGGCGATGCACTGCAGTTCTCAGGCATCTGCACCCATCAGCAATGGTCCACAGCCCTGAGCGTGCTGGCTCTGACCGATGGAATGCTGGGATTGGAAGCCGATGCATTTGCCAATTCCTTGTCGCTGGCACCGGCTTTCCCGGTCGACTGGACTGCTGCTGATGTCCGAAACATTTACATTGGAAGGAAAGTTGTTCATTTAACCTATAGCCAGGATGACGGGAAATATTGTTATTCCCTTAACTCAAAGGCCGCGGATAAGATCGACACACACTTCGCGGCGATTTTGCCTTTGGCAACTCAAGTCTCAGCTGTTGAGGTAAATGGCGAAGAAATCAGGTTCTCAGTATCAGATATGGTGCAGAATATCAGGGTGGAGATACCCGCCATGGTTTTAACCGGGAAAGACGATATCGAGATACGCACCACAGGAGGGATCGGCGTTTTCCACAACCTGCATGATCTTAAACTAAACGACAAAGATGTTCATCTTAAGATTGAGAAAGAGCGATTCGATACCTTAACCCATACCTATCAGTTAACGGTAGCAGGAGTACCCGGAGCATCGTATGATGTTGAGGTATTTGAGCGATCTATGGTTAAGAAAATTGTGGGAGCGACATTAAAAGAGAAAAAGGGGACCAAAAGTATCTACACAGTCACCTTCCCTCAGGAGGGTACGGAGCCGTTTATCAGCAAAACGATCAGCCTGACGCTTTAAGATGATCTAATTGGGTTGTCCTTGTAACGCTCTGATGACCAGAGTAGTTATGGAGTTATCTTTTGACTTAAAGTTTCTATCGTTTATCGTTACCAAAAAACCTTTTTAGAGGTTATCGATAATAGGGTAGGTTTTGAACAATTCCGGGTTAGGGTTGTTTTGATGAAACAGAAATATGAAGTCAAATACAAAGTTGTAACACAAATTTTAAAGAGTAAAAAATGGAAAATTTCAAAGAACAAGCCCAGCGAGTTTATAATTTTATCGGAACTCTTTCAAAAGAGCATCCAAAGGTGGCCGAAGGATTTATGGCCCTTAATAAAGGTGCTGAAGCTGATAATGTGCTTTCAAAAAAGGTAAAAGAACTTTTAGCCCTCAGTATTGCAATTGCAATCCGGTGTGAAGGCTGTATTGCCTGCCATGTTAAGGCGGCATTAGAGGCTGGAGCAACCCAGGAGGAAATTGTAGAAACTATCGGGGTTACAATTTCGATGGGTGGTGGACCTTCGATTGTTTACGGCGAAAAAGCCTATCAGGCAATGAAAGAGATGATGTAATTGAGCCTTGACTTAATTATCAACGGTTTGTCATTCTCCACCTAGCATGATCGATCTTTCAGGCTTTTGCTGATTACTTCTTAGCTTCGCGCATCGGATTGGTGCCTCCGCCACGATATTCCTGTGTTTTAATAATCTGAAAACGAGTGGGCTCATTTCGAGGTGGCCAATAGTTGTTGGTGCGGTCAATGTCGGTGGTTTCGAGATACGGGTCAATCTCAAACTCTTTAATTTCTTTTTCTGATTTGATCAGCTTGGTAACCTTTTCGGTGTTCACCTGCCAAATCTGGACTGGAATACGCTCAATCGTTTCGGTGCCATCAAAATACTTGATCCTCAGTATGATGGGCATCACCATCCCTCCCTTATTCTCAAAATTGAGTTCATAGAAGTGATACCCCTTGTCGATCAGGGTTTTCTCTTCGTCGCTAAGACTTTCCAGTAGCTGCTTGTAGGCTTCCGTCTCTCGTTCAGTTACCTGAAAAGGATCGTAGGTGTCATAAAAGTCGCGCAGTCGTTCATCCTGTTCTACTGCAGTACGGAATCCTGCCTCCCGCATTCGCTTGAAATAGACATACTCCGGTTGGTTCTGATGAGCCAATTTATCCTCGTTTTTAGTGACGGCGGGATCCAGGCTCCGGGGGAGGTAGTGTTTAACACTGCTTAGGCTGATATCCACGGGGTCTGTTCCAAAAAACCATCCTCTCCAAAACCAGTCGAGATCCACAGCTGAGGCATCCTCCATGGTCCTGAAGAAATCCTCCGGAGAGGGGTGCTTGAACATCCATCGCTGGGCGTAGGTCTTTAGGGCGAACTCAAAAAGCTCAGGTCCCATGATGGTTTCCCGTAGCATATTAAGCGCAGTCGCCGGCTTGGCGTAGCCATTGGTTCCAAAGTCCCGGAGGGATTCGGAATTAGTCATGATGGGATTCATTACCGACTGATCTCCAGACATGTACCAGGTCAGGTCGGCTGGTTTGCCTGACCAGCTAGGGAAGTTGGCATCCCACTCCCGGGCAGCAACGCCGGTCATGAAAGTGTTCATTCCTTCATCCATCCAAGTCCATTGCCGCTCATCGGAGTTGACGATCATCGGGAAAAAGTTATGTCCGACTTCATGAATCACCACACCGATCAGTTCGAATTTTGTGCCTTCGGAATAGGTTCCATCGGGTTCCGGGCGACCACCGTTAAAGCAGATCATCGGATACTCCATCCCGATATGGTTGGTATGAACGGAGATAGCTGCGGGGTAGGGATAAGGGAAGGTGTATTTTGAGTAGGTCTTAATGGTATGAGCCACCACGCGGGTGGAGTATTTTTCCCATAAGGGATTGCCCTCTTTTGGGTAGTACGACATGGCCATTGCAATATGATCGCCAAATTTTACTCCCATGGCATCCCAGATGAACTTTCGGGAAGTTGCAAACGCGAAATCGCGCACATTTTCAGCGCGGAATTTCCAGGTTTTGGTATCGCTGGATTTAGTTTTTTCTTTCTCGCGGGCTTCAGTTTCTGTGACGATGATCACCGGATCGATGGCGGTGCGAGCCTGTTCAAACAGATCGCGTTGTTGGCGTGTTAGAACCTCACTAGCGTTCTGTAGGGTACCCGTGGCACCGACTATATGGTCGGCCGGGACAGTCAGGTTAACCGTGAAATTCCCAAAGGGCAGGGTGAATTCCCCACTACCGAGGAACTGCTTATGCTGCCACCCTTCCACTTCGTTGTACACGGCCATCCGGGGGTAAAACTGGGCGATGGTGAAGATGTAATTATCCTCTTCGGGGAAGTATTCCATGCCCGACCGGCCACCTCCGTCTTTCATCCGATCGTTGATGTTGTACCACCAGCGTATGGAAAACTGATACTTTGAACCTGGTTTTAATGGTTTAGGCAGATCAACGCGCATCATGGTGTTTACAACTGTCACCGGAAGGTCCTGGCCGGTTTTATCCTGTACCGACTCGATTTTGAAACCACCCTCGAAGGTCTTGAACAGCTCTGTCAGTTGCCGGGTACCGATTCTTGGAGTAGCCTGGGGATAACCAGGTCTGGTGTATTGACCACCGAAGAGACCGCCACTCTGGATTTTTCGGGTGTCACTATCGGGGGCTCTCATGTTTTGATCAAGCTGAACCCACAGGTAATCAAGGACATCCGGCGAATTGTTAAAGTAGGTAATGATTTCATCGCCATAAATCCGTTGGGTTTTCTCATCCAGGCGGATGTTCATAGTATAATCGGCCTGTTGTTGCCAATAATCTGGACCGGGAGCTCCTGAAGCGGTACGATATTCATTGGGTGTAGCCAGTTCCTGTTTGAGTTGATCGAACTTATGTGGTTGAACCTGAGCAGTAGTGGATATAAAAGCGAAGCAAAAAATCAGCGTGAAGAGTTGTGTTTTCATTTATTCAATCTTTTCAAAACCTTAAGACTACAATTTTACGGAAAGTTCCTCGCAATTCGTATATCGGAGACTTAATCCAGTTTGCTTTGACCTAAGTAGATGGATTAATCTTTAACTAATCGCACAGGCAGGCCATTCTTTTTTTCGAAGTAGGAGTTGATTAGATTTTCATTGCCACAATACAGAGAGACATAGAATGCTTCTTTGTTACTGTGGGGGTCAGCGGTCCAGAAATAGCTGTAAGAATCTTTATCGATGTAGTGGCCCCAATAGTTCCGGAATCCGGAAGGGGATGCGAAGAATCCAGCTTTGTTATTCTTTTCAGGCTGGAAGCCCGGGGCTCCTTCTCTTTGGCCTTCAATTCACTGTCATCTAAGTTGGCATAGGCGCCTGTTGTTAAATCTCTCCAAACATCCTTATCGGGATTATCAGTTTTATCACAAGCCGTCACAGCAAAACCTTCTTTCAGGTGGTGAAAAGGGCGGATAAATATCCCAGCATTCTGCCAAAAGGTGATCCACTTCTCTGGAGGTGATTATTTAAAGTGTTCGAGCAAAGACACATTTTGTACCTTTGATCAACAAGATTATGGTATTATTGATTGGAAATACTTCTGTGAAATTTCGGAATCTTATCAGCTATTGATATGTTAAAACAATTACCAGTAAAGCAGATTGCTGCCATACATGATCTCTCGGGTTGTGGGCGCACTTCTTTGTCTGTGGTTATCCCAGTTTTGTCAACCATGGGGATAAAAGTATGCCCATTGCCGACTGCGGTGCTATCTTCTCACAGTAGATATAAAGGGTATCATTTCCATGACCTCACTAATCACATGGAACCAGTGATAGACCATTGGAAAGAGTTAGGAGTAGCTTTTGATGCCATCTACAGTGGTTTTTTGGGTTCTTATAAACAGATTCGAATAGTTCAGCAGTTTATTGATACTTTTCGAAGAGAGCAGCAGTTGATCATAGTTGATCCGGTTTTGGGGGATAATGGAAGATTATATACGCCGATCGATCAAAAAATGGTGTCAGAAATGAGATCCCTAATTCAGAGAGCCAATGTGATTACCCCAAATTTTACAGAGATGTTTTTGCTATTAGGGGAACACTATCAATCTGATGTCAGTGAGGTCAGGATAAAAGAATGGATGTTAGAATTATCAGCCACTGGACCTGAAATTGTGGTCGTCACCAGTGTTCCTGAGGAGCCCCTTGGAGAAAGGTATTCTGTAATTGCTTATAACAGAAATGGTTCTCAGTTCTGGAAAGTGCCCATTGATTACATCCCGGCTGATTTTCCCGGAACAGGTGACTGTTTCACCAGTGTATTAACGGGGTCTTTGCTGCAGGGAGATAATTTACCTATCGCACTAGATCGAGCTGTCCATTTCATATCCTACGGAGTAAGAGCAACTTATGGTTATAACTATGATCCTAATCAGGGAATTTTACTGGAGAGAGTTCTCAGTAGGTTGAATTATCCAATGCCGGTTAGCAGCTATGAGGTTTTTTGAGTAGATTCTTTAATCTTTAGTAATTTTGAATCGCGGTTGAATGATAAACATCGGAGCATGAAGGAGTTAAAAACAAAGAATATTTTTGAGAACTCGCGGGAGCATTTAGCAAATGAAAGAACATTCCTTGCATGGATCAGAACAAGTATTGCCTTAATGGGTTTTGGTTTTGTAATAGTAAAATTTGCTTTCTTCTTGGAGGATCTTTCGCTATTATTGACATCTCCCGATGACCAAGTGCTAAAAGGTTACTCATCAATGGTTGGCGTAATCATGATCGCAGTTGGTGTGATCATTGCTGCACTGGGTTTTCTTCAATTTAAAAAAACGGAGAAACAGCTTAATCAGCAATTCTATGCTTCGTCTTCCTGGCTTCCCTTATTTATGACGCTGATCATTTTAACGGGAGGGGGAGTTTTGATCTTGTATTTGTTATCCTTAATTTAATAACAGGCAGATAAACTCAAACTTTTCGATAGGTTGTTAAAGCGTTATGATTTTACCTACTCCACCCTGAATATATTTTTCGGGATAGAGGGCTTTAATTTCGGCAATATGCTGGGTACAGTGTGTTGGGCAAATAGCTTCCAGGTTTTTAAAAAGTTCGTAATTGTCAAATCCATGTAATCCGCGAGCCTGTACAAATTTTTGTGTAAATGGATAGCTTCCGATTTATTGTATACCACATCTGTCACCAAATTTAATGATCAGCTGGTTAATAATAGCGCCCCATTCTCTGACGGGCATGGTCCATTTCTTTTCAATATTAGCAACGGACAGATAGACAGCCTTTAGGGCTGCCTGATCGTCAGGGAAGACTGTTTTCACTTTGGTGTATTTACGGATGGTTGAGTTCAGACTTTCAATAGCATTTGTTGTGTAGATGATCTTGCGGATTTCCAGCGGGAAGTCAAAGAAAGAGGTGAGTTCCTCCCAGTTGTCCCGCCAGGATTTAATAGCGTAGGCGTATTTGGAGCCCCATTTGAGGGCGAAAGCCTCCAGGGCCTCCAGTGCCATCTCCTTGTTAATGGCTGTGTAAACCGCTTTCAGATCCGCCAAGAAGGCTTTGCGTTCTTTCCAGACTACGTACCGCACACTGTTGCGGATTTGATGGACCATACACAACTGGCAGATAGTTTGGGGAAAAGCTGCCCGGATGGCCTGCCGGATCCCAGCCAGGTTATCGGTACAGGCGATTAAAATATCCTGTACCCCTCGGGCCTTCAAATCGGTGAGCACATTCAGCCAGAAAGAGGCACTCTCGGTTTCATTGATCCACATACCCAGAACCTCCTTAAGCCCATCCTGGCGAAGGCCGATGACCAGATAGATGGTCTTGTTCTGAACCTTGCCATTTTGCCTGACTTTCATGACGATACCATCCATCCAGACCACGAAGTATATCGGTTCCAGCGGACGCTGCTGCCACTCCTTGATGCTGTCGAGAACCGCATTGGTGATGTTGGAGATGGATCCTTCGCTCACGTGAACCCCGTACATCTCCCTGATGGTTTCCTCGATATCCCGAACGGTCATTCCCCGGGAGTACATCGTCAGGATGGCGTGTTCAATGCGGGCAGACATCCGCTGGTGCTTGGGTACTACGATCGGGTCGAAGGTTGCATTCCGGTCCCGGGGCACATCCAATGGGATTTTCCCGAGGTTGGTTTTGAGGGTTTTGCCGCTGTAACCGTTGCGATTGTTGCCAGTTTTCTTGCCAGCTGGATCGTGTTTGGGATAACCCAGATGCTCTTCCATTTCCGCCTTTAACATAGCTTCAATGCCCTGTTTATAAAGCTTTTGGAAGTAGTCATCGTAGTCCTCCATCGTCTTGAACTTCTGGAGCACTTCCTCCGGCCATTGAAAAAGTTCTTCGTCTTTCATTTTGCTATCAATTGGTTTAAAAGTAAACATTTCGTCGTGACCTGCCGGGTTTTGAGCTCGTTTGTAGGCTCCAACCCGGCGGTCAATCATATTGATAGCTATCATGTCACTTACACAAAATTCTGTACACTACCAGGGATTCTGATACCCTCATCAACTTTAATCAGCGGACCAGGAGGCACCGGAAAACCTCTGGTTGAGTTCGCTTTTGCTTTACCATGGATGTAAATTTAAGCTTAATCTGTGCTAACATAAATTAGGAGCTATTATACTTCCTGCCAGTGGGAATCATCGTACAAGTTCATTTTCTCTTTCATTTTAAGTTCCCCCCCCCTTAAATTTTACCTAAATTTAAGGAACAGGGTATCCTTAAACAAATTTTTTTATCCTCCTCTTTGTGCAATTGTTTTAATTGTTAAGTCCCATTAGTTTTAACCTTTTAAATGACATTTTCCCAGGATAAAACCTTAGTTAATGGCACCCCGTCATTATCAATGTTTTCTGTTTAGGATGTCCTGTATGCAAGGTCGCTAGATCCATTCGCTGGTGGAGGTTTCAGCATAGTAGAGTAGATAATCGTGTAGCCTGCGGGCAATGCCAGCATCAATGAACGGCAGCCGCATTGTGCTTGCCGCATTGCCAATAACCAGAGTCGCTAAACCCCGCTTCTTAATGAAGACCCCCTGACGAAATTCAACATGCTGCACCTTGCTTAAATCCATCTGCTTAAACCGATGACTAAAGGCTCCTGATGAGACCAGTATCTGTTGATTGGTGATCTGAAAGTAACTCTTACCGATCATCAATCTACTGTGAATCAGTATGTAAACGACCCAAAGAATCAAAATGAATACGTAGTGCCAATTGAGTAACAACAGTGGAGTGGCTAAAAGGGCTGGTATCCAGCCATAGCGAAGCCATGTACGGCGCCAATAGTAGCTTGATGAATAAATAAGCGGCTGATCAAGTAATTGATCTGCCCCAAAAAGATCTTTTCTGATGGTTTCAATGTGATTAATCAGACATCCCGGCACCTCAGGGAATTTATTCTCTGGCGTTATTCCCCCGGAAGCCTGATGTATCACTACCTTGTATATCCCAAACAGCCGCTTTACTGGTCCTGTTTCCCAGTTTAAATCCTGAATTTTTCTGAACGGCAACAAGAGGTTCTTGCGGGTCAAAAGTCCCGATACAATCCGGTACGACTGACTTATCCGGTAAAAACGCAGGTCATAGAAAAGAACCGCCGTCCGAACCATCGAAAACAACAGTGAAAAAAGTAGAAAACCTACCAACAGAATAATTAGGATGGTAAGGCCTGAGTGACTGAGAAATGTCCAAAGTTCATTGGCGTATTTCTGGGCCTGCTCTTTGAAATAGTCCTCAATTTGATAATAAAACTGAATCCCAAATACAAAAAGAAGTATGGCGGTTTTGATGTGGTTCTGACTGATGCCGATCCGTAGGAGATCGGAAATCTTTAGCTTGAGTAACAGCTCTTCTGAAGGCTTAACAGGCATATCCTCCTCTTCAGTTTTATCAGTCCGGGTTTCGAGGGCATTTCCTAGCAATAGCGCCAGCTGGGTTGCTACGTTGGTTTTTAATGAGTTGATCTTAAGCTCTTTCTGATCTGTTCCGGCTGTGTCAATTTCCAGACTCATTACCCCAAACACCTGCTGGAGAATCGATTGGCGGGTATTGACATTTTGGATTCGATCAAAGGGAATGGTAAGAGTTTTCCGTTTTATATAGCCTTTCCGGAGAATGAATTGCCCATTTTCGATGTGAAATTTGAAGGTCAGATAGTATAGGATGGTGTGAATCAGGGTCAGGACAAGGCCCGTTAACAGGAAGGCAGCGACCTCCAGCCATCGATTTCTGGTTTTATTGGTAAACACGATAGCTACCAACACTGGCCAAAAGGTTTTGATCAACTTTCTGCCCTCCTGTAGAAATATCAATACTAGCCCCTTGGCTGATTGTCGTTGAGGCCTGCTGAAGTCAATCTTACTCATCCTGGCTGATTTTACCGGTCAGGAATTCTCGAATATGCCTCGCTGTTTCCAGCGGTAACCCGGGAATCACCAGATCATCACCGCTGCTGCCCGCTGTGTAGATCTTCACCGAAGCCAGCTTCATGCGTTTAGCCAGCAGGCCCTGAATGAGCTCTACATGCTGAATCCGGTTTAATGGAATAGAGGTGAGCCGGTAACGAAGCCATCCGCGCTGATAGGCAATGTCCCGCTCCCGAATTAAATATCCACGATACCGAAACGCCCACAAGGTGCTTGCCAGCGATAAGATCATAATCAACAAAACTCCTCCGGTGCTGATCACTGGAACTGATAGCCCGATCTTACCGTTCATCGCAAGATAGAAACCCCAGACCAGGGCGAGCAAAAAGAGGGTTGTCAATAAGTTGTTGAATATCAGGATTATGATATATTTTCGGTCGACAGGATTAAAATCCGCTTCTTTCAGGGTGGGAAGATTTTCGGGTAGGATGATGGAGTTGGTAAATGCGCTGATCATAATCGGAATGATTGGATGGTTGATAGGCAAAGTTAAAGAAAACGAGCGGTGAAAACCTCTATTTTCCTTAGGTCCTGACTTTTGGTTACCGTTTCTTTCTTTCTGGCGAATAGATCAGGCCTGGTGGCACACTCTTTCCGTCGGGTGTCACGATCAAGGCTGAGAACATCCATTTTGTGAGTCGGGTTTGTGGGGAGGTGAAATTTCCCACTGGCATTTTGAGTAGGATTTTGTTCCAGCCTTTGTGTAGGGTAATCGGGATGGGCTTGCGGACCCACCAGTTTTCATCAAAATAGGGAGTCTCGAGGTTTTCCGGTTGAAATCCGGCGTTAGCCCAGATTGGTGGATTGATGAGTTCTTCATTGATCCAGATCCGGCTTCCTTTATGGTCCCACTCTCCATTGGGTGGTGTGGCGTCTTTTTCGGAGCGACCGAAGACATGAAAGCCAGCCCAGAGACCAACTTGCATTGCGTCAGGGGCATAGACGTAGGTGTAAGCATAGGCAGTATGATTGGGTAGTGGATCCGCAAAGAGCCCCGGAACCATCCCTCCCCAGGTGTGCCGGAGGTAAACTGTAGCGCCTGTGGCCGGGTTGGAGGTAAACACTTTACGCTTATGGCGATACTTTTTCCGGATTTTCTGTTCCGGGGGGAAGGTCAGGCTTAAATCACCCCTGTTTGGGAAGGGATCGATGACTCTCCAGTGTACATCGGTCTGTTTTAGATAGGGGAAGGGTTCATCCGGCAGATAACGATTCCGGCTAATCAACATCCGCTTTTCGAAATCAGTAAATAATTTATAATCAACATTATCCGGCTGTGGTAGGTTGACCCCCCGGACCCGGATGTCGTGCCCGCCGCCCCGCCAGGAGCGTTCGGCAAAAGCGAGCATCACCGGGTAAAATGTGTTGGAGAGCAGGATATCCTCCACTGAAGCCGGAATCCTGTCATTCCAGACGCAGCAGATACCTCCGGTGAGGTGGTCATTGCCGCTGTCCGACCCACAAATCCTGCTGTTGAACACGCCAAAGAGGTCGGCAAATGGATCAAAATGGTTCAGGTAGAGAAAGCGCGAGTCGATGGTTTTGGCTCCAGCTGGCGGATTCACCGTTCCAATCCACAGCTGCTTGATGGATGGCTGACCCAGATCGGCTCCGGGAAGCCAGCCAATAGGTTCCTTACCTGCCTGCCTGACGATCTCCGCCATTTCGGTGGCAAAGGTTGGATCGGTGATCTTCACCTCATCGGTGCCGATATGAAAGTAGGGTGTGTCAAACAGTTCGCAGGCCTCCCAAAGCAGCTCTTTAACAAGTTTTTTGCCCTCGGGCGACTGCATTGAAAACCCCGTGACACGGGTGAAAGCCGCGCTGTGACCGGGCATATCGATCTCCGGGACGACAGTGATGTGGTGTGTTTTGCAATATTGGACGAATTGCCTCACCTCCTCCTTGGTATAGAACCCTGTATTCCTTGTGGTGATGCTGCTATCGGTCAAGTAGGGAATCATGTCGCTGGCCAGGCGCCAGGCTACATCTTCGGTGAGATGCCAGTGGAAGATGTTGATTTTGAATCGGGAGAGAATGGCGATCTCTTTTTCCAGCTCTTCGATCGGGATAAAATAGCGGCCCACATCGTGCATGAACCCCCGGATCTGAAAGGCGGGGAAATCAACAATTTTGCAGCAGGGGATTTGGCCGTTGTCATCGGCGCCATCAATCAGTTGGGCGAGTGTGGTTTTGGCCCGGAACAGTCCGATTTCCGTTGTGGCTTCAATGCGGATTGCATCAGGTGTTATATCGATGCTATAGCCCTCCTCTGGGTTCAAGTGAATGCCTTCGATATTATCTACAATACTGAAGGTGAATCGATTATCCTTATCTGGATTGGTGTTAGCGATGGTAAAGTATCCGGCGCGCAACTCCATATTTTGTGGCAGGGGTAGCAGGGCGATCTGACCAAAACTGGAGCATTGTAGGATTAATCCGATGCAGATCAACAGAAATAGTATCCGATAAGCTGCCTTCATGAGTAGAGTTTAGACTTTTGATAGAGCTGCTCCGAGGGCTGTGGCATAGGCTGCGTCGTGGGGGTAGATGAAAGTGATTTCAAAGATGTTACCGATGGCATCGAGGATTCTCTTGGCAATGGATCCATCGCTGGCGGTACCCGTTACCACCACCCGTGAGATATTGCGGCTTCTAGCGGCGAAGGCCGAAACGGTTCCAATAACCTGATACACCATGGTCAGGATTCCCATGGCAATATCTTCATTTCGGGCGTTATCGGGCATTTTGCCGAAGTTCGCGGCGGTCATCTCCCGCTTGAGGAAGCTTAGATCATCATCCACAATATCCCCGATAAGCAGATCAACCTCACCGATTTTCCCCTGCTCTGCCAAGTCGAATACTGCTTGAATCTCAGAAGTTTTGAACATGGCTTTCGCAAGACCCAGAATAGTGCCACCGCCTACTCCAGTTCCGCCGATATGCTTGATCAAGCCGGGGTGGGCTTCCACCAGGGCTGTGCCAGTGCCAATGTTGGTGATGATTACGCCGCTCTCACCGGAGAGGTACATCCCTCCCAGGCCGACAGCTTCCAGTTCATCGATTTTGTGAGTTTCTACGCCGAACAGATTGCCCTTAATCCCGGGGGCTCCGGCTCCTGTCAGAACAATACTACGGATCGAGGAGATCTGTAATTGATTTTCCATCAGCATTTTACCAAGCGCTCCGGTTGCCGAAGTAATCGGGTCGATTGCTTTCGTGGTAAGAGATTTGAAGGATTTGTCGGGGTAAATAGCCACGCTTTTAGTGGTTGTACTGCCGATATCGATTCCAATGACCATGACGATAAGTTTTTGTGAACAATTTTTGGTCAGCTCCGGTTTTTCACGTTTCAATTTGGATCAAAGATCAGGAAAAAAATGCTCTTTTAGTGCATGCAAGGAGTTGATCTTCTTTTGTATTGGCCGCCCTGGAAGAGCATTTTGGGAAGAAAGAAGTATCAAACTTTTTATCCGGGATTTTTAGGCTAATTTTGCTTCCTTTATTACTTAAGAACGTAACAAATTAAGGAGTGCAATGGAAGTTTCAAATCGGTACGGATTTGATAATGAGAAATATCTGAAGGAGCAGACGGCAGCGATCCTGGAACGGGTGGGTCGGTTTAACGATAAGTTATACCTGGAGTGTGGGGGAAAGATTTTGTATGACTACCATGCGGCTAGGGTGTTGCCCGGCTTTGATCCGAATGTAAAAATGCGATTGCTCCAAATGCTTAAGGATCAGATTGATGTGATCCTTTGCATTCATGCTGGAGCCATTGAGCGGAAGAAAATGCGGGCTGATTTCGGGATCACCTATGATGTAGATGCACTAAAAACCATTGATGATTTCAGGGAGTGGGGGATTCCGGTCACTGCGGTAGTGATTACGCGTTATGAGGATCAGCCGACGGTGAAACCATTCCGGAATAAGTTGGAGATGAGGGGCATCAAAGTTTATCTGCACTATCCAACTAAAGGTTATCCTACTGATGTAGAGCTGATTGTGAGTGATGAGGGCTATGGTGCCAATCCTTATGTTGAGACGACCAAGCCGATTGTGATCGTCACCGGTCCAGGTCCGGGCAGCGGTAAGCTAGCCACCTGTCTTTGTAATCTTTATCACGATTACAAGCGTGGGGTGAAAGCTGGTTATGCCAAATTTGAGACCTTCCCGATCTGGGATTTGCCTCTGAATCACAAGGTGAATGTGGCCTACGAGGCTGCCACGGTTGATCTGATGGATGAAGTCCTGATGGATGAGGAGCATTATCGGGCATACAACATTGACGCGGTTAATTATAACCGGGATATTGAGGCTTTCCATCTGTTAAAGAGCATCATAGAGAAGATCACCGGTGGCGAGTCGATGTACCAGTCGCCCACTGATATGGGCGTTAACCGCCTGAGTGCTGGTATTGTGGATGATGCGATCATCAGCGAAGCTTCTGTCCAGGAGATTATCCGCCGCTATTTTCGTTGCTCGGTAGAGTACGTGATGGGGTTGGCCGAGAAGGATTCGCTCATCCGTGCTGCGGAAATCATGGAACGGGTGGGCGCACAGCCAGAAGACCGAAGGGTAGTGGTTCCGGCTCGCGAAGCCGCTGTTGAAGCAGAAAGATCGGGAAAAGGTAATGAAGGGTTCTTCTGCGGTGCTGCCATAGAACTGCCCGATGGAACCATCATCACTGGCAAAAATTCAACCCTGATGCATGCTGCCTCCAGCCTGATCCTGAACGCAACCAAACACTTGGCCGGGTTACCAAGCACGATGTATCTCCTGCCTCAGAGTTTGATTGATTCTGTTAAGTATCTGAAAAAGAATATTTTAGACGGCAAGATGGTTAGCCTGGATCTGGATGAGACCTTGATCGTTCTTTCGATCAGTGCCTTATCTAATCCTGCAGCTCAGATGGCACTGGATAAACTGAAAGTGTTGAGTGACTGCGAGGTCCATTTTACTCATATCCCGACTCCAGGGGATGAGGCCGGATTAAGAAAACTGAAAGTTAATCTCACCTGCGATCCTGTGTTCTCGAGCAAAAACCTCTTTGTCAGCAGTTAATTCCTATTGGTTCCCCCTCCACACCTTGATCGGTTGTTGCTGGTAAGTGTCCAGAACAAACGGTCCGGGGAAAGGGTTTTCCGCATTGATTTTCAACCCGTGATAATCGCGATCGAGGCGATAAGGTGATCCTTCGGGTTGTTCGAAGGGGAGATTGGGTGTTATGGCGTTTCCGAGCAACTGGGTTGTGATTAGCTGGCGTTTCTGCCCATCAGACCAAGACTGATCGACAGCCATTTCAAGATACCAGCCATCTTCTTGTTGGGAGATGCGGATATCAGGATTAAAATCGGGGTTAGTCAACGGCGTGCTCTCTGTTTTCCCTGGTTTGGCACCATGCAGGAACACATTACCTTCCATAGTGACAGGCAGGACGGTTTTATCGTATAATCCGAGATCGGCTTGCCCAATGAGGATATTGTTATAGAATCTCTCGTCACCGCTTTCATTCTTCGCCAGTCCGGCGACCTCGGTAGAGTGGGTCAGCAAGTAGGGTGTCAGGCGTTGTTCGCCGGTATAGATATAGAACCTGCCGGCAAAGATATTATGGGCATAAGCAGCTCCTTGTGAGTTGACTACCAGTGCGAAAGGTGAGAGAAACAGGTTGTGGTCGACCAGGCAGGGTCCATGACTCACTTCGAGAAAAAGATCTTCACTTGGGCCGTTGTCGTGGAGGAAATTCCGGGTGACCCTCGTTCCCTGAGCCATCCAGTCGAGCCAGATGCCCAGCTTTGTGCGATATATGTGGTTCTCACTGATGAGGCAATCCACGGCTCCATGGAATTTGATGCCGGCCATTTCTGCGCCGCTGAAGAGGCGGCGGACATGGATGTCATGAATCTCATTTCCAGTAATCTGGCTGAAGGCTGGCCCCAAACTTCCCACGATCCCGGCCTGTTCGCAATGGGCGATATGGTTATTCCGGACCATGTGATGGCCGATATTATCGGCCGACCAACCATTTTTTAATGCCCGTTCGATAGTGGCTACATATCCTTCGGCCGAGTTGGCGGAGGTATTATCGTATTCATCGCCATACTTTCCCAGGGCGATGCCGGTGCAGGTGGAGTACAGGACTGTATTGTCTTCTATGATCCATCCTTTGCTCCAGTTTGTTCCGATGATCCCGATCTGTTCAGCCGTGGGTGGAGCCCAGGGTGTTGCAGCATGTTCCATCGTAAGTCCTTTGATGGTCAGGTAGTTAATACCTGTTTTGCTGGGGTAGAAAACTGTTTGTCGCACATTGATTTCGACCAGCTCATTATTAGGATCGATGCCAGGGAATTGTGCCCAGATGGTGGTAGTGCCTTCGGGGATGGTATCCGAAACGGCAAACCACAGCGGTGTTGCGCTGGCTGGCAGCAGCACTTCTTCGAAGGTTGAGGCTTCGGTCAGCCAGTGTCCGTTGAGGTACACAGCTCCGGTATGATGGACTCTTCCCATCGGATTGAACCAGTCGCCCTTGATCTGATCCACATAAGGGTTAAAATCGCCAAACAAGGTGTTAGCAACGGTAGTTTTCCAGGTACTTTCTCCGAGGGGTTCCCATCCGGTGGCTATTTCGGAGCCTTTGATGAACACCTCTTCGCCGGGAGCTGCCTGGTAGGTAATACGCTGATTTTCGGACACTCCTCCTCGAGGAGGATCGATCCGCTCACGGTAGGTTCCGGCATGTATGGTGATCACATCGCCCGGCTGGGCCACGGCAGCGGCAGCGCTGATAGTGCGAAAAGGATCGTGGGCTGAGCCGTCGCCGGAATCCTGACCGGTTATGGCGACATGGTATTCATTACCGGAAGGGGTACAGGCGGCAAGGAAAAGAAGCAGAACAGGAATAAGTCGAAGAGTTTTCATTGATCCAGGTTTAATTGGTTTGAGGGTAAAGTTATCATAATGACCATTGGCTCCAAAAACTTGAGTGTCGGTGGTTGCCGATGTCCCCGGGATGGAAAACATTGGGCTAGTGTGATTTTTAGGGTTGGTTTGGCTATCGTTTTGTATCTTTAATCGCTAAATGCTTTGATTTGAGAATTATGGAAACAAAACAACCATCAAAATGAATAAGTCCGTTGAGAAATTCCGTATCACTGCCAGACAGGTGATCGATATCGTGTTGCTGGTGGTTCTGCTTATTTTCATCGTTCAGAACCTGGGGAGCACTGAGGTTAAGTTTTTGTTTTTTAAGTTCTCCATGCCGCTGATCGTTCTCATTATCCTTGTTTTTCTGATCGGCTTGTTAACCTCTCGGGCTTTTTCAAGGAAGAAAACACCAGCAAAAGAAGAATCTGTTGAAAAGTCGGTCGAAAAGCCTGCGGAAAAGCAGTAATTTTCGCAGCATGATTCCAGTCAGCCGAAGTAATTCGCAATCATTTGACGTAGTTACGATTGGAAGCTCCAATCAGGATTTGGTTATCCGAGTGCCGCATATTCCGGTGGCTGGGGAGACCATATTGGGTAATCAATCCGGTCTATTTTTGGGAGGAAAGGGAGCCAATCAGGCTGTTGCTGCCATGCGAGGAGGAGGTCGGGTGCTATTCATCACCAAAGTTGGGAAAGACTTGTTTGGCCAAAACATGATGACCCATTTTTACCGGGAAGGGTTCCCGGCGGAGGGTATTCTTGTGGATTCCAACGAGCTTACTGGCATGGCGCAAATCTGGGTAGCAGAAAGCGGTGAAAATGCCATCACTGTTGCCCCCGGAGCCAATAGCAAGCTGTTACCTGCTGATCTGGAAGAATTTACTGAATCGATACGATTATCGGGTGTGGTGTTGATGCAGTTAGAGATCCCCATGGAAACCGTGAGCCGGGCGGTGGAGTTGGCATGGCAGGGTGGGGTGAAGGTGATTCTGAATCCGGCGCCAGCGCAACTGTTGAACCCCGACTTATTACACAAGGTATGGCTGCTGACACCCAACGAGTCGGAGGCTACGCTGCTGACCGGTGTACGGGTTGATGGGGTGGAATCAGCGAAGAAGGCTGGGCAGAAACTCCTGGAGCAAGGTGTGCAAAATGTGATCATCACCTTGGGGAAGAGGGGCAGTGTGCTTTGTAACGAAAAAGGATCGAGACATTTTGATGCCTATCAGGTCGAGGCGGTAGATTCCACTGCAGCAGGGGATGTCTTCAATGGATTTGTAGCTGTTGCCATTGCCAGTGGAAAGAATCTTGAAGATGCCATACCTTTTGCCAGCGCTGCTGCCGCACTGTCGGTTGGGCGACCAGGTGCCCAGGTGTCTATCCCTACCTTTGACGAGGTACATCAGTTTATGAAAGCGCAGGAAGCGTCGGGAATTTTCAGTAATTAACTCATTTTAAATATTTTATGATTAAAGTAACCAAAGCCTCCGGGGAAACAGAGGTATTCGATTCGCAGAAGTTGGAGCGTTCGCTTCGCAATGCCGGCGCTGCCGAAGAGTTAATTCAGGCTATTGTAGCGGACATTCTGGACTGGATTTTCGAAGGGGTAACGACCAAAAAGATCTATGCCAGAGCCTTTTCTCTACTTCGAAGGAAGAAGACGGTGGCGGCCATGCGATACAAACTCAAGCAGGCCATCATGGAGATGGGTCCTACGGGTTATCCTTTTGAATATCTTATTGGCCGGGTTTTTGAAAAGCAAGGCTATTCGGTATTAGTTGGACAGGTGATTGATGGTCATTGTGTGACTCACGAGATGGATGTGATAGCCACGGGGAAAGGTGAACAGTGCCTGGTTGAATGTAAATATCGGCAGGACCAGGGGAATCAGGTGAGTGTTCAGACACCGCTCTATGTCCGGTCGCGTGTGGATGATATCATCAGAAAACGAATGACTATGCCGGAATATCAGGGGTTGAAATTTTCGGGCTGGGTAGTGACAAACACTCGTTTTTCGCTCGACTCAATGCAATATGGGAAATGCAGCGGTCTTAACCTGATCGCCTGGGATTACCCGGCAGGCAATGGCTTGAAGGATCTGATTGAGCGCGAGAAAATCTATCCGATTACCCTCCTGCAACAATTGACCAAAAAGGAGAAGCAGGAACTTTTGGATCAGGGCATCGTTACCTGCTCGCAACTTATTGAGAAAAAGGATATTTTGAGTACTCTTAATATCCCGGAAAGGAGGCTCAAAATCCTGATCAATGAGTTGGAGAGTATCTGCAAAATCACCATTTGATTGCGACAACAGCGGGGGAGCAGCATTGAAGAGCCCCGGCTGCTCTTTGTGAACAATCTGTAGCTTAAAGCGTTTGAGACTAAAACGTATGCTATATGATAATCAGAAGAATATATTTCATAGTAATTCTCGCGTTAATGTCAACGGTTTCGCTCGTTGCACAAAGGCAAGGGAGTTTGAAGGGGTTGGTTCAGGATGGCAACACCGGGGATCCTATCCCGTTTGCCACCATTTCGCTGATGCAAAACAATGAGGCTCTCCCCATTGGTACGGTAACGGATCAAAATGGTGATTTTCAAATAGATAGGATTGCCTTTGGGAGTTACCGCGTCATCATTTCTTTCATAGGATACTTGCCTGATACCATTCCTGCAATAGAGTTGAGCAGGGAGAAA
>LSQX01193544.1_pt2 | contig 22938 bp, 22 predicted proteins | sample 654561 | NCBI WGS metagenome assembly LSQX01 (sample SAMN04489861, study PRJNA283612) | anaerobic digester metagenome | isolation source: 4 biogas reactors fed with cattle manure at either 37C or 55C with and... | place: Denmark: Kongens Lyngby | collected 2014
TTAAGCTTATTCCTAATACGCTATCTTCCGTCAAAGGTATTGGACCTGTTTATGCTGCCGGAATTGTAGCTGAAATAGGTGATATTCATCGTTTCAAAGATCATGCGGCACTAGCCAAGTTTGCGGGTATTGCCTGGACGAAATATCAGTCAGGTAATTTTACGGCTGCCAATACTCATTTGATTAAATCCGGCAACCGATATTTACGCTACTACATCATGGAAGCCACTAACAAAGTGAGAATGCACGATCCTGAGTTTAAACGCTTCTATGATTTAAAGTACAGCCAAACCCCGAAAACTCCGCATAAACGTGCACTTGCACTAACTGCCAGAAAATTTGTCCGTCTTGTCTATGCTCTGCTGCATAGCAACCGGCTCTATACACCGCCAAAGGGAAAATAATTTCCAATTGGCATCCACTTCCTGCCATTTCTGTTACTCGGTTTCGGCAGGCTTATTAGGGATTCTCTTTTTGCGCCTTTTTTGCCGATAATACTTACTTTTTTTAATACTTTTTTCCAATTGTTTCTTGACATTTAACCGCTGGACTCAACTTTTTAATAGAAACTATTCCCTTGTTTTTGAATTAATCGGAACATCTCCACTGTTATTCTTAAGCTCATCCAGGAATTTGCCAAACCATTCGATCAAGAAAGAATATAAATTTTCACCCCAGTCCAGGATCAAGCGCTGATAAAAATCCCCCTCACTGGCGGCATAGGGTTCGATCTCCTCCAGTTCCTGTTTGAATAAGATAAGTTGTTCAATATGCTGTTCCACCTGTTTGATCCTCTGGCCAGGTTTCAGATGGGCAAAGAACATTAGCTTTACTGCCATTTCATACTTTACTGTCATTAGTTTGGGAGACTCCAGCATCCATTTCTCAAATACTTTATAACCTTTGGGAGTCAACTGGTATAATCTTTTATACCGTCCGTTATCAACGGTTTCCTCAGAACTGACCAGACCATTGTCTTCATGTTTTTTTAAAATCGGATAAATGCTCCCGTAAGAAGCATTATAAAACCATGAAGAACTCATACTGATGATCTTTTTAATTTCATAACCGCTTCTGGGACCAAAGCTAAGACATCCAAGTATAATATTTTCTACAGTTGTATTAGACAATACGCCACATCCTTATATATCATTTTGCTATATTCTTAAATTATCATAAATCAGCTTGATGTCAACACAATTATTTAGACAGTATATTCACTCTTACCGAAGAATTCTTTGTACCATAAAAAAATCGCCGTCAAGATCCATCTGTATCTTAAACGGCGGTCATAATATGCTCGTATTTAATGTTTCATTAAAATTCTTCGATAATCTCTGTTACCAAGAGCTCGATTCCCACGTATAAAGTGGAGCCGATAAAGCCCAAGGCCAATAAGCCAAAACTCATGTTGATCCAAAGTAATACCCGATTGCTGTTTAAAATGGTCAAGCCGATCAGGATGGTAATTATCGCAGGGATGATATTTAAAAATGGGGTGGGCAGCATGATCAGGATACTCATAAATACCACAACCAAAGATGCCAGGCGGATTTCTGATTCTCTAAGTGCCCCCGGCTTACTGCTGTTGGAAAAGATATTTTCGATCTTTTCATACATTGGCAAGGCTTTGGTTTCAATTTTTCCAAGGATCGACTGGGATATCTTCCATTTACCTACCCGGCTGGGCACCCACAGCCTATTTCCCCCCAAAGCCAGCTGCATTGCCCAGACACACAGCAGTGCAGCAGGAAAAAAACCAATTCCTGGAGGCAATGGGATCGTCAAAGGTAAGGCCATCACAATAAACATTATGCCGAAGCTTTGTGAACCAAATGCATCTATTAAATCTTTTACGGTCAGGGTACGTTCTTTGTCCCCAATAATTTCGCGAATGATCTGGCTTGGTTTCTGTTCAGACTGATTCATTTAAGTAAACTGGCACTCCTCTCTTCAATCATCTTATTATATAACATCTGTTTCTTTTGCTCAATTTGCGTATTTATTGGAATTACTCTTTACCCATAAATTTATTTGCTTTAAAGACTATAATATTCCAGTTCTTGGCCAGTCATATTTTAATAAATTTTACCTGACTACCAGTCAACTGGAATATAAAAAGACCAGGTGTGACGAATCACCTGGCCTTATGCTGATCATATTTAACCGTTCAAATTATAACTAGTTCAATAATTTGCAGCCTTCTTTAAAGGCCTGCAGATTTACCTCCAGGGCTTTGGCAGGAACAATTTCGGTGATGGCTTTTTCCATTTCTTCAGCAGGAATCCCTATGGCTTCACTTAACATTCCTACCAGGACCACATTGGCAGCACGGACATTGCCGCAACGGACAGCAATATCAGTAGCATCCACGATTACTGTCCGGGGAAGCAGGCCGGCAATTTTTTCATGGATCTCATCCGGGTATTTCACTTTGCCGCTCATGACCGGCAAAGGATTAACTCTTTCATTATTTATAATAACCATGCCATCAGGTTTTAAATAATCCAGCCAGCGGGCAGCCTCGATTTTTTCAAATGCCAGAATAATATCTGCCTCACCTTTGCTGATGATCGGTGAATAGACCCTTTTCCCATAACGGACCTGAGAAACTACACTGCCGCCTCTTTGCGCCATGCCGTGTATTTCAGATACTTTCACATCATAACCCATTTGTACGGCTACCTGTGCAATGATGCGACTGGTAAGCAAGGTGCCCTGACCGCCAACTCCCACTATCAAAACATTAGTTACTTTGTCCTGCATCTTCCTGCACCCCCACTTCTTTAATCGCATTGAATTTACATACCTGCTCACATAATCCGCAGGCTATGCATCCCGGATTGATCTGGGCCTTTTTTTCATCATCGATAAATGATACTCCCGTACATCCTACCCTGATACATAATTTACAGCCGGTGCACTTTTCAGTATCAACGTAAATTTCACGGGTCGGTTTGGGTGTCGTATCAAGGAGTACACAGGGACGCTTGCAGATAATGACCGAAGGCTCCCGGCGTGCCAGTTCTTCTTTCAGTACTGCTTCCAGTTCATCTATTCTAAGGGGGTCTACCACCCGGATATGTTCAACTCCTATGGCACGAACCAGTTTTTCCAGGTCCAGCTTTTTCGTGGGCTGTTTGGTGATGGTAAAGCCGGTTGCAGGATGGTCCTGATGACCGGTCATGGCAGTGGTGTCATTATCCAAAATCATGACTGTTGAGGTCCCGCCATTGTAGACTACATCTACAAGGCCAGTAATTCCGGAATGGACAAAAGTAGAATCACCGATTACAGCAACTGTTTTGGCTGCATATTCAGCACCTCGTGCTTTTTCAATTCCCATGGCAGTACCGATGCTGGCTCCCATGCAAACGCAGGTATCCATTCCTTCCAGCGGGCTGATGGCTCCCAGGGTATAACATCCAATATCCCCTGCCACGATCAGGTGCATCTTACGAAGAACATGGAAAACTCCTCTATGGGGACAACCGGCACATAATAAGGGCGGACGGGCCGGCACTTCTTTTTCCAGGCCGAATCCTTCTGCTCCATTTTCGCCGTTCAGTTTTTGTTTTAAATACTCGGCACTATATTCGCCCAGCAAGGTAAACTGCTCTTTACCGATAACATCAATTCCCATGGCTTTCACCTGTTCCTCAATAACCGGTTCAAGTTCTTCTACTACCACCAGTTTTTCTACCCGAGCGGCAAAAGATTTGATAAGTTCTTTGGGCAAAGGATTCACCAAGCCCAGTTTTAAAACGGAAGCTTCAGGGAAGGCTTCCTTCACATATTGATAAGGCACACCGCTGGTGATAATGCCTAGTTTGGTATCGTTTATTTCCATTCTGTTTAAAGGGGTCGTTTCAGCATACTCCTGAAGCTTAAGCATGCGTTTTTCTACTTCAACGTGGCGGCCTCTGGCAAATCCCGGCAGCATAACATACTTGGCAGCATCCTTTTTATATGGCTTAAGTTCCACTTCCTGTTTATCCCCTGTTTCAACCATTGTCTGGGAATGGCACAGGCGCATGGTAAGCCTGAGCATTACCGGAGTATCAAATTGCTCACTGATATCAAATGCCAGTTTGGTATAATCAAGAGCTTCCTGACTGTCAGATGGTTCGATGACCGGTAATTTGGCAAAACGTCCATAACCCCGGTTATCCTGTTCATTCTGTGATGAATGCATCCCCGGGTCATCTGCTGAAATGATTACCAAGCCTCCATTTACCCCGGTATATGAAAAAGTATAGAGGGGATCTGCTGCAACATTTACACCTACATGTTTCATGGCCACCAGTGTACGGGCACCGGCAATTGAGGCACCCACACCAACTTCCATGGCCACTTTTTCATTAGGTGCCCATTCAGCATATACACCGGGAAACTGGGCAATGCTGCTTACAATTTCCGTACTGGGTGTACCAGGATAGGCGGTTGCTACAGTTACGCCTGCTTCATAAGCCCCGCGGGCAATAGCATCATTGCCGATCAGAAGTTTTTTCATTTATCCTTAAATCCTCCTTAACTCTTTACAGGTAAGATTATCAAAATTATAACCTCTCATCCCATGGAGCGAGAGGTTAATCCCTGTCTGCATAAAGAAATGATGATAGTTCAATTTGATAATAACACATCTATTTTAATACTGTAAACTGAATCAAATTGGCAATTTATCCGCTGTCCTCTCTTTGGTGGTATTCACATATAGCAGCCGCAATAATTTTAGCCATGGGGTAAACATGTACCAGACTGCCCGAATTGCTGGAAATGATATTCTGTCTGTCCTGATGGTTTCCCAAAACTCCGGTTATGGCATAATCCCCTACCGGGGGCAGCTTTTTGGCCAGAGCCTTGCCGGGTATAATGGCTCCTCTGCGAATTTTAATTTTGCCTATCTCATCAGCTTCTCCAACGGAAGCATCAATGGCGATTGTTATGCTGTTAGGATGTTTGCTGTTTAGCACTTCAATTTCTCTGCTGATATTTTTGGCATGCAGTGGCTGTTCAAGTCTTCCATATATCAGTGTCTGCGGGTTCATTTCTTTGACCATGGTCCCGATTAAAGGGCCAAAACAATCTAAGATATGCCGGTCTGAACCAAGACATATAAATACCTGCTCTGCCGGAAAGCCGGAAAAGATATTGGCCAGAGCTGCCTTCAGACAGTCTCTGATTTGAGAATCTTTGTAGTGCATATCAAGCATTGTTTCATTTACCATAGTAATTGTCTTTCCTGAACCACATTATCATGTATATTTAACCCCTTAGAACTGTTTTTAATGAGGCAATAAACCTTTGGTTTTGCTCAGTGGTCCCTACTGTAACCCGGATGTGGGTCGGATAGCCAAAAACGTCACCGGTTCTTATGATAACTCCCATCTTAAGCAGACGTTCAAAAACTGTTCTGGCATCCTGCCCGGTATCCACAAATATAAAATTCGACTGGGTAGGCACATAGTCAAGCCCCATCTGGTCAAATTCTTTATATAAATATTCTTTGCCCTGCTTGTTTTGCAGCAATGTATTCTTTATATAGGCTTCATCACTTAATGCTGCAGCAGCAGCAACCTGGGCCAATGAATTCACATTAAAGGGTTCAAATACTTTTCTTACGGCCCGGGCAATTTCAGGATTTGTCAGACCGTAACCTATTCTTAATGCTGCCAGTCCATAGAGTTTGGAAAAGGTCCTTAATACAATCACATTTTTGTTTTCTTTTAAGTACTTTATCCCGCTCTTCAACCTTTCATCATCGGCGTATTCAATATAAGCTTCATCCAATATAATAAGAATGTCCTCAGGCACCTTCTGCATGAATAGATTCAACTCATCTTCGCCCAGAAAAGTACCTGTAGGATTGTTGGGATTGCACAAATAAATGATTTTGGTTTTACTGGTGACAGCAGCGTAGATGGCATCCAAATCATGGCAGAAGTTTTTTAAAGGAACCCGAATACATTTTGCCCCCATAATTTTGGCAGTAAACTCATATTCTGAAAAAGTGGGGTCAGCAAAGATCACTTCATCGTCTTTATTGAGAAAAGTTTCCGCAATAAGCCTTAACAATTCGTCAGAACCATTACCAATCAGAATTGCCTCCGGTTCAATTTCTAAAACCTGAGACATTTTTTCTTTCAGCAAGTAGCAGTTTCCGTCAGGATAAATGTTTATCATATCCAGAGCCGTCTTTATTGCTTCCACTGCTTTAGGCGGTGGACCCAGAGCATTTTCATTGGAAGCCATTTTAATAATATCATCAATGCCCAGTTCCCTTTTGACCTCTTCAATGGGCTTGCCGGGTACATATTCGTCCAATTCAAAAATCTCTTTGCGCGCCTTTTCTTTTATAAAAATGTTCATATTTATCCCTCATCTATAAATCTTCTGAGGAGTCTCTTAAACCGATTACCAGTTTGGCCTTGTCCTGATTCACAAACTGCCAACAAAAAATGCCAGCATTCATGGTCATTTCCTACGTGATAACAAATCTTTCTTGTTCATTGTTTTACGGTAGTCTGTGCCCAGGAATAATGGCATTATAAAAATCTGCTATTGACGTTATCAGACATACTGCCATCCTGCTTATAAATAAACCTGCTGTTTCCCCATTGATAACTCCACCGTACTACCGTAGCATTTCTATTATATACTGGGGCAAGGCAAACGCTGACTGGTGGACCTTGTCATTATAATATTTTAAACCATTTATCTGCCGTCTGTCACTAGATAATATTGACGGATCGTATTTTTTGGAACCTATTGTAAATGACCATGGGCCACTGACATAAGTAGGGACTGTAGTCAGGTAAACAAAGGCATTATCATATACCGTCCGGATGTTTCTTACTGTGTCTGCAAATACCTGAGGATAAAAGATTGGAGACTCTGACTGTACCGCCAGTATTCCGCTGCTGTTTAAAGCTTTGTAGGTATTTTTATAAAACTCCCGGGAAAATAACTGAATGGCAGGTCCCACTGGATCTGAAGAGTCAATAATGATCACATCATACTGTTTGCTGCATTCCTCCAGATATTTTACCCCATCGGCATATTGGACGTTGGCCCTGGGGTCAGCAAAAGAACCCGCCATGGAAGGAAAATATTCTTTGCTTAGTTCAACTACCCTGCGGTCAATTTCTATTAAATCAACACTTTTGACCTGTTGATGCTTTAAGACTTCCCTTAGTGTTCCCCCATCTCCTCCGCCAATAATAAGTATCTTTTCCGGGGCAGGATGAGTATTCAGCGGTACATGGGCGATCATTTCATGATAAATATACTCGTCCTTGTCACTTACCTGTAATGCCCCGTCTAAAATCATAACCCGTCCAAACTCCACAGTTTCCATAATTGAAATTTGCTGATAATCACTTTTTTCATTGTGAAGAATATCGGTAATTTTCCATCTCACCTCGTAACCGGGGGTATGATTTTCATAAAACCAGATATCATTCAATTTGTTTACACCTCCTGAGTGTCTGCACCTCCCGAAGAAAGCTTGTTTTTTTCATTGATCAAATCATTAATTATATCCTTATTAAACTGCAGGGATTCTTCATCAGACCAGTCAATTGCCAGCAATGTAGCTTTGATTATTTCATCCAGTTCAGAGTTATCATAACTTTTCATCCATTGCTTTAGAACTTCCAAAAATTCCGGCTTGTCTTTTTTATTTACAGTCAGCTCTAATAAATTAAGCAGAAATATCTGCTCATCTTCATTTATTTTTAGTTTATACCTTAATTCATAGATCAAATTAGCTGTTTTAAGATAAATTTGTTCTGCATTCTTATCTACCACCATTTATCTTATCCTTTCCGCGTCCTTCATGGTTTGCTTCTGCAGATCAAATTTGATAGGTATGCGAATTCCGCTGCGGCCATCACGGTTCTTTTCAATAGCTATATAGTAATTGGGTTCTACATATTTTTTCAAATCTTCGCTTTCGTCCAATTCTTCCTTGGAGATCGGCGCCAGCTTAAGCATAAGGTCACATTCATTTTTCATACGTTTTGCTCCCTGCAGAGTGCCATCAGGATTTAACTGTACCAGGCACATTACAGCGATGCCCAGGTTTTGCGCCAACATCTTCTGGGTCTTTACAATCTGTTCTAAAATCTGCCACTCCTGGAGCTTCGGGTCCATTTTATCCATACGCCCGATATAGTCTATGATCATTAAATCGATATTCTTCTGAGCTCTGAATTTACGGGCCACGGAAATGGTTTTTTCAGGAGTCAGGTTGGGACAGGGATAAGAGTAAAATCCGCTTTGTCTCAGACGGGAGTACCCTTCCAGAATGATGGATAATTCAGTTTCATTTATACTGCCGCTGCGGATTCGGTCATGTTCAACCGCTGATAAAATAGATCCCCACCTTAAGGCGATCTGCTGCCGGCTCATTTCAGTATTCAAATATAACACATTGCGCTGGTTATTCACTGCAATCTCTTTAGCAGTATGCAGAGCAAAAGCTGTTTTTCCATGACCGGTCTGAGCTCCTAGGATAATCAGGTCTCCCGGTTTATACCCCAGGGTAATATGGTTTAAATTATCAAATCCGGTTGGGAGACCGTCTAAGGGCAGCACTCCCTTATGTAATTCCTGTATTTCCTTATACCTTATAAATCTTCTTTCTACTTCATCGTAGCCTAATTGGGCCATTTCTTCAGGTGTATCTATTTTATCGTCTATTTCCAGAGCAGTCAGGTTAGTCAGTTCCTCTTCTGCTTCCATCAGTGTCTGTTCAACTTCTATTTCCGGGTTGTCAATCAATACCTGATAGCTTTTGCGCAGGAAACTTTCATATTTTCTTAGTCTGGTTTTATCCTTTACTCTTCTTATCCAGTATTTGATGTTTTCGTCATCTATATAATGTTCAGCTATGTATTTGATTTCTTCCAAATCACGAGGATTGGTAAAAACACCTAAACTGTGTCCTTCTTTTAATAATTCAACATACGTTGGACGTATCTCTCTTTCATATAAACTGCCGATCAGTTGAAAGATGGTGCCGTGTTTCGGCGAATAAAAATTATCAGCCATTAACGAACTATAAGCTTCGATACAGGCTTCTTCAGAATGCAGCATGGAAGATAAAACACGTCTTTCACTTTCCAGGTCAAACAACCGGTTTTGATCCAATTGCTCTTTTAAAATACTGTTCACTATCGATCCCGCCTTAACCAACCGGTTCTATCCGATCTATTTGCTATTTGCATCATCTATAACCGGAGCAACAAAAATTTCATAATCTGACATAGTTGACACCGGTTTTTTATAATTCACAGTGTTAAAATCACTTTTTTTATTCTTATTTTTAAATTCCAGAATTTCTTTTTGCGCTTCATCCACCTGACGGATATTTTTCGCTTTCCAATTAGCCAGTACGCTATCCACATACTCCAGTCCTCCATTTTTGGTGCGCTGACACATTATCTCGCCAGCCTTCATGACCATAGAATGAGAAAACCCCCAGTCATAACGCCATTTATAGTAAACCGCTTTTCTGGCTTCGGCACTCATGTCGATTCCGGTAAAATTACCGAATTCAATGGCTTCCGGGTCGAACTGACTGGTAATTTTATTGGAGTTAAGGTTAGTGTCAACATAATTTTTAAAATACAGTTCCAGGCCTTCAACGGTATTTATAGAGTATTCATTCAGATCTTTTGCAATTTTGGATATATCACGGGGATTGTATATATTCCTTTCAAAGCACATTTCCAGTATACAAAGCAAAAACTCCGGCGTATATTTCATTTCCTCCAGCCATCTTTTAAGTTCGGTTGACATTTTGATACTCATTAAATTGCCGGTTTTTTTGGAAATAAAATCAGCCACTTTTTTATAATTCTTATTTGTACCGGTGCTGAAATCAAAATTAATGGTTTTGCGGCGTTCTTCTTCCAACTGCATTTCAAGCTGTTCGATACGCGAATTTAGTATTTCACTATTGCTGGCGTTTTCCACAACCATAAAATTGCTATCACTTAGTTGATAATGATCTCTGGCCACTAAGCTGGTCAATTTCTCCATTAATGGTTCCAGATGAATTTCCCGGTCATTAAAGCTTTTGTTTTTTTCTGTAATACTGATTATGCCTAGTTTTTCCAGACGGCTGATATTGCGGGAAAATTTGTTTTTGCTGATTAATGGACAAACCTGCATAACTTGTCCAGTTTTTAAGCCTATTTGATAAAGAGGTTTACTTTTTTGAAAGGCATAAAAAATAGTGGACAGCACGCCAATATCTTCCATGGATAAATCCAATTCATTGGCATACCAAAAAATAGCCCCCGGAACATCAGCATTTCCCCAACGAATAATCTCAAGTGAAGCGGAATAATGATGCATAAAAAAAGGCCTCCAATATGAAGAAGTAAATGAATTATAGCACTTAAAAACCGAAAACTACAAGTTGATAAAAAGAAAGCTATCAAATGGAAATCATACCTATTATGAATAATTAAAACAAAATTAAGCGTATTAGAATAAAAAAATTTACCGGGAATTTCTTCCCGGTAAAATATTTTTATTATCTTTTCTATAACCTTTCCTGAATGTTTTGTAGATATTCGATAATTTTATCATAATCGGCATTTTCCCAATTTTGTTTAAAGGCTTCATTCAATTTGACTCTGATATCCAGATACATCTGTTCAGCCAGCATAGCTTTGCTTACATCAGCCCCGGCAACAATAGTTTTCTCAGCATCTTTAGAGGGAGTGAGCTGATATTCTTCCTGCCAGTCAGGAATATAGGCCGGAACGTTAAGTTGCTTCTTTATTTCAGCAGCCAGAGACAACTGGGCTTCTTCTTCACCATGGACAATAAAAATAGCCTTGGGAGGGACTACAAACTTTTGCATCCATTCCATTAAGCCATCCTTGTCGGCATGGGCTGAATAGGCTTCAATATTCCTTATATCCGCTTTTACCATAAGCTGCTCGCCATGAATTGTGACTAATGTTTCTCCATCCAGCAAACGCCTTCCCAAAGTTCCCTTGGATTGAAATCCTACGAAAAGAACCGTTGATTCCGGCCGCCATAAATTATGCTTCAGGTGGTGTTTGATGCGTCCTGCATCACACATGCCGCTGGCAGAAATAATAATGGTATTGTTCTTCTTTTGGTTAAGCAAAATTGATTCTTCCTGGGTACGGGAATATTTCAGATTAGGCAGTTCCAGGAAATGATTACCCTGCTCAACGATCTGCCTGGTTTCGTCACTGTAAAAATCATCATTTCTTCCGAAAATTTCAGTGGCAGCTATAGCCAGAGGACTGTCAATATAAATATCGATATTGGGGTCTAAAAGACCTTCCTTGGATAACAGGTTCAGATCATATAAAAGATCCTGGGTCCTCTCAACTGCAAAGGCAGGTATAATTAGATTACCTCCCTTTTCCATGGTAAATTCAATGATTTCTTTCAATTTAGCTGCCCGGTCACCCACATCAATATGAAGACGATTGCCATAAGTAGATTCGATAATCAAATAATCGGTGTTCTCTATTACTGTTGGATCCTTTAAAATAGGCTGTTTATCATTACCCAGGTCCCCGGTGAAAACAAATTTCAGTTTTCCCCCATCTTCAGCTGCCCAAAGTTCCAAAATACAGGAACCCAGTATATGACCGGCATCTCTTAAGCGAACTTCCAATCCAGGTGCCAGATCAAAGATTTCGTCCATGGTGATGGAACGCAGCTGATTCAGGCAATTTACAGCATCTTCAGCAGTATAAATGGGCTCCAGAGGTTCTTTCCCTGCCCTGATCAATTTACGGTTCTTCCGTTCTACTTCCATTTCCTGTATATAGCCGGCATCCGGCAATAATACCGTAAGCAGTTCAGCAGTTGCATGGCTGCAATATATAGGACCTTTAAAACCGTGTTTGCACAATTTGGGGATCAGGCCGGTATGGTCGATATGAGCATGAGTAAGAATAACAAAATCAAGGGATTTGGGATCAATTACAAAATCCTGGTAGTTTCTTTCCTTTATTTCCTTAGGGCCTTGAAAAAGGCCGCATTCCACTGCAAAACGAGCAGATTCAGTTTCCAGCATAAAAAATGAACCGGTTACGGTTTTTGTAGCACCTAAAAATTTAATTTTCATCAATTAATTCCTCTCTCTTGCGAAAAATATTACATATATTATACCGCAACTATTTTCCGATTTTCTTTCTTTTGTGAAAAACATAAATATTGCTGGTAAAACTCAATTACCTCCATGCGAATTATGGTTTCGTTGCCAGTACAGAGCGCCCTTTCAAGATTATCAAATGCTTTGCCGAATTCCCTTACTGCTTCATTGCTGTCCAGGTTTTCCACCACTTCGTTATATCGAAAATGAACTTTTTGAAAAAGAGCGTAATACAGGTCCTTGATCTGGCGGATCCGTTTGGAAACCAGGTTGATATCAAATTCATCTCCTTCAATAATGTGCAGAAGACTGTGAAAAAGATTACTTAGCAGATTATTGTTAAATACTGCGGCCATTACTTCCCGCCGATATTGCTTGCAGAGCAGATAACGCAGAAAATCTTTGAGCTCTCTCTGCCCGCCGGAAGTCAATAATTGATAAGCATTCAGCAGTTCGACTTCATTAGAGGATAAATCAAATGTCACAATAAATCCCCCTTTTCTATCATTACAAGAGATTTTCGCCTGGGGAGATTGATTTCCTCTAGTTATATATCGTATTATTCCTTATTAATTCATGGCATTCAGCTATTATTCATGCCAGTTTTCACATTCGATGCCGACATATTATGCTTATCTGTGTCGATTTAGGAAATTTCCAATCCTGATCAGGGCTTCTTCAAGATTACTCACACTGGCTGCATAACAGCAGCGGATAAATCCTTCACCACTATTGCCAAAAGCATTCCCAGGGACTGTTGCCACCTGTTCCTCGTAGAGCAGTTTTTCACAAAATTCTTCCGAGTTATAGGGCGTATTCTTAATAGAAGGAAAACAATAAAAAGCACCCCGGGGCTCAAAACATTCCAGTCCAATTTGTTTGAAACCATTTAACAAAAGCTTGCGCCGGTAATTATAATTCTCGATCATTTTCCGCATCTGCTCTTCGCCGTTGCGGAGTGCTTCTATAGCAGCTTTCTGAGCCATGATGGGGGCACACATGATCGTATATTGATGGATCTTAGTCATGGCAGCAATTATATCCGGATGTCCGCAGGCATAACCTATCCTCCATCCAGTCATGGCATAAGCTTTGGAAAAGCCGTTTAAAAGAATTGTCCTATCTTTCATTCCCGGCAGAGAAGCAAAAGAAAAATGTTTGCCGGTATAAGTCAGTTCCCCGTAAATCTCATCAGATAACACGATCAAATCATGTTTTCTAACTACCTCTGCGATGGCCTCCAGGTCAGTTTTTTCCATGATTGCTCCGGTTGGGTTATTGGGATAAGGCAATATCAATATTTTACTTTTTGGGGTAATGCAGCTTTCCAGTACATCAGCCCGCATACGGTATTCATCGGCGTCATAGGTAGGTACCATAACTGATTTGCCATATGCCATTGCAGCCCCGGGGGCGTAACATACATATGAAGGATCCGGTATAAGCACTTCATCACCCGGTTCAATCAAGGCACGCAGAGCAATATCAACTGCTTCACTGACTCCCACAGTAACCAGAATTTCTTTTTGCGGGGAATAATCCACCCCAATTTGGCGCTTCTGATATTTGGCAATCTCTTCTCTAAGCTCCAACAGACCGCTGTTAGATGTGTACATAGTATAACCTTTTTCCAGGGAATACAAACAGGCTTCCCTGATATGCCAGGGGGTAACAAAATCAGGTTCCCCCACCCCTAACGATATGACACCTTCGGTTTGGGATACCAAATCGAAAAACTTGCGGATACCTGAAGGTGGTATGGTTTTTACGGTTTCTGACAAATATTTGTTCATGTCATTCACGGGCTGACCACCAACCTTTTATCATCATCATCTTCATCAAACATTACATGTTCCTGCTTATACGTTTTCAGTATAAAAAGCGTTACCGTACTTTGGATCTGATCAAGAGTTGACAGTTTGTGAGAGACAAACCAGGAAATATCCTTCATGGTCTTTCCCGTTACGATTACCGAAAGATCATAAGTACCGCTCATCAGTTGAACACTTTTCACCTCAGGAAAGCGGCAGATACGCTCAGCTATACGGTTGAAACCAACTTCCCGTTCCGGCATTACCTTCACTTCAATCATGGCAGTAACTCCGTCATCACCCAGTTTATCCCAGTTGATCATGGTGTTGTAGCCCAGAATGATCTTTTCATCTTCCATCTTCTTTATTAATGCAGCAATGGTTGCTTCTTCCTCATCCAGCATGGTTGCAATTGTTCTGGCACTTAACTTGGCATCTCTTTCAATGAGGTTTAAAATTTTCAACTTTAAATCCATTGGATCTCCTCCTCTATTTCTGAAACTTTTGTAAAAATAAAAAACCTCTCATCCCTGTTAAGGGACGAGAGGATAAACTCCCGCGGTACCACCCTGATTGGCTAAGCCCGGCTCAAAACTGATAACGGTCGTTACCGTTCGGCTTACTTCCCCAAGAATTCACCGAAAACTCCCAGACGGCCCTCCTTAAAATCCGTATATCGGCTTGCACCTGCCCCGACTCTCTAAAAAACGAATGGTAAGGTTCTTCTGTTCAAAGTCTTGCATGATTTTTTAATTATCCTATCATTGATAATTTACATCGTCAAGTTGTAAAAAATTATCTAAAAAAGCAGGTATTTTCTGAACTATTTTCCCATTCACCGCATATTATTATTCCAGGATTTTAAGTGGAGGTGTTCATTTATATATGAATAATTTAACTTGTGAGGAACAAAAAACCCTACTTAAACTGGAAAACTATTTCAAGTGTTCAGATATGAGTATCCATGATAAAGTATTCAACGCTTTGATCATTGCCGAACACGAATTGACCGATCATTGTTTTGCCAATGAACATGAACGGCTTAAAGTCCAGCAGTTTAAACTCATACTAAACAGCCTGCTGGATAAAATATATGTGTGACTTAATCAAGTGCCGTCATAACCGGCACTTATCTTAAACGCATTTCCATATCATCAACCCGCTGCTTTAGTGCCTCAAACTCTTCCCTGGTAACGGTCGATAATTCCTGCTGTCTGCATTTTACCTCTTCTTTGATAAACTTCTTGATCTCTTCATTGGCCTCTTCACCGCGTTTGATCAATTCATCAACAAAACTGCTGCCATCTTCAGCAGAAATATCACCTTTTTCAACCATTTCCTTGATAACTTTTTCTGCTTTTTCTCTGGTCAAACTCAGAAAGCCCAGCCCCAGATAAAGAGCTCTTTTCATCATGTATAACACCCTTTCAATTGAATTAACCTTTACCTTTTTATTATTTTACTTTATTTAGAGCAATCATTCATCAGCTTGTTCATTATATAATTTAGATATTTATTATATGCCTGAGTTAATCAAGCTTGGAGCATGTTATCCGGCCAGATGATCATAAGAAATAAAGATTTTCAACAGATTTTCAAACATATCCTTGATAAAAGCTTAACAAGCGTATATAATATCAATTGCGATATTTATGGGCCATTAGCTCAATCAGGCAGAGCAGCTGACTCTTAATCAGAAGGTTACAGGTTCGATTCCTGTATGGCCCACCATATAAAAGAAAGTAACCACGCGTGTTGGCGTGGTTTTTTATCGCTAAACTAAACCCGCGCATAAACTCACGTACATATTTATTAATAATCTTTATTAACAGCTATTTTTATTCTTCCCTTTTCCAATATTCCATATAATAATTCCAACTACTGCAATACATATAATAGCTATGGCAGCAATAGTGTACCAATTAGCACTTGATGTTATAAAAATTGTTGTTGGTCCATCTGCTCCGCCAATAACACAAATATCCATTTATACTTAAGCTATTTCAACGCAAGATCCACTGCTCCAACTGCATGGATCACAGTGGTATCAAACAAGGGTACTTTTGCGTCTTCTAGTTTGACCAACATGCCGATTTCGGTACAGCCCAGGATGATCCCTTCTGCTCCTTTTGCGGTTAAGTCCTCCATTATTATTTTGAATTCCGCTCTGGACCGGTCGATTATTTTCCCCAGACACAGTTCTTTAAATATAATATCATTAACCAAGATACGTTCTGTTTCTTCGGGGATAAGAACCTTTATCCCCTTTGCCTCCAGCCGGGATTTGTAAAAATCCTGTTCCATGGTATACCGGGTTCCTAATAATCCGATGGTGTTTATACCCTTATGTATAACCTGCTCAGCAGTTAGATCGGCAATATGAAGAAAAGGAACTCTTATTCCTGATTGAATCTTTTCCGCCACTTTATGCATGGTATTGGTGCCAAGAATTATGAAATTAGCCCCTGCTGCTTCCAGGCTGCGGGCAGCATCAGTCAGGATCTCGCCTGTTTTTCCCCACTGGCCATTTCTCTGGCATATCTCTATTTCATCAAAGTCAACACTATATAAAATGCATTTTGCCGAATGGTAACCACCCAGCCTTTTCTTCACTTCTTCATTTATAATGCGATAGTATTCAGACGATGATTCCCAACTCATCCCGCCGATGATACCAATTGTCTTCATATGTTGTCCCTCCAGTGTTGCATTGATTTTTATATTCTTGTCCTGTTTACTGTGCCTTCTATTATTATTCATCCAGATTTCTATTAATCCTTTTTATAATACCGGGCATAGCGCATGTATCACCTTATAAATAATGTATAGAAAATGGCCAGTCCATAAAAAACCAGGCACAATGTTGCCCCGTTCTGGCCTAAGGGAAAATAATGTGTCCTGGCTAATTTTTTTACGATCAGAGCAGGGATGATCCCGATATAAAGGGCAGAACCGATCCCTCCTGCATAGTTTAAGACTTCAGTAAAAGCGTCTCCTTCCATGCTGCTTAGATAAATATCAAATAGCAAGACAGGAATAATGATCAGCAAAATGCTTGGGATCGATTTTATTTTAAACAGGTCTTGAAAAGTAAGTTTTAATGAGATGCCGATCCCATAGGCTGAGGTTAGGATCGCCAATCCAGCGAACATCTGACCAACCAAGGCTACGGTTCCACTGACATGACCAGATAATCCTATTGTGGCAACCGGCGTTACTGCTTTGCCCATTACTCCAATAGATATGGTAAAAAAGAAGAAATAAAGAGCGGCAACCAAAAAGAAGCCAATTTGCAAAACTCTCATTCCTTGTTTGATACTTGTTTTTACATAGTAAAGAACAGTTGGTATGACGATATGTCCTGCAAAGGCAAAAATAATAATTCCTGAGGCACCAAAGATTTCCCCGGGTTTGAAAAACAAATAATTGTTTGTTTCAATAGCGGGGATCGATTTATACATGACCCATACAAGCAGGATAACCAAAACCGTTGTAATCACAGCATTAAACATATTACTGTTGCCTGGAGTGCGAGTTAACAGAAAACTCAAGACTGCCAGAAACAAACTGGCACCCAGCCACATAGGTATATTGAATAGAGATTGAAACGTTGTTCCTATTGCCAATGGATAAGCGATCATTGCTCCATAAGAAGAAAACAGGATCCCAGCCAGAGTCAGATAGCCGATCTGAGCCCCCAGATGGCTGCGAAAAATTGAATAGAGTGATGCTTCTTGATCTTGCATATACACAAGTCTGCCTACGTAAATAGAAGTAAGCCAGGCGAAAAAAGTACCCACCACAAAAATAACCGTACCACCAATAAATCCGCTTTGTGATAAAGCATAAGGCAGACCTAGTATTCCTGCTCCAACTAAAGTTCCTGCAAAAAGCAGTGACCCGATAAGATTTTGATTCTTCATTTACGCTATCCAAATCTTTTTATTATGAGAAAATTCTTTGGAGTACACCTGTATCATTAGTATACCTGAAATTTCCACAGTTATTGCTACAAACTATCCCGGAGGTAAATTCAAAACAAACCAAATTCATAAGGTAAAAATCTCTGTTACAAATCATGCTAAAAACATTAAATTTACTTATTACTTCTATACACTATTTCCAACCATGGGTATTGTCAGATTGAAAATCTTTGTGGGATAATAGTCAAGATGAAAAAAGTGTTGAGGTGACAGGATGAACAGCAAAGAATTATACCAGCGCAAAGTAGTTAGTGTTGAAGAAGCCTTGAAAGAAATTAAAAGCGGCCAGGAAGTAACCTGTGGCTTGATAGCCTGTGAGCCGGTGACAATGCTCAGTCAGCTTCATACGATCAAAGACCGGGTTGAAAATGTGTCAGTAGTCACTGCACTGCTTATGAACGAATATGAATTTTTTATGAATCCGGATATGGAGGGACATTTTCTTATGAACTGCTGGTTTTATACCGGTGGAGCCCGCAAGGCACATCAATTTGGTACTGTTTCTTACGTTCCTTTGGAACTGCACCGTTCCGCTTCCTGCCGAACCTCTTATCGGAAGCCTGATATTTTCCTGGGCTGTGCCTGTCCCATGGATCAGCATGGTTTCTTATCACTTTCCATCAGTACTGTATGGGAAAAAGAACTGCTGGAACAGGCTGACAAAGTTATCATTGAGGTCAATCCCAATTTCCCCAGAACCTGCGGTGATTCTCTGATTCACATATCGCAAATCGATCATATTGTAGAAACTGACCGCGCTCTTCCTGAACTGCCGGAAATTGTAGTGAATGAAAAGGAGCAGTTTATTGGACAATATGTAGCAGAGCTTATTGAAGATGAATCAACACTCCAGATCGGTTTTGGCAGCATACCAATAGCCGTAGCCGGCTGCCTGACCGGCAAAAAGGACCTGGGAGTGCATACAGAAATGTTTAGTGAAGGCCTTTTGGACCTTTTTGAGGCCGGGGTCATAACCAATCGAAAAAAAACCATCTGGAAAGATAAATTCGTGGCAGATTGCGCTCTGGGTACCAAACGCCTGTATAGTTTTCTTAATGATAACCTGGCAGTAGAGTTTCAACCTGGCCGATTCGTTAACGATCCGCGAATTATTGGACGCAACCATAAAATGGTGGCCATCAACTCAGCCCTGCAAATAGATCTTACCGGACAATGCTGTGCTGAATCCATTGGTTCAAAACATTTTAGCGGAACCGGCGGGCACAAAGAATTCCTCCAGGGGGTTCAGTATTCACCAGGCGGAAAATCGATCATCGCTTTTCAATCTACCACTCGAAATGAATCCATTTCACATATTGTTCCCCTGCTTGATCACGGCGCATCTGTTACAACATCCCGGGTGGATGTGGATTATGTTGTAACTGAATATGGCATCGCAAGTCTTAGAGGGCGTTCTGTCAGAGAACGGGTCAAAGAATTAATTAAGATCGCTCATCCAGATTTCAGAGACTATCTAACCAGTGAAGCCAGGCGAAATCAAATTTGGTGATTGGATCAAGCCATTAGTAACTAGCATACTTAATTTATTGCTCACTAATTAAACATTAAAAAAATATATAATTTATTTTTACCTAAAATAATAATTGGTTTGTGAAATAATTTGCAAGGTAAATCAAACATGTGTATGTTATTTAGGACATAATATTATGGAGACCTCAATTAGACTGTTTTGTCGTTTTGCAGCTATGATAAAATAATAAAAGGCAGAATACTTACTTTTTAAATAATCTTTACGCCAAGTTTTTAAACATTAATTTTTTTAATGCACCACTGCATTATCTTTTTGTTAATTTGTCATGTTGTTAAATATTCTGATAAATTAATTCTAATATTGATAGAATCTATATTTCTTCCCTTTCGAAACAACCCTTCTTCCCTGCTTGAGAGTAATGCAATATTGCATTAATTTTTAATGCAGAACTGCATTAATGCGTTTATCGAAGCGTTTATTTTTTCCGCGACGAATTTCTTACATATCGTTATTACGGCATTTCAGTTTTTTTATTGTCATTTATAAGTTGGCATAAGTCTTGCATTATTCTAGTGCAATCGATGGTATCTGATTAGACGTTGTCCCCCTATATCTGTTATTGCTAGCCGCTACTGCTCTATGATGGCCACCAGGGATTGTCACCTCTCTGCAGCCATCATAGAATGTAGCACCCTTTTTTTGTCACAGTCATCATCGTATCATCTTTCCCGGCTATGGGACTTCTTCAGTTATCATTATCCTTCATTCCTTTTAATTCTAAAATTTTTGAAGGGGGGGAAAGATGCTTTTTTACATTTATTTTTCAATTTTAAGAAGAATAATTGCATGACTCTATGACATTGTTTATAGGAGGGAATTTCATGGCTTACGAAAACCTTTTATTAGAAAAGGAAGGTAACTTGGCCTTTTTGTATGTTAACCGGCCGAAGGCACTAAATGCTTTGAATAAAGATACGTTACTGGAAATGAAAGATGCCATAACAGAAATAAAGAATGACCCAGAAATTGATTTACTCATAATAAGTGGTGCGGGTGATAAAGCTTTTGTCGCCGGTGCCGATATTGCTTTTATGCAGAATCTTACCGCAGTCGAAGGTCGGGAATTTGGTGCATTAGGGCAAGAGGTATTCGGCATGATAGAAGCTATGGAAAAACCGGTTATAGCTGCTGTTAATGGATTTGCCCTGGGAGGCGGATGCGAACTTGCCATGTGTTGTGATTTTCGCATTGCTTCCACAAAAGCCAAATTCGGCCAGCCTGAAGTGGGACTGGGAATCACTCCGGGTTTTGGCGGAACGCAACGTTTACCCCGCCTGGTAGGATTGGGGATGGCCAAGCAAATGCTGTACACAGCAGATGTGATCGATGCCTCGGAAGCATTACGTATTGGCCTGGTAAATAGTGTAGTAACACCCGAAGATCTAATGAATCATGTTAAAGATATTGCCGGCAGAATTTTACGCAAAGGCAAAATGGCGGTGCGTTTCTCTAAAGCTGCAGTAAACGAAGGGATGCAAACCGACATTAACCGGTCTATGACGATAGAAGCTGACCTGTTTGGTCTGTGTTTCAGTACAGAAGATCAAAAAGAAGGCATGAGTGCTTTCATCGAAAAGCGTACTCCCCAATTCACCGGCAAATAGAAATTAAACAAGGAGGTCGAATTAAATTGGCTATTAACAAGATAGGCGTTTTAGGAGCTGGAACAATGGGAGCTGGGATCGCACAAGTATGTGTTGAAGCTGGCTATACTGTTGTACTGGTAGATATTGCAGAAGATTTTGTAACCCGCGGTGTGAATGGAATCCTGAAAAATTGGGATAAAGCAGTTTCCAAAGGTAAGAAGACCGCTGAAGAGGCAGAAAAATATCGCAGCTTGATATCAACATCTACCGACAACAACACTTTTAAGGAAGTAGATATTGTTATCGAAGCAATTATTGAAAATATCAATGTTAAACAAAAAGTTATGAAAGAACTGGATGGGATCTGCGGGCCTGATACGATTCTGGCTACCAATACATCAGCACTGAGCATAACCGAAATCGCTGCTGCTACTTCCCGTCCCGGAAAAATAATCGGAATGCACTTCTTTAATCCGGTGCCGGCAATGAAACTGGTTGAAGTTATTCCCGGTGCTGAAACTGCTCAAGCAACCATTGACGAAGTTGTTGATTTAAGCAACAAAATTTCCAAGGAACCTGTCCCCATAAAAGAATCACCCGGTTTTATCGTTAACCGTATTTTAATTCCTTACATAAATGAAGCAGCGATCCTTTACCAGGAAGGCATAGCCTCAGCAGAAGAAATCGACAAGGCTATGAAACTGGGTGCCAATATGCCCATGGGGCCTTTGGCTTTGGCTGACTTGATCGGTCTCGATGTTTGCTTGATGATTATGGAATACTTCTGCAATGAATTTAATGATTCTAAATACCGGCCATCACTTGCCTTTAAACAAAAAGTTCGCGCCGGCCATCTGGGACGCAAGAGCGGGAAAGGATTTTTTGACTACAATAATTAATTACTAAAAGTTTGTTAGGAGGTTATGAGATAAATGTCTAGAGAAGTAGTATTAGTTGGCGCATGCCGCACAGCGGTGGGCACATTTAACGGAACCCTGCAGGATGAACCCGTAGTAAACCTGGGAGCTATTGTTATGGAGGAAGCTTTAAAAAGAGCAGGGATTAAAGGTGAACAATTAGACGAAGTGATCTTTGGTTGTGTCATTCAGGCAGGCCAGGGACAGAGTGTTGCCCGCCAGTCCATGATCAAGGCTGGCATTCCCCAGGAAGTATGCGCCATGACCATCAATAAAGTCTGCGGCTCCGGATTAAGAGCTGTAAGCCTGGCAGCCCAGCTTATCAAGGCTGGAGATGCTGACATCGTTTTAGCCGGCGGTATGGAAAACATGAGCAATGCGCCATTTGGTTTGGAAAAAGCCCGGCGGGGTTACCGGATGAACAATGGTACATTGGTCGACTTTATGATCAAAGATGGTCTGTGGGAAGCCTTCAACAATTATCACATGGGAATCACCGCTGAAAACGTAAATGAGTTATATGGAATCACCCGTGAAGAACAGGATGAATTCGGTTTCAGAAGTCAGGAAAGAGCTGCTGCAGCTATTCAATCCGGACGTTTCAAGGATGAGATCGTACCGGTAGTAATAAAAGGCAGAAAAGGCGACATCGTATTTGACACCGATGAACATCCCCGCCAGACAACTCCGGAAAAGATGGCCGGATTAAAACCCGCTTTCAAGAAAGACGGAAGTGTAACCGCTGCCAATGCATCAGGCATCAATGATGGAGCAGGAGCAGTCATCGTTATGTCCAAAGAGAAAGCAGATGAACTGGGAATCAAACCCATGGCTAGAGTAGTCAGCTATGCATCAGGCGGAGTTGATCCTAAAATAATGGGTGTAGGACCCGTACCGGCCAGCAAAAAAGCCCTGGAAAAAGCAGGACTTAC
>LSQX01126941.1_pt1 | contig 22931 bp, 17 predicted proteins | sample 654561 | NCBI WGS metagenome assembly LSQX01 (sample SAMN04489861, study PRJNA283612) | anaerobic digester metagenome | isolation source: 4 biogas reactors fed with cattle manure at either 37C or 55C with and... | place: Denmark: Kongens Lyngby | collected 2014
CCAATGTTTACTTGACACATACAATAAAATAAAATCCCTTTATTCGAGCACATATATATAGTATAATAACAAGCGAAACAGAAACAGTGGCTTAATATAGGCGGGCTCTTCCGCCGGAAGGGTGAAAAACTTTGGAAAAAAAGAAGGCAAAACTCACTATCAGCGGTGCGGACTATAACATCACCACAGATGAAAACCTTGATTATGTCAGGGCCTTGGGTCAAGACCTGGACGCACGAATTTCAAAAACGATGAGGGAAAACTCCAGGGTTTCCGTCACGCAAGCGGCCGTGCTGGCTGCCTTGAGCTATGCGGATGAGGCAAAGAAGGCCGAAATCAGCGCCGAAAACCTGCGCTCACAAATCAAAGAATACCTTGAAGATGCGGCCAGGGCAAAAACAAACGCTGAAGTTTCACGCAGGGAAGCCGAGCGCTTGAGCAAAGAGCTTGCAGCACTTCGTGCACGCAAGCCCGGCAATTGACGGTCCATAAAAATTCTGAAATTTTGGCTCCGGCAGGCAGCTTTGAAGCTCTCGAAGCTGCCGTGCAAAGCGGAGCCGATGCTGTTTATTTTGGCGGCAGGGCCCTAAACGCCCGCCGCACGGCAACAAATTTTGATGATGATGAAATAGCCGCGGCTGTCGAATACTGCCGCTCTTACGGTGTAAAGGCCTACATTACCCTCAACACCCTCATGGCCGATTCCGAGCTTGACCAAATGCTCAGGCTGACCCAAATCGCCTGTGAAGCCGGGGCCCATGCCTTGATTGTGCAGGATTTGGGCGTTGCCAAAACAATAAGGTCCCTTGCCAAAGATATGCCCTTGCATGCATCTACCCAAATGTCGGTTCACACAAAGGCGGGTTTGCGCCTTTTGGCCGACTTGGGCTTTAAACGGGTTGTTTTGCCCAGAGAACTGTCTTTCAAAGAGATAGAAGAACTTGTTGGGCACTCTGAAATAGAAACGGAAGTTTTCGTTCACGGTGCCCTGTGCATGAGTTTTTCGGGCAAGTGTTACATGAGCTCTCTTTTGGGTTCGCGCAGTGGCAACAGGGGCCTTTGTGCCGGGCCTTGCCGCCTGCCCTTTGCGGCAAACGGCGGCGGAACGGGTTATGACTTGAGCTTAAAAGATTTGTCGCTCATAAGCCGGCTCAAAGAGCTCCAAGCCTTGGGGGTAAGGTCTTTTAAAATCGAAGGCCGAATGAAAAGACCCGAATATGTCGCAGCTGCCGTAACGGCTTGCAAAAAAGCCTTGAAGGGCGAGCTTACGGAAAATATTGAAGCGGATTTAAGGGCTGTTTTTTCACGCTCGGGCTTCACCCAAGGTTATTATGAGGGGAACCGGGGGCCCCATATGTTTGGCATTAGGCAAAAAGAAGATGTGACGGCCGCCGGCAAGGTTCTGCCGTCACTCAAGGCCCTTTACCAAAAGAAACGCCAACCCTTTGCGGTGGATTTTTCTTTTCAAGCCCGGCTTGGGCAGGCGGTAAAACTTTCCGCCCACTCGCAAGGCAAGAGTTTTAGCCTGAAAAGCGATTTTAAGGCCGAGGCGGCCAGAACAAGGGAGTTGGACCGGGATACAATCGCAAGCCAGCTGCAAAAAAGCGGGGGAACCCCCTTTTATGTGCGGAAGATTGATATAGAAATAGAGCAAGGTTTAAACATAGCCCTTTCCGCCATTAATGCCTTGAGGCGGGAAGCTCTGGAAGGCTTGGCAAAAGCCCTGTCGGAGCCCGAAAAAAAGAAAAGCTTTGAAAACAAAAAGATTGATTTTAAAAAATATGAGGCCAAGGGCGAACCCGGCCTGATAGCGCGCTTTGATAATCCGGCCCAAATCCCCGACAAACTGCATGGCATAAAAGAGCTTATAGTGCCGTCAAAAAGTGCCCTTGAAGTTCAAAAAATGCTTGAAGGCAGTGGGGTGAAGGTGATTGCCGAGGCTCCTTGCCTTCTTTTTGACGGGGGTCGCTCTTATGAAAAAGAGCTGCAAGAGCTAAAAACCGGGGGAATAAAGGCGGCCTGGGTCGGCACACTTGATGCCTTGGCCCTGGCCAAAGAAAAAGGGATGGAAATTTTTGCAAGCCCCGGCAACAACATTTTTAACAGCCTTGCCCTGGAAGCTTATGAAGGCCTGGGTGCAAAAAGAGCCACCCTGTCTTTTGAGTTGAGCTTGGCGCAAGCCGCCGACCTGGGCGGCCAAATAGAGCGGGGCTTGATGGCTTACGGGCGCTTGCCGCTGATGTTGACGCGAAACTGCCCCATAGCAAATGAAAGGGACTGTAAAACCTGCCCGGGGCAGGGTAGGCTGGTTGACAGGAAAAACATTGAATTCCCCGTCAAATGTTCCCACGGTTACTCAACCGTTTATAACTCACGCCCCCTATATTTAGCCGATAAGATGAAAGAGATAAAGAACATAGACCACTTAATACTCTACTTTTCCTTTGAAAACAAAGGGGAGTGCCAAAGGATTATAAGGGCCTATCAAGAAGGCTCAAAGGCCTTGGGCGAATTTACCAGGGGATTGAGCTTTCGCGGTGTTGATTGATTATGAGGTGAGAGTTTTGTCAAGGCGGCCGGCAAGTTACGGTCTGAGTGAACTGGCAGCGTTTTTTGTAGGCGTAACGGGTGAACACTTGATCATAACCATAATCGCTGCCTCCTTTGCTTATTATCTGCAATTTACTTTGCTTATCCCGGCGGCTTTTGTCGGAACCATTATGGCGGCGGCCAGGGTCTGGGACGGTGTAAATGACCTGATAATGGGCACGCTGATTGACAAAACCAATACCCGCTGGGGCAAGAGCAGGCCCTATCTTATCTTTTCACCTTTCTTTTTGAGTGTCTTCACCTTACTTTGTTTTACCAATTTTGGTTTTTATGACCCGAGTCGAAGTTTTTTCGAAGGCAAAAATGCCTTGATTGTTTTTTGGTCCGCCCTTGTGTACTTGGTTTGGGAGCTTATCTCAACCATGGCGGATGTGCCCTTGTGGGGTATAACCACCCTCATGAGCGAATCGGTCAAGGGTCGCAACAGGTTGCTTTCCGTGTACCGAATCGGCTCTATGGTCGGCGGCGGTATCGGCCTTATGTTTATGCAGTCGGGTGCCCTTGCCCTGGGGAAAATACTTGCCCCCTTTTTTGAGTCGGGTGCGGGGCAAAATGCACCCGCAAGGGCCGAGCGGGCGGGCTTTATAATTGCTGCCTTTGTTTTTTCCGCCTTGGGTGGGGTCATGTTTCAAATGGTCGGGATTTTTGCCAAAGAAAGGGTTATACCCCAACAAAAAACTCAATCCTTTAAACAGAGCCTTGGAGCAGTTTGGCGCAACAAACCCTTTTTACGCATACTTTTGTCGGGCGCCTTGGGCAGCCCCAGAACCCTCTTGCCCATGACGGTAACACCGCTTATAACCTATTACTATGCCGGTAAAAGCCCCTTTGTCTATGTTTTTTTCATGGCTCTTTGGGGCGGGACCATGTTTGTGGGTCAGTTTGCCGCTGTTGTCGCAAGCCCCGCTCTCTCGCAGAGGTTTTCGAAAATACATGTTTACAACACGGTTAATATTATAAGTGTTATACCTTATTTGTCCCTATTCTTTCTTTATTTGAGCGCGCCCGAAAAAATGACGCAGGCGGTCTATGTAGCGGTGTCGTCACTACTTTTCGTTTTGGCCGGCGCTTCCAACGGCTTTAACAGCGTTTTGCAAAGCTTGTTGGTGGCCGATACGGTTGACTTGGAAGAATATAGGACCGGCATGAGGCCGGACGGTTTGTTTTTGTCGGGGCTGACTTTTATAAGCAAGTTAAGTGTGAGTTTGGCAGCACTGATCAGCGCTTTGGTTTACAGCATCGTCGGTTTTTCGGGTCAAGGCGTTGTGGAGATAAACAACTTTATCGCACAGGGCGGCATACCCAGGTTGTCGCCCCAATATCGGCCCTATATGACAGCCCTATTTTTCTTGGTTTCTGTTCCGCCGGCCTTGGGCGGACTTTTGAGTGTTATACCAACGCAAAAATATCCCTTGAGCGACGAGGAACATGCGCAAATTGTTAAAGAGTTAAACAAAAGACGGCAGGCAAACGAAAAAATCCGGCAAGAAAATTCAGAGCATTAAAAACACAGGGGAGGAAAGCAAAGATGGAAAAAAAGCTAAAAACTTACACCGCGAAAGAAAGGAACATGTACCTCATAGGTCTTGTGGGTCAGAATATTATTTACAATATAATAGGGGCGGCCTTGGCCTATTATTTGCAGTTTACCATTCTGATTCCGGCCATAGCGGTGAGTGTCATCATGTTCCTGGCCAGAGTATGGGACGCCTTTAATGACCCCATGATGGGGACAATAGTGGACAAGACCAGAACAAAAATCGGCAAATGTCGCCCTTACTTGTTAGCGGTCCCCATTCCCATTCTTATTATCACGGTTTTATGCTTTGTAAACTTTGGCTTTTATGACCCCGCCATGGCCATGTTTGAGGGCAAGAACGCCTTGATTGTAATCTGGGCCGCCTTCACCTACATACTGTGGGGTATGGCCTATACGGTTGGCGACATTCCCCTATGGGGCGTGACGGCCCTGATGAGCGAAAGTGCCAAAGACAGGGAAAAACTGCTTTCCCTGGCCCGCATAGTCGCAGGTTTGGGTGGCGGTATTGCCATGCTTACGGTTCAGCCCGTGGCCCTGGCCCTGGGCAACTTCTTTTACCAAAAGTTTGACAGCGTGGCAAGCGCACCCGAAGGTGAGCGCTTGGGCTTTATTGCGGCGGCCCTCATATACGGAATAGTCGGCTCCGGCCTTTTCCAACTTACGGGCATCTTTGTGCGCGAAAGGATTCCCGCTTCCAAAGAAACCTATACGCTTAAGAAAAACTTTTCTCTCATGTGGACCAACAAGCCCTTTAGGCAAATTCTACTTTCCGGCGTCTTGGGCAGCCCAAAAATGTTGCTGGCCCTGGCGGCCCTACCCCTGGTCAGCTATTACTATGCCACCAAGGACCCCCTCAAGTCGATCTTATATGTTGCGCTCTTGGGCGGCGGGGTTTTCATAGGTCAGTTCATTGCCATGGGCCTGGCCCCAAAATTAACAGAACGCTATGAAAAGAAAGACCTGTATAACTATGCCAATCTTTTGGGTGCCATCCCCTATGCCTTAATGTTTGTTGTTTATTTGAGTGCACCTCAAGAACTTACAAGGCCAATCTACCTTTTCATCTGCTTCCTTCTCTTTTCTGTCGGAGGGGCCACCATGGGCCTTACCACGGTTTTGCAGAGCTTCATGATAGCCGATGCCGTGGACTATGAAGATTATCACAATAATATCAGGCCCGACGGTGTCTTCTTTTCCGGCCAGACTTTTATAGCAAAACTCACAACGGGAATAGCAACCATCATAAGCGGTTTGGCCTACCACTTTGTGGGCTTTTCCGACAAGGCGGTTGAAGAACTTAACGCCTTTATTGAACAAGGGGGCATCCCCAGGGTAGAGGACAAGTATTCGCGCTATATGCTTGTGCTTTTCTTCCTGGTTTCCATCCCGCCGGCCATCGGCAGTATCTTGTCGGTTATCCCCACTTGGAAATACGCCTTGCCCGACAAGGAGCATAAGAAAATGCTTGAGGCCTTAAACGAAAGAAGACGAGAAAACGACAGCGGTAACGAAGAAGATGAATGAGATAAAATTTAAAAAATTAAAGGACAAGGCAATCTTGCCCGTCAGAGCAACCCCCGGCAGTGCGGGTATGGATTTATATGCCTGCATTGACGAACCTCTCTTGATAGAAGGCGGGGGTCATGCCCTGATCCCGACAGGCCTGGCCCTGGAACTGCCCACTGCCGATTCGGCCGCCTTTGTTTTCGCCCGTTCCGGCCTGGCTGTCCGTCATGGCTTAGGTCTTTTAAACGGAGTCGGTGTTATAGACAGCGACTACCGGGGCGAAGTTAAGGTGGGTCTTATCAATCAATTTAAAGAAGATTATGAAATTCAGCCCGGTGAAAGGATTGCCCAACTTGTTCTTATGCCGGTCAGCCTTGCCCCTGTGATTGAGGCAGAAGAGCTTGAGGAAAGCCAAAGGGGAGCCGGTGGATTTGGCTCCACGGGCAAAAAATAAACACTTGCAAATAAGTTATCCTAATGTCAATATACTTTTGCATACACCTTAGGGGAGTAGCTTGAGAGCTTTCGGCCGAACCGAAGCTTGATCCGGCAGTCAACAACCGTCGATATAATATCGGCTGGCACTGGACTTATGAAGCAAGACCTTTGGCTAGTATAGTCTAGTCTAGTCAAAGGTCTTTTTAAGTTTGAAAATTAAGAAGGGACTTGAGTAATGAAATTTTATCTTGAAACAATCGAAAGTGCTCTTGCTAAGCTGGATAGTTCCGATAGGGGCTTATCAATACAGCAAGCGGAAGCTCGCTTAGAAAAAGACGGGCCCAACAAGCTCAGGGAGGCAAAAAGTGAATCACTTCTTAAACGGTTTATGAAGCAATTACTTGACCCTATGATTCTGATCCTTGTTGCGGCGGCCCTGATTTCGGCCTTTATGGCCTTTTTTGAAAAGAAGTTTCCGACGGATGTGCTTATTATCCTTAGTGTAGTTTTAATAAATTCTGTTTTGGGGGTTTATCAGGAGTCTAAGGCCGAAAAGGCGATTGAAGCTCTACAGAAAATGTCGGCCGCAACCAGCAAGGTTTTGCGTGACGGTGATATAAGAGAATTAAAGAGCGAAGACTTGGTCAGGGGAGATCTTATTTTACTTGAAGCGGGAGATGCCATCCCGGCGGACTGTAGGCTTCTTGAGGCTGCGGGTCTCAAGGTGGAAGAGGCCGCGCTTACAGGTGAATCCGTGGCCGTAAAAAAGCATGTCCAAAAGTTAGAGGAAGAAGGCGGGCTTGAGGTAGCCTTGGGTGACAGGCGAAATATGGTTTACATGGGCACAAGTGTTGCCTATGGCAGAGGCAGCGCCCTTGTGGCAGAAACCGGCATGGATACGGAAATGGGAAAAATTGCCCATGCTATCGAAAGCACCAAGCAGGGCTTAACTCCGCTACAGATTAAGCTTAACCGCCTGAGCAAGGTCTTGAGTTTTCTTGTTATTGCAATCAGCATCTTTATCTTTGCCTTCCAATTTTTTATGCGTTGGCAAAAGGGTGGGACACTCGATTTTGCCTTTACCTTGGATATTTTCTTGGTAGCGGTAAGTTTGGCTGTGGCGGCAATTCCGGAAGGCTTGGTTGCGGTTGTTACTATAGTGCTTTCTATGGGTGTTACAAAGATGTCAAGCCAAAACGCCATTATCAGAAAACTCACTGCGGTAGAAACTCTGGGTAGTGCCCAAGTAATATGTTCGGATAAAACAGGAACTCTTACCCAAAACATGATGACGGTTGTGGATACCGCCACTGAAGCTTCGGAACTCTTGGCACAAGCCATGACCCTGTGTACCGACGCAGAGCTCTTGACCGAGGGCGAAATTGTAGGGGAACCGACCGAGGTGGCTCTTGTAAAATATGGGCTGGATCAAGGTTTTTCCAAAAAAGAGCTCAAGGAGCTTTTCAAACGAGTGGGGGAGGCTCCCTTTGATTCCGAAAGAAAGATGATGACAACCCTTCATACAAAAGAGAAGGCCTTTGTGCAGTTTACCAAGGGAGCTCCGGATGAAATACTCAAGCGCTGCGACTATCTGCTCACACATGAAGGCTTAAAGCCCCTGACCGAAGCCCGGCGCCAAGAAATCATTAGGGAAAACAAAAAAATGACCGACAGGGCTCTTAGGGTCCTGGCGGCAGCCTATAAGGAACATAAGGAGATCCCGGTTTTTGAGGAAGCCCATGAAATAGAGCAAACCATGGTTTTTATCGGCCTTACAGGTATGATTGACCCTGTGCGCCCGGAAGTTGGGCCCGCCATTGAGCAGTGTCGTACAGCGGGTATTAGGCCGGTTATGATAACGGGCGATCACTTGGGAACGGCTGTGGCTATAGCAAAAGAGCTTGGCATGGTAAAAGATGGAAGCCAGGCCATGACCGGGGCCGAGCTGACTCAGCTGACTGATTCAGAATTTGGCCAAAGGGTTGAAAACACCTTCGTTTATGCCAGGGTTAAACCCGAACATAAAACCAGGATTGTAAACGCTTGGAAAAGCAGGGGCATGGTTACGGCTATGACGGGTGACGGTGTTAATGATGCCCCCTCCATAAAGAGTGCCGATATAGGTATCGGCATGGGTATAAACGGCACGGATGTTACTAAAAATGTGGCAGACATGGTCTTGGCAGATGACAACTTTGCAACAATTGTTAGTGCGGTGGGCGAAGGAAGACGAATTTATGATAACATTCTCAAGGCTGTTCAGTTTCTTTTGGGTTCGAACTTGAGCGAGGTGTTAGCAATCTTTGCGGCAACCCTGATGAATTTCAGCATTCTAAGACCTGTCCATCTCTTGTGGATTAACCTGATTACGGACTCCTTCCCCGCACTTGCCCTTGGCATGGAGGAGCCGGAAGAGGATATTATGAAACGGAAACCGCGCCCCGCATCTGCCGGAATTTTTTCGGCAGGCTTAGGTGTGGATGTTGTCTATCAAGGTGTTCTCGTTGCCCTCCTGACCCTTGCCGCCTATTTTTTGGGTGAGAGGCTGGAAAGGGGAGTTTGGCAAATAGCCCAAAGTGCCGACGGTATGACCATGGCATTTTTAACCATGTCCATGGCCGAAATATTCCACTCTTTCAACATGCGCTCACAAAGGCATTCGGTTTTAGCCATGGGTTTTAAGAAAAACCACAATAAATTTCTATATCTGGCCATGCTCGCTTCTTTTATCTTAACCACGGCGGTAATCTATATACCCTTCCTCAGGGATGCTTTCGGCTTTACACCTATAAGCCTTACGGAATATTCCCTGGCCATGGGCCTGGCCTTTTCCGTTATACCTTTGGTAGAATTCGTTAAGGCCTTACAAAGAAGGTTTGAAAGAAAAAGATAGAAATTTTTATATTGACGCAAAAGCGCAATATTAGTACAATGCAGAAAAGAAAATTAGTTTATTAAAAAATAAGAAGGTATAATTGATGAGTTTAAGTTTGCTTATTGTGTTTTTACTAATCTGTGCTTCCGTTTTTGTCAACGGTTGGACGGATTCACCCAATGCCATAGCCACCGTGGTGACCACGCGAGTTTTAAAACCTAACACGGCCATAGCCATGGCTGCGGTTTTTAATCTTTTGGGTGTTTTATTAATGGGCAGTGCGGTTGCTGATACCATGAGAGATTTGGTAGACATAGGGCAGGGATCAGATGCCCTGGTAGCCCTGGGTGCAGCCCAACTGGCCATTGTTTTATGGGCAACCTCTGCCTGGCGTTTTGGCATACCCACCAGCGAAAGCCATGCCTTGATAGCGGGCCTTATGGGGGCCGGTATCTCCCTAAACGGAATGGAGGCCTTTAAGTTAGATTCAGTCCTCAAGGTTGTCTACGGTTTGGTGATTTCTTCTGCGGTCGGCTTTGTTTTAGGCTATTTTGCAACCAAGCTGGTTGAAAGAATGTTTTATAATGCCAACCGTCGTAAGGCCAACCGTTTCTTTTCCGGGGGTCAGATAGCCAGTGCCATGTTGCTGGCCTTCAGCCACGGTGCCCAGGATGGGCAAAAGTTTGTGGGTGTTATGAACTTGGCCTTGGTCATAGGCGGTATCGGAGTTACCAAAAAGATAGAGTTTTCTATAATGCTCTTAGTATCGCTCACCATGGCCGTAGGGACCTCGGTAGGCGGTTATCGTATTATAAAGACCATGGGCATGGATATGGTTAAGCTGGAAAAACACCAGGGCTTTGCAGCTGAAGTTGTAGCCTCGGCCAGTATGTTAGCCGCAACGGCTTTTGGTATCCCCTTGAGTACCACCAACACCAAGGCTACGGCAATGATGGGCGCAGGTGCATCAAAGAGCCTGGGTGCAGTCAACTGGGGAGTAGCCAGGGAGATGGTTTTCGCCTGGGTTTTAACCTTCCCGGCCTGTACAATTTTAGGTTATTTGTTCGCTTCATTTTTCAGGATGATTTTCTAAATAAACGGAGGATATACAATGGGTAGAATGAGTAGGAAAAAAACGGATTTTTTTGAAATGTTTGTAAAAAGCGCAACCATAACCAGGGATGCAGCCTTGCAGCTAAAGGCGTCCTTTGTTAACGGTAAAATTGATATTACCAAGATGCGCAAGATTAAAGAGTTTGAACATGAGGGAGACGAGCACTTTCATGAGTGTATGCGGACTATAGAAGCCGCCTTTATTACACCCATAGACAGGCCCGACCTCATAGGTTTGCTCAACAGTATTGAAACGGTAATAGACAGCCTGGACTATGTTTCCGCCGGCTTTTATATGATGTGTGTGGAAGATAGTACAGAGGGTTTCGAAAAGCTGGTGGATTTAATTTGCCAGTCCAGTGAAAAAATATTGATTCTTATGGAAGACTTTAGGAACTATAAGAAAAATGCCAAGAAAATCAATGATAATGTAATTGAAATAAACAGGATAGAAGAAGTGGGCGACAATGTTTACTTTGAAAACGTAAGGGCTCTTTTTGAAAAAGAAGTAGACGCCAAAAAAATCTTACAACACAAGACTCTTTATGATCTTTTGGAAGATTGTTTGGACAGCTGTGAAGATGTGGCTGATGCCCTTGCAAATATTATTATAGTCGGCTCATAGGGCAGACAAAAATCAATAAAAAGGAGCAAGCTCAAGGCTTGCTCCTTTTTGTTTTGTTCTTTAGAACCTATCTTGTTTTTAATCTTCCTCTTCAAGCTTGGCCGCTTCGATAATCTTTTCAACCGTGGCTTGGGGAGCTTCTTCATAACGGGCAAACTCTAGGGAGAAGGAACCCCTGCCGGCAGTGACTGAACGCAAGACAGTGGAAAAATCACCCATTTCGGCCATGGGCACTTCGGCCACCAGCTCTTGCACCTTGGGTTCTTCGGAAGGACCCATGCCCAAGACACGGCCGCGGCGCTTGGTGATGTCACCCATGATGTCGCCCAAGTTATCGTCGGGCATGTAGGCCTTTAAGGTGCCTACGGGCTCCAAAATTGTGGGGGAAGCATTGGGGATACCTTCACGATAGGCCAAAGATGCGGCTGTTTTAAAGGCGATTTCCGATGAGTCAACAGCGTGGAAAGAACCGAAATAGAGGGTGGCCTTGAGGTTAACCATAGGGTAGCCGGCCAAGACACCCTTGGTGATACTTTCACGCAAGCCTTTTTCAACAGCGGGGAAGTATTGCCTGGGAACAACGCCGCCGACAATCTCTTCTTCAAAAATAAGGTCAATTTCTTCTTCATGTTCGGCGGGGTTGACGGGTTCGAAGCGGATGTAAACATCGCCGAACTGACCGTGACCGCCCGACTGCTTTTTATGGCGACCGCGGGCTTCATAAGTTTTGCGAATGGTTTCGCGGTAGGCGACTTTGGGAACTTGCAAGTCAACCTCAACGCCAAACTTGGCCTTGAGCTTTGAAGAAACAACATCCAAATGCTGCTCACCCAAACCCGAAAGAATTTGTTCACGCGTTTCGGCATTGTTAAAGTAGCTGATGGTGGGGTCCTCTTCAACCAGGCGGGTCAAGCCCTGGGCTACCTTGTCTTCCTCACCCTTCTTGCGAACCTTGACGGCCATGGAAAGATAAGGGGCGGGGAATTTAACCTTTTGCAGTTCTATAACATCTTTGGCACTGCAAAGGGTATCACCCGTATTGATGCCGGAAAGCTTGGTAACAACACCGATATCACCTGCCGGGATTTGGCTGATATCTTCTTGTTTTGAGCCCAGAACGGCGATGATTTTACCCATGCGTTCACTTTCACCGGTGCGCGCATTGTAGGCCGGCACATCGGAAGTGATTTTGCCGGATATTACTTTAAAGAAAGACATCTTGCCAACAAAGGGGTCGGCAATTGTTTTAAAGCAGACAGCGGCAAGCGGGCCGTCCTCGTCACAGGCAATGTCCTTGCCGTCAACCGATTTTTCACCGGCGTGGTCGGCTGCGGCGGGGGCGATGGCGGTGACATGGTTGAGCAAGAGGTCAACGGCATCCAAGTTAAGGCCGGAACAGGCAAAAACAGGGTAAAGCTCGCCCGAAGCCAGGCCGTTTGCCAAGCCTTGAGCGACTTCTTCTGCCGTGAAAGCTTCGCCTTCAAAATATTTTTCCATAAGTTCTTCGTCGGCACTTGCGATGGCTTCGTTGAAAACTTCGGTAAGTTCTTCAAGCCTGCCGCCCGAAGGCATGTCAACCTCGGTAGCCTTGCCGTCCTTATAGCTGTATGCCTTACCTGCCGAGAGGTCAACATAGGCCACAACTTCTTCACCTTCCATGAAGGGGATTACAACGGGGCAAACCTTGGATTCGTGTTCAGCCACGATGGCGTCATAGGTTTTGTAAAAATCGGTGTGTTCGGCATCACAGCGGGTGACTGCGAACATTTTTGCCAAGCCCCTGTCCCTGGCGGCACGGAAGGCCTTTTCGGCACCGACATCATAGTCGGAACCGGCTGCGGTAACAATAAGAGCACTTTCAACCGCGCGCATACCCTCGCTGACACTGCCGGCGAAGTCAAAGAGACCGGGGGTGTCCACAAGGTTTAGTTTTTTACCCTGCCATTCAAGCGGGGCCACCGACAGGGAAACGGTGGACTTGCGGCGCTTTTCTTCAGCGTCATAGTCAAGGTTTGAGTTGCCTTCGGCAACCTTGCCCCACCTATCGGTTGCTTTGGCAAGAAAGAGCATGCCTTCCGCAAGTGTGGTTTTGCCCCTACCGCCGTGGCCGGCCAAGGCAATGTTGCGGATGTCTTTTGCATTGTAAACTTTCAAAGAATTTCCTCCTCATATTCAAAACGGCGCACTCACCGACAACTTATGGCATGTGTTTGATGGCATGCGAGAGTTCCGTTCATAGTATCCGTGAAATTGTATCACAAGGAGGCCTATATTTCAATCAAAAACACAACTTTTCTTGCAATTAAACGCATTTACTGTATCATATATCCCAACCGATACTTTTAGGTAAGAAAGAGCAAAAAAGGAAGGTGTGTTAATTTGTTGAAGACAGAGAAACCCCAAGTGCTCAAGTATATGATGAAGGGCTTAAAAAAGTATGCCGATAAGGCGGTTTTTGAGATACCCGTTTGGCGAACTCACACGGGCACTTATTTGGGTGACGGCCGCTATGAGTGGGACAAGGGCTCAAGGAGCATGATAAGCCTGGGTGACAGATGGGAGGCCTCTTATGACTGTGCCAGAATATTCAGGGCACAAATAAGCGTTCCGCCCTCGGTAGCGGGGCCCGACTCTTACCTTGAGCTTGACTTTGGCGGTGAAGCCTTGGTCAGGATTAATAAAAAAATTGTAGGTGCCGTAAGTTCCGGTTGGGTTAACCGTGACAGCATATATCTGGGCCGCCTCGAAGGCGGGGAAAAGCTTGACCTGGTGCTTGAATATGCGGTTGATGCCGGAACTTTTTGTGATGATGCCATGGCCGGGGCTCAAAGTGTTATGTATGAGCTTAAAAAGGCTCGTATAGTCGCTGCGGATGAAGAATGCCGGGCCTATGAAAGAGATATTGAAATAGCTTGGGAGGCCTTGGAGCATATAGAAGATGAGTTTATAAGAACAAGGGTTTTGGCAGTTATCGAAGAGTCATTGCATGAGGTTGATTTCGACTTTGATGATGCACGGGTGCGCCAATCTATAAGCAGGGCCGCTCGGGTTTTGAAAGAGGGCTTGGCCAAAATACAAGACAGCCCGCAAAGCCGAGTTTTTATGACAGGCCACAGCCATATTGACATTGCTTGGCTTTGGAGGGTTCAAGAAACACAGAGAAAGGCTGCGCGGACTTTTTCCAACAACCTGGCCCTCATGGATCGATACCCTGACTTTATTTTTGCTCAAAGCCAGGCCATCTTATATGACATGACAAAGAAGCTTTACCCCGAACTTTATGAAAGAATCAAAGAGAAAGTCAAGGGGGGCCAATGGGATATTGTCGGTAATGTTTGGGTTGAGGCCGACACCAACATTGCTTCCGGCGAAGCCTTGATAAGGCAATTGCTTTACGGTAGGGAGTTTTTTAAAAAAGAATTCGGAGTGGTTTCCGATACTTATTGGTTGCCGGATTGCTTTGGTTTTTCCTGGGCTCTGCCGCAAATTATCAGGCGCAGCGGGATGAAATATTTCATAACCGCCAAGCTAAACAGCCAAGACACCAACCGCTTCCCCCATACAACTTTCCGTTGGCGGGGCAATGATTCTTCGGAAGTTTTGGCCCATATGTTGCGCATGGGCTACGGTGACGGCGGCGGAGGCTGTACCCATGCCATGGTTGAAAGGGCAAGAAGCTTAAAAAGCTTCCCCGGCCTACCCGAAAGCAAGATGGCCAAGCCTCTTGAGTTTTTTGAAAAGGTGCAGGAACATTATGATGAACTGCCCCTTTATAATGATGAGCTTTATTACGAAAACCACAGGGGCACCTATACCAGCCAAGCCTATATAAAGCAAAACAACCGCCAGGGCGAATTTTTACTGACAAGGGCAGAAATGCTCAGTGTTTTTGCCGAACGGATTTTTGAACACCGCTATGCCGGGCAAGCGCTTGAAGAAGCTTGGAAACTCTTGCTGAAAAATCAATTCCATGATATTTTACCGGGTACTTCCATCCGGCAAGTTCATGAAGACTGCAGGCCCGACTATAACAGAATGCATGCCTTGGGTGAAACCGTGAGTGAAAAAGCCCTGGAAGTGCTAAATGCACAAATCCAAGCCCGAGACGGCGGTGTGCTTGTTTGGAACCTGCTTTCTCACCCCGTAACGGGGCCGGTCAGCCTAAAGGCTTTTGAAGATTTTACAGGCAAGGCCTTTTATGACGGGGAAGAAGCCTTGCCCACTGTTTTCACACAGGGTGAGGGCGAGCCCGAGGTTAGCTTCTTGGCTGCGAATGTGCCTGCCATGGGCTATAAGGTTTTTAAGTATGATTATTCAGAAAAACCAAAGAAGGCCTTAGTGGGGCAGAAGGATTTGCTGGAAAATGAATTCTTGAGAGTCAAGCTGGATGAAAACGGAATAATCACAAGTGTTTTTGACAAAGAAAATGCTCGCGAAATTTTAGCGGGCCCCGGTAACCTACTTACAATTTTTCAAGACAAGTGCGTGCACGAAACAGCCTGGAATTTAGAGCTAAATTATCAAATCAAGTTTTGGGAACTTCGGCAGGCAGACAGCATTGAACTTGTGGAAGCAAACGAGCTGCGCGCCCTTATCAGAATCAAACGCAGTTTCAACAAGTCCGAGATCAGCCAAGACCTTATTCTTTATGCCGGTGAAAAACGCTTGGATTTTGTAACCACCGTGGACTGGTATGAAAGCGATAAACTGCTCAAGGCTGCCTTTGAGGTTGACATCTTAAATACTAAAGCAAGCTTTGAAACGGCCCACGGCGCCATAGAAAGGCCCACCCATTGGAACAACAGCTTTGACAAGGCCCGTTTTGAGCAATGTGCCCACAAGTGGGCCGACTTGTCCGAAGGAGATTACGGGGTCAGTATCTTAAATGATTCCAAATACGGTTATGACATAAAGGATAATATAATGCGCATTTCACTCTTGCGCTCACCCACCTGCCCCGACACGGTCAGTGATCATGGCAGGCATAAGTTTACCTATAGCCTCTACCCCCACAAGGGGACTTGGCAGGAGGGTGGCACGGTGCAAAAAGCCTTTGAACTAAACCAACCCCTGAAAGCCTTCAAGCTGACTGCGCATGAGGGTGTTTTACCGGAACAAAATAGTTTTGTGGCGCTCGATGCGGAAAATGTAATTATAGACACAATAAAGGCTGTCCAAGACGGGGAAGGCTTTATTGTAAGAGTTTACGAGGCGGCGCGAACCAGGGGAGCCGTCAGGCTCAAATGCAGCCTGCCCTTTGAGAAGGTATACGAATGTAATCTGATGGAAGAAAATGAAAAAGTTCTTAAATGTTCCGACGGGGAGTTTGAGTTTTACATCAAGCCCTTTGAGGTTAAAACTTTCAGGTTGATTTAATAAGAGAATAAAACAAAAAAAGTGAAGCTCCATTTTCGGTGGAGCTTCACTTTTTTAGGAATTATTTAAGATTTGATTTAATGATTTATAAGTATGTAAAGGTGTAGTTGCCTTTATAGCGGCCGACGACATTAGAATCTTTAAGTTTAATGATACCGTAGGTAAGATCGCCCATTATATTGGCCGGGGTTAAAATATCAAGCTTAACAATCCTGCCTTCGGCGTCAAAAACAGCTTCTATGGAACATCCGGTGTAATTTACAACTGCACTTTCAAGCACGAAAGGATCAAGATCGGACTCTTTGAGGTCGAGGGTATCCATGGCCTTGGAAACATACTTGGGTTTGTCGCTGAGGGCTGTGGCGCCGCTGGTCTTATCATCGTTGAAAACAATAACAACCTTGCAGCCCGAACCGCTGGCGGTGCAGGTGGCCGACTTAACCCCGTTGTTGCCGCCGGGGTTGATTTCACTAATTTTATCCGAGTAACTGCGGGGGAGCCAGGAGCTGAGCTTTCTGTCGCCTGCTACGCCGTTGTTGAAGGTGAGGGTATCTCTTTCAGCATAGTCGTTTGGAAGCAAGGAAAGTGCAAGATTTTTAACAACCGAACCACCGGCAATATGGTTAATTTCTGAAGTTGTACCGTCTTTCTTGGTAACTTTTACCTTGCCCTTGTATTGCTTGAGGGCATTGCCTTGTTTGTTGTAAAACTCAAGAACTTGTGCTTGGTTACCGCCGATGGGGAGGGATACACCTTTGGGAGCGGCGGTTGTAGCTTCGGTTGTGTCATCGGGAACATCATCGGAAGCGTCTTCTGAAACATCGTCGGAGGCATCCTCGGAAACATCATCGGAGGCATCTTCGGAAACATCGTCGGAAGCGTCTTCGGAAAGGTCTTCGGTCTCGCTTTGGTCGGCATCTACGCTGCTGCTTACTTCGTCACCGCTTGTGGTTTTGTCATCATCATCTTTTTTACAGGCTGCAAAGGCAAAGACGAAGGCAAAAACCAACATTAAGGCGATGATTTTTTTGAGAGTGCTTTTCATAAGTTAACCCCTTTCTTGATTTGCAAAATTGGATATATTATTGCCCTATGGCATCCGATGAAATATTACTATATGCCGCTATTCTTGTCAAGCGAGCAAGGCGGGAAAACTATAAGTTTCTTATGGCGGCGATTATGGAGGCCAAGGCCAGCCAAAAGGCTTGGAAAAGTAAAATTTGAGCGGGGCCGAATCTGTCCGGGGAGGAAAGTGCGGTAAAGAGTATGAGGGCGGCCAGGCCCAGGCCGGCGGCAAGCGCTTGTAAAACCTTGGTTGCACGGGCAGAAAATTTTATATCTAAAACAGAAACCAGGCTTTTTAGGAAGCTGTGGGCAGAACCGTCATGCAAAACCTCGGAAGGTGCCTGGGGCAAGCCTTCCCTTCCAAGGCGGCGCAAAAGGCGGTTGGCATTGGTCCCCACAACCTTAACCTTGTTTATGGCAAGGCCCAGGGACTCGGACAGCATTTCTTCTGTAACATTAACATCCCTGGTATGCACAAGAAAACTGAAATCGTTTTTCTGCAATTTTTTAAGGTCGCTTGCCAAACTTTTATCCACCGCATAACTTACAACAAAAAGAGCGGCAACCTTGTTGGCAACAGCCAAGTAGAGCACCCGGCGGCCGTTTTTCTTGTATTTGTCTTCTTCGCTCTTGTCGGGTATGCCTAAAACGGTGTGGTTATTCATAAAGGTTCTGTTACCCATAAGCACGGTTTGTTTGTGGATAAGGCCGGAAATACCCTGCCTGTCTTCATAGGCAAAGTCCGTCACTTTGGGCAGAAGGTCGCGGTGTTTATTTATGAGGCTGTCGAAGGCGTCGGACAAGGGTCCGCCGGACCTTATAATCATGGCTGCGGCATAAAGTAAAACATCATCCAGTCTTATCCGCTTGTATTCCTTAAAACCGTGTAAGACGCAAGCTTGGCGATCAAAAAGATCGGCACTGTCAAGAACAAAGGCATTATTTTCCGACAAGTCAAAGGCGGCCTTGGGGTTGGTGACCATGGCCCCTTGTGAGTTTAAGCGCTTGTTGGCCAGGTATAGCGGCCAGGTGTAGGCCCAAATAGCCCCGGGAGGGCTACCCACACAGAGAGCCCCGGTAAAAACAGACAGGCCGAAAAGAATGTTTTTGCCAACCAGGCCGGCAATCAGCCCCGAGAGGGCGGACAAGGCCAGAACGCAATAAAGTAAAACAGAGCAAAACTTTTCAGAGCCCGAAAAATCCCTTGAGTTTTCTATAAAATTTGTGGGGAAGCCCAGGGGGGCGGAATAAATAACACCAGGGTTGCTCATTAAAAGCCCCTTGCTCAATTCCAAAGAGGCGTCGCTGCCATCGACACTGGCCATGGTGTGCAGCTTTTCCCTGGCGTCAAAGGCGCAGAACCTAAAGTTACCGTGTGTATATTTGTCCCTAACCAATCTTGACAGCGTGCTTATCAAGAGCGAAAAAACCGCAAGGGAAGTAAAGGTGGGCAGAAGATAATTTTCCGGCGGTGACAAAAAGAGTGAAAAAATCAGGTGCAAAGCCGTTGCCGTGACCACCAGGGCAGCCGGCAGGTCGCAATTGGGTCGCCCTTTGAACAAGGACATGAAGCCCGAAGCGAGTTCCCTGATACCAAAAAAAGCAGCCAGGCAAAGCAAAAAGAGCTGGAGTAAAATAAGCGCCTTACCACCGTGGCCAAAGACAGTTGATTCGACTGCGGCGGACTCAAGCATTTGCGGCAAAAACAACAAAAACAAGGAAAAAAGCTCAATAAGCCCAAGCGCGATCAAGGCGGTTAGGGTGCGCTTGCGTGAAATGAACAAGAAGCGGTTAATTCTGGTGCCTTGTTCGTGAAAGTGGTATTCCAACTTCTTTTTACCGGTCGTATTTTCCCCCGATTTCCCGCCGCTTTTGGAGGGATCGTCGTAACCGGCTCGTTCTGCTTGTTTGGGGTCAACAAAATCCCGTGCTTTTTCACGGCGCCTTAAATAAAGTTCCTCTTCGGCACTTTTGATGCCTATCCTGTCGCCGTCAGCTTCGGGAGAATTAAAACCGCGAAAAACTATTTGCCCGTCCATATAATCTTCGGGCACCGATGCACTCTCTTTTGGGGGAGGGCTTGTGCCCTGACCCAACTTGGTTTTTTCTTGCTCCAAAAGAGCCGAGCGCAGAACCTCTTCGGCCGGCAGTACTCGGGGCATTGGGTCCAGATCGGAAGTTTTTGAAGCAACCCCCTTCTTGACAATAAGGCCGGGGCGCTCTATAGGGTCGCCGTTGGGAATTTCTTGTTCGGCGGTGCTTTCAATTTCAGTTTCATCGTAAAAACTTTGGCGAATTTTTTCGCCGAAGGTGCTTGGGTCAAGCTCCATATCAATAGTTGCAGGTTCGAGCTCTTCCACAACTTGGTTTTCATTAGTTTCATCCAGCGTTGAGTAGGAAGGTTTTTTTTGTTCTTCTTCCGCCTTGGCAAAAAATTCTTTGGCGTCGGGGTCTTCCCACCAGGGGGTGGCCGGTGCGCCTGCGGGCTCTTCCTGCCGGCCCTTGCCCTTTATCAGTTCGCTGGCCGGGACATAATCGCTCACAGCTTCCGGCTCAAGTTTTGGGGGGACAATTTCTTCGCCGGTTTGTGAGTTTTGCTCCGGTTTTTGAGGTTCGGTTTTTTGCCCCTCTTCATCTTTTGAAGAAGGGGGAGAGGATTGATAGGATTTAATCTTTTTTAAAATGGCATCAATATCAGAATCGTCGGGTACTGAAAAACCCTGTCTGTCATTCACTTTATCATCCTCCAAATAAAATTTCCGCCAAAAAACTACTTGCCCGAAGGTTTGCAAGGGGGCCGCAGCCCTGCCCGCTGGCCGGCAACTTCAAACATCAAAACCCCTGCCGCGACGGAAGCGTTCAGGGAATTTAGTTTGCCCTTCATGGGCAAGGAAACAATAAAATCACATTTTTCTTTAACCAAGCGGCCAAGCCCGCGCCCTTCGGAACCTATGACCAAGGCACAAGGCCCCGTGTAATCTTGGCTGCACCAGGGCTGACCGCCCATGTCTGCCCCGTAAACCCAAAGCCCCTTGCTTTTGAGCTCATCTATAGTCAGGGCAATGTTGGTAACGCGGGCAACCGGCATATATTCGACAGCCCCTGCGGAAGCCTTGCCGACGGCATAGCTCAAAGATGCACTGCGCCTTTTTGGTATAAGCACACCATGGGCGCCTGCGGCCTCGGCCGAACGAATTACGGCCCCCAGATTATGAGGGTCTTCAAGCCCGTCACAGATTATAAGGAAGGGCTCTTGGCCTCGTGCTTGGGCAAGTTCAAAAATATGGGCCAAGCTTGAATATTCACGCACAGCCGCCTGGGCAAGAACCCCTTGATGGTTTTGGTGGCCGCACATAAAGTCTAACTTTTTTTTAGAAACATCTTTTACTACAATATCTCTTTTTTTACAGTCGGCTATTATTTTGCCAAGGGTCCCGTCGTGCTCGCCCCGAGCTACCAGAAGGCTGTCAATAGCCCTTCGGGCTCGTAGGGCCTCGGCCACGGCATTGCGACCGATTATGAGGTCTGTTTTATTGTTGGTATCATCGGTCGACATTCAAAAGCCCCTTCAAATAAAATCAACTGCAAGGCCAAGACCTTACACAGCAAAAATTATAACATATATCCTTGTAAATATAAACACGCGCAAGAGGTAAAAAGAGCTTTTAAAACAAAAATTTGCTTATTGCTTGAAAAAGGTAAACCAGCACATAAATTATGGGCACATGGGCCACATAAATCAGCAAAGAATGGCGGCCCAAAAATTCGAAAAATTTTACATGCCTCTCATAAACCCAGGCGGGTAAGTCAATGTTTTTCAAGGCACGGCCAAAATAAGTGCCGGCCAAAAACATGAAAATACGGGGAAAAACAGGGAAGTAATCAGATGAGTAAAAACCGGGCCCATAAATACCCAGGGGAAAAAGATAATTTGACTCGTAGAGTTTTTGGGGCAAGTTAATGGCGCTTGAGGCTGAAAAACCCAAGAAGCCCTTACCTATGTTTGCAGTAAAAAAATATAGCAGGCTGCAAGCCAAAAGCCCCCATAGGGGTGGAATTTTATCAAGCAATTTTTGACTTGCCGCAAAAAACAGCATGCTTACGGACAAAAAGTGCAAGATTCCAAAATAAATTCCCAAACCTTCCAAGCCCATAAGCGGCAAAAAGAAGATGGTCACCAAACTAAAACCCAAGGCAATGAGTAAAAGCTTGAAGCCACGGCGAGCATTGCTACGTGAAAGGCGTGAGGAAATGCCGGCTACCAGGATAAATATACTTGAAATAAAGGGCTGGGCAGGCATAAAAAACTGCAACAAAAGCTTGCCCGGTTCCAGCTTAAAAACATCACTCAAGAGAAAAAATGCATGGTAGACTATCATGCAGGCGACAGAAAAACCTCGGATTTCGTCAAGGAGGATGATTCTTTTAACCTTTTCCTTACCCATAAACTCACCGCCTAAATTTAATAATCCTATTTTAGCACAGACCCCCTACCTTGACAATTAAAAAGCCTGCGGTCTATAATTGCGGCAGAATCATGAGATGTTTGATGTTTTATTGAGAAGAGGATTGTTTTGGATAAAATTTGGCAAAGGATAGAAAAAAACAAACTTTATAAAAGCTTGAGCAAAAACAAGCTTTTGGGCAAGCTTTTGGCCCGTGAGATTGTAATGTATGTTTTCTTTGGGGGCCTGACAACACTCGTCAGCATTTTAAGCTATGCCCTTGCCATGTATCTTTTCGAAAGCCGGGGCTGGTTTTCGGGCGACATGGCTTTGGCTTCGGATGCTTTAGGAAGATACCCCTGGCTTAAACATATACCCGAATTGTCGGAATCTTTTAGAATTTTTGCAACAAACATAATTTCTTGGTTTGCGGCCGTTACTTTTGCCTTTGTGACCAACAAGCATTATGTTTTTGAAAGCAAGGCCGGGCGAGCGGGGGAAGTATTCAAGGAATTATTGGCTTTTTTCGGGTCACGGGTTTTTTCTTTGGCGGCCGAGAGTTTGATAATAATTTTGTGGGTCAGCCTTTTGGGCGGTAGCGAAATAGTAGGCAAAGTAGTCATAGGCCAGATAGTTGTTTTGGTCTTAAATTTTGTTTTGAGCAAGTTTTTTGTTTTTAAAAAGACAGAAAAAAATTAAAATCTAAAAAAACAGCCTTGCCGGAGCATGTCAGACCCGGCAAGGCTTATATTTTTGCACTTAAATTAAAGGAAAGTTTTTTAGCTTAAAATATTTTTCAAGAGCGTCTTTTATTTCTTCTTGACCTTTAAGCTCCTTCTTGTGTTTGCCCTTTTCATCCCAATAAGTCAATTTATTGGAGTTGAGGGCGTTTTTGCCGCCAAAAGGGGTTTGGATGGCTAACATATAGTCAACAATGAAGGGGGAGTCCGGATGCTTTTCACAATAAAAAGAGGGCATGACATAGTCGATATCAAGCTGGGGTTCGTCTGTAAAAGCAAAAAAGCGGTCCCATTCCCCATCTATCTTTTGGTGGATGACGGTACCCAAAAAGTCGTCTTTACTTATGCGGTATTCTTGGCCGCCAATGGTCTGCACATCAAAAGTGTCAAGCCTGACCGGGTAAATGGGGCAGGTCATACCCACACCCACATCACACAAGAAAAGACCGTCATCGCATTTAACTTTAAGCACCCTGTGGCGACGCATGGGTATTTCTTTTTCGTTTTTCAAAAACCTTGCCATGCAGTCAATAACATTAAAGCCAAGCTCGCGCAAAAGAAGGCCGAAGGCCCCGTTTAACTCAAAGCAATAGCCGCC
>LSQX01302579.1_pt1 | contig 22931 bp, 19 predicted proteins | sample 654561 | NCBI WGS metagenome assembly LSQX01 (sample SAMN04489861, study PRJNA283612) | anaerobic digester metagenome | isolation source: 4 biogas reactors fed with cattle manure at either 37C or 55C with and... | place: Denmark: Kongens Lyngby | collected 2014
TATTTATATCGGTACTGTCTTTAAACGAATTCGTACAGTAAACGCTGTAAACCGTTTTCATGATTTTTCTCTGGAAATAACTAAATATTATTCCTTCTCTTTAATATTAATCGATTTAATTTTTGATCTAAATAATATTTGTTCTAATTTAATAGGCACTCTAAATCTATATGCTACTGCTGGACACCTATTACCAAAACAGAATAAATAAAATAATAATATAAATTATGACCGTAAACCCTGAGCAGGATCTTTCCGGATCTGGAGATTAAGACCAGAAATTTTGATTAACTGGAACCTGGGTCGACTTTTGCTTGCGGGTTCCAGGCCGGAATCTGGACTGGTCAGGATTTGGAGTGATCGATTCCGGGTTTGGGGTTTCTACACTTCAATATGAGTTTCTTACACTGAATTTAACTATGGGGTTGTTTACGACAGCTTTTTCAGGATACGAACCTTTTATTTATCAGCCTACTTATCAGAATTTGTTCCTCAGCCCTGTCTGGACAATATTCTTGTGTCTGGACGCCATTCTTATATTTGAATAATATTCTGATTTCTTTAAGGGCATTATAAAATCGCTTTTATTATACTGCCCCATTAATCAGTAATTTTAATCCAACAATTTTATACTGGAATTAAATAGAGAGCAATCAAACATGTTTAGCCGTGATACACCATATGAGCCCGGAGGCGGAACGAGCGACAGGATCAAAAGTTCTATTTCTGCAAGCCCGTCGATGGCGATTATTTTTCTCTGTATAGTTTCTTTCTTTCTGGAAATGGTCCCTGGCATAGGATCTCTCTATATAGACACCTTTCAGTTTAATCCCAGCTCTATTTTGACAAGGCCCTGGACTCTTGTCACGTATATTTTCCTGCACGCCGGATTGGGGCATCTTTTTTTCAATATGATTGTCCTGTATTTCTTCGGGACTGCACTCGAGCGAAAGGTGGGGAATAAGCAGCTCCTCGGAATCTTCTTTACGGCAGGAATTCTGTCCGCTATAGGGTATACTTTCTTAAGCAGGCCCATTTTCGACATCTATCCCGGTCCTATGGTAGGTGCGAGCGGAGCTATTTACGGGGTTTTTGCAGCTCTAACCGTACTTGAACCAAATCTGAGGGTGTATGTTTATTTTGTCCCCATGCGTCTGAAGCATGCCCTGTTGCTTTTTGCCGTTTTTGACTTTCTGATGGTAAATTCAACGGACATGATAGCCCACACTGCCCACTTAAGCGGGCTCTTTGTCGGGCTTTACATGGGTTACCGTATAAAGAGAATGCATGATAAATACATTAGAACGAGGTTTGCCGGCAGGTGGTGAGGCTGGATGAAGAGGCTTTTTCTCAGGACAGGTACTATCATCCCAGACCTGGTCCAGGGGAAAAAGTTCCTGTTCAGATCTTAAATTTCACCCGTGTCTTTGCAGCCTGGTCTCCAGAGCTGAAAGCCACTCTTTTTTTTGAAAAAGCTCCTGATGAATCCGAAGCATACGGGCTTAAAAGGGTGCGAGAAGCTGTCATTCTTTATGTCTATGACTGGCTTGCGGGAAGGGAAGGGATAATAGAACTTACAAATGCGGAGTTTGCACAGTTTATGGAGGTCTATGAAGCTTTTCTTCGGAAATTAGGGGAAATCCAGTACAGCAGGGAGAAAAAAGGACGAAAAACTGACAATGTCTTTGAACTTAAGGAATCTCCTTTCATTATCAGGGAAGTTAAAAAAGGTCCCTTCTCCGATAAATTATAATTCTAGAAAATATATCCTGTGTTCTATAGCCAGAAATGTTTAATCTGGAGGGGTTTACTCATCTCGCAGGACTTACCTTTTCCGGGATAGGATAAAAATTTCAGTCAAAGCTCTCAGACTGGTAATGTTAAGACCTTTTATTGCCAAAGTATGCAAATGTTTTACTACAGAAAAGCAAATATTTAGATATAACCAGATTGTTGCCCGAACTGCCGTGATAAAGGTAATCCCTGAAAAGCAGTATCTGTAGACTCATATATGGAACTGTTATTCTCTGAAGGTTAAAATAGAAAACCCATTCCTGTGAGCGTGAAATGGCTTCGGGGAACTATGCTGCCCTCACAGGTCAGTTCTCCGTTAATTGCGGAGATTAAAGAAAAAGATGCAGGTTGAGTACAACTGTAAGTATCATAGAGGACATTGATAATGAAGCCTGTAAAAAGCGGACTTGATTCCATCTCCAAATACCTCCGTACCAAGAAAGAAGTCGGCAGGAGGAAAATAGGCCTTCTGGTAGACGGACCGAACATCCTCAGAAAAGAGTTTGATGTAAATCTCGAGGAGATTAGGGACGTTCTGAAGGACTACGGGAATATCAAGATTGGACGCGTTTTCCTGAACCAGTATGCCTCGGACAAGCTTGTCGAGGCTATTGAAAACCATGGACTTGAACCCATAATCTGTTCCAGTGATGTGGATGTGCGCCTCGCAGTAGAGGGCATGGAACTGGTCTATAATCCCAATATAGACACCCTTGCAATCGTAACCCGCGATGCGGATTTCAAACCACTGCTTAACAAAGCAAACGAACACGGGAAAGAAACCATTATCTTTGGGGTTGAGCCCGGATTTTCTACGGCACTCAAGAACTCTGCGGACTACGTCATTCTCATGGGCAAAAACCACATGAGCGGTTATGATGATGAAGATGAAGAAGGGAAACCTGATGCCTCGGAGCGTGAAGAATACCACGAGGAATATCCCGAAGATGAGTATGGAGAATCTATGGAAAAGACCTGATTAGAGGTCTGATTTTTCTCTTCAGGATACTCTCTCATTTTTTAAGGATAATCCACGTCTATTCCGAGAATATGGTTTTCTCCGGCAAAAACATCTCTTGCTATCCCGGCACAGCCAATTGCAGCATGCCATTTCCCAAGGCTGAGGCATTCCTGGCCAAGGTGCCTGCTGATTTTTTTCTGCACATATTCCACTTCTCCTACAGAGCCTGCAAGAAAGGCAGCTCCCGTAACTCCGTATTCTTTCAGGAGAAGCTGCATTGAAACTATTTCCATAGCTGCAAAAAGTGATATGGTATCCAGTGCGAGCAGTGCGGGCTCTTCTCCATTTTCGGCTGCATTGAGAAGTTCTCCCCTGTCTTTATAAGGAGTCATCTTCAGAGCTCCTGCTTCCATAAATGCCTGGTTCGCTGTCCTTAGCCCGTCATCAACATTTCTGATAGCTTCAAGGTCAAGAGGTCCGTGGTGAACTCCGGGAGCGAAAATACAGGCATCGATTGCCCCGATAACTTTTCCAGAGGCAACCGCAAGAGTTACAGTATTGGAGCTGATATCTGAAACAACAAAGTCTTTGTAGCCCATGCACCGGATATGATATGCAATCCCCAGCTTTTCCGGGCTTGTAAGGTGGGAAAACACCTTCATTCTCGGGTCTACTTTACTTCTCGTGTGCAGGCCGGGAATCGCTATTGCCGGAATGCCGGAATTCTTCACAGCATCAAAGACCCGTGTGCCTCCTCCGGTCTTTTTTCCCGCGCCTTCCGTACTCTGAAGCCCCCGCCCTTCAATCTTTTTTACGTCTTTAATCTCGGAAAAGCCGTCTCCCATCGAGTAAGTCAAAGCAATCAAATCTATATCTTTAACTTTGACTCCGAACTCTTTTTCAATAGATTCCAGAATTTCTTTTTCTGACATTGCAGCAGCTTCAGACCTTCCGAGTTCAAAGGTCAGAACCTTTTCACCTTCGATAAGTGCAAAACGCATTGCGGTTGTTCCGTGGTCAACTCCTATGAATGCCAAGTGATCTCTCCTGTAAAGCCTCAGAGGGCATTTTTTAGTATCTCATTCAGTTCATTCATTATTCTGTCCCCCTCTTCAGCGGTACCAACTGTTGTCACCAGCCTGATTTCCTGGAAACTTCTGCCTTCGGAGAGCAATAGCCTCAGGTTTCCCCTGGCGTCAGCTCGCAGGACTTTTCCTGCAAGTTTTCCCCCTGCAACACCTTTTACGGAAATTACGGATGGAATTACTTTTTTAAGCTCAGGATGCTGGCTTATAAGTTTTATCAGTTTTTTTCCAGCTCTCCCTCCAATAACCGTAGTATGGGTTCCACCAAGTTTATTCTTTGAAAGATTTTGAGCGTTTTCCTGTAAGCTGTCTTTATTCTCTATCATCTAGTCAAACCGGCTGACTTTACTTTTTTGTAAATGCAGCCCAGATCTCTTTATATGGGCCGCCTTTTCTTTATTCTCAGAAAAGTTCTTCTCTGTTTGTTCTTTTTATATTTATAATGTATATCTATTTACTCAGTGGAAAAGTGAATAAAATACCGGTAAATTTTTCAGGTTATATTTCATGATTATGAAAAAAGAGAATTCCAGATGTCCGGTACACCGATAAACTCAGGCACATCATATAATGTACCGTGTCTCTGGATTATTTTTCGGCTTTTTAATATTTCTTTTTCGTAAAACCCGGTATTCAATAAAATCAGATCTTTTCAAGTTCTTTCATGCCAATTAGCTTTATATTATTTTCTTCCAGGGTTTTTATCGCTTTCTGAGTGTCATTTACCCGGACAATAAGAAGGGCTTTCTGATCCCTGGTGACAAAAGCATAGGCATAGTCAAGGTTAATATTCGCTTCCCCGAAGACTTCCGCAATCCGGGACATACTTCCAGGGACGTCTTCCATTTCAATTCCCAGAACACTGGTTTCCGAAACTGTGAACCCTGCATCGTGAAGCACACGGTGGGCATAATCCGATTTATCCACAACCATTCGGATGATCCCGAAATCTCCTGATTCGGCAATGGTAAACGCTCTTATGTTTATGCCGGCACTTTTCAGTTTATTTGCCACGCTTGCAAGTCTTCCAGGTTTGTTTTCCGCAAAAAGGGAAATTTGTTTTATCACTTTATCTTCCATTCCAGCACCCATGTCCTTTTAATCCCTTATTCCTTTAAATTTATTCTTTTCTTCGAACGAATTAATTAAAATTTTGATTTCCTTTCTTTTCCTGCTTTTTAATTCCTTCTTTTCTCCTCTCACTCTTTTCTCAATATTTTCCTCTGAATATAATATAAGTTTCTGTCTGTATTTTAAACTTACAGGTGTATTATTTTTCTATATTGGGACTTGGTCTGAGCTTTAAAGAGTATTAAAAAAGGAACTGAAAAAGGAATACCTGTAAGGAATAATGTTTTACATTTTTCCGCAATTCCTTTTTCTCTGTGGAAAATCAAATTTCCTGGCCATCTTATTTCCTGGCTTTTCTGATCTTCAAATGTAAAGCTTTCAGATCTTTCTCTTGTCTATAACTTTCTTTGATTTCCCTTCCGAACGTGGAAGAGAGCCGTGTTCGACAAGCTCTACTTCGACTGCAAGGTTAAGCACGCTCTTTAAAGCGCTTGCGATTTTCCCTTTAAGGGCCATCATATCCGACATTTTATCACTGAAGGCAGACTCATGCATCTCTATCTGCACCTTCATTGAGTCGAGCGGACCTATTCTGTCCACAATTATCATGAAATGGTTTCCGACTTCAGGGATATTCATCAAAACCGATTCTACCTGGCCGGGGAATACATTTATGCCGCGCACGATGATCATGTCATCCGAGCGTCCGCTGATGCGTGTAATCCTCGGGTGCGTCCTGCCGCATTTACAGGGCTCAGACAGTTTTCTGGTAAGGTCTTTGATTCTGTAGCGGATAAGGGGGTTTGCTTCTTTTGCAAGGGTGGTAATTACAAGTTCCCCTGTCTCTCCATCAGGAACAGGCTCACCGGTTTCAGGGTCCAGAATCTCTACAAGGAAAAGGTCTGCCCAGATATGGATGCCGCACTGTTCGTCGCATTCGGTAAAAAGAGGGCCGCTGAGTTCCGAAGTCCCGTAAATATCATAGGCTTTAATCCCTGATTCCTCTTCTATTCTCCTCTTGAGCTCCTCGGACCAGGGTTCGGCTCCGAAGAATCCCTTCCTTAATTTTGTATCATTCCTGATGTTGATTCCTTCTTTCCTGGCGGTCTCAATCATGTACAGGAAGTAAGAGGGGGTGCAGGCTATGGATGTCGTGCCGAGGTCTTTCATGAGTTCAAGCTGCCTTTCTGTGTTTCCCGAACTTGTGGGGAGTACGGTTGCTCCCACTTTTTCACTTCCATAGTGGGCGCCGAGTCCTCCTGTAAAAAGCCCGTACCCGTAGCTTACCTGAAGGATATCTTCTTTCCCCACTCCTACGGAGGTGAGAGCACGGGCAAGGGATTCTGCCCAGTTGTCAATATCCTTATGTGTGTATCCTACAACAGTTGGTTTGCCTGTGGTACCCGAAGAAGCATGGAAGCGGGCAAGCTTTGAATTGGGAACGCAAAACATCCCTGTAGGGTAGGTATCTCTGAGATCCTGCTTATATGTAAAAGGTAATTTCCTGACATCTTCGAGAGTCTGGATGTCTTCCGGGCGAACCCCGTGTTCGTCAAACCTTTTTCTGTAAAAAGGAGAGTTCTCATACACGTAATGTACAAGTTTTTTCAATTTTTCTTCCTGCAACTTTCTCAAGTCGTCCACAGGCATTGTCTCGATTTCAGGATCCCAGTATTCTGGCATTTTTTTCACGCTCTTTATTCTTTATTCAGAGACCTTTTTGTTTCAGGCTGCGTCTCTTCCGGCCTTTTTTTATGTATATTTTTCATTTCATGCCCCTTGAGGTCATGCTTAATATGATTCTCTTTTCTTACCGGTTTTTCGTTTCGGAAAGTTGGGATTTTTCCCGGCGTATACGAACTTCCGATAGATATGGTAATGGAAGATTAAGTTTGATTCTCATATAAATAATAGTTGTTGCTATCGAATGGAAAAAAGATCTTATTCAGCTTTAATTGAGAATACAACAGAAAAGGCATGAGAAAAAATAATAATTTTTAGACAGGATAAAAAGTTGAAGTTATTTTACCATCTTTTGCTATTGCTTGTTCACTGTTATTATTTGCCAGTTATCTGCTTTATCAATTTATTCGTCCTCATTGACTTCGATTTCTTCCTCGGAAATCTCTTTTGCCGTGGTTCCGAGGCAGTTCTCAAGGATTTTCTTTGTCATCTCCCTGCATTTATGGAGTACTTCATCCATATTGGCAATTATATCTATTCCCGCAGCTCCTGAATGTCCGCCTCCGGTGCCGTTATATTCATTGCTAATATCTTCCATCAGCTGGCCGAGATTGACTCCCGCATTTACAGCGTCGCGTTTTGCCCTTGCGCTCACTCTGACACTTTCTCCTTTCGTCGTGCCCACAAAAGCCACATCAGCCCCGATGTTAATGAGCATGGAAGATGCAGAGCCTCCGAAAGAACTCACATGAGAAGAAGCTATGATCATATCTCCTACTCTGTCGAGTTCAACCCTGCTTGCAGCTTTCAGGATAGCTATGCGCATTGAGATGTCCTGGGGTGTAGCAGCCATAAGGTCAAGGACTTCTCCATACTCTACCCCACTTGCCTCAATAATTTTCGCCACAGTTTTGAAAGTATCGGCTGAAGCATGCTTAAAATGCCCTGTATCAGTTACTATTCCTGTGAGCATGCCAATTCCCATCCTGCGGTTAATCGGAGCTCCCATTGCTTTCAGGATATCGTAGACTATCTCTACAGTGGAAGTTGTATTCCTGTGCAGGAAAAATTCTGCGTTTTCTGTGAGGGCAGTAGTGGTATGATGGTCAATTACGCAATAACTGGTCAGCTCTATATCATTTAGCTGTGCTTTTGTCGAGGTATCGACCACGACAACAAAACCATAATTTGCAGGGTCTGGCTTATCCACTACCTCGATTCCGAGCCTGTCGATCAGGACAGATGCTACACGGTTACACCCATCCACCAGTCCGACTGTTCCTCCTATAGCTTCAGAAAGAGCGAAAGCACTGCTAACGGCATCCGGATCTGCATTCCTGTGACACAAATATAAAATGTTTCGATAGTCAAGGAGCCGGTTAAAAAACTCCGCTTCATCAACTCGCATTGTCCTCTCTGGCTACCGTTTTGTATGGGTTTCGAAAATCCCGGAAACGCGGGATTTCGGCACAATCTCCATTACAGATATAGTCCTTTTCCGTATTCTATATGTGTAGACGAAAATTAAAATTATTGTGCTCTGGGCCCAAGAGCCTGCTGGATCTGCTCCTGAAGCTGTTTGAAGCGGGCAGTAAGTCTTTCTTCCTGCCTGGAGATAGACTGAAGCCTGAGAGAGAGGGTTTCTTCTCTGTCTTTAAGTTTTGAAACGGACTCCTCTTTAGTTGTTTTTATAACCAGCTCTCCGACACTGCGGTAAATAACCGCATCGTCAGCCAGTCTTTCCAATTCCTCAAGAGCCATTTTTGACTCTTTTTGCATAGCTTCAATCTGAGATTTTTGCATGGACAGAGCCTGAACCTGCTGCTGTACCTGCTGAAGCTGTGCTATCTGGTTCTGGATTTGAGGAGGTAATTCTGAAGTCATGTAATTTTCACCTGAGTCCACAATAAACCTGAAGGGATTTTAATGTTTCTGTCCTGCAGCTTCCGAAAATTCCCTCCCCCACAGAATTGGATTAAAAACACCTGCCAAAAACTTAAACAACAAGTTGAACTTAAATAAAGACATTTAAACAATTTAATTAATATCAAAAAGATTTGGTGAAATAAATGTATTCAGATTATGCCCAGAGGCAGAAGAGGAACCTTTCGCATGTATCCTCTCTAATCTGTAATTCCTAATCTGTAATTCCTAATCTGTAATCTGTAATTCCTAATCTGTAATCTGTAAATCTCAACGGTCATCTGGCAAAAGATAATCATAAATGAACATTTATAATACTATAATTATACACATTTGTAACTCTGTATTATACCGATATAACGAACATTTAATTACTGCATTATACCGATATAACTGGACATTTATATTACTGCATTAATACAGATTAATTAGCAAATAAGTTGGTTAGCGAATCGTTTCAGTGCAAGTAAAGCCGATAAACTATCCACAGTACTAACCTATAATGTATTAATCTGTGTTCTTCAAATTGACATTCCAGATTTAAACAGGATTCAGGAGATTTGTTAAATGGAAAAAAATACGGAAAAAGGCGAAAAGCTTGAAGAAATAAGATCCCTTCTCGAAAAGTTCACGAATGCTCACGGAATTTCCGGCTTTGAAGGCGAAGTCCGGAAACTGCTTGAGAAAGAGCTTGAGCCCTATGTTGACAGTATGCGGGAGGACATTATGGGGAACCTCATCGCTGTTAAAGAGGGCAAAGGTCCTTCTGTAATGCTGGCTGCTCATATGGATGAAATAGGGCTGATGGTCAGATATATTGATGAGAACGGTTTCCTGCGCTTTGTCGGGATTGGGGGATGGTTTGACCAGACTCTTCTGAACCAGAGAGTTATCGTGCACGGCAAAAAGGGCTCCATTTATGGAGTCATAGGGTCCAAACCTCCTCATGTGATGAAAGATGAGGACAGAAAAAAGCCCGTGAAACTCGAGGACATGTTTATCGATATAGGGGCAAAGGACAGGGAGGACGCTGAAAATCTGGGTGTCGAGATAGGCACTTCAGTATCAATCGATCAGGAATTCACGACCCTGGCAAACGGAAAGGTTACCTCCAAGGCTTTTGATAACCGTGCAGGAGTTGTAATTCTCGTCAGAGTTATGAAAGAGCTTCATGAACGCGGGATTGAAGCAAATGTCTATGCTGTCGGCACGGTTCAGGAAGAAGTAGGGCTTAAAGGAGCAAAAACCTGTACTTTCTGCATCTGCCCGGATGTTGCCCTTGCCCTTGACACCACCATCCCCGGAGATCATCCGGGAATCAACAAAACCGATTCAGCCCTGGAACTTGGAAAAGGACCGGTGATAACTGTAGCAGACGCGTCCGGAAGAGGTCTCATAGCCCATCCGCAGATTCTCAAATGGCTCCGGGAAACCGCCGATAAAAATGAGGTCCCCTATCAGCTGGGTGTAGGTTCTGGAGGCACCACAGACGCTACATCAATCCACCTCACCAAAGAAGGTATCCCTACAGGTACGGTCAGTATAGCCACACGCTACATTCACTCTCCTGTAGAGGTTCTGGATATGGCTGATATAGACGCCTGCGTTTCTCTCATTGTGACGGCAATAGAAAATTTAAAAGCATACTTCTAAAGCTACCGATTTTCAAGCCTGGCAAGTTTCTCCGGCTTTGCTCGCTCAAAAGGGCGATCTTCAGAGCCGGGGCGTCTGCATCGGAACAGCACCAGTAGAGTTGTATCAACAGGGCTGGTGCTGTGCAATTCTCTTTTTATATTTACTGTTTAACAGGACAGGTTTGCGGGCTACAATTTTGTGCACTTTTCATATTCTTCTTTAGCTTCTTTATTTTTTGACTTTTTATCGTCAAATTGATTAAAAAAAATTGAAGGTTCTGGTTCAGATTCCGGTTACCAAATGTAATACTTAAAATTTCCGGTTTCATCTTAAACATTATATGTTTAATGATTTCCGGAGCTCAATTGATTTTTAAAGTTATTTTGCTGTTTACACAGCACCAGGTTTTGTAGCAGGATATAGTACCTGTGATAAGATTTTTGGTCAAAGTCTCTGGACCTTTCTTATTGATTTTGATTAAAGACTTGATTTCTTTTGTTAATTCAAAAACTTAATATAGATATGCAAAAATTACTATATTTTGGAGATCAGTGGGAAATACGTGACATATATAATTATATTTATATATGATAGTTAATTCATTACTAAATGAGTTAAATCTTTTCTTTTTGTCATCTTAATTGATGAAATCAAAAAAGAAAGGCCGGAATTTAAATGCATAATTGAATATGGTATTTTAAGAGATTCCCATGTATGTGGTAAATTATTTGTAAATATGTAGGAGGTTCTTAAGATTATTTGCAGGGAGATAAAAGCTGAAGATAAAGAACAGTGGAATAACGTAGTTAAAGAAAGTTTTAATGGGACCTTTTATCATACCTGGGAATGGAAAGAGGTTATAGAAAAGGGGTTAAACTCCAAATCTTTGTCAGTGGCGGTTGAAGACGAGAAAGAAAATAAATTAATAGGGATCTTTCCATTTTTTATAAGAAATATTTTTGAAGATTACAGAATTAACAAATATTTGCCGATTATTTCTAATAACTTTCAAATAGGCTGTTCTCCTCATCATAAATTATACAGTTTTGGAGGCCCCTGTGTCCCTTCCAGTCTTACCAATTGTGAAGAGATTTACAGGTTGATGTTTGATTTCATTGATTCGTATAGTAAAAATGAAAAAAGCATTATGGATCATTTGATATATCCCTATCATAATTGCCTGGACTCAGCACTAATTCAAAACGGATATATCAAAAACGGAATTAAAAAAACTGCTATAATTAATATAGATAGGGACCTTAATGAAATATGTAAGGGGTTTAAGAGGCAATTCAGTAGAGACATAAAAAAAGCTTCAAAAAAAGAAATAATTATATACGAAAGTCAGAACTATGAGGAAGATATAGACCTTTACTATGATCAGTTCCAGAAACTATTAATTGACAGAGTTGTTGAAAGGACTGGAAATTGTTATAAGAGAGTATCATACGCCCTGGTTCCATATTCGTATTTTGAAATGCTCCGTGACGTCCTTTTTCCGAAAAAAATGGCGAGGTTATTCTTTGCAGAATATAATGGAGTAAAAGTTGGAGCATTAATAAACTTTTATTATAAAGATACTATATATCTGGGTCACACCTCGGTATTGAGAGGCGAATACAACGGTCTTAACGCTTATAAGCTCTTAATCTGGCACATCATAGTGGATGGAAAAAAAAATGGCTTCAAAAATCTTGATGTAGCGGGCCTTCACCCTGATGAAACACATGGGCAGTATCACTTTAAAATGGGATTTAACGGCCAGGTCAAAGAGATTGGAGTATACAGTAAATCGTACAGATATGACGAGATTAAACACGCAAAAGCAATTTTTAATGAATTGAGAAAGCTAAAATAATCATTTTTTCAAATATTGGTCCTGGTCTCACCAGGAAAACAGCAGGGATCTTTCACAAAGGACTACTCTGTTATCAGCTTTTCTTGAATGCCTTTGCCTGGATATCAGGAGTTTTTCCAGACATCTCAATCTTTTAGTTATTGAGGTCCTCGCTTTCGATCTTACGAATACTGCTCCTCAGCTGTCTTATTTCTGCTTCTCAGCTGTCTTATTTCTAATAGATTTCTCATCTGGACTAATTATTATTCTAATGAATCTTATAATATAGATCAGCGTCTTTTCTATATTTTTAATAATGAAATTCAAATCATATATCTGGTCTTTCCAGACCCATTTTTCGGGCGGCATGCTTTTAAAATAAATATATTGTTAACTGGAAACTAAAAATACTATGGTCTACCTATTGGAGAGAAGTCTTAGAGAAAGCGGGAGTAAGCCCGGGAATAATCCGGTGAACTCTCTCTCCTGAGATAAATATATGTAATATGTATAATAAAATGAGTTTTGCAAAATAGTATGTAATTATATAATATAGTAGTAATACTATATTTCCTGTTCTGCAGAACCAATCTATCCAAATAAAAACCAATACTGAGGGATTATATTATTTGAAAACATCCGTTTTCTGGATACTACTTTGAGAGATGGTGAACAAACACCTGGCGTAGCCCTGACGAAAGAGAAAAAGCTCTTAATTGCAAGAGCCCTTGATGAGATGAAAATCAATGTAATCGAGGCAGGCTCTGCAATTACTTCCGCAGGCGAAAGGGAATCAATCAGGGCTGTAGCGAATGCAGGGCTCAGTGCCGAAATCTGCAGCTACTGCAGGATTGTAAAAACGGACGTTGACCATGCTCTTGAGTGCGATGTTGACTCTATCCACCTTGTCGTTCCGGTTTCTGACCTGCATATCAGGACGAAAATCAAAAAAGACCGGGATACAGTAAGGCAGATTGCAGCCGATGTAACCGAGTATGCCAAAGAACACGGTCTGATTGTGGAACTTAGCGGTGAGGATTCTTCGAGGGCAGACCTTGGCTTCTTAAAAGCCGTTTACTCGGACGGAATAGACGCCGGAGCTGACAGATTATGCTTCTGCGATACGGTAGGTCTTCTGGTGCCCGAAAAAACCACTGAAATCTTCCGTGACCTGTCTTCTTCCCTGAAAGCCCCTATCAGCATTCACTGTCACAACGACTTTGGTTTAGCAACTGCAAATACGGTCGCAGCGCTCGCGGCAGGAGCAAAACAGGCTCATGTAACAATTAACGGTTTAGGTGAAAGAGCAGGAAATGCCTCTCTTGAAGAAGTCGTAATGTGCCTTGAGTGGCTGTACAAATATGACACCGGCATTAAGCACGAGCAGATATACCGGACTTCGAGGCTTGTGAGCCGCCTTACCGGAATTCCGGTTTCTCCCAATAAAGCCCTTGTGGGAGGAAATGCCTTCACCCATGAAGCAGGCATTCATGTGCACGGGCTTCTGGCTGACAAGGCAACCTATGAGCCAATGAGCCCTGAATATATTGGACGGCAGCGCCAGATCGTACTTGGAAAACACGCGGGAAGAAGCTCTATTACCCTTGCTTTAAAGGAAATGGGGCTTGAAGCTGATGATGCCCAGACTGAAGAGATTTTCAACAGGGTCAAGCAGATGGGCGACCAGGGTAAACATGTTACAGATGCTGACCTGCAGATCATCGCAGAAACCGTGCTTGATATCTACAAAGAACCTCTGGTAAAGTTAGAAGAATTCACCATAGTATCCGGAAACCGGGTGACTCCAACAGCTTCCATAAAGCTCAATGTAAAAGACAAAGAGATCGTACAGGCCGGAATCGGAAACGGACCTGTGGATGCGGTTATCAATGCTATCCGGAGAGCTGTAAGTTCCTGTGCTGAAGACGTCATCCTTGAAGAGTACCATGTAGACGCGGTTACCGGCGGAACCGATGCCCTTGTAGAGGTAAGGGTAAAGCTTTCCAAGGAAGGAAAGTCAATCACCGCAAGTGGAGCCAGGACGGACATTATCATGGCTTCTGTAGAAGCCGTAATGAACGGACTTAACCGCCTTGTCCGGGCAGAATAAGTCACAAAAAAGCATGGAACTTCAAAGGTTTTTCAGAGGACTTTTTGTCCTCTCTTTTTTTCTGTTTGAATATATTTTTGAAATCGGGGTCTCAGGTACTCTGAAAACCCGGAGAAACCCTCATCCATATATAACATGATTGATTATGATATATTTGCGAAATTCGCAATCAAAAAAGTGTGAGTGTGAAAGATAAGATAAATAATATAGTATTTCTTATTACACACCCTGACTGGAAAGGCTCACCTGTAATGTGAGCGCCCAGCCGGACAAAATCTCAAGAAATAAGTAAGGAGATAAATAATGACAACCGGGTCAACAGACAAAGTCAACGGCGCAAAGGCTCTTATAAAGTGCCTCGAAAAAGAAGGAGTTGACACTCTCTTCGGATACCCCGGAGGGCAGATCATTCCTTTCTACAATGAACTCTATGATTCAGATCTTCGCCACATACTTGTACGCCACGAACAGGCAGCTGCTCATGCTGCGGACGGGTACGCCCGTGCTACTGGAAAAACCGGGGTCTGCGTATCCACTTCAGGTCCCGGAGCAACCAACCTGGTAACAGGTATTGCTACTGCATACATGGATTCTGTGCCGATTGTAGCATTAACCGGCCAGGTGCCGAGGTCCCTTATCGGAAACGATGCTTTCCAGGAAGCGGATATTACAGGCATTACCATGCCGATTACCAAGCACAACTATCTCGTACAGGATCCGCAAGAAATCCCGAGGATTGTAAAAGAAGCCTTCCACATAGCGTCTACCGGAAGGCCTGGCCCGGTATTAATTGATCTCCCGAAGGATGTACAGAATATAGAGATTGACTTACACTATCCTGAGAGGGTAGAGCTCAGGGGCTATAAGCCTACTTATAAAGGAAACACTCAGCAGATTAAACGAGCCGCTGAAGAGATTGCAAACTCCTGCAGGCCTATAATCTACGCAGGTGGCGGAGTGATAAGTTCCAATGCAAGTGCAGAGCTTGTTGAGTTTGCCGAAACTATCAAGGCTCCCGTCACAACCACACTTATGGGTATAAGTTCTATCCCGACTGAACATCCCCTGTATGTCGGAATGCTGGGGATGCACGGGTGTAAGTACGCAAACTATGCGATTCAGGAATCCGACCTGATTATTGCTGTGGGAGCAAGATTTGACGACCGTGTTACCGGCAAACTCGAATCCTTTGCCCCCAACGCCAGAGTTATTCATATTGATGTTGACCCTGCAGAGATTTCCAAGAATGTAAAGGTACATATCCCCATTGTCGGGGATGCAAAACAGGTTCTCAAATCCCTGATCAGATATGTCCAGTGCTGCAGGTCAGCAGAATGGATTGAAAAGGTAAACCTGTGGAAGAAAGAATATCCTCTCAACTACAGGGAGTGCAGGGATACTATAATGCCCCAATTTGTTATCGAACAGATCTCCGAAGTCTGCAGGGATGCAATTATAGTTACCGAGGTCGGACAGCACCAGATGTGGGCTGCCCAGTTCTTCAAATACAGCAAACCCAGGACTTTCCTCACTTCTGGCGGACTCGGCACTATGGGATACGGGTTCCCGGCAGCCATGGGGGCCAAGGTGGGCAGGCCGGATAAAACCGTCATCAACATCGCAGGGGACGGCTCTTTCCAGATGAACTCCCAGGAGCTTGCAACTGTGGTCCAGAACGATATCCCCGTTGTTTCCGTGATCCTGAATAACGGCTATCTGGGCATGGTCAGGCAGTGGCAGGAACTCTTCTATGACAGGAGGTATTCCTACACATTCATTAAAGGCAGTGTTGACTTTGTAAAGCTTGCTGAAGCCTATGGAGCCCTTGGACTTCGTGCAGAGAGGCCGTCTGAAGTCAGGCCTGCAATCGAAGAGGCTGTTAATTCCGGAAGGCCGACAGTTGTTGAAGTTATTGTCGAGTGCGAGGCAAATGTTTATCCAATGGTTCCGGCAGGGGCTGCAATTAATGAGATCATTGACCTGGAGGAACACAGATGAAACATACACTTGCAGTCCTTGTGGAAAATAAGTCGGGTGTGCTCTCCAGAGTTGCTTCTCTCTTTTCAAGGCGTGGATACAATATCGACAGCCTTGCAGTGGGAGTAACCGAAGACCCTGACATCTCGAGAATAACCATTGTTGTGCATGGGGATGACCATGTGCTTGAACAGGTTACAAAACAGCTTAACAAGCTCATTGATGTTATCAAAGTCTCGGATATCGGAAGCGATGATGCCGTTGAAAGGGAACTTGCCCTTATCAAGGTCTCAGCTGATGTGGACACAAGGGCAGAGATTATCCAGATTGCAAACATTTTCAGGGCCAGGATAGTTGATGTTGCGCCGAAGTCCATGACTGTTGAGGTAACAGGTGATGAAGGCAAGATCCAGGCAATCGAAAAACTACTCCGCCAGTTCGGGATCAAGGAAATGGTCAGGACAGGCAAGATTGCAATGGTGCGCGGGCCAAAGAAGGTTTAAATATTAAGGGCAGGTAAAGAGAGGTAGCTGCTCAATTATTTTTTACAGATTGGGGCAGCCGGAAGCCTTTTCAAGTTCTGAAGGTCTTCTTAAAAACGCTCCGGGTTTCCGGCCTCTCTTTCATTTTAAAAGACCGCCCGGGTCCAGAGGCAGTGATTTTTCAAAACTCAGTTTAATTTCTGGGAAATGATTGTTGTAAATCTAAAACTCTGTTAAATAATACAGAGAATCTTATTACAAAATAAGTTCTAAAATTAAACCCTCAATTTAATTCTGAAATTAAATTCTATAATTCAATTTTAAAATTAAGGAATTAAAGGAAAGGAATTAAAGAATAATCAGTTAAAAATCAATCAGGAGAATCGAGAATGGCAACGATAATTTATGACGACGAAACCACTTTTGATGCACTTAAGGACAGGACCATCGCAGTAATGGGTTACGGAAGCCAGGGGCACGCCCATGCCAGGAACCTCCACGAATCCGGGCTTAATGTTATTGTCGGGCTCAGGCAGGGAAGTTCAAGCTGGGCAAAAGCCGAGTCTGACGGTCTTAAAGTCATGACTGTTGACGACGCCTCCAGAGCTGCGGATGTTATCATGATCCTCCTCCCTGACGAAAAGCAGGCAGCAGTTTACTATTCTCAGATTGAGCCCAACCTGAAAGCCGGAGACGCCCTTGTTTTTGCTCACGGCTTCAACATCCACTATAACCAGATAGTGCCTCCAAAAGATGTCGACGTCTTCATGGTTGCCCCCAAAGGTCCCGGGCACATTGTCAGGAGAACCTACACTGAAGGCATCGGGGTTCCGGGCCTGATCGCAGTCTACCAGGACGCGACCGGAAAAGCCAGAGACCTTGCTCTTTCTTATGCAAAGGGAATAGGCGCCACAAGGGCGGGAGTCTATGAGACCACTTTCCGTGAAGAAACCGAAACCGATCTCTTCGGAGAACAGGTTGACCTCTGCGGAGGGCTTTCTGCACTTATCAAGACCGCTTTTGAAGTGCTTGTAGAAGCAGGGTACCAGCCGGAAATGGCTTACTTTGAGACCTGCCACGAAGTTAAACTCATTGTTGACCTTATCTACGAAGGCGGGCTTGAGAGAATGTGGCACTCAGTTTCCAATACTGCCGAATATGGTGGCATGACAGTTGGTCCCAGGGTCATCAACGAGTATTCCCGTGAAGCCATGTACGAGGCACTTGAGAGGATCCAGAACGGAGAGTTCGCAAAAGAGTTCGTACTCGAAGGCATGGTCAACCACCCTGTTCTTAAAGCCATGGAACGCCAGGAAAAGGAACACCAGCTTGAGGTTGTCGGAAAACAGATCCGTGCAAACATCCCCTGGCTCAACAAGAAGATTGATGACGACTGAACGTGAAATTGCTCTTTCTCATTTCTAGCCAGGTCAGTTATATGGCCTGGCAGGCTCATTTTTTATGAAACATTTCCTTGATGGTTCATTTTTCTCGTTGCTTTTTTCTGCCGCTTCTTTTTTGACCTGCACCCGGCAGTCCTCTGGATTCTTTTACCGGGTCTTCCCGAACCTTCCGGTAAAGTTTAATTGCCTGCTGCCAGTATTTTAACAGAAGATTCATAAATCCGGAATTGGAAATTCAATCAGGAGTGAAATCATGCCAGCATCAGGAGAAAACAAAGTCATTGACATCATACTCAACCGACGGAGTGTCCGGGAATTTAACGACAGACCAATCAGCAAGGAAGAAATCAATAAAATTCTTAATGCAGGCCGCTGGGCTCCTTCCGGGTTGAACAACCAGCCCTGGCGCTTTATCGTTATCAGGGACCCTGAAACCATTCTTAAGCTTTCGGAATGCACACATTATTCCAGTATTATTGAAGGAGCTCCCCTGCTTATAGCAGCTTTTCTAGATACTGAAAATTCCTACAACAGGACAAAGGATGTCCAGGCAATAGGCGCTTCCATCCAGAACATGCTTCTTGCCTGCTGTGACCTTGGCCTTGGTGCCGTCTGGCTGGGAGAGATCCTGAAACAGAATGAAAAGGTTAACTCAATCCTGCACTGCCCTCCAGAACTTGACCTTATGGCAGTCCTTGCTATAGGGGAGCCTGCGCCCGGAAAACGTACCTCTTCCAGAAAACCCCTTTCCGAGCTTGTTTTTAATGAAAAATACGGACAGAAATGGGAAGAATAAATTCCTGAATTTTGAGCATAATCAGGGATCTGAGCCAGCCTGGGAGAAGTTTATTCTGCTCAATTTTTTTCTGGTTTCTTCGCTGGCTGATACGGATTGTGCCTGATACTGATTTTTTGGCATTTTCCTTCAGGGAGTTTATTTTCTTTCATCATGTCTTACAAATTTTCAATATAATAACATTAAATATTATGAACTTAAAGAAAAGTATTAAATATAACTTCCTCATACATACATATGTCTAGCGAACAGACGTAAAAATGGGAAACGCCTCCTAAATATATTGTACAAACTTGCAATGCTGGAATTCCCCACCTGTGGTGCAGGCAGGTGTGGAGTTTCAGGTGCAAGGGAGTCACAAAAAATCCGGCTTTTTTCCTTTATTGATTATTTTTCTAAACTTTTCTAAATTTTTTTATGGATCTCTCCTGAAAAATGCCGTTAATTCGGGATTCTTGAGTTCACCTGCCCGGGCGGGTGGTTCTCTATCTTATACTGCTGAATTTCTACGGGTATTTTTCCTAAGAACAATCGTTTGGTTTGTGAGCTAAAGAGGATGTCCCGGGGCTTCAGGGACAAACAAAAAACAGAAAAAATTGCCATATTCTCTGGAAACGGCATTTTCTCAATGCATAAAGGAATGAAAAATTGGATCCGAATTATCCGGTGAATTTCATATATTTTTCAGGTCTTTTTTAAGGCTCCCTGTGTTGATTAATACGCGTCAATTTATACACACTTATTTATATATTTTAATTTATATATGTTGATTTATATATTGATTTATATGTGTTGATTTAGATTACGATGGAAGGTTCATCCGTTTCATTTGATTCTGTGGTTATTAGCTTTGAGAGTTTCACTCCTTTGAGCGCCATTATAGCTTCAGCAAGTTCGGTAATTTCTTTACCTTCTCCTTCCAGGACCACTATCTCGAAACAGTCTTCACGATCAGGATAGATATGAATTGAAGACCTTATCAGGTGAGAATAATGGTGCTGTATATCTGTCAGGACATTTGAAAGGCCGCGCTGTGTATGGTCGTAAATAATCACAATCGTTCCTACATGATGGCCTTTAATGTTACCCATCCACTCGTTGTAGGAAATATAACTCCTGATGGAGTCCCTTATGGCTTCCGAGCGGGAAGAATAACCTCTTTTTTCGATAATCTCATCAAATTTACCAAGAAGGGTATCAGGAAGGGAAACCCCTATCCTCATAAGTTCTGTTTCCATAGTACCACCCGCCAGGCAATTTCACATTTGCTGGTATGATATTACTTTGATAATTGTAAGTATTACTATATATGTTTAATTCACTTAAAGATTAATATAAAAGAGTTCTGTTGCAGTTAATACGGAAAATCTAACTGTATCCAAATATTTGAGTCACTTTACAGTCGTGCTGGATTATGTTGGACTATAATAATATCCCATTTCCAACCTTATCCTGACCCTGCAAAATGAAAAATGCAGCCCAGCTAGATGCTTTTTGATAGTCCTAACATAAGTAAAACAGTCTTTTGTTGCAGCAAAAGGCTCTTGAAATGCTGGCATCTGGTTTGAAATTTTTCTGGAAAACCGGAGTCTTTGCGACCTGATTGAGGATTAAATTTATAAGCTATTTAGCACTATAAACAGCCAGTTAACTGATCCCGGTCTTTTGAACCAGCTAACCTGCTGAGCTTTAACAATGAAGGTCTGTGGTGTAGAGGATATCACTGGAGCCTCCGGAGCTCCGAACCTGGGTTCGATTCCCAGCAGACCTGCTTCTTAACTCCACTGCAGGCTTTTTATAAGTTCACTGTGGAGCCGTTGAAAATCGGTTTTAATTTAAGCTTTGTATCCGGTTTTTTTCAGTCCGCCCTCCTGACCGATTTTCTACTCTATTCCGGATAAATCATTTTATTTAGATCAATTCAGGTCGATCATTAAGATTACAGGAACATTCTTAAATTCAGGTCGATTATTAAGATTACAGGATCATTCTTATCTACGGGCAAAAAATATAAAAAGAGAAGTGAAGTAAACATATACAAAAGAGAATTCTGGAGGTTTACAGGATGGCACGCGGATTAAATCGTCGCTCTATACGTATGGGGGGAAGAAGAATTTCCTTAATTCAGTTAATTCTCATAGCAATAATACTTTATTTCCTGCTTCGGTTTCTTCTGCCGCTTGTATGGACTCTGTTTTTGATCATTGTTTTGATCATACTTTTGAAAATAGTGCTGGAAAATCTTTGATTCATCTATATTTTCTTATTTATTTCACTTTTCTTTTTTCGATTTTATATCTTGAATTTAAATTTGCAAATATTATTATTTTTAGTAAAGTTAATCTCTGAGGAGTCCAGATTTACTCTTATTTTTAGAAAAGTTTTCCCGATTGGAGCTTAAAGTTACTTTAATTGTTTACTTCATTGTGGAAAGCTTAGCCTTACAAGTTTGATTTCCTTTAGTCACATTGGGGGTTGAGAAATATGGGGATAAAAAAGAACATAATTATTGGCAGAACCGTTCTGGTTCTTCTGGGACTTGCATTGATTACTTTTTGCTCCGGGTGTGTGGAAAAAAATATTTTTGCTGCAAATTTAGGGAGTAAAGTTTCTGCTGCAGACGAAATCAACACTTCTGCTTCACTTATCAACAGTGCTGAGACTCGAATTATGTCTGTAAGGCAGGACGTAGAGTCTAGCACCTATTCTAATGCAAAAATTAATCTGAATGCCTCAGAGACTGATTTTGAGGAAGCTTTAAAGATTCTCAATAATGCCTCTTCGGATTATGAGGAGGAAATTCAGGACATTGAGACATATAAAACTCTAGCTGAAGGCGGCCTGGATAGGGTTCATTCTCTGGAGAGTCTGATTACAGCTATGGAACATTCAGATAAATCCATGGCATATGCATATTCAAAAGAATTCAACCTGAGCAGAAAAGAACTTAATATAGCGAATGAAGCTTTAAATGAGTCTGCTGCTTCATCAATCTCGGCAAAAGAAAAAGTCTTTACGATCGATCCTGAGTCAGTACCGATAGAGCAAAAGAGTTCTATTATTCTGTTAAGAAACGATCTGGAAGCCAGCGAAACTATGCACAGCGAATTAAGACAGATGATGAGCGGAATGTATCCATACATGGACGGGTATGTGTGTCTTTCAAATGGAATAGAATATGGTGACGCTGAGGAATGGGGTAAAGCTGCCGATGAATTTGGAAAAGCTTCTGATAAGTTTTCTGAATCTCAAAAGATTCTGGAGACACTGAAAGATTCAGAGTATTCAGAGGTTTCTGTGACAGCCATCGAAATTTGCGGAATTCTGACTCAAGCGCAAAAAGATTTGCCACATATCGAAGCTGGCTGCAGATATATGGAAAAAGGCCGTTATTATCAGGCAAATGCAGAATTCAATAATGTTTCTTATTATTATTAATCCTGCTAAAAACACAATACAAAGAAACTGAGATAAAAGAATAATAAATGAAGAAGTTTCATCTTTCTTTTATCTCACTGCTATTTCATTACTACTTTTCTTTATTTCTCTGGTTTCACTTTTCTTTCAAATATTCATCAATTGCTTTTGCAGCCTTCTTACCTGCGCCCATTGCGCTGATAACGGTTGCTGCCCCTGTAACCACGTCTCCGCCGGCAAAGACTCCACATTTGGAGGTCGCTCCGGTCTCCTCATCAGCAACTACAGTTCCTCTCTTATTCTGTTCAAGCCCTTCCGAGCCTTTAAAAATGATCGGGTTTGGAGAGGTGCCTATCGCAATAACCACAACATCTGCCGGCACAAGGAATTCCGAGCCTTCAACAGGGACAGGGCTTCTCCTGCCAGATTTATCGGGTTCGCCAAGTTCCATCCTTATGCATTCGACACCTGTGACGTTGAACTTCTCGTCACCAAGGATGCGTACGGGGTTTGTAAGGAGCCTGAAAGTAATGCCCTCTTCTTTGGCGTGCTCGATCTCCTCACGGCGGGCGGGCATCTCATCCTCTCCGCGGCGGTAGACTATGCTTACCTCGTCTGCGCCCAGGCGGAGAGCAGAGCGGGCTGCGTCCATTGCCACATTTCCGCCTCCTACAACCACAACATTCTTCCCGCGCCTGACCGTGGTATCGTATTCGGGGTCATAGGCTTTCATGAGGTTTACCCGGGTCAGGAATTC
>LSQX01137129.1_pt1 | contig 22929 bp, 27 predicted proteins | sample 654561 | NCBI WGS metagenome assembly LSQX01 (sample SAMN04489861, study PRJNA283612) | anaerobic digester metagenome | isolation source: 4 biogas reactors fed with cattle manure at either 37C or 55C with and... | place: Denmark: Kongens Lyngby | collected 2014
TAAGCCCTGCCAGGGGCCCAACATCACTGATCTTCTTATTAAAAGAAAGATATAGCGATTCAAGGTTAGTTAGCCCTGCGAGAGGCTCAATATCGCCGATCTCATTATGGCGAAGATCCAAGCCTATTAAACTAGTCAGCCCCGACAAGGGCTTAATATCACAAACTTTGTTGTAGCAAATATCCAAATAAAACAAATTTCTTAATTCAGCCAGTGGTTCAATATTGCTAATCTCATTGTCGCTAATATACAAGGACCACAGATTACGTGCATATTGTATGCCTTCTAAATCGGAAATGCCTGCACTTCTAGCATCAATCTGAACTAGGCGCTCCATGTCAGCCACAGTAATATCACCTGATGGTTTGCCAACTTTTTCCCTGATTACTGCTTCAAGATTAGGATCAGGGATTTCTACAATCTCATTACCCTCACCCGCTGCAACAATACTGCCAACACCACCGACAAACACCAGCAACCCCAAGACCAACACCGCCAGCGACACACACAAAACAACCTTACGCAACATGGACCAATCCCTCCTAATAGATTTGTTATTGTTTTGAGAAATTAAAAGGCCCCGCTAAGCGAGGCCCAGGTAAACTAAATTGCAAATCATCATGAAACAGCTTCAAGCGTCAAGGAACCCAGCTCCATTGCGGTTCGCAAATCCCGCTCCCGCAGATCCTCTTCGCGCACGAGGTAAACATCATCCCGCCTTGCACCCCGAGGAACAGGAAAACCCGCCGGCACCACCAGTAGGGTTGCCTCCTTGGAAGGAGCATCCGGCGCGACCCGAATAGCGAGTGCGGCCTGAGGAAAAACCACTTTGCCATCCTGTAGCTTCAGTTTCGCTTCCAGGCAGCGAGCGACCAGCCATGCATAAGCCTTTTGTCGCTTCTCATCAGGCAGCCCCTGCTCTCCTTGTGCCGGCACTACCGCTTTCTCGCCATCAAGTATGATTCGCTTCAAGTAGCCCCAAGCGGAGCGGACCCGGCGCTCCAGATCGCGCCTAGGAAAAATCACATGCAACGCCTCCAGGGTGATGGGGCCAATTTTCTCCACCGCAGTGATTATTCCATTCGTCACAGGCGAATTAATCAAATTGCCTGTCATCACCAAGCACCCCCATCGGCAGCCGGCAGCTTCCTGCTAACCCGCAACCGCAACTTCCGCTTCTCGGGATCAATTGAGGCAACGTAAGCTGCAACCTTGTCGTGCCGTTCAACACGCCCGCGCAGGGGAATATTTGCAATGCCCTTGAGACCTGGCTCAATTTCGATCAACACATAATTTTGCGATGAAAAGGTATCAATCACCGTGCCAGCAACAAGATCCCCCGGCTTGAGTAAAATATTCTTCCATGGATCGTTTTGGGCTATAAACGGCTCACCATTCTGAAACACCACGAGAACCTTTTGCCCCGGTGTAAAAAGTTCAACCAAGCGCTCTACCCGGCTCTCGGTCGCCCGATGCCGAGGAATTGCATATACAGCATTGCCGACCTCCACAAGAAGGCTTCGTGCCAAAACAGCACGAACAACCCCGGCTTCTGGAGTCTCGTCAGATACAGGCCGGCGACGATTTAAAGCGGCGCTATAGCTGCCATACGCCACTTCTCCCGACACGCGCAACAGTAGTAGCGGGATCTCCTGCCCCACAAGCTGTTTCAACACAGAGTGCAGTTCAGCTGGCACTTCAGCTTTGAGGATCATCACGGAAAAACCAGGCAAGGTCGAAACATCCACAATGAGCATGTCATCGTCCACGCTTACTTTCTCCGCTTCCACAGCGGCGCGAGTTATGGCAACAACAGTCCCTGTAACAATGTTCTTCCGCACCATATAGCTGCGTGCTCTCATCACGACATCTTCTCTTCTAATGACGGCCATTTTCCCTCACCCTTTCTCCTCATTTTTTTGAGGTTTTGAAGTAATGCAAAACTTTTGCGCCATCAGCTGCGGGAACCCACGCAAACACCAAATTAACAAGACCAAAAACAAACTGACAAACAGTAAAGACAACCGGAAGCCCCGCTAATATTGCCATCAGCCCTGCAAGAATATTCGCCGCCGGCCCGGCCAGGGCCACGATAAGCAGTTTCCACGCAGTAAAATCAGACTGTTCCCAACGCAAACCCACGCCGGTCAGATTAAATACAACGCCTTTAAGCCGACCCGCGCCCGTTAATGCAATAGCGAGCGCATGACCGGCTTCGTGGGTCAGGTAAACCAATATGATTAACAACAAAAGTTCCAGAATAAACATAAAAAAAGCGGCCATCGCCGCCACCCCCTTGCAGAAAAAAATAAGGCTTTGCACTTGCCGTGAGTCTATGAGTACCTCTTTCGATCCAATAATTTTCTTCTTAATTCTTGAATATTAACATGAAAATCGCTTGGAAGTACATGAGTATAACGTCCAGCAACGTTCGCTGCCCTGATGCCTGCCTGCACGATTTTTCTGATGTCTCTCGCATTACCTGGCAAAGTAATCCCCTTGCGACAAGCATATAAATCAGCCATCTCTTCCTGTAGCGGTTCATCCCCCGTTGCCGCAATGAGAATGTATCGTTTAATGGCTAGCAAAACATTCTCATCATAGCCATATCCACATTGAGCCAACTGTAATTGAGCAATCTTAATTAACTCCTCAAGACTATAATCAGGGAACTCAACCGTAAAGGCGATACGGCTCTCTAACCCAGGGTTAGTCTTGAGGAAGTCGTTCATTTCCCGGGTGTAGCCAGCCAAAACACAACAAAACTTGTCGCGATCATCTTCCAGTCGCTTAATTAAAGTTGCGATAGCTTGATGCCCAAAATCGCTTTCGTGGCGTGGGGTTAAGGCATACGCTTCGTCCACAAACAGTACACCCCCCAGGGCTGCATTAACAAAATAATTCACCCTGGCCTCAGTTTGCCCTACGTAGCCGGCTATCAAGCCACTGCGGTCAGTTTCTATGAATTTGGGCTCGTTGCCAAAAACACGGAGCGCAGCAAATAACTCAGCCAATGTCCTTGTAGCCACAGTCTTCCCAGTGCCCGGATTCCCAGTGAAAATCATATGGTAGGTATGTTCTGTAACCGGCAACCCTTCCGCCCGGCGTCGCTGGTTAGCCTCAATAACCTTGACAATTTCATGCATTTTGTCTTTAACTGAGCGCATCCCGATAAAGTTCGCACTAAAGTCAGCTAAAATTTCTTCAGCCGTCCTTATCCTGGCGGGTTTAGCCTTTGCGTCGCTTCTCGGCAAGCCCTGCTGCTTCAACTGCTGCTGTTGCTGTTGTAGCTGTATTTGCTGCTGCCGCTGCTGCTGGACCCTACTGCTGCCCCAGAAGAAGAGCGCATAAATTGTCAGCCCCCCAAGAAGCCCCCACCACCAAGCTATGTCCAGTAAAACCGCCACGATAACCATCGTCACGACAGGCCAGAACCGCACCAATATAGCCAAAATCCAAGTCAACAGATCAACTTGGTGCCGCTGTTGGTACACTAGTCAACGCCCCCTTTCAATAAAAAGCGCCTTGTCAACCTTGTGGGCTATTCGCTCGACTCAGCCAACTTTGCCTTTATCCAGATGCCGGTGAGGTAGAGATTGTCCATCTCCCCCAGGAAGTCTGTCTTTATATCCCCTGCTGGAAAAATAAGCCTGACCGTGACCAGATTAACAATTTGCAAATATTCTTCTTCCCCCTGCAACTGAGAAGCAAGATCAATTGTAAAGCTTCTAACCTCTCGCGAGAATTCAAGCACATATGCTTCAATGAACTCATGCTTGATATTGTGTTGTTTGCCGTCTAATTCAACCAAGACATCCGGAGTCAATATGGTCTCACCGCGCCCAAACAAACCACTTACGCCAATTTCCAAGCTCTCGCAAAGCGCCTTAGACATAGGGAAATTCACAGCTAGCTCTATGAACGCTGGCTGTTTCGCATTTATGCGCTCAAAGCATTCTGGCTTCACTGACGATCCTGTAAATAATGAGGCTGGTGCTATGTTACGCGCTTCCAAGTTCTCTATCTTCACGTTGACGTGCTTGTTAGCCAAATCAAGCTGCTTTTGTTCAACGCTGCCCAGAGCTTGCCCAGGCGACAGCAGATCCAGCTGGTTTGCCAACACAAAAGCAGGCAAATCAATGGCAAAAGTTATTTCTTTGACTTCTTTAGCCCCGATCTCGTCGTCCGCACCTGCTGACAATGGTTTACTAATGCGAGAAACGCCAACAGCAATAACCAGAAGAATAATTATCAAAGCCGACCCAATAAGCTGTTTGTTTTGCCAAATCGCTTGAAGAAAAGCTGTAAATCTTTCATGATTGATATAATCCCCTGATGCGCTAATAAAAGCCGCTATGTTTCGAGGCAAATTCATCAGGAATTGTATAGTTTCAGCACCGCACCATCGGAGGAGAGCCACCAAGCAGCCTACAGAAATTCCCATAACCCAAGCGCCAGTTGCACCCACACCCTGAAATTGCAAGTAATCTTGAAGCAAGTAAGCTGCAGCAACTGGTAGCAGGGGTCCGGGATTGATGCATAAATAAAAAATCACCCTCAATAGCAGCCCAAAGAACTGCATCAGCAGTTGAAACCCCAAAACAAAAAAACCGAACATAAAACGAACCGCCTCCTTTTTGGGGGAATTAATCTCCAAAAAGCCTACCGATATTGCTGTCGCCACCATGGCTACCAGACCGTAAGCCAGCCTCACGACCACTGCCAGCACCAGCCGATGCCAGGAAAGCGCTAAATGGATCTATGCTGGCCGGCGCACCTCTCCGCAAAGGAACATTTCCAAGACCGCAAGCTAGGACCTTTCTACCAATCACCTCTGCAGGAAAATGAATCTTGTTAAAAAGAACCGGTGGCTTGCCGGCGATTAGTGCGATCCCCTCGCTTGCAGGAAGTTGAAATATCTCATATGGTTCCAAGAGCGCCCTTTTGGCGGTAATCTCATCAGCACTACGCTCCATAAACCTCTTGCTCAAAGTCAAATTCACATAATCTTGTCGCCGGCGGACCGCAGCAATACCCAGTGCACGCGAAAAAATGTCGGCTGTTTCAAAATCCTGAGTGCCGAGCAAAATTTGGAGGCCGCAATTGCCTGCTATATTTTTTGCCTCCGCTTCACCGTACAAGTCTCTCAGTTGTGACCGCGTTTGCAAAATTAAAGAAACGTTTACACCGTATCCACGCGCTATAGCAATTACTTGGTTGAAGTTGCCGATATGGCCCAGGTTCGCGAACTCGTCGAGGATGAGCCTGATCGCCCTGTCCCCGGCTTTTCTTTCTCCATAGCACAACCGGCGGAACAGAAATGTATAAAAAGCAGCCAAAACTGGTTTTAGCGAAACGTCGCCAACCGGCAAGATGCAAAAAAGCGCCATTTTACGTGTCTTCAGCTCGCCAAAATCAATTCCAGTTCCAGGTTCGGGTGTTAATAACGACCCCGTATGACGGATGATGTTCAGCCTAGCCGAGAGGCCAACAATAGGCGGGGTCCTCGCCGCTTCCACATGGCCCCAACTCTCTACCGCCCCCACGGGGCCCCTTTCCTTGATTAGACGCCCCAATGCGTCAACTGGCAGCGTGAGCAGAGTCGTAACAGTTAAAAAGTTTCTTTGCGCTGGCGGCAGAGTTTGTACGAATTTTATGATTGCCATCAAAGCCGTTTTCTCCAGACTGAAAAAATATGTGGTTTCCCTACCGGCATCCTGCACAGCATTACGAATCACAACATCGGCTAGCAAGTCCACTTCCTGATCATCGCGGAGTGTCGCGATAGGATTCCATCCATCGCCACGATTGCCAATTAAGTCAAACACGCGCACATCATAACCTTGCACCTGGAGCCAGCCTCCAGTAGCTTTCAGGAGCTCCCCTTTAGGATCCGCAACGACAAGTGAGTCTCCAGCCATCGCTGCCGCATAGATATTTGGCATAACATAGCCAACACTTTTACCTGCACCAGTGCCGCCGACCACAAGGACGTGAGGCGAAACTGGAGGATTGGCTAAAAACCGCATTACTAGCCCACGTAGCTTTCCCACGACCACTCCGCGATCTCCCTCGCGAGGCCAGCCCGCAGCAACCTGCCCCCGCAATGAGGACCAGTTTGCCCATCTCGCGGTGCCAACGGCTGGATTGTTTACTATGCGCAAAGCACCAACAACAGAAGTACCCGCCGACTTGTTTCCATCCGCCGAGGAAAGCCAACCGCCAAGCAAAACAGCAGTTGTTATGCTTATTGCCCTGCCAGCAATAACTGCTGGCGGAGCGGACTGAAGAGAAAAAAGCAGCTTAAAAACATCATCGCCAAAGGGCGTGCTGGTCAGTATCCCCGCACCGAAAACAACAAGCCAACCAGCCAGCAGGCCGGCAGCCGGCGCAATAACAACACTTAAAACATTACGCGAGATGCGGTAAAAAACTAAGCCAATTGAAACAACCACAATCAAACAGCCATAATGCACCCAGATTAGTTTAACTTGACTGCCCACCCACCACACTGTAAATGCGAACAAAAGCAATAATGCCAGGTCACGAACCAGCGCCCCTTTCACCTGCTGCACCCCCTACGCTTATCTTCTGTTATTTGCTGTTGTTACTATGGTTGTTAACCCCTAGGCCGGCGAGAAAATCATCAACCCGCTCTTCAACGCTGTCGGTACGCTGATTTTCAACTCGCTGCCTCGAAGCATTACCACCCCTTTTTTCTTCCTCTTGCTGGGCGGGCTGAGGAAAAGCAGTGGGGGGAAGCGGCAGCCTGTTCACACCTCCCCCGCTCAAATATTGGTGCAACACAAGCCTGATCGCCGCGCTGGCATTGCCTCGCCCCAAGGACTTGAGCCAGTTGATGACAACGTCGTCGCGCCCTGGCAGCAGGCTCAAGTTTACCCTGATCCTTCGCCTGCGTTCACTCATTTTCGCCGCCTCCCCCTCTCTCTATCAGCTCAAGCCTGAGTGCCCCAAATTCGCTGACCAACTTTCGCAAAACCCTTCACGTTTGCCCAAACAGGGTCGGCCACAATGCTTGCTTGCCCCGACCGACCGGGATCCAAAGCGTCTATTATACTATCGCCTACCAGAAAAGCCCCGCCACCGGCAATAAAAATGCGGTCCATCTCCCAGCTATCAGGCCACAAATTCTTCAGCCGGCTAACTACAACTGCCGCAACTTCGCTTGCCGCCTTCTTGCGCAAACTTGTAATGTCCTTTTCTTGGCCGCGAATTCGCAGCTTTCCCTCAGCAGACACTAAATGCATTAAGCGCTCAGGCCGAATCTCGACACCAAAAGCCGCGAATATCTCCGCCGACAAGCGCTTCTGGACTTGATAGCAGCCAAGATCAGCATATGTTTCACTAGCCTTCTCCACGTAGTTCATGCGATCAATCCTTGCTACGTCTACCGTATGTCCGCCCACGTCGATTATCCCGATACGCGCGTTAACAATGGTCTCATCTTGGACAGAACCGTCATTCCCCAAAACGGCATCAAAAAAAGCGCCAACTGGCTGAGGCAAAACTGTTGTGTCCAAAACATCCACGCAGTGGTTTGACATAATTGAACCATCCAAGTTCAACAAACTTAAAAAGTGCCTGCGAGTTAATCGCTTTTGATACACCTCGCGCAACACACCATATTGCTGAATTGGCAACCCCACCACAGCTTTAAGTTGCAAATACCGAGGCCGCTCAAAGAGGTGCAAAGCCATGCATAATGACCCCGCTACCCCCTGCTTAGAGGTGTAATAGTCGAAAGCCAGCGTCTGCCATGCCACGCCGTAGACATGCGCCGCACTCCCAACAAAGTACCGCTGCCCCTCGTACTCCAAAGCCAGATTATCCAAGCTTTTTGTACCGTCTTTCATCACATAAGCCGCGGCCTGAAAATCGGCAAACACCGCCGGCACAGATATTGGCTTCTTGTTGGGAGCGGCAACCTTCACAGCCGAAAAACCAGTGTCAATGCTTGCGATCCTAAACACAGTAGCAACCCCCTTTATTTTTGTTTTTAAAAAAAAAGGACGGAACCGTCCTTTCACGAACCCACACACCTTGACCAGCACGCCTGCCCTCCCCTTCCCCTGTACCTAGCAACTAGCTACTTACTTGTACTGTTAACCCTCTATCTCTCTCAGTCAGCTTTATCTGGTAAGTAGTAGATCTGGTTATTGGCCTCTTCAAAATGTCCTCACCTGCTGAGGACATTTTGAAGAAATCGATTTATTCAAAATGTCCTCAGGGGGGCTTAGCAATTTGTTTCTTGCCTTCTTTTCTCAGAGCGTTTAGGAGAACTTCATACTGAATTGAGTAATAATTTGTGCTGTCACCAGATACGCTATCGAGCTGAGCTACCTTCAAGAATCCCTTGTCCCGGAGGGTGGCGATGATTCGGCGCAATTGCCGCTCAGAGAGAAAGCGGAAGACAGAACCAAGTTGCTTATTGGATAGCTTGACCCATCTTGTAGCACCAATTTGTCTTATGATGTTTGTGCCTATTTCCACCAGGTTGTAGTGGATTTCTTGCAACAACAACGCCTCGGGTAAACCAGTCAAAACAGCTAAACTTGGCAGCACGGTCAAAAGGCGCTCGTTTATAAAGAGCTTGGACCCAAGCGTTTCCTGGCGCTCATCGCTGCAGGAGAGTGCTTTGTAGTTCAGCGTGTACCATTTCGTTTGATCTAATTTAAATTTGTTGAAGTTTCCGGTTATGATGATGTTTCTTTTCTCTAGGTCCGCGATGGTGCGCCAAATCGTCGACAGTGACCAAAACGGGAATTGTTCCTGCCAATTATTGTAAGTGTTGTAAATCCATGTCTTGCCTTTATAATGGTGGTTTGAGCGCTGCAGCCAATAGTTCAGCTGCTGAATTATGATAGCCTGGTTAAGGCCCATTTCAGCGGCCAGGGTAGGTGAGACAAATAGCGGATACTCATCGATCAACAGATAACGCTTATTCACGTTCTTTCACCCCATGTTGCTTGCGTAACATATCTCTAAAAGTCCGCGCTGCTGAAAACTTCACAACTGGATAGATTTTGCTGCTCCATCGCCTAAAGGCAGGTCTAAAAATCCCCAAACCGCTAATGCGAACAGCTTTGCCCGCAGCAACTTCGTTTCGTATGATGTCTATTAATGCATTAATGATTTTTTTAACGTCATGCATATAGTAATTGTTCTCCATGGCGATTTTGTGCACTATTTCAGTTTTTTGGATCAACCTTTGCACCTCCCTCAATAATGCGAATATAAGAAAACCGGCAAATTGCCGGCTATGAATGAGCATGAATAATGTTATTCGCACGTTAGAGTAACATGTTGCTTCATCAATTTCTCCAGCCGCGAACTTGTAAACTGCCCCCGAGGTATTCTTTCGTTTAAGTCAACAACCTTGATTCTTTTAGGCAGATCAGTTTTGCCTTGGAGAGCGTAGATAAAAGTGCCATCGTCTTGTTGCTGATATGCTGATCTAATATAATTAAATTGCTTGGCATCGAGTTGGTTAATACCTTGCATGCCATATTTCTTTTTTTTGTATATTTGAAAAATCTTGTTCCTGATTCGGCAAACATTTGTTTTGTGCAGGTTTATCTCACGTCCAATGTCCTCATCGTTATAACCCGCGAGTGTCAGCTTCCAGATTTGTATGACTTGCTCCGTTTTTTTTGCTGGGAGCTTTAATGCATCAGCGATTTCTTTTGCTTGGAAACCATCTTCAACCATGTCAACTATAGCGCTAAAATAATCTTCTACTTTCGGCCCTGAAGGCCGCCCCCCGCCGTGGGCCGGTAGTCCAATTGCTATTCGCCATTGCCGAGCCAACAGTCGGCTTATTCCCAATTCGGCAGAAATGTGTGTATCGCGCTTGCCCTCCAGCCACAATAGCCAAACATGAATCAAGTTTTTCAACCTTATAGCTTTATTTTTAGTCAGCTTGAAATGACTGATGACCTCATCGATTGAAAGCCCGGACTCGCATAGTTTTTTGGCTTCGATAAAAAGCTCCCTCATGCTCGTCTGCCCTCCAATTCCTTTATTTGGTATTGGTTTTTGGTTGCATGTGCCCTGCCCGGAAATGCATTAAAGAGTGCATTATTGAGTTGCATTCGATGTGTGAGTATATTAGTTCCGCGTAAGTAAAATATATCACGGCATACCCTGTTTGTCAACGGGGGAAAATAAAAAAAGCAATTTTTTCTAAGCAAAATTTTTTAGTGTATAATAAAGCCAAAGAGCATTGCTAAAGGAGTGTGAAGTTGCATGAATAATATTTGGGATGATAAGGATATAGGCAAAGATGACGAAACACTTGTTGAAAATGGCACGCCTTGCAGGCTACCTATTATTGCAGACCGAGAGAAAATAAGATCTTTGCGAGATAAATTGGGGATTGCGCAAACCAGAATGGCAAAATTATTAGGTTTGCAACCGTCCACTTATTCATCATATGAACAGGGAGTTAGGTCTTTCCCTTATGACATTTTGCCAAGTATTGCGCGTATCCTGGGGGTCGAAGTTTCCGATATTGTTAAACCAACCCAGGCTTTATTACAACAAATTATAAGAAAAGGGGAGGACGCCGCCGAAGTAACCAAAACCCTAATTTCACAAGTCGAAGCTATCTATGCTTCGGTATCACGAAGCTTCGCATATCCTTATCAAGATGCAACCGAAGATGAGAAAAAAAGAATTATTCAAATCATGCGAGACAAGGTAAGAGCTTTTTTTGATAACATTTGGCTGACTAATGAGGAAATGGTATTGTTAATTTTGGCGGATGAAAAGCCATGGCAGGTTACTGTTTTAGGGGTTTTTGCGGGGCTTTTAAAATATTTTGATTTATGTACACCTGCAGCCGCAAAAGCTCTTGCGCAAGAGCTTTGTAACGATAAAGCAACACTGCATAATTACCTTGAGAGCTGTCAAAATATCGAAATTAGTTTGCTTTATCATGTAGTGTCGTTCTTAAAAAATCCCTTAGAGTACTTTGATGATGAACAAAATATTTTTGGGCAACATTTCACTCCATATGTCAAATATTTCATCAAGGTGAATCCTGATTTTATTTTTCCGCTCTTATCTAGCGACCAGCCCAAACTTGCTAACGGATAATACGAGAACGTAAAGAGCGGGGGCGGTATGGGCCGCCCTTCCGCTGTTTTTGCTTCCCAAACAACTGCTGTTGCGCTATAGCTCGCAGCGCTGCAGTACACTCATATTCTCGCCGGCTGAAATTTTTCCCATAACAGAGTGCAGCTAACTCTTTTAAATCGATCTTCGGGTTTTTTTGCAAAATGTCGCGACATAATGCAAGCCTGTTGACAATGTTTCTTTTTCTTTTCTTTCGTCTCTTGTAAAGCATGTTCCACAACCTCCATTTCCTAGTCGTTTTGTTTAATTAGAACAATGCCCCCCTTTAATAGCAAATTGGAGACCATAAAAATTAAAACAGGAGACCATCCTGTTTTTAACACGGGATTCATGCAAGACTGCTGGAGACATCCGTTTTTAAACACGTTTGGTTATTAATGTCACTTTTTTGGCTTTTCAGGAGGCATTTTGACTAAAAAATAGCTTTTCACCTGGAGACAAAATGGAGACCTCGCAGGCAAATACAGCAAAGACACCTTGCACAATATGTAAGATATTCCCTGGCGACAGAGCCGGTATATAAGCATTTTTTGAATTAGCTAACACCCCACGGACAACATGAAACCGAAACCGTAGAACTTCTAATCCGCGGGTCGGGGGTTCAAATCCTCCCAGGCGCACCACCCTATCAAACTGCTAAAACGTTAAAAAGCATTGAGCCCCAGGGGGTTGCGGGATGGAAGTTTATGGCGCAAAGCTGCCAAAACATCCCAACACGCCGTCGGGAGACCAACTGGAGACATTCTGGAGACATTTTGAGAGGATTTCGGGTCCATAAAAAGCCTCTCGAAAATTCCGTTGGTCTCTCGACACCCCTGGTAATTTAAACCACATTTCCGATGGCCGCTCATTGGTCCAGCTCCTTACTTTTCCATTTATCCCACATATGGGCTTTTATTTCTGCTGGCCTTTTATCACTTTCCGTTGGTTTCTAACAGTTCCCGGTGCTCTCTCGACGGTCCTTGTTAAGAGCCGACGTTAACTCAATTAGTTTCGCATCGCGCTGCTTCCCTTTCTCAGCCGGCTTGTCCAGTATGTTATGGTAAACATCGCCCAGGTTCATGCCTGCCGCCTTCTCAGCGTGCTGGTAAATGTCGCTGGTCGTAGAGGTCCTTTGGTGTCCTACACGCCGAGACACATACGCCGTGGGAACGCCGGCTTGCAGCAACATGGTGCAATGCGTATGCCGTAAGCCGTGGAAGGTTACATGGAACCCGTTGCTTCGAGCAAACCTGGTGAATTCCTTGCTGACCGTATCGTTGCGAAGATACATGCCGTTTTCCCTGGCGAATACCAGATTGTTATCAAAGTATTCGCCCCTGTAACGCCTTGCTCGTTCTTTTTGCTCCATCCGATATTGCCGCAGGAACTCTAGATCCTTATCCGACAGCTCGATAAAGGACTTGGGCTTGCCTTCTTTGGTGGTATTAAGATGGTGCGGGTCATCCCAGTCATTCTTTGAAGAATAGTGCGAGCTTTCATAAACCAGTATGACCCTATCTTCAAAATTAATATTGCTCCACTTCAAAGCAAGCAGCTCGCTAAGGCGCATCCCTGTTGCTGCAGCTAGGTAAACAATCGGATAGAGCATGGTCACCTTGAACTTGTGCAGGGCCTTGGGCGACTTGATTTCTTCATCGGTAAAGCCCAGTTGCTTTAACGTCTTAATGGTTTCCGGCTTCTCTTTGATTGATTGGTCGGCATACCGGAACGAGTAAAGCAGCGCCAGCTTGTTCAGCAATTCATTTAGCTCGCTGCTTGACAGGCAATTGGTTGCAGCTTTTGTGCTCCTGCCGGCCCTTGCTCGCTTCACCAGCTTGCCAGGATTGTGAGGTATGAGTTCTTTCCCTGGTGAAGCGGCATCGTCAAGCACCGTGCTGATGAAAGACAGCTGCTTGTTAATGGTCGAAGGACTAAGCCTCTTTTTACCGATCAAGCTGATCGTGCCCGACTCCATGATTTCCTTGTATTTCGTGAGATGGAATGTTGACATGTCCTTCAATAGAACATGCCCCAAAAGGGGCAGGACGTAGTTTTTAGCATAACCGTTGTAGGTTCTCCATGTATGACGTTTAATGCGGCCATTGTTTTTATTAGATTTCAGCCACGCCTGCACATACTCTCCAAAGGTTATCTTGCCTGCATCTAACGTTTTTTCCCTGGCAGGAATCGTATGCATCGACAACTCACGGTTAACTTCTGCAACAAATTTATTGGTTTCCTCTATTGCCTTGCGCTCGGACCCGTAAACGGTGCGATACCTTCTTTGACGTTTCTCGTTGACTCCACGCCTGGGCAACTCCACCCTTATCTTCCACTTCAAGCCCTTCTTTGGATGCCTCACCTGCCTCCCGTTCTTATCCTTCACCGGATCATAAAACCCGGTAGCAACATCCTTCAGCAGAGCCAATTATCCTTCCCTCCTTCCCGCCCTGCCGCCAGAAAGAACAAGAAAGCCTTCTCTTAAAGCAGGCTTGTTTCCTTCCCAGTGCTCCAGCTGCTGATACAACATCTCGTTTAAGTCATCCTCCGGGACCATGATACGGCCCTGGTCAAAAACCGATGGAATAACCCCTTTACGTATTAGCTGATACACCTTGCCCTGGCTCATGCTGAGCCTCTCCGTTACCTCTTGTGGTGTCAATAACCTGCTCATAAACATATTTACCTCCCCAAAATTTGATTAATAATAAAAAAAGCACCCGGCCCGAACCTTTGCCGGAGTGCTCAACACTTTTGACAACAGGCGCAATCCCTATTCCTTTTTAATAAGAACAACAATGCCGTCCTTGCCTTCGTCCATTTTGTGGCTCAACTGCTCAATAAGCTGCTGCCTAAGCATTGATTCCAATGCTTCTTCAGGCACCCTCACGCAACCGCCTATTCTTATTGCCGGCAACTCTCCATCGCGAATCATTTGATACACCTTGCTGCGACTGATAGAAAGTTTTTTCATGACCTCCTTGGGCCTAAGCAATTGCACCCGATCACCTCCCTTGAAAAATTCATAAAGGCACGGCCGCATGGCAACCGTGCCCATGTTTTCCACCACATGGTAAATTTATTTGAGTATCACCCCCCTTCAAGGACTTTTGTGCGCCCAATAAGAGCTTGTCCTATACACGAAAAACTTGTGAAGGCTTCTCAGCGCCCCCAGAATCGCTTTTAAAAGGGCGCCTAATGGTTTTATACCTCTTTCGTTATAAAAGCGCTTACAGGGCAAATTAGAGGCCATGTACGACATTTGGGGCCTAAATGTTTAAGTTGTCATATAATTCGTTGATGTCATCCTGTTGAATTCCCAAATATCGCTTGGTTACATTCAAACTGCTATGGTTTAAAGTCTCCATAATCAGTGCCGGATTAAAACCATTCTTCCAGGCATGGTAACCCCAGGTCTTTCTCAGGGTATGTGTCCCTACTGCCTCCTTAATACCTACCGCCCTGGCCGCGTCTTTCAATATGTTAAGAGCCTGCTGTCTCGTGATGGGCCTGTTATCGCCTTCCCTGGACTTGAAAACATACTCATCGCTTTTGCAGGCACCCAGGCCCTGCAGCAGTTCGCTTAAAGCCTTTTGAGCAGCCCTGTTCAGCTTGATTCGCCTGCTCTTGCCTGTCTTTCCCTCTCTCAGTTCGAGGGCTTTGAATCTTCCATTTTCCATGATATCTCCCCACTTTAACTTTAGCAAATCGGTTATTCTAAGTGCGACGTTTACGCCTACGACGAACAGAGCATAGTCTCTTAGGCTGTTGCCCTTGAGAAAATTTTTCATTGCATTTATTTGTCTTGGATCTCTTATCGGTTCAACCGCACGCATTTTACACCCTCCTTTTTGGCAATTTTGTGCCATTCCACAGTTTTACTTAACATCTTCACAACGTGTATTATGACAAGCTCAAAACGAGATAATAAATAAAAATCACGCCATAAAAGCTGAAAACCCTTGGTCCTCAAGGGTTTTAGTTATTTTGTCGAGTTTGTCATAATGAGCATTTAGTAAAACTGAAAAATTGACGTGAAGGGGAGAATGGTGCTGCTATTTTGCTTCTTACAAACATTGCTCCCCAGCCAAAAACACTAAATTCCTTATCAAGCAGTATGCAAATAATGCTTCACCTTGCCGTATGTCACGACAGGTTGCAAAGAATCTATGTAGCACAGAATGAAAGAGAATAAGAACTCCGGCAAACAATATCCCTCCCATCTATCTTTAATTCTTTTCAATCCTAAAAACAAAACAGTGCCCAGCTCACGGGGTGGACTGCTCCAGTTTCGTTGTTTTGGAAGTAGGAGCTTCTTGGTCAATGGTGGCAACCCACCAAGGTTCCCCAAGCTCAGAAGGCCGTCCCAGCCTCGATGGCGCAAAACCTATTGCCAGTTTCAGCAAGTTTTCGCTGGCATTTACATCCCTGTCATGAACACTATTGCATTCAGGACAGGTCCACTCTCTAAGGCGTAGGTTTCTTACTTCCTCATTTTTATAGCCGCAATAGCTGCACAGCTGGCTGCTGGCATAGGATGATGGGGCGATGATTATTTGCCGGCCATACCATTTTGCCTTATATTCAAGCATAGTCCTAAATTCCGCCCAGGCGGCTTCGCCAATGCTCTTTGATAAGCAGCGGTTCTTCAGCATGTTCTTAACTCGCAAGCCTTCCAAGATTATCACTTGGTTCTCGCGAATAATCTTGGAGGACAGTTTGTGTAAAAAGTCCCGGCGCTGGTTGGCTACCTTCTCGTAAAGTTTAGCTACTTTAAGCCTGGCTTTTTCCCAGTTTCTACTGCCTTTTTTTTTACGAGATAGGTCTTTTTGAAGCTTTCTCAGTCGGCACTCAGACTTTCTTAACCATTTAGGATTCTGGATAATTTCCCCATCGCTGGTCACGGCAAAGTTGATAAGGCCCAGATCTATGCCAATAGCTTTGTTCGTTTTAGGTAAAGGAGTTATTTCCTCTTCTACCAGGATAGAAATGTAATATTTTCCTGTTGGTGTTTGAGTTACGGTGGCAGACTTGATCCTTCCGGCAATCAAGCGGTGCTGCTTAATTTTTACCATAGACTTCAACTTGGGAAGTCTAATGCGGCCGTTTTTAATATAGATGGTGCCATTTATGTTATTTGTGGTATAGGACTGCTTGCTTTTCTTTTTCTTAAATTTTGGGAAGCCTACAGCCTTGTCTCTAAAAAAGTTTCTGAAAGCTCTTTCTAGATTCAGTTGGGCATTTCCTAATGCCAGGCTGTCAACTTCTTTTAGAAACGGATATTCGTCTTTATACTGAGCTGGATGGTTTCTCAGCCTTTCGCCTGTTTCTTGATAGCGTTTTATTTTGTCCTCCAGCATTTTATTGTATATGAACCTCACGCAGCCGAAGGTTTTAGCAAAATATTCTTTTTGCTGTTGGCTTGGATAAAGTCTAAACTTATAGGCCCGATATATGTTATTACTTGTTCTTAGTTCCGACGCTTTGCCCGTCATTCCACAAACACCACCTTGCATAAAACATCAGACATAAAGACGTGAGGGATGAGAATCATGCCATTTTACAGATATTTGGTGCCCTCGTTGCCCCCAGAATCGCTTTTAAAAGGGCGCCTAATGGTTTTATACCTACTTTTGTCTCACCTTTTCTCAGCTCGCATGCCACAATGTTTCTAGATCATCAAAAAAGCGAGCTGGAGGGATGCTTGCCCCCAAGCTCGCTTTAGTCAACTGCTTAAAAGCCTGCCGATTTCAGCAATTCATCGTATCCGTCAAAATGAAACATCTTTAGGGCGTTTACCACCACGAAAAAGTTCGCCTTGCTGAGATAACTAAAAATATCACCAACGCGAGCATTAACCAGCCCCTCGCTCGTTATAAAATATTGCACAACATGCAGCAAGGATCTCGCTTCACTATCCCAGCCGCGAGAAACCTCAATCAGCGCAGGCATGTCCACATGCCCAAAGCTAACGCACCTTGAAACATCCTCTTGCAAATGCTCAAGCGCCGACAGAATATATAACGCAATAGCGTAATAGCGACAGCTCCCCGCTTGCTGGTATAGAACGCGAAAATTTTCTAAGTGCTGCCTGTTCTTGAACAGCGTTCCCATGCTCACCACTTCATCGAGCATCTCCTGTATCGTAAATTCGCTGCATCCAAGCAACTCGCAAATATCCTTGACTGGCATTCCTTCAGCCAGCAAGATAAAAACATCAGTTTTATTCACATCATCACCATCATTCACAACATACGCCACGTTACGGAGCCTACCGCTATTACCCTGCAGGCGCCGCTCTTCTTCAGCAGCTTCATGCCAAATGCCAAAGTACGGACTTGTGATCATGTAAGATCTCTCCCTTCTCGTTACTTTTGATGATTACCCCAGCACTGTAGATGATATTGATAGAGCCCCCGATAAAACCGGAGGCTCCATCAACAAACAACCCCTAATTACTCAGCACGGGAAAATACCTGGACATCCTGTAAAAATAGACTCCTTCAGGATGACCTTCACCGGGTTCCGCAATAGAAACAAACACTTTCCACGCATCGTTCACGAAAAAGGCAAACAGCTGCACTTCGGCAATGTCTACAAAAACTGCATCGCAGCGCACAAGCTCAACAACACCCTCTTCCTTTGACGGAAAGCACACTGCCGGCAAGCCAGCAAGTTTGCCAAACTCAAAGCCACAATAACTGCAATAAACATCGAAATCCAACACGGTAATATCTTCTTGTTCCACATGGTTAAGACTCGGCATCACGCAATAACCTCCCCTCACGCATTACTGGAAGTTCAAACCACCAGCCACGCTTAACTTTGCCAGCGGTGGAATCATACATAAAGAAGCTGCCGTAGGCATCACCACGAGTCAAAGACTGCTCAATCTCTTGAATAATCGAGCTGTCAAGATCGTGGTCGCTGCCATCATGCCAAACGTAATCGATCTGCGACAAAACGGCTGCAACCGCACTCATCGATTTCAAACCCCCTTCAGTAGATGGATTTCTCTCCCCGCTGGCCCGGGGAGAGGTAAAAAGTATTCCCCGGCCAGGGGGCGAAACCACTACAAAGAAGGCAACACGCTTGCACTATGGCAGTTAAAAATTAGGAAAAGGGGGGACCAGGATAAGCCTGAATCCCCCTTTAACTGCTATTACGGGCCAATGAAGATTAATCTCTTAGAAGCAGATTTCTTCTTCATTGAGCTCGTCTGCTACTTCGGCGCTGTCGCCGGCATCGACGCCATTGCCATTCCTGTCATTGTTAAACGACAGGAACTTAACTTCGCTAGCCACGACTTCGGTGGCCTTACGCCTTATGCCCTGGCTGTCGTCATAAGAGCGAACCCGCAAGCGCCCAACAACAGCCGCCTGATTGCCCTTCTTCAAGTAATTGTGGCAGTTCTCGGCCAATTTTGACCAAGCCACAACCTGGATAAAGTCAGCCTCCCTCTCGCCGTTTTCATTCTTGTAGTGCCGATTAACAGCGAGAGTGAAGTTTACTACCGGAGTGCTCGAGGACGTATAACGCAGCTCGGGATCCGCAACAAGATTGCCAATCAAAAAAACGAGATTCACGATGGACAGCCTCCTTTCCCAGATTTCTTCCCCCCGCCGGCCCGGGGGGAGGGTGAAGATTATGTCCCCGGCCGGGGGGGAGTTGAAACCTGAGAGCACAGGCTATGCTATTTCAAGCCCGTGCGCAGCTTTACGCCCACTTATGCGATTGTTTTCGCGCTCACACCTTGTGCACCACGCTGAGTGAATCGCACAAAGCATGCTGTACAAAAGCCATGAGATAGTCACAATCCCCAATGCTGCTACAACAAGAGCAATAACAAGCACTACCACGATCGACAACGAAATAAACGAGTCTCCAAAAGCACGTGACCAACCCTCGATAATTATACGACCAGCCTTTCGTAACCAACCCCATGTAGCCAACCAAATTGCCGGCAGCAGAACTATGGGATTTTCCCCACGCTTCGCGCAGCGCTCTTTGTAATTCACCTGCTTGTTTTGCTGCCAGCAATTTTTGTAAAGCCTACTATGCCCCTCCTTGCCACGCAACATTCCTACACCTTCATCCATCAATAACATCACAAATTAGCCTCCTTCAGTACGATATAGTTTTATGCTTACAAAAAAGCGCCTAACCAAAATGCGGTAAGGCGCTCTTTGTTACAAGTTGCCACAACAGGCAAGCCTGCTACTCTATTAATTGAGTTTTACTTGTCCCTGGAATGGGAATATAACGGAATCACATGTCCACTTGAAGTGGAGAAATACTATGTTTATATTTAAAATAAGCCAAGTTGAAAAAAAAGTCAAGAAAAACCCTGCCCCGCCCAGGCAAACCTCATGTAAGGTAGTGGTCAATCACAACACGGACTCGACCACGCCCGTGACCCAACCTCGCCGCAACCTCACCACAAAGCCTATTTAGCTTCCGTCTGGGCAAGATTTCTTTCGCTTCATGATAGTTTAAGCCACCGGAAAGCTCGGAAAAAACTGCTTGAGCATATTCCCGACGGTGAGCGTGTACATCAAAATTCTTAGGTATTGCACCAAACACCTTTCCCTTCTCAGGCAGCCCAAGCTCCTGCACTCGCTCTAGCATATCACTGCGAATCGGAACAATCCGGCTCCTGCCACCCTTGCCTCGTGCTACGTATATCGTTCCCGCCTCTAAGTCAATATGCTCGCCACGCAGCCGCTGCGCTTCAGTACGACGCAAGCCTGTAGCCAACAAAAAGTCTCTCAAAACAGGATTCCTGGCGGCCTCACGAGCTGACCGTGCGACCTGCTCGGTTGTTCCACGTGAGCGAGTAATGTCGGCTTTCCGGCGTGACTGTAAGGGAATTTGCTGGGGTTTAAACCCCAACGCCTTGCATAGTGCGCTCCTGTCAGCGTGCTGCGTATAACTCGAATTATCGGTTTCAGCAAAAAATCGTCTGACCATATCTACGGTAACTTCGTTAAGTTGCTTGGGGCAATCCTGCTGTCTTTTGAGCCATTTCGTAAATCGCTTGCCAGCACTTAAATATGTTTCGCGAGTACCCTTTGAAACAATATAGGGCAAGTCTTTTTTGCTACCGCCATAACCATGCCGCGATTCACCATATTTTGTTATGTTATTTACTCGTTCAAAATACTGATGAAACAGTGATGCCCGCTTTGAACGCTTTTCGTGCTTTGCTAAACGCTTTGTTCTTCGTGACATCACCTCCACCTCCTTTTTAAAGGAAATAAACAAAATTGGTGCTACAGGTAACAATCCCGCAGCACCAAAACTAAGATTACTTTTAATCAAAAATCCTAAAGCATTCTTCTTAGCGCTTTATTTATTTGTCCAACTTTTTTACGTTATAGCATCCTCCAAGTAGCGATTCCAGGTAACTTTGATATCATTAGGCACATCTTTTTCAGAAAGCAATTCAATCATAGCATCGTCGAAATGTTTTCGGCCTTCTGGACCGATAGTGCCCAAAATGTTAATCGCCCATTCTTCCACAGAAAGGAAACCAACATGATGACCCTGGGCAAAATACTGTTTTGCCAACCGCTTCGCACCGTTTTCAGGCGGCACACCAGTGAAGAAAAATATGTAATCGTTAATTGAATAAGTAGATATTTTCGCGCGAAAAATGTTGCGAACACGTGTTTCGTCAATGCGTCGTTCCGTGACCTCAATAGCTAATATAACACCACCATTTCGTTTTATTGTAATGTCCCCTTCTGCCCGACTAGGCGCATCCGGTGCATTTATTTTTTGCCACTCTATTTCCCAATCTAGCCCAAAGTATTCTTTGATTGCCTTTAAGACAGCAACAACCACAAACACAGGAAACCTTCCGCCACTTGGGGTGGCAAGCAATTCATTGAGCAACTTCTTATATTGTTCAATGCTGAGACGTTCTACTCGAACTATTTCAATTTTGGATTCTTCACGAAGCAATAAAAACATATACAGCATATACCGCAGGAAAAGTATTGCGGTTTCTTTATCGCTTTTCCTGAGTTCATCTACTAACAAAGCCATTTGCTTAAAACCCTCTTGGTCCCGCTGACCTTTGGGAACAGGCAACGCTAGGGCAACACCCCGCCTGAGGGATGAAAGATACGGCCCGTTTGAACAAGGAATCTCATGTTTTTTCAAAAATGGATTTATAACCTGCTCATCTAAGCTGCGACCGCTGAAAGCATTATCAGCGAGCTCCGTATGGGGATACCTAATATCTATATTATCATCTACAATGCGGGCCACTATGCACCCCAGAAGGGCTTCGCGATAGGCTTGAGTTGCAGATGTAAATAATCGTTTAAAAGCTTTTTCAACATGATCCGGTACTTCCGGAGGCTGTTGCCGGCGGAAATCTTTTAATGCCTCAGCAAATCCTGAGTCTAACACACGCTTGGCCGCCTCTCTATTTACCTGTAGGGCCAACAGCCATCTCTCCCGTTAATCAAATTTTGTAATTAACCCACAAACATTCCTGCCGATCCGCTTTGCATGAATGAGCTGTCTTCACGGGTGCGTCAATCCTATGCCAATCTCCATAAAGTTCATCCATTAAGGGGCATCGATAACCTGAAAGAGCAACCATGCCCTTGACGGAATGTAGCACCTCGGCCAATAAGCGATGGTCTTCTTCTGTCATTTCTAAGCCGTATGCTCTTGTATCAGAACGAGCTTCATGAGCATATGGAGGATCTAAATAAAACAAAGTTGCCGAATCATTATACAACTCGATAACATCTATAGCTGGACGATTCTCGATTTGTACGCGCAATAGGCGCTCGGCAACATCTTCCAATCGCCTAATTTGCCCCAGCCAGCGGGAAACAGCTCCTGACATGTTAGAGCGAGACGTCTTTTTGCAATTAGACCATCGGCCCAAAGTTGCGGTTTGCGCAAGGCCCGTGCGCACCTGGCCGGCACGCACAAAGAAACGCCTAGCCCGCTCCAGATCTGATATTTCTTCTTCCGGTGGGCTGCACGCCAGGTTAAATTCTTCACGGGAAAATGGGGTCATTCGCAATGCATATAGCAATTCGTCCCGCTGATCACGCAGAACACGGAAAAAGTTGACCACTTCTCCATCCAAATCATTATAAGTTTCAACTGGAGAAGGAGGACGATTTAGCAAAACAGCTGCGGATCCTCCAAATGGCTCACAGTAATGATGAACACCCTCAACAGGAAGCAGTGGGAGCAACCAGTCAAGATGACTGAATTTGCCGCCGTACCATCTAAATGCAATTCTCTTTTTTCCGTTTTGTATAACAGGAGCAGGCTGACGTGGTCTTCGTTCTACATATACAAATTCGCTATATTTTACTTTTGTTGACACATCATGCCCCTCCTTAATAGGTGTTATATTCAACAAGAAATTTGGGATTCCTGTTTTTATTATACATAACAGTACGATAGACACCCCTTGCTCTCAGCTAATGATCCCCACTGCCAAGCCCATAGCAGAATTCCACTTTCAAGCTATCTCTCATACTGGACACATTAAAATGGTGCTGCAGGAAATAAACCCGCAGCACCATAACCCTAAAGTTACGACTTACCCAAAACAAATCAGCTTAGGCCAGGATGAGGAACCTGCTCATTAGGGCGCAGATAAGGATACGAAGTGCCCTCATCAATAGCCCAAACACGCTCAAAATCCCAGTCGGCATTCTCAAACGTAGAACGCTGCTTAAGCTCAGCAGTGGTCTTGGGCTCCCCACCATCAGAAGAGAGCTGCCCAGAAGTCTGGATGTCCCAGAAAGA
>LSQX01366345.1_pt2 | contig 22928 bp, 25 predicted proteins | sample 654561 | NCBI WGS metagenome assembly LSQX01 (sample SAMN04489861, study PRJNA283612) | anaerobic digester metagenome | isolation source: 4 biogas reactors fed with cattle manure at either 37C or 55C with and... | place: Denmark: Kongens Lyngby | collected 2014
AAGCCTTTAAAGGCAAAGCTTCAGATTAAAATTTAATCGAGCTGTGCCGTAGTGAGCTGACGTAAGGAATTGCTTTAATTGAGCGACTACATGCAACCTACTTCAAGCCTGTTGCTTTCTAGGATTGCTCTCAGATTAACCAGCAAATTTCTTTACAAATTGCCCCAATCTTGGTATAATTAAGAGCGAGTGCAAAAATAGGAGAGATTGCTATGATAAAGATTTCTAGAGAGCATGTTGTGGGTGTTTTAAGCTACAGGAACCAACCTGTTGCTTGGGCAGATTCAGGTGATTCGGTTGAATTTTTTACCCGTGATTGCTACGATGACGTTATTATTTCACAAGATGATGTAGAAGTTCAAGGCACTCTGGCAAATCCTGCCACGGGGCCTCTTTTTGTTAGAGGGGCAAACCCAGGAGACCTACTCAAAGTAGAAATTCTGGAAATAGAAACAGCACCAACAGGAATTATGCGCTCATCTTTGACTCATGGTGCTTTGGTTGGAAAAATCGATAAAAGGGAGCTCAAATTTTTTAATATTTCAGGAGATACTTTTTCTTTCGATAAACATCTCATGTTGAAAAAGAAACCTATGATTGGGGTTATCGGAACAGCTCCTGCCGATAATTTAGAAATACCTACAGACACTCCCAGTGAACATGGAGGCAATATGGATTGCAGCTTGATCCAAGCTGGCAGCACCCTCTATCTTCCGGTAAATGTTCAAGGAGCCTTGCTTGCCCTGGGCGATTTACACGCTCTGATGGGAGATGGTGAAGTTTTAATTTGCGGTCTTGAGTGCAGAGGTAGGGTTTTAACCAGAGTTACCGTGATCAAAGGGCAAAATCTACCAACGCCTTTTTTAAATTTCCAAGGTGAAATTATGACTATCCAGTCGGCCGAAACCCTAGATGAAGCAGCTTTGATGGCAACCCATAAAATGCATGATTTTATCATGGATGCAACCAAACAGGATGACAATAAAAGTGGAATGCTCATGTCCCTTTTGGCTAATCTGGCCATCTGTCAAATTGTTGACCCTTTAAAAACGGTTCGGATGACTTTCCCTTTGAAAGTCTTGGAGCAATATGGTTTTAAACTCCCTTAAAATTTCAGAAAGAAGAGATATCCATGTATTATTTTCTTAACGATTATAGCGAAGGTGCCCATCCTCAAGTTTTGAAAGCTTTAACAGAGACGAATTTCAAGCAGACCCCAGGATATGGTCTGGATGAATTTTCCAAAGCAGCAGCTAATCTGATCAAGCAAAGGGTGGCATGTCCGACAGCACAAGTTCATTTTCTGACCGGAGGTACTCAAACAAATTTAACTGCTCTGAGCTCTTGGCTTAAACCTTATCAAGCTGTCATAGCTCCGGAAACAGGACATATCAATGTTCATGAAACAGGTGCTATCGAGGCTACTGGTCATAAAATTTTAACTGTAGCTACAGCGGATGGTAAATTAACACCTGAGTTAATTCAACCGGTTTTAGACCAGCATAAAGACGAGCATATGGTTCAGCCTAAGATCGTCTTTATATCCAACTCTACTGAGCTGGGCACGGTCTATCGATTGGATGAACTGACAGCACTTTACGGCTTTTGCCGTAGGAACAATTTGTATTTATATTTAGATGGCGCCCGTTTAGGAGCAGCTCTGACTTCTCGCAACAATGATTTGCAGCCGGAAGATTTACCCAGAGTGACCGATGCCTTCTATCTTGGTGGAACTAAAAACGGTGCCCTTTTCGGTGAAGCCTTGGTCATTGTTAACCCTCTTTTGACTGAGGATTTCCGCTATAGCATCAAGCAAAGAGGAGGTCTTTTGGCTAAAGGACGCCTTTTAGGAGTTCAATATCTGGCACTGATGCAAGACGATTTGTATTTGCGCATTGCTCTTCATGCTAATACTATGGCCTGTAAACTTCAGGATGGATTAAAAGAATTGGGTATAAAATTTCTGATCGATTCTCCGAGCAATCAGATTTTCCCCATTTTCCCAGATGAGCATCTAAAGGAATTGTCGAAATTCGCTCAATTTGAAATCTGGGCTAAAGAAGATATGAATCATACGGTCGTTCGTTTAGTCACATCTTGGGCGACGAAAGAGGAGGATGTACTGGGATTTTTGCAAAAAGTAAAAGCTTCTTTAAAGTAGTAAACTTATCTAAAGGGAGGACATAAGATGAATGAAGTTTTAAAGAATATTCAGACCAGACGTAGTGTTCGAGCCTTTTTGCCGAAACAAATCAAAGAGGAAGAGCTTGAACTGATTCTCCAAGCAGGGTTGATAGCACCCAGTGCTAACAACTCTCAGCCTTGGCATATTACCGTGGTTCAAAATCAAGAAATTCTAAGCTGGATCGTTGAAAAAAACAAAGAAAAATTGCGCCAATCCGACGACCCAGAAATAGTCAAAAGAGGTTTGGATGAAAAGACCCATAACTTCTACAGAGCCCCCACTGTTCTCATTGTTTCGGCCGATTTGAGTCGGGTCTATGGGATGAGTGACTGTGGCAATTTAGTCACTCAAATGGCTTTAGCTGCTCATAGTTTAGGCATTGCTAGTTGTTATATTGCTTCATTTATGAATGCCTTTAGAGACGGCCAGATGGACTTGCTCAAAGACAAATTAGAGGTGCCGGCCCAGTTTACTCCTGTTTTTTCCTTGAGCTTAGGTTATCCTGAAGGACCATTGCCAGAAGCCAGACCACGCAAACAAAATGCGGTTAATTTTTTGAAATAAATTCAGATAGATTCTAGGAAGTGTAAATAAATGAAAATTGGTTTAGTCGGGCTCCCTTTGGCTGGTAAAACAACTTTGTACAATCTTTTAACTGGAAACAATTTAGAAACTTCCCAGTTTTATAGCGGTAAAATGGATGCAAATCTGGGTATGGCTCAAGTGCCGGATGTCAGGGCAGATCATCTTTTACAGATTTATAAATCTAAACGAGTGGTCAATGCTCAATTGGAAATAACCGATTTGCCAGGCTTGAAAAGCGATAGATTAGGTTCAGGCAATTTGTTTCTACAAAATGTACGCAAAGTGGATGCCCTTGTTCATGTAATTAGAGCTTTTGATGATGCAAATGTGGAGCATCTTGACGGTGATTTAGACCCCTTGCGGGACTTCAATAATTTAAATGCTGAGCTCTATTTGGCAGATTTGGATTTTCTTGAAAAACGGATTGAACGGATTCAAAATGGTAAGAAGATCACGCCTGAGCACAGGTTAGAGCAAAGTGCTTTGGAAAAGTATTTGCAGGCTTTAGAAGAAGAACAACCTTTGCATAGCGTCGAGCTATCAGAAGAAGAAGCAGATGCGATCAAACATTACTCTTTCTTCAGCCAGGTGCCTCAGCTAGTGGTAATCAACACAGATGAAGAGAGCTTTAAAAATCGGAGTTATAAAAATCAAGAAGAGTTAGATAAAGCAATCAAAGAGCAAGGTTATGGCCGTCTTCTGCTCAGCGCTAAAATCGAAGGAGAAATCGCCGAACTCCCTCCTGAAGACAGAGAGCTCTTTATGGAAGATTTGGGCTTAAAGGAGACTGGTGCTTATCGTTTGGCCCGAGAGATGTATGCACTTTTAGGGCAAATATCATTTTTTACGGTTGGTGAAAATGAAGTCAGGGTTTGGACCATAGATCAGGATTTACCCGCACGAAAAGCAGCAGGTAAAATACACAGCGATATGGAGCGAGGCTTTATCAGAGCGGAAGTAGTGGCTTACGATGACCTGAAAGAACACGGCAGTTTTAATAAGTGTAAGGAAAAAGGCTTAGTTCGCTTGGAAGGTAAAGAATATCCCGTCAAGGATGGGGATGTCATCACCATCCGTTTCAATGTATAATTTAATTTAGAGCAATGATTCTCTGTCTTGGCATAAATCAACGAAAAATGAGATTTAGTCTTTTTGACCGACTTATGGCGGGCAAAACCTAAATTTTAGATATATTCATCACTTTTAACCTTATAATTTTACTGCTTTTAAAGGAAAAACCAAAGTCTACAGAGAACTGAATCTTACAGATATTTACAAATAAGGAGGAATGCAATATGGGACTCATTCGTACAGCTATCAGCACTGTTAGCGGTCAACTGTCTGACCAATGGTTAGAAGTAATCGAACCAGATTCTATGAGTGATACTACCGTGATGACATCCGGAGTTATTGCTCGTCGTGATGACCGACGCAACTTGAATGTCAGGCCGACCGAGGGAACTATTTCTGAGGGGTCAGTCATTCATGTCTATCCCAATCAATTCATGATTCTTCTAGATGGTGGTCGTATTGTCGACTATACAGCTGAAGAAGGATACTACACATTCAACCAAGATACCAATCCTTCTTTATTTAGTGGTTCCTTTGGCGACGTACTAAAAGACACCTGGAATAGGGTGAAATTCGGTGGCATGCCTTCAGGAAAACAAAAGGTTGTTTATATCAACACACAAGAAATAAAAGGTATCAAATTTGGAACGAGAAATCCCATTAACTATTTTGACAGCTTCTACAATGCTGAGCTATTTTTAAGAGCTCACGGCAGCTATTCCATCAAAATAGTCGACCCCTTACATTTCTACACTGAAGCGATTCCTCGTGATAAAGATAAAGTTGATATTGCCGATATTAACGAACAGTATTTCAACGAATTTATGTCAGCCTTACAAGCTGCTATCAACAGAATGTCCATGGAAGGCACCAGAATTTCCTATGCTCCTTCCAAGAGCGTAGAGCTAAGCCAATACATGGCTGAAATTCTCGACGACGATTGGCGCGAAAACCGTGGATTTGAAGTTCAAGCAGTTGGTATAGCCAGCATTTCTTACGACGAAGAATCTCAAAAACTCATCCACATGCGCAACCAAGGTGCTATGCTAGGCGATGCCACTATTCGTGAAGGCTATGTCCAGGGATCCATTGCACGCGGTTTAGAAAGTGCAGGTTCCAATCCTGGCGGTGCTATGGCAGGCTTTATGGGAATGAATATTGCCAACCAGACGGCAGGCGGCTTTACAGCTGTAACTTCTCAGACTAATCAGCAACAGGCGGCACAGCAAGCTCAGGCTGCTCAACAAGAGCAACAACAAGCTGCAGGAGCAACACAGCAACCGACAGCAGGTGCTTGGGCCTGTCCGAAATGCGGCACAGAAAACACAGGCAATTTCTGCACCCAATGCGGCACAGGAAAGCCTACGGCTGCTTTCTGTCCTCATTGTGGTCATGCTCTGAGTGATCCCAACGCAAAATTCTGCCCCAATTGTGGTAAGCCCTTACAATAGTCAAATGAAAGGTCGCGATTTAGGTGAAGTATCTTTTTATTCAAGGTAGTCCTAGGTTAAATGGCAACACGGCCACAGCTCTCAAAGCCCTGATTGAAGGCTTGGAGCAAGAAGTAAAACCAGAAAATATTGAGTATCTTGAAGCCAATAAATTGTTTATTACACCATGTCAGGCCTGTGATTCCTGTAAAACCAACGGTGGTATTTGTGTTCAAGAAGATGAAACCAATTGGACTATCCAAAAGATTTGGGATTCCGATTTCATAATTTTAGGTACTCCGGTCTATTATTGGGGGATGTCGGCTCAATTGAAGCTGATTTTAGATAAGCTCTATTGTCGCAACGATCAATTTAAGCGCAGTCAAGAAAAACGCATAGGCTTGGTTGTTGTCGGCGGTAATCGGCTAACCGACCCTCAGTATAGTATCATTGATGTTCAGGTCAGTTGCATAGCCGATTATTTGAATTGGCGTCATGTTTTCACCAATTCCTATTCTGCCTATAAGATTGGGGATTTGGCTCGATCTGAAGAGGATCTAGAAGATCTGAAAAACTTAGGAGCCTATTTAGGACACGAACACCATCACTAATCGATTTTAATAATGTTGAATTAAAATTTTAACAAAGAAATAAACCCGAAGCTGCATCTTATGCAACTTCGGGTTTGCTTTTTGCTTTTTTAAATGAGGTTTAAATGTATGAAATTTTAAAAAATGTTTTTGTTGTTAGGCAGTAATAGAGACTAAACTAATCAATTTTCAAATGCTGAGCAAAGAATTCCAGCATTTGAGGGAAAGCATCTTGCCAGGTGTGGCGCCAACGGAAAGTATGGCTTTCTTTAGGATAATAGATGGCTCTAAAATCTTCTTTTTTCCCTAATTTCACCATATCCATGACCAGTTTGTCCTGCTGAGTTATATCAACATTAGGATCCAAGGTTCCTTGTAAGCTCAATAAGGGTTTGTTTATATTCTCTTTATAAGTGCAGGGTGAACCTAAAGCCCAAGCTTGAGGGTTTGCTTCCATGTCGCCTAAAAAGTAGGAGTCTCCGTGATAATTGCCATATAGTTCTCTCATCCAAAAGCCCCATTGAGCGATGTCCCAAAGCCCGGCAATATTGATTCCGCAGGCAAAGGTTTCAGGATACTGTCCTAAAGAGTGGAGGGTCATATAGCCTCCGTAGCTCAAGCCGTAAACGGCAACCTTGTTCTCGTCTACATATTCTAGGTTCTTCAAGTATTCCCCACCTTTGACGATGTCAATGGTGTCGTCTAAGCCTTTGACATTATAGAGGCCATGACGGAAATCGCGACCGTAACCGATGCCGCCTCTAAAATTGGGCGAAAGAACGACATAGCCTTCTGAACTCAGCAATTGATTGAAAGCATAGAATAGAGCATAGGTTGAGGAAGGATGCCAGCTGCCCCGCATTTGTCTCATTGGTCCACCATGAACCCAGACTATTGCAGGATACTTTTTGTTGGGGTCAAAATCTTGAGGCTTGTATAAAAATCCGTCTATATCCCAATCCTTTGCCCCTTTGTAGGAGATCAATTCGCTTTCAACCAGCTTTTCTCTTAAGCCTATGGGCATCGACTCGGTCAGTTTTATTTTTCTGGAGCTTTCGAAATCATAAAGCCAGAGATCGGCATTTTCTAATTTGTTGCTGTGATTGTAAACAAAGGCTGAACCATCCGGACTGAATACCGGGTTGAGATTGGTCACAGGATCATCGATTAGACAGATATCCTGACCGCTCTCTGGATCTAATTGCCAAATATGACGTTCAACTCTGTTTTTGCGGTTACTGGCATACAAATATGTCTTTCCTTCATGATCCCAGACTATTCTGTCACCGGCCTGAGCATAATCTTCACAATTGCCAAAGGTCAGCTGCTTCAGTTCCATGCTCTTAAGATTGAGCAGGTAATGATGGAGGAAGCCATCGCGATCAGAACCGAAGAGTATATCTTGAGCTCCGGGGCGAATTACAGCAAACTCAGTGAAATTGACTTTGCGCTCTTCGTCTTTTTGTGAAAATATTATTTTCGATTCCGGTTTAAACTGGGAAAAGATATTTAAATAGCTATAATCGGCCCATTCTGATTCAGCAGGTATTGTATTCAGATAATATTCCGTCTGGTAAGCAAAAGGTGCTGCCAGTCTGTAGATGAAGCGATTGTCATCCAGCCATTGCCCATTGCTGATTTGCCAAATGTGGCCGGCTGAACGCCAGACATTTCCTTTTTCCAGATGGCAAATAGCCAAATAAGGTTTTTTGCTTTGGTCAAACCAGGTATACAGCAGCATCTTGCCATTGGGACTAAACTCAAAGGAATCAGCATGGACAGTTTGGCTGAAGCGCCCGCCAAAAACTTCGCCAATTGGTTGGAAATCTTTGAATTGATCCTTAATCAAGTTGTAGAAGAAAATAGTTTTTCCATCAGTAACAGCAAGGTTATGGCCTTCCTTATCCAAGGCCAAGCGGCCCATTAGGCTACCCTTAAAGGTCAGTTGTTTTAAACTTTCTTCACTGCTTTCCAGATTTTGGAAAAAGAGATTGCCATCTTGAATATAGATGATTTCGTTTTTCTTGGGATGCCAGGCAAAACTAGCCACACCGGATCTGGCTTCTGTGATTTTTTTAGGCAGACTGGGTTTGTCTTTACCTTGAGCAAAGGAAATCGCCCAGAGGTCGCTTTTACCTCCGTCATTCCATTTGTAGGCTAAAAATTTCCCGTCCTTTGACCAGAGAGGCAGGCCATTTAAATACTTGACAGATAGAATCTGATCGATCTTAATTTGTGACAAAACACCCACTCCTTTTTGTTTTTTAAAATTTCTTGTCTTAAACTTCTTTCCTTTACTTTTTTAACCTTGGAGGATAAAAAGTCCTGCAAGAAAAATGCGACTTTTCCTTGTTCTCTTCTAAAAATCTTCTTAAGAATTGCTTTACCCTAGAAAAATCCGGATAAGATGTAATTTCTAGAAGGAAAAGATTCTTTTTTTGTTCTCCCGTTAGTTGCTTAGTAAAGTTTAAAATGTTAAAATAAACCAATACGCCATTTTTAAATTGGTGAGAAACGAAGGTGAGGCGAAGTGTTTAGAACAAAACGCAGGCTATCTCGTTGGTGGCTTGTCCTAGCAATTGTAATTGGCATGCTTTTAGGTGGTTTATTGGCAGATTTCATAGGTCAATGGTTGCCTCTTGCTCGTTTGGGCCTGGAAATTGGCAATGCCGATAGCTTTCATGTAGATACAACTCTTTTAAAATTGGATTTGCAAATTTTGATGCGATTTAATCTGGGCTCTCTTTTGGGCTTGCTTATTGCAATAATTATCTTTAGGTTTTTCGACAATTAAATAAAAAAGGAAGTGTAATTTTGTTCAAATTGATACTAGCCAGCAATTCACCGCGAAGAAAGGATCTTTTAAATCAGATACAAATTGATTTTGTTGTTGAACCTGCCGATATAGAAGAAGTTTTAGACGAAACTCACACTGCCCAAGAAGCTGTTCAGAGTCTGGCTTTACAGAAAGCTCAAGCCGTGGCAGCCAAACACAATCAAGGCATTGTTTTAGGTGCGGATACACTGATCGAGCTGGAGGGCCAGCAGTTAGGCAAACCTCAGAGCCCTGAGGAAGCCAAAGAGATGCTAGCAAAACTATCCGGCAAAACTCACAAAGTGCTGACCGGTGTTGCTCTGATCGATGCCGAGACCAAAAGAACATTGACCCAAGTAGAGATAACCGAAGTAAAAATTGGCCAGTTGAGCCAAGAAGAGATAGATTGGTATGTAGAAAGTGGAGAACCATTTGATAAAGCTGGTTCCTACGCTATCCAAGGCTTGGCTGCCAGATTTGTCGAAAAAGTAGATGGATGTTATAATAATGTTTTGGGCCTGCCTCTCTATCGTGTTGTGCAGATGCTCAAGGTACTTAGCCATGACTGAAGATATCCTCGGGTCTGCTGATTCTCCTTTAGGAGCAAATTATTTTCATAATCTACCCAAAGACAGCAAGCCTCGGGAACGTTTAGCCAAAGAAGGAGTAGATAAGCTCAAAGACAGTGAGCTTTTAGCTATACTTTTACGCACCGGTTATAAAGGTGTGGATGTCATGCGCTTGAGTGAGCGGCTTTTGCAGGATAATCACGGACTCCATGGTTTAGTCAATTGTGCTTATGCAGATTTGATCAAACAAAAGGGGATTGGCAAGGCTAAAGGAGCGGAATTGGCAGCCGTTTTTGAAATAGCCAGGCGCATCGCTCTGCCGAAAGATTATCAGACCATCGCCAATTCTGAAGATGCAGCCGATTTTTTGAACAAGCTCTTGTGTCTAGAAACTCAAGAAAAATTTTTAGTCCTTTCATTAAATAGCAAAAACCAATTGCTCAATGTTGAGACAGTTTTTGTCGGAACCTTGAACAGCACGGTTGTCCATCCCAGAGAAATTTTCAAGTCAGCTTTAAAGCATGCCGCTGCCGGAATTATTGTGGCTCACAATCATCCCAGCGGTGACCCAACACCTAGTAGAGAGGATATTTCAGCAACGATGACTATTAAAGAAGCCGGTCAGGTCATGGGGATACCCCTTCTAGACCATTTAATTATCGGTCATGGACGCTGGACCAGCCTCAGAGCCAATGGTGTTATTACCTAGCTTATAATTACTAAGAGAAGTGGTGAGAAGATGCCTATGACCCCAAAACAAAAAAAGGATTTGTTGACCCGATTGTTAGTTATTGGGGTTATCGCTTTGCTTTTAGTCATCGCCTTCGATGTTAGAACGAGCACGATCAGTCACCGTGTTCAAAGTGTGACCAGAGAGATCTTGGCACCTGTACAAAAATGGTCGATCAATACCATGACTTGGTGGCGGGACACCTTCGAAACCATCAAGAGCTTTCAGAATATCAGGGAGGAAAATGCCAGTCTAAAAGAGCATAACACCCTGCTTATCCAAGCCTATTCTCAATTGGAAACGGTTCAAGCTGAAAATGAACGTTTGCGTAAGGATTTGGAATATAAGAAGCAACATCCCCAATATGAAATTGTCATAGCCAAAATAATCGGCTGGCCCTTATCCGGTCGAGCCGGTAACTTTATTCTCGGTTTGGGAAAAAAAGACGGAATCGATGTGGATATGGTAGCGGTTACTCCCACGGGTATTCTAGGGAAAATTGTCCATGTTACCGATAATACAGCTGAATTGATGCTTTTGACCAATTCTTCATCTTCAATCGGGGCAAGGATTATGCCGGCTGGCTATCTTTGCGTGATCAACGGTCAAGGAGCGGAAGAATCGGATTTGAAACTCACTTTTTTAGCTATTGAAGCTGAGATTGAAATCGGTGATCCAGTCTTTACATCAGGATTGAGTGATTTTTATCCGGAAGGTTTGGCTATTGGCACGATCAAGGAAATAGAGATGGACCCTTCAGGTATGCATAAAACCGCCTTGGTCGAGCCTTCAGTCAGCTTCTCAACTATTTTTGAAGTCATGGTCCTTTCCGATATCAAAGAAGTTGAACCCATCATCCCTGCTAAAGATGAGGTGAGTCAACCATGAAACACAGGTTTTTATGGCTGCTCATTCTCGTTCTGCTTTTGTTGACTCAGATGGTCTTCATACCTCAAATCAGTTTACAAAATGCCAATGTTGACCTTTTAGGCATGGTGGTTCTAGCCTATGCCCTCTTACTGGGCAAGGAAGAAGGGCTTATCATGGGCTTGGCAGCAGGATTTTTGAGTGACAGTCTTTTTGGCTACCCCTTTGGTTTACAGATTTTGATCAAAGGAGCATTGGGCTATGGAGTTGGTTTTCTCAGTGAATTTTTTTTAGAAGATCAGCCTTTAGTTCCAGCAATTGTCTCTTTATTGGGTTTTACTTTTACCGAATTGAGCAGCCATCTGGCTAATGTATTGTTTTATCAGGCGAAATTTTGGCCCAGTACCAGATACTGGCAAATATTTTTACTGTCTTTTTTAATTGAACCCTTTGTCTTTGTTCTTTTATACTATACTATGAGAAGGATTCTTATAAATGAAAGACGATTAGGATGGTTGAAAGATTGAGTGATCTAGATGAATGAAATTTGGCGCGACGATGATGATCAAAGCCGCTACAAACGAGTGCTTTTTATTCTTGTTTTTATTGGCATTCTTTTGCTGAGCAGGCTTTTTTATTTGCAAATTGTCAAAGGCGCTCAATACGAAGTCGAATCAAAAGAAAATAGAATCAGAGTTCTGCGCATTATGCCCCAAAGGGGCAATATATACGATGTTAATGGTAAGGTTTTAGTCACTTCAAGAACGGCTTATACAATTTCTTTGATCGATATGGGAGAAGAAAAAGTTGAAGAAGCGGCCCAAGGTTTAGCCGAGCTCTTGCCCATAACAGCCGAGGAGATTGTTGAAAAGGTCAACAACAGATATAGACGCTCCGAAGCGGTTCAGATTGCGATCGATGTGGATTTCTCTTTGGTCACCAGGGTTTTAGAGCGACAAGAACGCTTACCCGGAGTCTATATAGATTATTTGCCCATCAGGGAGTATCCCAATGGTACAGCACTTTCTCATGTTCTAGGTTATCTTTCGGAAATCTCTCAGGAAGATTTAGAAACTTGGGCAGAGAATAAAGGCTATTATATGGGTGATATTGTGGGCCGAGCCGGCTTAGAACGTTCTTACGAAGAAGTTTTAAGAGGAGAAAGCGGCGGCTTAGTCCTAGAGGTTGATTCGTCGGATAATCTGATCAGGGTTTTAGAAAGAATAGAACCTGTGCCAGGTCAGGATATTTATTTGACCATAGATATCGACTTGCAAATTATGGCCGAAGACCTCTTGAAGAAATCCCTCAGTACTGTGCGCAGTCAGCCTCATGCTACCTATCAGGCTAAAGAAGCCTATAGCGGGGCAGTGGTTATGTTGGAAAATAAAACCGGTAGAATTTTGGCCATGGCCTCCTATCCTGATTATGATCCTAACGCATGGGAAATGGGGGTTTTAGCCGATGAAGACAAACGACTGCAATATTTAATCGGCAGTAAGGAATACCCCAATGCCATGTTAAATCGGGCAGTTTTAGCAGCCCTTCCTCCCGGTTCAATTTTCAAACCCATAACCCTGGCTGCTGCTTTAGAAAATAATGTGGTCAACCCTTATGAAACAGTCAGGTGTTTGGGCTATTATGATGTTTTATCAAAGGATAACCCGCCTAAATGCTGGGTCTACCCATCTTCTCATGGTCCTGTCAATGCCATCGCAGCTTTAGGACAGTCTTGCAACTCCTATTTTTATGAAATGGGTCGACGCTTAGGCATCGACGAATTGGATAAATTTGCTAAGGCCTTTGGTCTGGGTGAAGATACTGGGTTTACTGATTTGCTCTATCAAAGTGAAGCGGATTACAATTTTACCCATCGTTCCAACCCTGATTATAAAAATTGGGCCTATGAAAACATGTTGGTTTTAGAAGATCATTGGTATGACGGAGAAACAATTTTCTCAGCCATCGGGCAACAATTCAGCGCCTTTACCCCCTTGCAAATGGCCTCAGCCATGGCTCAAATTGCCAATCAGGGCAAGCGTTATGCTCCTGCTCTGGTCGATTTTATAGAGGATCAGGAAAGAGAAAAGATCCAGGTGTTTAAGCCTAAGCTTTTGAGCGATTTGAAGTTGCAAGATGATACTTGGAAATTTATTGAGCAGGGTCTTGTTGCCGTAACTCAAAGAGGGGGAACATCCGACCGAGTTTACTTTGGTCTGAACAACGAACTTTATCTGTGGCAAGGTTTGCCTTATCAAGTTGCAGCTAAAACAGGGACGGCTCAAATTTCCGATGACCCTTTGGATCTGAGATCCCACGCTTGGTTTTCCGCCTATGCCCCTGTAGACGACCCAGAAATAACCTTAACCATGGTCGTTGAACATGGGCGGAGTGGCAGTTCTGCTTGTGGACCCTCAATTTCTCAATTAATTCGGGCTTATTTTGCCGACCAACCCTTGCAATTGAATTTTATTGATTAGACTTGTCAAACTAGATGCTCTAGGAGGGATCGATATGGGAAAAGTGGCTGCTCTAATCTCCGGTAAAGGCGGAACTGGAAAAACTTCTTTGTCTGCTAATTTAGCTGCTGCCCTGAGTCTGATGGGGCAAAAAACCATTGTAATAGATGGAGATGCCGGTTTGCGCAACCTAGATTTATTGTTTGCCTTGGAAGATAAGATCAAAGGTGATTTTGGCCAAGTGATTAAAGGGCAAATCAAAGCGGAAGAAGCGATCATGTCATCCGATAGTTTTCCCGGTTTAGATATTTTGCCTGCAGCCAGTCAAGGTCATAAATTTCCTGTTTTCGAAACTACAGAGTTGATTCGTAAATTTAAAAACCAATATGATTGGGTTATTATAGATTGCCCGGCAGGGCTGGGAGATTTCTTTAGAATTGCTGTTAATCAAGCTGATTTGTTGATCTGTGTGGTCAACCCTGATATAGCCTCAGTTCAAAATGGAAGAAAAGCTCTGGCTGAAGCCAGACAACATAGCAAAGCAGAACCCTTTTTTGTCTTGAATAAGGTAGAGGCAGAACTTTTAGAAACAGGGCAGATTATGAGTTTAGAGGCAATAGCCTCAATTTTGCCAGCTGTCCTGCTGGGTCTAATTCCTTATGATTTGGGCTTTCTCAAAGCCGCCAATCTGGGTGTTCTTCTGATGTCCAATGATGAGGTGGCTGCTACGGTTGCGATCAGGCGAATTGCTCGACGGCTTTTAGGAGAAAGGGTTAAAATAATTGTGCCTCGAGCAGAAAAAAAGGAAAATCAAGAAAGTCAAGAGAAGGGCTTTTTAGCCTGGTTGAAAAAGTCGTTTAAATAGCTGTGGGAATGAGGTGGTGGCGATGATTTCTTGGCGCTTTGAAAAAAAGTATCTGAAAAACATAGATTTTTGGCTGATTGCCAGCATGGTCATAATCGGAATTTTCGGCACCATCATGATTTACAGCACCAGTCACAATCTGGTGCCCGGGCGTCCTGAATACTATATGGTCAGACATCTTCTGGCTGTATTCTTAGGTCTTATTCTCTTCGTCTTTTCATCATTTTTTGATTACCATCTCTGGGAGAAAAGTTCAAAATTTTTATATATTGTCATGCTCTTTATGCTGACTATCGTGCTGTTTATCGGCAGAGAAGGAGATTATGGAGGTCAATCCTGGATTCCTCTAGGGCCTTTGAGCCTGCAGCCGGTTGAGCCGGCTAAAATCATGCTGATTATTTCTTTGGCTGCTTACATGTCCAAGGAAAAACACCAGAGAACACTCTTGCAACTGATTCCAACCTTGGCGATGACCGCTTTGCCCTTGGGGCTGGTCTTGTTGCAGCCCGACTTAGGCTCAGGTTTAGTCTTTTTAGCCATCTTGTTGGGCATGTTTTATTTAGGCGGTTTGGCCCTGAGATATTTATTATCTCTAGTCGGAATCGGATTGGCAGCTTTTCCCTTCCTCTGGTCACGCATGGAGGAATATCAGAAGATTCGCATTCTCATCTTTACCAATTTGGAACGTTATAAAAATGACCCGGCTTATTCCAAATATACCTGGCAACTTCTACAATCGATTATCGCCATTGGCTCGGGGCGGATTAAAGGAAAAGGTTTGACCTTGGGAACCCAAACTCAATTGGAATTTGTGCCTGAGAGTCACTCCGACATGATTTTTTCTGCCTTGGCCGAAGAGCTTGGTTTTATCGGGTCAGCTTTTATTATAATTGTCTATTTATATATGATTTACCGGGTGTTTCGCATCGCTCAGCGCTCGCCTGATCGCTTTGGTCGACTAGTCTGTGCCGGGGTGGGCACAATGTTACTATTTCACTTGACTATCAATGTGGGTATGACTTTGGGTATCATGCCGGTCATCGGCATCCCTTGGCCCATGCTCAGCTATGGAAGTTCCAATTTGATGATCACATTGTGGGGTTTGGGCTTGGTCAATTCCGTTGCCATGCGCAGCCAGAAAACCATGTTTTCAAATTGATAGATTAAAACAAGAAGCAGGAGATTGACTTGGAATACAAGATTTTAGATGAAAATAAATTGATCAATGTTAATAAGCCCAGCCGTTATATGGGGAGAGAAAAGAATGCCATCGTGAAACCATTCGATCAGGTGGAAGTTCCTATGGCTTTTGCTTTTCCGGATCTTTACGATGTAGGTATGTCCCATCTGGGCTCAAAAATATTATATGAAATCGTCAATAATTTAGATTTTAGCTCAATGGAACGAGTCTATACTCCTTGGCCAGATTTCGAAGCTTTATTGCGTCAAGAAGGAGCTACCTTGACCACTCTGGAGACTCAAACACCTTTGGCAAAATTTCCTCTATTGGGCATTACTTTGCAGTATGAGCTTAATTATACAAATATTTTGACCATCCTGGACCTAGCTCAAATTCCTTTTTATGCTAAGGAACGGACCCAAGATCATCCCATTATAATAGGTGGAGGCCCCGGAGCTTTCAATCCGGAACCTGTAGCTGATTTTTTTGATCTGATCGTCTTAGGTGACGGGGAAATCATCTTGCCCAAACTTTTGCAGCTCTATCGTGATCTGCAAAGGGAAATTGGCTCCAGACCGAAACGCCGAGAGTTTTTGTTGAAAGCCTGTCTTTTGCAAGGTGTTTATGTGCCGGAATTCTATCAGCCCAGCTATGATCAAGAGGGAATTTTGCAAGCATACCGGAGGACTGAAGCTGAGGCTCCCTACCCGGTAAAAAAGCAAATTGTGGCTGATTTAGACGAAGCTCCCTATCCCGAAACTATGCTTTTGCCCTTTGGTGAGGTAATTCATGACCGAGCTATGATCGAGTTATTTCGAGGCTGCACGGCAGGCTGTCGTTTTTGCCAAGCCGGTTGCATCTATCGACCGGTTAGAGAGCGCAGTTTGGAGCTTTTGACCAAACAGGCGGAACTTTTGATCAGAGCGACCGGATACGATGAAGTTTCTTTAATTTCATTATCCAGCATGGATTATACGGAAATAGAAAGCCTGGTGGACACACTCTTAAACCGTTATGGTTGTGAAGGAGTGGGTTTAGCTTTACCATCATTGCGAGTCGATAGCTTTTCCGTTGATTTGGCCCATCGGGTACAAGAAGTGAGGAAAAGCGGCTTGACCCTTGCTCCCGAAGCGGGTAGTCAAAGATTGCGCAATATCATCAACAAAAGAATTAGTGAAGAGCAGATAATTGAAGCAGTTAGCGGTGCTTTCGATGCTGGTTGGAGCAGTTTGAAGCTCTACTTCATGATCGGCCTGCCTGGAGAAACAGATGAGGATTTGCAAGCTATAGTCGATATGGCAGAAAAGATAGTCTCGATCTGGCGCCAAAAAAGGCGTAAAGGGCAGTTGCGTATTTCGATCAGCGTGGCCACTTTTGTTCCTAAACCTCACACACCCTTCCAGTGGTTTGGCCAAATCAGTCAAGAGGAAGTGGAAAGAAGGCAAAGATACCTGCGCAGCTTGATCAAATCGCGGCAGATATCCTTATCTACCCACGATGCTAAAACCAGCTTTTTAGAGGCTGTTTTTAGTCGTGGTGATCGCCGTTTAGCTCCATCAATAATTTCAGCCTATCAGTTGGGGGCGCGCTTTGACGGTTGGACTGAACATTTTCGCTTCGATCTTTGGCAGCAGAGCTTTGAACAATTGGGTATTGATGCCCATGACTATGCTCACAGAGAGATCGAACAGACAGCTGTTTTACCTTGGGACCATCTTGACAGTGGCATCAGAAAAGAATGGCTTCAAAAGGAATGGAATCTAGCTATGGCCTGTCAAGAGACAGATGACTGTCGCTTCGGCCCTTGCAGCCTCTGTGGCGTTTGCATGGACTATGGCGTAGCCAATGATTTAAAGGGGAGAAGCTAAATGAAAGTTCGAGTTGTATTTACTAAAGAGCTACAGCTGCGCTGGATCTCCCATCTTGATTTGATTAAAACCATAGAAAAAGCCTTGCGCCGCGCTCAGGTTCCCCTGGCCCTCAGCCAAGGGTTTAACCCCAGACCTAAAATGAGTATTGCAGCCCCTTTGGCCCTAGGCTTGAGCAGCAAAAGCGAGCTTTTGGATTTTGAATTACAAGTAAGAGTAGATTTAAAAGCATTGCAAACTAAGATAAACGAACATCTGCCTGAGGGCCTAGAGTTCATTCAGCTCTATGAAGTTCCCAGCAAAGGTCCTTCACTCATGTCTTTAGTGACAGTTTCCCATTATCAGTTTCGTTTTTTTAAATCCTTAAAAGTCCTGGAACTGGAAAAAATAGTCGAGCTGATCAATCAAAAGGAAGAGCTTTTATTTGAAGTAGAGCAAAAGAGAAGGACTAGAACAATTGATTTGAAGCCTGGCATCTTTGCCCTCTACACCACAGATGATTGCGGTGAAATTTTCTTAAATGCAGTTTTAGAAACTTCCTCCTCCAGATTCATCAGACCCAATTATATTGTCGATCTGATCAATGAGCATCTACAAGAACCTTTAGAGTTAGAGGACTATATTATTCAAAGAGAAAAAATTCTCTTGAAACTGAAGTGATTATCAGTTCCAATTATATTGTCGATCTGATTGATGAGCATCTGCAAGAATCTTAGAGTTGGAAGACTATATTATTTAAAGAGAAAAGATTCTCTTGAAACTAAAATGATTTATCAGCCTTTTTAACAAATTAAATTGACAAGAAGGTCTAGTTTGAGTATAATACTTTGGTAGGCTTTGCGTCTTCACGCAAACCGCTCGAAGCAGGCGCCTAAACTTTTCAATGAAAAAGTGCCTGGCATGGCGAGTCTTGATAAAGGAGGTGCAATGGCAAATGCATTATGCCATTATTAAAACCGGTGGAAAACAATATAAAGTTCAAGTCGGTGATGTTGTTTATGTGGAAAAGCTTCTCGTTGAAGTCGGCAACGACTATGCATTCGAAGAAGTTTTAGCTATCAGCAACGAAGGTAAAATGGTTATCGGAAACCCTGTTGTAGAAGGGGCATCCGTTTTAGCCAAAGTTGAAGAACAGGGCAGAGGTAGAAAAGTAAGAGGATTGAGATTCAAATCAAAATCCAATTATCGTAAGCGCTACGGACATCGTCAGCCCTTCACAAAATTAACCATTCAAAGTATAGAAGGTTAGTTTTTAAAAGTGATTACAATTAAATTTTCTTTTAGGGATAAAAAACCGCTGGGTTTCGAAAGCGCAGGGCACAGTGGCTCAGCCGAAGCTGGTCAGGATATTATCTGTGCAGCCATCAGTGCAGTCTTGCAAGGCGCACTTTTAGGACTTGTCCATTATTTGCCTCAAGGTTTCGATTACACCCTTGAATCAGGTTATTTGCATTGTCGACTTGAAGATCAAGATCTATCCGAGGCGACTGAAGCCATCTTAAAAACGGCTATCTTAGCAGTTTTGAATATTGCTCTTCAGTATCCCGAGTATATTTCCTTTTCCATTCAAGGTCTGGCAGATTGGCCAAACAAACCTGATTATTCTAAAAAAGATTATGAAAAACTATCAAGTATTCTGATGTAATACAGGAGGTGTTTACAATGTTTTTGATCGACTTACAGCTTTTTGCTCATAAAAAAGGTATGGGTTCATCCCGAAATGGCCGTGATAGTCACTCCAAGCGTTTGGGTGTTAAGAAGTTCGGTGGCCAATATGTAAAAGCCGGAAATATCCTGGTTCGCCAAAGAGGCACCAAATTTCATCCCGGCGTAAATGTCGGCAGAGGTAAAGACGATACTCTTTTTGCTTTGACAGAAGGAACCGTAGAATTTGTTAACCGTTTTGGTAATAAAAAATTCATCAATGTTAAACCCCTTGAAGTGCTCGCTGCCGACCACTAAAGCCAAAGAGTTTAAGATAAGGCTGTTCCAATGGCGATGTTTTTTCCATCCCAGGAGCAGCCTTTTTCTATCTTAAGAGCATGTTTCAATATAGGAGGAAAAATGTTTGTTGATAGAGCGACAATAAAAATCAAGGCAGGAACAGGTGGCAATGGTCGCGTTTCTTTTCGTAGAGAAAAATTTGTTCCTGAAGGCGGACCCAACGGCGGTGACGGTGGTCGTGGTGGCAATGTAGTGGCAAGAGTCGATACAGGCTTGCAAACTCTGGTGGATTTTAGATATAAACGAATCTACAAGGCTGAAAATGGTCAGCACGGTGATATTAAGAATATGACGGGGCGCAGCGGTAAGGATATTGTTTTTAGAGTGCCTCCCGGCACTTTGATCATCGATACAAACCTCAACCTACCCATAGCCGACCTGACCGAACCTGGTCAAGAGGCTGTTTTAGCCTATGGAGGTCGGGGCGGTCGGGGCAATGCTCGTTTTGCCAGTGCCTTGAACAGAGCGCCGGAAATAGCCGAAAAGGGCGAACCCGGCGAAGAAAAAGAACTGATGTTGGAGCTGAAGATGTTAGCTTCTGTCGGTTTAGTCGGTTATCCTAATGCAGGAAAATCTACTCTTCTGGCAGCCATGAGTGCAGCCAAGCCGAAAATAGAAAGCTACCCTTTCACCACTCTCAGTCCTAATCTAGGGGTAGTCCAAGTTGATTTGGAAAACAGTTTTGTGATGGCCGATATACCTGGATTGATCGAGGGAGCTCATACAGGGTCAGGTTTGGGCCATGATTTTTTACGCCATATTGAACGGACTAAACTTCTCGTTCACATTGTTGACCTAGCTGCAGTCGATGGCCGTGATCCTATTGAGGATTTCGAGAGCATCAACCAGGAGTTGAGTTTATATAGTGAAGAATTGGGTCAAAGAGAGCAGATCGTTGTTTTAAACAAAATTGACCTGCCCGATGCTAGAGAGCGGGAAGATCAAGTCAGAGCTTATTTTGCTGACTTAGACAAAAAATGCTTTGTCGTATCCGCTTTAACTCGGGAAGGATTTGAGCCCTTGCTCAAAGAAATTATTTATCAGCTGTCTGTTGTTCCAGATTTACCGCCCATGGTCTTTACACCAACGGCTGAATTCATTTTCGATGAGGCCAGAGAAATTGAAATTGAACGTCAGGATGGAGAGACTTGGCTGGTCAAAAGCAGTCGTCTGGAGAGACATGTCTTGATGACTAATTTTGATCATAGAGATTCAGTGCGTCGTTTTCAAGGTATTATGCGTAAAATCGGCGTTGATGATCTACTTAGAGAAGCGGGTGCCAAGCCCGGACACACTGTCATCATCGGTGAAATGGAATTTGTTTTCGCTGATTACGATGATGGCCAAGAATATTAAAAAGTTAGAGGAAAATATATGGAATTAACCGGTAAACAAAAGAGGTTTTTACGCAGCTTAGTGGTCACTGAGGAAGCAATCGTCCACATAGGCAAGAGCGGTTTGACCGAAAATCTTGTTCAGTCAGCCCAACAGGCCTTACAAGCCCGAGAACTGATTAAGGTAAAAATCTTAAACAATAATGAAGATGATAAAAAACTAGTAGCTCAAGCTTTAGCTGAAGCTACTGATTCCAGCATTGTTCAAGTCATCGGGCGTAATTTTGTTCTGTACAAAAGAAATCCTGAAGAGCCTAAGATCATCCTGCCCTAAAGATGAGAGGGTTTAAAAGCGAGGATAAAAACAGGTTGAAAACTCTGCTTGCCAGAAACTTAAGCCAAGATCGTTATTTACATATCCTGTCGACCATGGCAACATCGGTCGAGCTGGCAAAGATCCACGGTCTAGATGAAGAAAGAGCAGAAATAGCTGCTTTAGCTCATGATGTTTTTAGAGAATTAAAGGCCTGGCAGCTTTTAAAACTAGCAAAATTCTATGATTATAAACCTTTAGACGTGGAACAGAACAGTCCTGTTTTGCTCCACGGTCCCATGGCAGCCTATTATTTGAAGAAAAAATGGCAAGTTTTGGATTCTGAGGTTTTGCAAGCCATAGAGTTTCATACAACAGGTTGTCCTGGTCTAAAACCCTTGGGTCAGGTCTTATTCATAGCCGACGCTGTGGAGCCCAGACGTGATTATGAGCTCAGGGAATATTTCTGGCAGCAAGCAAAAATGAATTTAGATCTTGCTTGCTTGTTGATCTTACAGGATCAAAAATATTACTTTGCCCAAGAAGGCAGAGAATTACATCCGTTAAGTCAACTTTGGTTGCAGGAGCTTCAGGAAAATCAATCAGCATAGGATGAAAATCAAGTGAAAAATGTTGAACCGATCGAATCAAAAAGCGATGAGACCAGAAAAGAGCCAAATTTATGGCGAAGAATAATAGGTCTAAAAGGATATAAAGGCTGGGCTATTAAAGCGCTTTTAATCTTACTATCCTTTATGCTTTTGACTTCTGGCATTTTGGAAATTTATCTTTTGAGCATCAGGCCAAAAGATTTGGTTTTGAGCCCGGTTGGCGACAGTCAATATATCAATACACTTTTGATCGGTTTGGATGCCGGTCTTCTACCTGATGGTTCTACGATGCCAAGTCGCAGCGATGTCTTGATGTTAATCAGTTTCAACCGTCAGACAAAAGAAGCCCTCTTGCTCTCAATACCCAGGGACACCATGGTCTATTACGATGATCTGGGCTCTAATCGGATCAATGCAGCTCATGTTTTTGGTAACAGTGAATTGGTCGTCAACAAAGTTGAGGAACTCTTAGAAACTGATGTTCATTATCTGGCCAAAGTAAACTTTAAAGGCTTTCAAGCCTTGGTTGATGCAATCGGTGGTATAAGCTTATACGTGGAAAAGGATATGGAGTATTATGATCCCTATGATGTACCTCCTTTAATCATCGATTTAAAAGAGGGATATCAAAAACTGGATGGAAATAAAGCTGAACAGTATGTGCGCTATCGAGATGAAATGGGAGATATAGGAAGAGTTGAACGTCAACAAAAATTCGTCAATGCTTTTTTTAAGCGTTTGATCAATCCTGTTTCCTGGTTGAAACTGCCTTTCTTGGCTCTGACCATGAAGGATTATCTGCAGACGAATTTGCATATAAACAACGGAATTTCCTTGACCTGGCGCTATATTTTCAGTAAAGAAGTATATAAAAGCACCTTGCCCGGATATGGAGAGTACTTCAATGGCGCCAGCTATTGGATTCCCACGGGCTTGAGTTTGCAAGAAATATTTGAACAAATTAAATTAGATTAGGAGGTAAGGAATGTTTTCCAGCAAAGAACTGGCCCTGGATATAGTTAAATGGGCCGAAGACAAAAAAGCCATTGACCCGGTGGTCATTGATATTGGTTTGAGCAGCACAATTGCCGATTATTTTGTGATTTTTCACGCTAATAACCCCATACAGGCGGTGGCTTTGGCTGAGCATATTTCCGACGAAGCAGAAAAAGCTTACAGCTTACATGTGCCTCATAAAGAAGGCATCAATGAAGGCAGTTGGGTTTTGTTGGATATGGGTAGTGTTGTCGTTCACATCTTTGATGAAGAAACCAGGAGTTTTTATGATTTGGAACGACTTTGGGATGAATCTCCCAGATTGAGTCTATAATAAAAAAAGCACCGGAAGGAAAAACCTTTCGGTGCTTTTTTTATTTTGTTTATTGTTTTAACTCTTTCTTCTGATCGACAAGCCAACGGCTGGTAGTATGATCAAGCCGCCGCAGACTGTAA
>LSQX01132585.1_pt1 | contig 22927 bp, 35 predicted proteins | sample 654561 | NCBI WGS metagenome assembly LSQX01 (sample SAMN04489861, study PRJNA283612) | anaerobic digester metagenome | isolation source: 4 biogas reactors fed with cattle manure at either 37C or 55C with and... | place: Denmark: Kongens Lyngby | collected 2014
GCCTAGGAGTTTTCCTCAACAGCATCGTTCTACTCTCTAGCCTCTTTTGCAGTTGAGCTTTTGGACCGGGCCAACGGTACCTCCCGCTCAACCACTCAAGGCAGGCTACGCTGTAATAGTTTTCGCTAAATACAGGTTTCTACACAAATTGTGGCTAGCCTCCCGCCTATTTGTGCCTCCCGGGAACGGGGTCAACGCCTACATGCCATTGTAGATCGCCCCAAATCCCTTAACTCCCAGCACCAACCCCCGACTGGGCGTCGGTAGCCAGCACCAGGAACTTCATCGATATGCCCTTGACGGATTTTTAGGCCCGCCTTCAAAATTGGTTACGCTGACTAGAATACTGCACCACCAGCTCCGGATTTTATATTTTATCATATATTACGCATAAATTCAAATTTCACAAAACAACTCTGGCTACAATAAAGCCTAAAATAGCCCCGGCAATAACCTCTATTGGTGTATGGCCAATAAGCTCTTTTAATTTCTCTTGCGGAACGTCCTTACCCTTATGGATTCGTTCCAATATATCGTTAAGCACTGCTGCTTGTTTGCCTGCTGCCCGCCGTACGCCGGCCGCATCATACATAACAATCAATGCAAATATTGAGGCCAGGGCAAAAATTGGAGAATCATACCCATATACCCCGCCTATTGCCGTTGCCAGCGATACCACCAAAGCGGTATGTGAGCTGGGCATACCGCCAGCTCCGACAAATCTGCGCAAATCCAATTTTTTGTGAACCAGCACCGTCCACAATACCTTTAATGTCTGAGCTATCAACCACGCCAGGAGGCTAGCCCATAGAATCGAATTGTCTGCCAGCTGCCTTATCTCGTCCATATATTCCCCCTATACTCGACGTCTCAATGTATAATATGCAATTTCCTTGAGAAAATCCGCTTTATTTCCAAAATAATCTAATTGACTAACTGCCTCTTCTACTAGTTGTTCTGCCATGCGTCGGGACTCCTCCAAGCCATACACCGAAGCAAATGTAACCTTATGGCGGGCTTCATCGCTCTTCGGCGTTTTGCCCATACTTTCTGCATCCCCGGTAACATCCAGTATATCATCCACAATCTGAAATGCCAAGCCAAGCCTCTTCCCGTACTCCGATATTGCGTCATAGGCCCTTTGCTCTGCATCTTCCAGAGCCAGCCCGGCTTTGAGGGAAGCTTCTATCATAGCTCCCGTCTTATGTGTGTGAATATAGTGGAGGATTTCCGGTTGTGCAGGTTTGCCTTCCATTTCCAAATCAACTACCTGTCCAGCAATCATCCCATGGACTCCGGCTGCGTTTGCTATTATGGATACGGCCCTTATATGGTTCATTATTTTATCGGGATATCTTAAGGAATTTTTCAAAAAAACTTCATAAGCCATATTAAGCAGGGAATCACCGGCCAACACGGCAATCCCTTCGCCAAACACCTTATGGTTTGTTGGGATTCCCCTGCGCATATCATCGTCATCCATGGCAGGCAAATCATCATGGATCAGGGAATATGTATGAATCATCTCCAGGCCGCAGGCCAAATCCATGGATTCCTCTATATCACCGTCAACCATTTCGTGAGCCGTAAGAAGCAAGACCGGCCGAATGCGTTTACCACCAGCAAAAAGGCTGTATTTAACGGCCTTATATATGGTCGGCGGACAGGCGCTGTACCCTTCCATAATTCTTTTCAGTGCATCTTCCACCAAAGTCAGTTTTTTATTATATTCTTCCCTAAAATTCATTCGTGTCTCCTTCCGCAGGTTCGAAGGGAATTTCTTCATACTTCCCCTGATCTTGCGATAAAATCTTTATCAACCCTTCAGCCTTATCCAGCATAGCATTGCAGTGGACGGACAGGTTAATTCCCCGTTTGAACAGTCTTAAAGCTTCATCCAGTGTTAAATTATCGGATTCAAGCCGGGAAACAATATCCTCCAGCTCTTTTATAGATTCCTCAAAGCTTAATTCGGATAAAGGCTTATCGTTATGTTGATTCATTGAGCCAATTCTCCTTTTTGATTTTTTGCACTTTACAGTCGGCGCTTCCGTCCCGCAGATATACTCTTATCTCATGCCCCTCTTTAAGCAATTCTATCGATGTAACAACTTTTTGAGACGGCTTGTGAGTTACAAGAGCATAACCGCGTCCCAGTACCGCCAGAGGGCTTAATGCATCCAAGGATATGGCCATTTTTGAGAGTAACTGCCTCTTTCCTTCTATCAAGCCAGCGTATGATGTACATAGCCTTGTATGGATCTGATCCAGCAGCTGGCGGCGTTGCTGCATCATCCTCTCCGGATATTTAAAAACATAGCTTCTTCTGATGTATTCAACTCTTTGCCGCTTATTATTTAATATATTTCCCATAGCTTCGGTCATCCTGCGATTCAGTATCGATAGCATCTTATCGATATGCTCCAGCATGGGTACTGCCAATTCGCCTGCGGCTGAAGGAGTCGGCGCTCTTAAATCGGCAACAAAATCCGCAATTGTAAAGTCGGTCTCGTGCCCCACCGCAGATATGATCGGAATCCTCGATCGCCAGATAGCCCTGGCCACTATCTCCTCGTTAAATGCCCACAATTCCTCCAGGGAACCTCCGCCTCTGCCCAGTATGATGGTATCAATATCACTCCTTGTATTGACATAATCGATGGCGGCCTCAATCTGTTGAGGTGCAGCGGGTCCCTGAACCAATACCGGAACCACCAGTATATCCACACAAGGGCATCTTCGATGAACAACCTTTATAATGTCCCGTACTGCAGCCCCGATAGGTGAGGTTATAACCGCAATTTTTTTTGGAAAAGACGGTATGGCTTTTTTGTGAGCAGGATCAAAAAGCCCTTCTTCCTTAAGACGCCTCTTCAAGGCTTCAAAGGCTTCATATAAATCCCCTATGCCATCTCTTTCCATCTCCATTACGTATATCTGATACTGACCGTCCCTGCAATAAAGGGATATCTGGCCTTTTACCAAGACTTTCAGACCATCAGCCGGCAAAAACTGCAAATTCCTTGTGTTTTGCCTGAACAATACACAGCGTATTCTCCCGTTTTCATCCTTGAGGGTAAAATACACATGTCCCGAGGTGTGTATTTTTAGGTTGGAAATCTCACCCCGCACCCACACTTCCTGCAATATGGGATCCCGGTTTAACAAGCTGCGGACGTATTCGTTTATTTGATGGACTGAAAATACCAACCTACTCATTTTGCTGCGCTGCCTGCAACGTATTCTCAAGAAGCATAGTAATGGTCATCGGCCCAACTCCCCCCGGGACGGGCGTAATCCAGCCGGCTTTTTGTCTTACCTCCTGAAAGTCCACATCGCCAACCAACTTACCGTCAACCCGGTTGATCCCTACATCTATCACTATGGCACCATCCCTGACGTATCTATTATCCACAAAATTGGGCCTTCCCACCGCCACAACCAGTATATCAGCCCTTCTGCATATTTCATCTAAGCCGGAAGTCTTGGAATGGCATATCGTAACCGTGGCATCATTTTTGAGCAACATCAGAGATACGGGCTTGCCAACAATATTGCTTCTACCGATCACCACGGCATTTTTCCCGCGTATCGGCTCCCCCGTCTCCTGTATCAAACGGATGATGCCCTTTGGGGTACAGGGTTCCAGGCAGGCCTGTCCTGTCACCAGCCTGCCTACATTCATGGGATGAAAACCGTCAACGTCCTTTCTCGGATCTATTGCATTAATAACCTGCGTGGGATCTATCTGAGGCGGCAACGGAAGCTGTACCAATATCCCATGCACGCCTTTATCCTTATTAAGCCTTTCTATGTGCCGGAGCAGTTCCTCCTGCGTCGTATCCTCTCCCAACTTGATTATGCTGGAATTCATACCAACCTGCTTGCAAGCCCTTTCCTTATTCCGAACATACACAGCAGATGCGGGATCATTCCCCACCAGAATAACGGTCAGCCCCGGTGTGATCCCCTTTCTGCTTTTCAGTTCCTCAACCCTCGACTTTATGCTCTCCCTCAAGCGGTTTGACAGGGCTTTTCCGTCGATTATATTGGCTTCCATTTAATCCTCTCCTTTTGCCCCCGATTTTGTCGCAGGATCGAACCCATTGTGGTGCCTGTATAACTTTAAGCCCAACAATGCGGTCCCCACAGCGTTGTCTCTCGACAATACGGGATCGGCAAAGAACAGCTTAATGCCGCCATCCCGCCGTTTCAGCCGCTCGGTCAGCTTTGATCTGAGTATTCTGCTGGATGCCACACCTCCAACCAAGAGTATATCCTTCAGGCGGTATGCATCCATTGCATTTATAATCCATTTTCCCAGAGTTTTTATTATACAGTTGTAAACGGCCAGGGCAACGTCTTCCTTCCTTGCCCCCCGTTGCAATAATCTATGTGCACATGTTTCGGCACCAGAAAAGCTAATGGTTAAACCTTTCACCGAGGATGGAATGACAACTTCATTTTCATTTCCCCTATTGGCCAGTTCTTCAAGCTGTAAACCTGCAGGAAACAGAAGCCCCATAGCCACGCCTACCCTATCAACAAATTGACCGGCGTGAATGTCCTGCGTAGCGCCGACAATCCTTATCTGGTACGATGTGCCGCAATCCATAACATTTAATAGCTCGGTTGTGCCTCCCGAAATATGGATGGCCATGAATTTGGAAGCTTGAGGCCCGCCGGCGGAAGCTATGCCGGCCTGGATGTGACTCTCCTGATGACTGATTTCATAGTACGGAATATCCAGTATATTTGCAAAGGCCTGTCCGGCCATGTGGGATACCATAAATACCGGCATATATGAACCCTCAACCGGTCTGGGACAGCTGGTTGCACAAACAGCAGCCAAGTCATTTTTTGGGTTTATGGCTTTTCTCAACTCTTCCGTAATACGGGGTAAACGGTGAAGATGCTGAAACAGCGCTTTGGATTGCTGAAGGCCTCGCTCTCCGGCAACAACATCCAAAGGAATCTGTCTGTTTAATATAATATTCCCGCTTAAATCCACCAGGGCGATGGAAGTAGTATAGCAGCTGGTATCAAGGCCCAATACATACTTCATTTGGATTTTCCCTCCGGCACAAGCTGGAGAGAACGAACCAAGCTGCCCAGGATACCGTTTATAAATTTCCCCGCTTTCTCCCCACTGTATTTCTTGGCCAACTCTATTCCTTCATTGATGGAAACGCAAGCGGGTATATCGTCGCAATAAAGTATTTCGCATATCGCCAATCGTAATATCGCCAGATCCACCTTTGCAATCCGGTTGAAACTCCAATCCTTTACAAAACGCTTTATATAATTATCAATTTCACTGCTATTCTCTTCGAATTTTTTCAATACATACTGGATATACTCGGTGTCCCGTTTATTAAACGAATAATCTGCATCCATGGCTATAACTGCATCAATATCCGCTTGGCCTGATAATTCCTTTTGATAAAAAAGTTTCATGGCAACCTCTCTGGCATATCTTCGGGCCATATCTTTCCTCCTTGTATTGCTGCTGAGTGCTGAAAAAACTGTAGCAAAAGCAGTTTGCCGTGAACAAGCGGTAGCTTATTTGATGCCTGTGGGTAGTATTCTCTCCAAAAAAGCTCGAAACTTGCTGTCCTTGTCATACAAGCTCCCCACTCCAAAGCCTACAGCTACACACAAAGCCAAAAATATCGAGCGCCAGAACCCTACTGTCAGTACCAATATCCCGAATAATAAGCCGATGCCTATGCCGATTATCCTGCCCTTATTCGCTTTTATCAGGGCCGTCAGATTATCACGCACCACAGGGAAAATCCCTCCTTATTCCACTCTTGACCGCTGTATAACAGCAAGATTGTCTATATATATGTATACTTCTTTTACCAGAATTCCGGCAGTGGCTTCTACATATTCCTTCACCTTATTCTGTACTGAAGTGCTAACATTGGGTATATTCACATCCGGCATGAGCTGAATGTTGAGACGAACCCGAATGCCATCCTCTTCGGGTACTATAAAACTCTTTACATCCTTAATTTCCTGAAAACCCCTTACCGACTTCTGAACCAAAGCATCAAGGGTATTAACCGAGATCTTTATCATGCCCAGCTCGGTATTTTTTAACAGCGTTCCGCCCGGCGTTTTGCGTTTATTCCTGGAAAACAAAAGCTTAATGCTTATAAGCAAAAAACACAGGGAAACAATCAGAAGTATACCGGCAAATTCCCATCCATACTGAATACCGTTTATGTAGTTCTTAATGGATGTTAACGGTATAATACCCGTTGCCACAATGATAAGAAAAAGGGAAATTAGTAATATAGCAAGTGTATATATTGTTAGCAGGATCCTGTCAAGCAACCTCATTTTCATCAGCGCTCCTCTCTCTGGCTTATAACCAGCAATCTGTAATTAACCCTCTGATGTTATCAGTATCAGAGGGTTAGTTAAAACGCATTTTATTTTTTTGTACCTTCTTCCTCCTTGATATCCTTCTCAAAGCTTACTCCCTGGATATGAACATTTACCTCAACAACAGTCAAGCCGGTCATCGATTCCACTGCCTTTTTCACGCTTTCCTGTATATTCCACGCAACCTCGGGTATTCTCACACCATATTCAACGATTATGTATAAATCGATTGCAGTCTCCTTTTCACCAACTTCTACTTTAACTCCCTTTGATAAATTCTTTCTGCCCAATTTCTCTACAATACCGCCGGCCATACTTCCGCTCATTGCCGCTACACCTTTAACTTCGGTAGCCGCCAAACCGGCAATAATTGCCACCACCTCGTCTGCAAAAGTTACCTTACCATAATCTTCCCTTGATTGTTCCTGTACAACTTCCGACAAGTTGTTCACCTCCCGTCCAATTAAATGGAAACCTCTATATTATATTGATATTATAACAAAAGAAGACGTGCTTTACAAACTCCTTAGCTATATTTTTGGTATTATTTTTATGTTTTCGGCTTTTTGGCCCGATTCCCGCTTAACTATATCCAAAATTTGAGCTACCTCTTCCGGCTTTAACTCCTTCTTGTCAACAATCACATTGACCGAATCTTTATGCATAATGACAACGACTTCATCAAAACCCTTTGCCTTTATTAGAGCTTCCATACTGAGTTCCTTTTCCATACTGTTTGTAATTTCAAGCAGTTGGGCCTGGGCCTCCTTTTTTATCTCTGAATCCGCCTCGGGATTGTTCAGGAGCTCCCTTATATATTCAATCTCTTCTTTGCGTGTGTTCTGCCTCTCCAAACGATAGTCGACAAAAAAGTTGGATGAGCTCACAGGGGCTGCATCGGAAACACTTACATTCTCATCATCAATATCCAATGCTTCTTTGTCGCTGTCCTGAACCGTGTCATCATCCCCTTGATCCGAGGTTTGAACCACATCATCATTGTTGAGTATGCTCTGGTTGTATACTAGATTCAGATAGCCGGTAATGATAAGCAAAACGATCAGGAGACCCATGACCAGGTTTTTCTTTTTAATGACCAGCATAACCACCACTCCTTTATTTATTGGTTTCCATTTCAAAAACTTCAACCTGCCGGGCAGAAACGCCCAGAGCAGTTTGAACCGCTCTCATCAAATCCATCTTAATGCGTATATTCTTAGCTCCTTCAGCGATTACAATGACTCCCTTGATCTCCGGTTCCATTTCCTTAACCACCAGAGGTTTGGAACCGCTCGAATCGTTCATGGTTACGGTTTGGCTGTTCACATCTTTCTGCGACACCTTACGCACTCCGCCGCTGCTGTCCTCTTCCTCAGTAATGGTCTGAGATTCGGTAGTATTAACCGCTGGCACGATTTCCCTGCTCGACTTATATGTAATCATGACTTCAACTCTGCCCGCCCCCTTTATTGATGACAGCTTTTCCTGCAACTTGGCCTCCAGCTGATCCCGATTAGCTTCCCATGATACCCATTGTACCCCCTTATCATCTGGCTCATCTTTTTCCCCTGCCGATGAGGAAGGCTTCCCAAAGCTAGAGGTATACAAGCTTACAACAATCGCAATCACCAATATGACAACAAATATTTCAATGCTCTTCATGTTTTTTATTCTTTCGCTTATACGCTTTATAGCATTCTGCTGCTCCACCCTATTCCCTCCTCATTCCTCACCTGGATAAAGCCGGGTTTCATCTGCAGTTCTACATCGGACCCGTATCTTATCAAGGCTTAAACCGTATATGCCGGCTATCAACCCTTTAATCCTTTGCTCCTCCCCAGTGCTGTCGTTTGACCGGTCGGCATCATGCCCGGCATCGATTTTGATCCTTACAGGCCGGATGCTCCCCTTAGCTGCGTTGCCTATTTCCACGTATACGCTTTCAATGCCGGTCACCCTCTCATCGCTCTCATCCACTTCCGACAGATTTACCATTACATTTACATCCCTATAACCCGTTTGGCTCCTTATCTGTTCCGCCATATGTAATTCCAGACTTTTTTTGAAACTATTCCTTATTTCCTCCTGCTGTTTGCTGTCATACAGCTTCATATGGTAATTCAAACCCGATAAATCCATCAAAACCAAATTTCTTGCCGCCAAATTGCTCAAATCCTCCACGCGGTTAAATATATGAAAGATCGGTTTCAACATAATCGTAAGCATTATTACTCCTATCAGAAAACGGGTATATTTTTTCATATTCCCGCCGGGCAGAATTAAATCAGCTACAACGCCCATTATACCTATAACGGAAATGTTTATAAGCCATTCACGGAAAAAAGCAAGCATAAATCCACCTACCTCATCATGGTGGTTACATTCCCCACTCCGATTATCAGCGCTATTATCAAAAAAAACATCATTGCCATCCCTGCAACGGTAATTGACAGTATAATGAGTATATTCCCGATATCGTCCAAACAGTCGGCAATTCTGCTGTCGGCCACCGACTCAAGCATTGCACTGGTAAACTTGTATATTATCATAATGCAAAATATCTTAATCAACGGATACAGGCATATAAAAGCCACAACCAGCAGCCCCATAAAACCCACAGCATTTTTTATCAGCATCGAACAGCCCACCACCATATCCACGGCCTGGGCAAACAAGCCTCCAACAATGGGCACAAAAGTGTCCACTGCAAACTTGGCAGTCCTTATCGATATGCCGTCGATAGATGCAGCCAGCGCGCCCTGTACTATCAGTGCCCCTACAAATACGGTGAAGACAATACCCAGTATCCAGCCGCACATGTTTTTCATCAGTATCCCAAGACGTTTTAGCTGTACCCTGTCGCTTATATGGTTAACAAGCGTAATGGCTGTAGCGCATAGTATCAGGAATAATATTACATTTCTAAGAACGGTTCCTATAAGGCCTACCAATAAACCGATGGTTGGATTCAAAATAGCTGAAGATGTAACACCGCCTATCGATACCAGTAATACCAGCAGAACCGGCATAAGTATTTGGGTAAACGAGAGCATATTGTCAATTGCCCGTTGCCCGATTCCCATAGCGTATGAGACGCTGCGCATTATCAACAGCATCACTACCATATAACAGACAAAATGGGCTATCTCTGCCGTTGAGGAATTCTGAAATGAATCCTGCATATTCTTAAGTATTCCGCTGAGCACCGCCAATACGATTATCTTTGCCATCAACCCTAAATTTGCAGCAATCTCTTTGAACAATATATTGATTATATAGGACCACAGCTTCCCCATATCAAAATCAATATTACCTGTTAATAGCTTGCTTACAAAATCCCTTGCAGTAGCTTCGGTAAATATTGGATTTTCCAGGGTCTGTATATCCCTTATAAATCTATCCATATCCTTCAGATCCAGTTCATCCAGCCTGTTTTGAATGCTAGACTTCATCTGTTCTTCCAAATTTCCGGTATCATTTACATTCGGCTGAGCATTTGCTGTTATTGGCAGCAGCAGTGACAATAACAATGCTACGCAAATTATTTTCATCCCATTGTCCCCTTAAGGCAGAATTTGGAGTATTATCTCTAATAGAGCTGCAAGTATCGGAACCGTCAGGCTCAGTATAATGAGCTTACCACCCAGTTCAATTTTGGATGCTATAGCACTTTCCCCTGCATCTTTACATATCTGGGAGCCGTACTCGGTAATATAAGCAATACCTATGACTTTAAGCACGACGGATAAATGCATGGAATCCATATTTGCCTGCCTGGCTAAGTTATTCAATATGCCCACTACAGAAACCAATCTGCCCATAATCATCATAAAAATAACAAAGCCGGTGGCTATGCTTATATAAATGCCCAGTTCCGATTTTTGCTGTCTCAGTACAACGGCAATGACGGCCGCGATTAAACCAATGCCAACAAGCTGAAGCACTTCAATACTCATACCCCATTCTCCCTAGTAAAGCTGAAATATGCTCTTTATATTGCTGAACAAGTTGCTGATCATATCTATTACCATAAGAAGAACCACCACAATTCCCGCCAGCGTTACCATCATGGAAATTTCTTCTCTCCCAGCTTTGTTAAGTACATGATTGACTACCGATATCAGTATTCCTATAGCCGCTATTTTAAAAATTATATCCACGCTCATATGTCCAGCCTCCCGTTAAAACAGTAAAATGGCAACTGCCAGCCCGCCAAGCAGCCCCAGGCTCTTGTACATGTTCTGGTACTTAGAGCAGGCATTCTCGGCCTTTATTTCCTGGTTTTTCAACTGATTCTGCACGATCTTAAAATATCTCTGCTGGCTCCCTTTGTCGCCCGACCCCAGGACACCGCCAAAAGAAACGAGTATGCGAATCTCTTCTGCAGTTATATGCAGGGATTTTTCACATGCTTTAAGAGATTCCTGCCACGCCTCCGTTACCGAGTCCCCCAACTTGTTTTGCAGCCTGCCGGCGAAGTCCCTAAACAGATCCCTCACTCCCCCCTGAACCGACGTGCTTATTCTTAAAACCGCTTCGGGCAAAAAGGTTGAATAAGCCGTTATCTCGCTTTCAAGCTGGGCGAAGGCCATTTGCAGCATCCTTATTTCCCTTATTCTCAGAACATATCGATTTGCAGCCCGAAACCCCAGAATTGTTGAAGAGCCGATTATTACGATGCTGCATATTATTTTTATGCTCAGCATGTCGGAAAATAACCCTCCCTTCTCATCTAACGGGTTTATCCAATAAGTTTTTTAATGTATAACCGTCATATATCCTTTCCACCGTCCCCACGCCCAGTGAATTCCCCAGAACTATAATCCTCTGAAAAATCTTTTTCTCCAGAAGCCTTGAAAGTATGGGCCGGCGGCGGGCATCGTCGATGTTTCCGCTGTGAGCAGTTGTGATTATTTTTACACCTGCATTCAGCGCTTCCTCAATGGCATCTACATCCTCGGCTTTACCGACCTCATCGGTGATTATAACCGCCGGCGACATGGAACGAATCATCATCATAATTCCTATTGCCTTTGGGCAGGCATCCATTACATCGGTTTGAAGCCCTACCCGGTTTTGCGGAACACCCCGGTAGCATCCGGCGATCTCCGAGCGCTCATCCACAATCCCGACCTTTATACCCGGGAAACCGGGAAAGCCATCACTCAATTGCCTGGCAATATCCCGGACCAATGTGGTTTTTCCCATTTGGGGGGAGGATAGGATAAGGGTATGATAAACCCCTGTGTTTGAAGTAATATAGCGCATTATTTTTCCGGCAGAGCCCACTATCTCCCGTGATATCCGTATATTGAAAGAACTTATATGCTTGAGTGTTTTGATTCTTCCATTTTCCAAGACAGCTTTACCCGCCACCCCTACACGATGACCGCCCTCTAGGGTGATATATCCGTTTCGCAGTTCTTCTTCTACGGCATAGATGGAGTAGTTTGAAATCCGCTGCAGTATCCTCTCGGTGTCCCGATGGGTAATCCAATAGGCCTCTTTCGGATAATGGGAAGTTGTTCCATCATGGCGCAGATAATAGTTTCTCCCGCTGCTGTATATCATCAAAGGCCGTCCTTCCCGAATTCGAATTTCCTCCATACCTGCAGCCATGCCGACGGGAATAGCTGCAACTATCTTTTGAAGGTTCTCCGGCAGCGCCTCCAATATAACCCTTTTCCATGCAGCATCATACTCCAGGCTTTCCATTGAAAACTCGTCCTCCTTTTTATAATATCTATGATGCGGGCATGGAGAATATCCCAAAAATCGAGTATTCATTCACAATGCGATAAGACACCGGCATTGGCCGCAGGAAAAGCTGTCTTTCCAGATGATATTATGCTTGAAAATATGGTTCGCCTGCCGGGGCAATTTCCATTCACCGGCTGTATAATTTGCAGAAACGATTATCAGGCTTACTATCAGCAAAACAGGAAATAAAAGAAATATAATTCAGAAAAAACAAAAAACCGGAACGGTAATCGTGTAATCGGAAATGGAAACAAATGGATAAGATATGCTGAATTGCTATTTAACTGATAAAACTCATCGGATTGTTTTCACCGCTTCTATGATTTCTTTCATCTGTTTATACAGCTTATTTGATTTGGTACATACCATAATAACTACATCGGTGCCCTTTCGATTTACGGCACAGGACATTAAAATATGCCAGTTCAGTTCTGTCACACATTTTTCAATGGCACAGAACTGACCACGGGAAAGCATTATTACGATTCTCGCACAACTGCTTAAATACTTATCAAAATTGATCAGGGTATTACATATGTCATCCAAGGCATCTAAGGTAAAAGGGACTTCCGTTATCAAGGCATCAAAGACATGGGCATCTAGATCGATTATGGCAGAATTGTCGACATAATGTTTTGAACCATAATAAGTTAAACCCGGCTCCAGCGTCTCATCGATATCAACACTAAAGACTTCAATACTCTTATCAATGTATTTTGCCTGGTACACGATGCCACCACCGCCTGCAAAGGGATCAACCATTGTTTTTATCCTGGATGGCAGTGCCATGTTTACCAAACACCTGGCATCTTCCACCGGCAATGCTCTTCTGCCCCTTTCAGTACCATCCCCCCGGTATCCGTAAACATCTCTTATTTCACTATCCCATCCCATTATTTTAAAATGTCTATTGTGTGGCGACTGCTTTCTGTATACCCTTCTGCTTTGTTCATAGAACAATCTGATTGAAAATTTTCTTCTCTTCCAGTTAAGGTTTATATTTTTAATGCTGCTATTGCCCGTATGATGCGGATTATCAAAATCCAGAATATAAAACTTGTCACAATAGCCAAGATTTTTTAAATACTGAGGGAGCACATTCACGCATTCTTTTGGCACAAAGAATGAAATGAAACCCCTGATGTTACTTAATGGGCCATTTAGAATAAAGATACTCTTCAGAGGGTACGTACAGCACAATACTTCCATGATGGCTATGTGTTTGGCCTTGATCCTGGAATTTCTCATTGAACAGGCCATTACATCATATTTATCCAGGAATTCATCAATATTCTGACTAGTCACGCTAACACACTGCATTTTTCACCCGATTCTCATTCAAATCATATTTTAAATTCTTCTATACAGTTTCAATTATAATGATAGCCGAACCATATCGGAATAGCAAGGGCAGCCACCGTGAAAAACAAGCGTCAAAGCTGTTTCCCTCTCTAAAAAAAGTACGGTATAATAAAAACCGGTGCGCTAACACCGGCTTTCATTGCTCACTTATTCATCATCCTCATCATCTTCATGGTCCATACAGCATTCGGTATATATAGGCTCATTGCAATTGGGACAGGTGAGATCGTCCTCCTCCTCAAACATCTGCTCATCAAAATACACCGTTTGGTTACAGTGAGGGCAAACAACTTCGATGTAATCCGGTACATCGTCGTCGTCATCCTCGTCATAATCGCCGTAAACATGGCTTTGAAGTTCAGCAATATCTTCATCAAGGGTCTCGATATAATCGTCGGTCTCCGCTTGGGAAGTCTCCAGCTCCTCTATGGCATCGGCAATGTCCTGCAATATATCGATAATACTGATAAGTATCTTTGCTTCTTTGCTGTCCTCTTCCTCCAAACCCAATCCCTGGGCCAAGCCTTTGATATACGAAACCTTTTCACCTAAACTATCCATACAGCTTCCTCCCTATCTCAAAAATACTGATTTTCTTCCCATTTATATTGCATATCCACATATTAATTACAGCTATGCCTTTACTATTCCCATTAGACCCTTTCCATATACTCGTCCGTCCTGGTATCAACCCGGATAACATCGCCTTTGTTAACAAATAAGGGCACCTGAATAACAGCACCTGTCTCCAATGTAGCCGGCTTGGTCCCTCCGGTTACGGTATCGCCCCTGACCCCCGGTTCGGTATCTATAACTTCCAGCTCCACAAAATATGGCGGTTCAACCGAAAAAGGCGCTCCTTTGAAGAATTTGATCGTTACGTTCATATTCTCCTTTATATATTTCATTGCATCTTCTACCTGTTCTCTGTTCAAAGGGATTTGCTCATATGTCTCGGTATCCATAAAATAATACAGGTTGCCGTCGTTATAGAGATACTGCATTTCTTTAGTCTCTATATGGGCTCGTGGTACCCTTTCAGTAGGGCTAAAAGTACGCTCCAGCACGCTGCCGGTCACAATATTCTTTATCTTTGTCCTAACAAAGGCAGCCCCTTTGCCGGGCTTTACATGCTGAAAATCAACAATAGTGTACACCTGTCCATCAAGCTCTATAGTCAGGCCCTTTCTAAAATCCCCTGCTGAAATCATAATAAAACCCCACTTTCCTATAGATTTAATCCCATTGTTTAAAAAATGCAATTTCCTTGCTTATAGAATTTCAAAAGCATACCTCGGCCAAAATATTAATCCTATGCATCACTCCACCATCCCGGGTGTTTTCAAGGGAGTTTGAGAGATCATACCTCCGGCAGGTATAAATTGAACGCTTTTCAAGGATTTCTCAAGCATGGTGTAGTTCTCCAGATGTTCTTCCTCGAACCATATGCGGTGAATCCCCAGCTTGCTGCACAGCTGGCAAAGAAATGCCTTGATTTCAGCATCCTTCAGTCTTACCACTTTAAAGTCAGGATACTGCCCCTCATCAGGCTCTACGGGTGTACCGTCCATTATTATGATATATCGGACCAGCAAATGTATAAACAATATGGCATTGCCGCCGGTATAACCGGAGTAATAGACCACACTCTCGGGTTTGGTGATCAGCGCAGCATTGACATCCAAATCATTATTCTCTATCATAAGTAACAACTTACCTAACGGCGTCTTCATACCTATATCATCCTAAGCTCCTTTTTTTCACCCAAGTATCGTTCAAAAAAATCCAAGGCTAAGCGGTATCCTTCCAAGCCAAGACCGCTTATCTGCCCCAGACATACGGGGGCAATGACGGAATTTCGACGGAATTCCTCACGGGCATTTATGTTTGATATATGCACCTCAATTACCGGAACCCCTATGGCAGCAACGGCATCGCGTATGGCATAGCTGTAATGGGTATATGCACCTGGATTGAGAATGATTCCATCATACCGGTCAATAGCTTGGTGCAGAGCATCGATGATTTCACCCTCACTATTGGACTGAATATGCTCCACCAGCATTCCAAGCTTTTGGCCATGATCCCTCAGCATATTTATCAAAACATCCAAACCGGCTGTTCCGTATATGGAAGGCTCCCGATGGCCCAGGAGGTTTAAGTTTGGCCCGTTAACAACCAGAACCTTCATAGGATTTGCACCTCATACAAAAAAATCCTTTTATATATTATCACAAATTATTATTGTTGAATAGATAGTTTTTTGCTGAATATACCTTTGAGCCGGACCGCATCCTCAGCCATGGTTCCCCTGGACTCGCAGATGATCACAGGTCTTAAATCAAGGGCAACCAGCATGTCGCCATCAGAATTGCCTGCCGGCCCGAACCTTATTATTTCGTTATCTCCCACAATCAGTTCTCCTTCCGCTTATACTTCCAACCAGAGCCGATAATTGCGATAATCTCGTCAGTCACTTCTTCCGGAGTTTTATCGTCCACCAACACAACAAAGTGAGCCCTATGATATATGGGACGGCGGGCTTCAAGAAGCTTCCTCATCCTTTCCCTTGGCCTGTCGGAAAAGAGCATTGGCCGATCCGTTGATGCCTTAAGCCTGTTCCATAGAATATCCTCCCCCGCATCTAAGGCAATAACACAACCCCTTTTCTTTAAAAATAAAAAATTGTCAGGATCGACAACGGCCCCACCGCCGGTTGCAAGCACAATACCCGAATGCTCCAGGGCGCAAATAATTGCTTGTTTTTCCAATGTACGAAAATGCCTTTCTCCGTATCTGGAGAATATCTCGGGTATTGAAATTCCGGCCATCCTAACAATCAGATCATCGGTATCCATAAATTCATATCCCATTCGCTGTGAAAGCAACTTGCCAACGGTAGTCTTTCCCACGCCCATAAAGCCTATCAGGATAATATTATCCCGATTCTGACTATCCATCTGAATTGGAATCCCCCTTGTCCTCTTTTACATGGCGCGGGTTTTTGCTGACCACCTCGATAGCTTTCATGATTGCAATTATCACATCCGTCTTAAATTGCTGTTCCAGCTCCAGCAGCCTGGAATAAACTTCACCCTCACGGGTAACGATGTATTTGCTTGGAAGTCGGTTCAGCGCATATGCCGCTATATCCATAAGGCAAGCCTGACATTTGCAGCAATTGATATCCGCCATAATCCTGTCCATATAGCGAATTACAATATCTTCCATATAGTTTTTCGGGCGAATATTCTTATCCGAAAATATTCCCATAAAATCAATCTCCCTATCTCCTCATCTGTTCTTATATTATATCATCGGAACGAAGATTATGTATTCTTTATTTATTACTATTTATTACTCCCAGCAAATATCATTAAAATATAATGGCAATAATATATAACATCAATCCTCCGCCTCTGTCTGCTGGGAAACCGGCTGCCGGAAGGGATTGTCCTTTCCGAACCTGCCGTTCATAAAGGGATATGAATTGTCCTGCTCATCGGATTCAGGCTTAAAGAAAAACTTCAAAGCTATATCCGCATTTATGTTAACCCCGTCATCAACCGTATGTACCGACAGGCTCTCAACCCTGTTTCTGTACGGCGATTCTTCAAGCATCTTTAACATCTCCTTAAAATTGTTGTATTCAGCACTGACGGATATAAAAACCGGCAAAATAACAAATTCCGTCTGTACCTCAACGTCCCCTATCTCAATATATTCCCGGTTTACACGAGGGGCGGTTATTTCGTTCAGATGAACCAGCAGGCTGGGATAATCATGATGCGGAAGGCTGTCCAACAGATTCGTAGTCTCTTCCGTCAAAGCCTGCAGTTCCTCTTTGAGTATCTTAACCTCATCCTCTTTGGATTCTTTAAGCTTCAGAGCATCTTCTCCCATTTTAATCTCTGTAATCATATTTTGAATTTGCTCCTGAAGGGGTTGATAAAAGTATACATAGTATACCGATAAAACTGACACCACCACCAGCAGTATAACAAACCTTTTTTCACGCTTTGTAAGCTTCATGTATTTACTCTCACCTTTCCATCAATCGGTGCCAATCCCCAAATGTCTAAAAGAAACACAGCAGAACAAAAGATCCTTCATCGCCGTCTCCGTCAATCCGTTTTAATTTCACCTGTGAGAACAGGCCTGCATTCTTTAGCTGTACCATGAACCGTGCAATTTCAATATCGCTGTCAGCCTGCCCCTGAACGGTCAATACCCCTTCCCCGTATGAAAGGCTGTTTATCGCTATCCCTTGAGGTATCACCTGTTCTATGAGAGAGAGCACCTCGCTCCATTTTATTCCCGTTATAACCGGACTTATGCTGTCTGCCTTCTTTTTGAGCTCTTCCACCTGTTGGAACAAATCCATGTATTCCTTCTCAATGTTTTCGTACTCCATATTAAGCTGTGTAAACTTCGCAGCCTCAAACGAAAGAGCCTGTTTATTCCGTAAAGGTATGATTATGCCGATATATGACAAAATGCCAGTAACAACAATCGCTACAATTATAGCCGATATAATCTTTACAGTCCTTTTGGGTTGATAAAAACCGTTCAGTAGATTTATATCATTCATATTGCCAGTTCCTCTCTTATCGCTGCTCCTATGGCTTTAAAATAAATGCCCATCGGGACATCCTCAGGGGCTTTATTTATTATATCAAACATATCTGGCCGTACAACTTCCACCTGTACACCGGTTTGCATTGACACATACTGACAAAAATCATTTATATAACCGTTGCCCCCGGAAACCCATACCCTTTGAATATGGGATGTGTAATTTCTGCTGTAGTAATAGTCCAGCACCTGGCTTAGTACCGTTGCAACCGTATCAAAATTGTCCACCTCCCAATCCATTGCCACTTCCCTGGTAACAAACGGAATACCATTGTCAAACACTGATATGGTCAAGGCGGCATGCCCGTAATCCATTATGCAGACTGCCTGCTCCTGAGATATATCCTTCTTCATACGCTTCATCATCTTTAGATAGGCATTGGTGGCCACATCCATATACGCAGGCTTTAAGCCCGCTTTCCTAAGAATGCGAACATATCTGGCTATCAAAGATGAAGGCACCGCCACTCCCAGTACCCTCAACACCACCCGACCTTCATTTTCTTCCTTTGCAAGTATCCTGTATGTAACGGTATATTGGTCAATATCTATTGAAAAATATTCGGATATCTCGTATTTAATGTTTTCGAGTATTTCCTCATTTTTCATCTCTGGAAGCCTAGCGTCCCTAAATATGGCTGACGGCTCTGACAGGCACAGACTGGCCCGTTTTGTGCTGAAATCGTTTTGCCTATAACAGCTTTTTATCGCCTTAACCAGTTCTCTGTCGGTTTCGGCTGACTGCTCGGAGGAAAATTTAGGTACAGGGTTTTCTACATATCCCATTTTTACCAGTTCCGTGCTTTTCCCCAAAGTCACCTGAGCCATCTTTATCAGGCTGGAACCAATATCAATGCCTAAAACATCATTGTTTGATTTAATCATAAAAACTCCCTCATCAAAAAATATAGTCTCATTATGACTCGCCAACATATATAACATTAAACACATCTTCGCCGGAGCCGGCATATACCGGTATGGGCATCGGATATCCATTCTTTATAACATTACTGAAAAAAACCTGGGAATTCTGATACATAACGATACTTTTGGCTACAACATTTCCATGAACCACTGCGTTATTTTCCATCTGGACATCGGCATTGGGGGCATACAGCGAACCTTTGTATACAGAATTATTATCCAGCGTAATCTTACTGCCGGCAGATATAAGAAGCAAATCATTGGCCTGTCCGTCACTGTTTATAAGCGAATTATTATCTATATGGATTGTATCATCTATATATATGGACAGTCTGCCGGAACCGCTAAGCCGTAAAATTGCATCATTTCCAAAATACAGCGAATTCGCGCGGATAACCGTATCACCGTCAAGCCGAACTGTCAATATTCCTTTGTTCTTAATTTCTATTGTGTTATACCGACTCCCGCCGCTAATGCTCTTCGTTTCATTATTATCAATTCTCAAATCGCCCCTGTCCGGCAAGCCGGAAGGAAATGCAACCGCAGGAAGTTCAATATTAATACTATTGACTTTTATCTGCCCATTCACCACGGCATTGTTCTTCCTTTGAACAACCTCATCGGGCTCTCCGCCAAAGCCTATATAAATATTTCCATTAATAACTACATTGTTTTCTAATTCAACTCCATCCTCTTTAATGGTGTTAGTCACTATATTTCCATTGACTACCACATTATTGTAAAATTTCATGGTTTCGCTTGTGAATATGGCACCACCAAATACTATCGTTTTATATGTCGAATTATGCATTGAGTCTAATGCATCCCAGCTAATTTCAACCATGCTTTTCAAACTTCTGCTCAAACTGCCTACGGTACATGTCACATGGACGGTGAAGATCCTTTTACCATCTTCCACACGGGTATCGGTTACATCCACATCAATGTGCGCCTGCTTGTTAAAATTATCATTTAAGTCGGGTGTACTGATGGATGATACCCTGGCCATAAATGCATCAAAAAAGCTCAATGCATCATCATAGTTTCCAGAAACACACAGCTCTTCCATTATAAGCCTCATTTGTTCAACGTGATAGCGTAAAGCTCCTTCCGCCACATAGTAGGCAGTTTGATAATCATGTTCAGTGCGATCCATGTGGTAGTTGGTAACGGTCACAGACATCAGGGATACCCCAAGGCTGAAAACCACCGTTAAGCTTAGCAGGACCAAAATAAATGCTGAGCCCCTTGAAGCCTTTAAAACATTGAGCCGATTCAACATCTTTACCACTCTCCTATCTTCTAAGGAGCACTTCGAAAGTAAGGGAGAATAAGTTACCCCTGCCTTCGTCTCCGCCGGAAATCGACAGTATGACCCTGTTTCCGTCTTTTTCAGCTACAAATCGGGTAATATCTTCAGCCATTGGATTAAAGGAAGAAGATGACGGCCAGTCATGATTCACACGCAGCGTTGTTCCGCTGAGATCAAAATACTCCTTGCCTATTATGAGAACGCTGGAACCGTCATCCTTTTCTTCGACCGTTACCTCATCATTCATTGCCTTCAAAAGCTTTCTTTTGATATATGAAGCGACTAGCCTGACGTTTTGCTGGGTATTAATCCGATCAATACTTTTCCCGTACCCCTTTACACTCATTATATAGAGGGAATAACCCATGGCAATGACCGTCGACAACAATGCCAGCGCTGCCAAAAGCTCAACAAGGGAATATCCTCTTTTTTTATTCATATACCACGCCTTCCCTTCAGATGGTACGGCTTCTCTCAGTTCTCCAACTGGAGTATGCTCTCAATTACCGCTTTGGGTTGAGCATCGGTTTCACCTTCAAACACCCTGACCGACGCACGTATCATGGAATAGTTCCTGTATATAAAATTGCTCAAGCGTTGTTCGCTTACACCCGAAACTGTCAATGTGTTTAAGTTTTCGTCGGTGTCATACACCTTAACCTCCACCATCTTCCCCCCGGGATTTATATTAAATGTCATGTGATGATTACCCGAATACTCAACCGCATTGATAAGTATCATAACCTTTTTGCCATCGTCAGCAAGAGAGCCATTTATCGCAGCTTGTCCAGACCCTTGCACAGCCATCGAATAGCTTTTATCAGCCATGGACAGGTTAACTACGGTATCATTCCGTACGTCTTCAATAAGCAGCAAATTCCTTCCCTCTGGGGGAACGGCGTACATCATGTATCCCGAACCTTCCCCGCCTTTATCCTTAAGAACAACGCTGAACAGATGATAATCATCGGAAAAATACGGCTGGCACAGGCTCTGAACATAATAGCCGGAAGCATCCTGTTTCCGCTGATCTCTGCCTGCATTGAATGCAGAAAGAGCATCCATGGACTGCAGCTCCTCCATTTTTGTCTGAGCAACGAATGATGCCTTAAGCAACGATTCAGCTTCATAATTGTGCCTGAATGAAAAGCCGTAGGCTGTTAAAAGAGAACCGGCTATAAGTGCCAAAATAAATATGGTTACCAGAATTTCAATAAGCGTTAGCCCGCTCGATTTGATCATTGAACCCTTACCCTTCCTGTTCCTACCGCCACCCTAATTGTCTTTTTCTTCCCGCTGCTGGTATAGAGCTCTATGCTGCCCGTCTGACTTGGAATCCCGGTAGGGGTATAGGTTAACACCTTCAGCCCGGCATATTTGCCAGTATACGGGGAGGCAAAATTACATTTAATTGTATAAATGCTGCTGTCCAGATACTCCTTCTTATATACCCCGGCGACCGGAAACGGATTGCTTGGCCGTATATTAAAATACTTTTCATCTATGTGTATCTCAAAACAATAATTCATCCCCGTTGTTATTGCCAACTGCTGGGTTAAACGAATCTCCTGTGCAATTCGCTGTGCTTCGGCTTTCAGCTTCACCTCTTCTATAGGCGGTTTAACGCTGGGAGATATAACAGACAGCAATATCCCGATAATAGCCAATACCACGATTAACTCTATCAGTGTCAAACCGCTGTTATTCCCCATTCATATCACCGGTATATCACCAGAAAGAAGATAGGTACCAGTCTATTATGCTTTCACCGTACAGTATGGCAATCAAAGAGGCAATTGCCAAAAACGGTCCGTAGGCGATATAGTCTCCTCTTTTCTTTATTTTCATAATCAGCAACAATAATCCTATCATCCCACCGATATACACCGACAATAACAGCGCCAGGGCGGTGAGGCGCCAGCCCAGATATAAGCCGATGGCGGCCATAAGCTTTATGTCGCCTCCGCCTATTCCCTCCCTGCGAAAAACAAACAGGGACACAAGGGCTACCAGGGCAAGCGATCCTCCCCCCAGTATAAGTCCGTACAAGCCGTCCATAAATGAAATGCCGACGCCCGCAAGATTAAAAACAATGCCTGCTGTAATGCCAGTTAAAACTAAACCGTTGGGAATTATCTGATGCTCCATATCGATGGCGGACGTCACTATAAGTATACAGGTCAATATAAGGTAATATGCAGTAACAGGTTCCATACCATACCGCCTGTATACCAGCCAGAATAAAAGAGCTGTCAGCAGCTCCACAGCCGGATACCGCCATGCTATTGGCTGCTTGCAGTACCGGCATCTGCCCTTCAGAAAGATAAAGCTTAATACGGGAACCAGATCAAGTGGGGTCAACCTAGTGTTACATGCGGTACATCTGGAGCCCGGCCACACTATCGATTCCTTTCGCGGTATCCTATATATGCATACGTTTAAAAAGCTGCCAACTAATAGGCCAATTATTATAACCAATAGATCCATGTTATTTCCTTATTTTATATTGAGATCAAAGTAATTGTCACGCAATTCCTTTAA
>LSQX01034095.1_pt1 | contig 22924 bp, 15 predicted proteins | sample 654561 | NCBI WGS metagenome assembly LSQX01 (sample SAMN04489861, study PRJNA283612) | anaerobic digester metagenome | isolation source: 4 biogas reactors fed with cattle manure at either 37C or 55C with and... | place: Denmark: Kongens Lyngby | collected 2014
TATGATAGACATAATAATAAGAGACAAGGAAAAAAAGTATTGAAAATATAATTATTAATATCCATGCCGTTGCTAACCAATGAGTTAACAACAAAAAAAATAAAAAAAGTACTGTTAGGATAATCGAAATATTTACAGTCAGTTGCCTGGAAGAATATGTTTTCATATAATCTGAAATTTACTTTAACTGATCTCTGTCAAATTAATGGCTCAAAAGTATAAAAAATATAGTTGTTATTGATTAACAGTAAATTCATGGTTAGTTAATGTTTTTTTAATATTTTAGTAATTTATTAAGGCTTAATTCGCAATTAAATTTTTTGCCTCATAAATAATTTATTGATGGAGAATTTTTACCTTATCATAGTTGTGATCCTCTTCGCACTGGCTATATCCGATTTAATTGTAGGTGTAAGTAATGATGCTGTTAACTTTCTTAACTCCGCCTTTGGTTCAAATGCTGCCCCAAAATGGCTGATATTCATTATGGCCGGAGCCGGAGTCCTTATCGGCGCTACCTTTTCAAGTGGTATGATGGAGGTTGCCAGGAAGGGCATTTTCCATCCCGAAATGTTTGTGTTCACAGAGATCATAGTGATATTCCTTGCAGTAATGATTACTGATGTGATATTGCTTGATATGTTCAATACATTCGGCATGCCCACCTCAACAACTGTATCAATTGTCTTTGAACTACTCGGTTCAGCTGTAGCTGTATCACTGGTAAAAATATCCAGCGCCGGTGCCGGCCTGGGAGAGTTATCAAAATATATAAATTCCGAAAAGGCACTGGCCATTATTACCGGTATACTGCTTTCGGTAATTATCGCATTCACAATTGGTGCAATAGTGCAATACATTACCCGGCTTATATTTACTTTTAATTACCGGAAAAACATGAAATATTTCGGTTCATTATTCGGGGGATTCGCTATTACGGCTATAACATATTTCATTTTAATTAAAGGAATTAGCGGTTCAGCGTTTGCAGACCTGGAACTTTCAGGCGGTGAAAAATTAAGCGAATGGGTATCAAACCATACAGCAAAATTACTTTTATACAGCTTTGCAATATTCACTATTTTTATACAACTTCTCAAATGGATCTTTGATATTAAAATACTGAAAATTACTGTATTAATAGGTACATTTGCACTTGCTATGGCTTTTGCAGGAAATGACCTGGTAAACTTTATCGGTGTCCCGATTGCAGGATATAACTCATATAAAGCATGGATAGGAGCAGGTTCTGTACCCCCCGATGAATTTACGATGGAAATGCTTGCAGGCAAGGTAGGAACACCTACTATTATGTTGTTAATTGCAGGACTGGTAATGATAACCACCCTTATATTTTCAAAAAAAGCTTTGTCAGTGGTGAATACCACGGTAGACCTGGCAAGGCAAAGCGAAGGTACGGAACGTTTTCAGTCGAGTATGGTGGCAAGAGCTTTGGTAAGAGGTTTTTCACAATCATATAATAAAATCAAAAATTCAATTCCCGGTTATATTACAATGAAAATCCATAATCGGTTTGAACCCCCTGCAACTGAATATACCAACAAACCAGTCAGTCCCGCTTTTGATAAGGTAAGAGCGTCAGTCAATCTATTGGTAGCCAGCGTTCTAATTGCGTTCGGCACATCATTAAAACTTCCTCTGTCTACAACATACGTTACATTTATGGTTGCAATGGGAACCTCCCTGGCGGACAGGGCATGGGACCGTGAAAGTGCCGTTTACCGTATATCAGGTGTAATTGCAGTAATCGGGGGTTGGTTTCTTACTGCGATTATAGCTTTCACAGTGGCCGCAATTATTGCCTGGATTATATCGGTTGGAGGAATCTTTACAATATTCATATTTTTATCTGTTGCCATATTTTTAGTGATCAGAACACATATCCTTTTTAAAAGAAAACAGGAAAACGGTACCGTAGAAGATGAAGATGCAATCAGTGAAAAGGATGGCGCTGACAGGGTAATGGAAAAATGCAAAAAACAGGTAGCTAAATCCATGACCATGGCTAATAATATTTATACGCTAAGTATTGACAGCTTCCTTAATGAAGACCGTTCGGGTATGAAAAACTCTCTCGGACTTAAAGATAGCCTGAATAATAAATCCAAAAAACAGAAAAATAAAGTATTAAGCACTATATCAAAAATTGAGGAGGATGTTGATTCAGGACATTTTTATGTTCAGGTGGTAGACTATCAGAGAGAGATGGCACACTCGCTCAATTTCCTTTCAGAACCTCTTTATGAGCATATCAATAATAATCATAAACCATTTGTTGCAGAGCAAGTAAAAGAATTTAAAGAGCTCCGGAAAATGATTGACAGTTTCTTTAATTTAGCTCTTCAACTTATAAAAGATAATAAATTTGATCAGATAAACGACCTCATAAAGCAAAGGGATGATATCCTGGTCTATATGGAAAAGATGGAAATAGCCCAGATTAAAAGGATTAAATCCCAGGAAGTGAATACAAAAAATTCAGTATTATTTTTGAACACTATTACTGAAACTAAAAATATGTTACTCCATGCCATAAATCTTATAAAATCACATCGCGACTTTATTACTGTAACCATTAAGAAAAAAAGTAGTGTGAATTAGATTATTGGCTGCTTCCCAGGAGAGTCCATCCCTCAATCCAGTTGTCTTCTCCAAATGCTCCTTTAAAATCCACAAGCTGGAACCAGGATGAGGGGTAGTCGCTTAAATTTTCCGAAAGCTTATTGCGTGGTACAAACTCTCCTGCCCCGGGATTTATCTCCGGATCACCTGTACTATTTTCACCTGCATTAAAATAATCTGCCCACTCATTCTCCATATCTTCCGTATAAACTCCGGAAAGTTCGAAAACACTATTACCAGCTGTTCCAACGTTATAAAAAAGATTATTCCTGATATCCAGTTTCTGATATTTCCACTGACTGAAACTGTCATTCTTCCCATCAGTCACTTCCAGAATGATACCAAACCTGGTATCTACAAATACTGAATTTGCTATTACCCCTCCGGCAAATCTCTCAAATACCGCACAAGCACCATTCCCGGTTTCTCCGTTTCCAATCAGTGTGGCATTATAAATAGCAGGTAATGAATTTGGAGTGCCAATAACCGGGGAGGTTCCTCCACCCGCTTCAATTAAATTATCACCCACAAAACCTGTTTCCACACCAAGCCAGAACTGACCATTTCCACTCCATCCCAGGTCATAATCGAATGAGTCGTCACCACAACCTGATATAACAATATGCCTGAGGTTAACAGTTCCCCCGAAAATTTCAATACCATCATCATTATTTGAAATTACCTCTATATAATTTATCTCAGTAGCGCTCCCGACACCACCAAGGGTGAGGCCGTTTATTTCATTTCCCTCTCCGATGTTCGTACCTCCGTGCCTGATAGAAAGATACCGAAGCACTCCTGAATTATCGTCTTCGTTGTTACCACCATAAATGCCCCGCGGTTCAAAAAAGGGTATCCCTTCAATCCTGGCTTCACCTCCCCCGACATTAACAGGGGCATTACCAAGGATGATAAGTCCGCCCCACAATCCGCCGGATTCTTTTGCAACAGATCCCTGAAGGTTATCTCCTTCAACAGTAAAAATTACAGGCTCTTCACGAGTACCGTTAACAATAATTTTTCCTCCACGTGCAACTATCAGGGCACTTGCATTTTCTGCCTGTCCCGTTCGAAATCGCACCACAGTTCCCGCCTCTATGGTAAGAGTTTGTCCGTCATTAACAAAGATCAGCCCTTCAAGGTAATACTCATTGGTTTTAGTCCATGTCACAGTGCCTGTCCCGCTACCGTCATCCCTGAAAAACCCGGTACTGCTTTCAAGTATGTAGTCACTTTTACGGCAACCGGCAAAAATCAGTATAACCAATAGAAAATAGTATATTCGATCCTGCATATTATTACATTTTCAATTCCAGATCAAGATAAATAAAACCACCCCCCTCAATGTTAGAAGCGAATGGGTACCAGTCGTGGTAATTTAATGCGAACTTAATATTTTTCAGGGGACTATATTGTAATCCTGCAACCACAGCAGTGCCATCATCAGAAAGATGCCACGGATTCACCTCCCCCTCAAGTATGTTGGAGCCAATCTTATCATAACGGGCAAAAAGCTGATACTTACTGTTCAGATTATACTTGCCATATACAGAAATTCCCAAAATATCGTGTTGCTCCTTCCAGCCGTAATTCTGTCTGAAAATAAGTTCGCCGGCAATATTCCATTTTGACCTGAAATCGAATGATGAAAATAAAAATATTGTTGATTCGGTGATCTCATTATGCATCAGGTCATAACCCATTCTCGTAATCAAATTTTCCGGGAGTTTCAGAGTAGTGGCCAGACTGTATTTAAAAATATCATCCATCTGTAAACTGGTATAACCTTCACCATTCATAATGGTCAGGTCACCTGACAGTATTTCACTGAAATTATAATTAAAATTTACTCCCAGGTCTGCTGAAGAACCCAGACGATGCTCGTCTGCGATAGTTTTCATCAGATACCTGCGTTCCCATATCTTTTCCTGAAGGCCGAACTGCTTTAAACTGATCAACCCAAATTCTACCTGCAACTGTCTCTTTGTATAACGTACAAATGCATTTTTAAAATAAGCATACCTCCTTATTTTTGAAAATGGTGACAGATCATCAGGACTTCCAACATCTACATTAATTTTCCCATAGAATTCAGGACTGAAATAGTGCTCATAACCGATATAACCCCGTTCAAGGGCAAATGCAGCTTCATCTCTTGCACTTCCGGTTATGCCTCTGTGAAAATTGGCATAAATAGTTGCAAAAGGATTCCCGGAAGCAACCGGTTCAGTTTCCTGAGAAGAACTAAATCCCGGTAACAAAAAAATCAGGGATAGTAATATTATTTTATACATACTAACATAATAAAAAGCAATTGGCGCAAATATAAATCAATAACATATAATATTTTAATCGTTTTGTAATATCTTGCTTTTAATTAAAGGCCATTTAAAATGTAAATTTGCATTACAAATTTTTCAATATGCCAGAACATCAAAAAATATTAATAGTTGATGATGAAACAGACCTTTGTGAGATTCTGCAGTTTAATCTGGAGAGTGAAGGTTACAAAATCGAAACAGTCCACTCGGGAGAGGAAGCGTTGAAAAAACAACTTGAAAGTTTTGACCTTATAATTCTGGATGTCATGATGGGAGGCATGTCCGGTTTCAGGGCTGCCAATATAATCAGAAAAGAAAAAAAACTGACGATCCCGATTATATTCCTGACCGCAAAAGGTAACGAGAATGATATCTTAACAGGGTTTAATGTCGGCGGGGATGACTATATCTCAAAACCCTTTTCTATAAAAGAGGTAATAGCAAGGATAAAAGCTATTCTTAAAAGGGGTGTTAACGCGGATACTGACATTGACCATATTAACTTTAAGGATTTGAGGGCAAATCTGAAGAAGATGGAAATTTCGGTTGCAGGAAAAGTTATAGATCTTACACGGAAAGAGTTTGAAATTCTTGTGCTGCTTTTAAAAAATATGGGAAATTACCTTAACCGCGATGAAATATTAAGTAGAATATGGGATGAGGATGTTATTGTTACAGAGCGAAATGTTGATGTAAATATTGCCCGGCTCAGAAAAAAAATTGGTGTATATGGTCAAAACATAAAGGGTAAATCAGGCTATGGATACTGCTTTAAAGAATAAAAAATGAACCGAAAATCTTTTAGGGGAGAAATATTTTTATATTTCATTATAGTCTTTATTCTTTTTACGATTGCTATACTTTCATTTCAATATCAGCGCGAAAAAAAATACCGGACGGCGCAATTAGAAAACACACTCGATAATATAACCGAAATTACCCGCCGGTTTATTGAACTGAACAACCTTATAGGGAACAATGAAATCACACGGATCAGTGAACTTACAACTCTAATACCCCAGCCCAATATTCGTATAACAGTTATTAATATTAATGGAAAAGTTCTTTACGATAGTTTTGTTGATGACTACTTCACAATGGAGAATCATCTGTACAGGCCTGAAATCCATAAGTCAATTTCAGATCAAAAAGGCTCAAATATAAGACATTCAGAAACTACTGACGAAGATTATTTCTACTATGCTAAAAAATATCCTGATTATTTTATCCGTACCGCCGTTGTTTATGATGTGAGGATAAAAAATTTCCTTAAGGCAGAAAGAGCTTTCATATTTTTTATCATTACAATCTTTTCCCTTATAGGAACCATATTATATTTTGTTACCGGGAAAATGGCCATTGCCATCACCAAACTAAAAGATTTTTCCATCAATGCAGGCAAAGATGAATTGGTCCGCCCTGATACAACCTTCCCTGAAAATGAACTTGGCATAATTGGCAGTCAGATTATCCGGATATATAATAAACTTAAAAAGGCGAAAGATGACCTGACGAATGAGAAAGAAAAACTCTTCAACCACCTGAATGCGCTGAACGAAGGGATTGCATTTTTTTCCTGTGATAAAAAAGAGACTTTATCAAACCGTCATTTTCTCAGGTATATCAATATTATCTCACAAAAACCGGCAATATCAACGGAAGAAATCTTTCAAATGGAAGAATTTAAACAGCTCAATAAATTTCTCAGGAAATATCTCAGGAGCAAGGTATTGATCAATCCTGAAAACTTACCTCAACTCGGCTATATTTTTTCAAGTGGCGAAAAATTTTTCAAAATCCAAAGTATTGTCTTCATAGATAAAAGCTTCGAAGTGATGGTCACCGATATTACAAGACTGGAGAAAAGAAGGTTAATGAAGCAACAGCTAACCTCAAATATTGCCCATGAACTGAAAACACCCTTAGCCTCCATTAAGGGTTATCTTGAAACAATCCTTAATAACTGGCCTGTACCGGCCGATAAACAAAAATACTTTCTTGAGAAGACCTACCTTCAGTCAGAACGCCTCAATGATCTGATCAACGATGTTTCACTGCTTAATAATATTGAAGATGCCGGTGAACTGTTTAAATTTTCAACTATCGACCTAAAATCAGTCATCGAAGAAGTCTATGAAAACTTTGCCAATCGTATGAATGAAAAAAACATCACATTCTCCAGCAGTGTAAAAAAAGGATTGAAAATCCAGGGAAATGAGTCACTGCTATTTTCCATATTCCAGAATCTGGTAGAAAATTCAATCAACTATGGCGGGAATAATATTTCAATCTCAGTTCAGATTTACCGGGATGATGATAAATATTACTACTTTTCATATACAGATACCGGGACAGGCATCTCTGAAGAGCATCTGCCACGGATATTTGAAAGATTTTACAGAGCGGACCACGGACGTACCAGGGAAGCAGGCGGAACAGGCCTTGGACTGGCAATCGTTAAAAATGCAATTCAGCTGCATAAGGGTGAGATTTCAGTCAGGAATAATCCCGGAAAAGGTATAGAATTCCTTTTTTCACTTGCAAAAAAATAGTAATAGTAAACTTTTAAATATAATCCTGGTAAATGAATTTTTAGAATTAATTATCATTCCCCTGCCACAGCCGGTATCAAAATTTGTATGTTAATCCCAAACTAAATGATTGTCCCGGTTTAAACTTGCTATAAAGCTGATTTTTCGCGTTATAAGATTGATAAAAATTTTCAGTGTCTTCATTCAGTATATTCGTAATTTTCAAATCTATTGAGCTATTTTTATTTCGGCCGATTGTTTTATTCGCGCTGAAATTCAGGCTATGGAAAGGTTCAATATAGATATCCGGGAAAAGTCCTGCCCCCACAATTGTAAGAGTTTTTCCCTTTACATTATAAAACAGGCCGGCATCAAAACCTGATTCAACGTGGCTGTAACTTAATCCTGCATTAATAACATAAGGTGCCTGTCCGGCCATTTGTCTTTGATCTTTAATAATTTCTCCTGTTTTCTCAAAGGTTTTCCGTGAGTTAAACTCTTTTTCGGTCATATCAACCTGAGATCTTATCAATGTATAATTTCCGCTCAATTGAAAATTATTCCGGAAAAAAGAGATGAAATCCAAATCTTTCCTGAATTCCAGTTCAATACCCAATAACCTGCCGTTCCCGACATTTCGGGGCTGATATTCGGTACTGGTTTGCTGTTCGGGTATTCGAACCAACTCAATAGGTTTATCAAATTTTTTAACAAAGGCACTTGCTGAAATAATCTGCCCTCTTTCCAAAAACATTTCCCAACGGAGATCAAAATTCTGGATTCGTGTTTCTGTCAGCTTCCCTTCCCATCCCGGATAAGTAAACAGGCTTCCATTAAATATCCTGTTGGAAACAGGATCAATAATTTGTGCAAATGACAACTCTTTGAATGAAGGCCTTGCGATAGTCTTTGTATAAGAAACCCTCAGGTTTTGGCCTTCCTGAAAAGAGTATATAATATTAACCGAAGGAAACAAATCGAATGATCCTAATACTTTTTCATTATCAAGGTTACTTCCGTTTTCAATATCGCCACTGGCATATCTTTGATCCCGCCCGGTATGTCTTTGAACATAATTCTCAATCCTCAAGCCGATTATAACTTTATATTTTGATAAAAAGCTCATTTCATTAGAAATATAACTCCCGGTATTAACAACATTAGATTCATATGCATTCGGGTTTGGATCAGGATTCCCGGATTGGTAGTAGATGCTGTTTGGCCGGTTTGGATAGATATTTTCAGGATTCAGAACAATCGACGGGTCAGGGACTGGCCACAACTGGCCACCAAAAAACTGAACATCATAAAATAATATCTTGTAATCTCTCTCTTTATAGATTTGAGAAAAACCGAATTTCAATTTTGCATCACTCCCTTCAAATCTGTATTTTTTAGTTATATCACATTTTGCAATTGCATTTATTTCGTTTAGTGACCTCCAGATCCTGCCGGGATTTCCACCAGCGCCAGCCATAAAGAAACTTCCGCCGGTCGTATGGGTAAATGCAGTTTTTCTGATATCCGGGTCATAAGAGGTTGAATAGGTCGGGGATAAACGCCAGTCAGCTTCCCATCCTCCTTGTTTAAAAACGTGTGAGCCATTCAGTAATATATTCGATAAAGAGCGCTGGTTATATTCGAGGTTATGGGAAGTAGCCAGATATCCGGATTGCCCAACCGCTTCTCCATTATTATTGATATTAAAAATTCCGGCACGGCTCTCACCATTTTGCAAATGCATTCCGGTTAACCTTATCTTTGTCATGTCCGTCTTTATTGCCACTCCGCCCAAAAAGCCCGCCAGAACATTGTGTTCTCCGATCTCCCCGTTCTGTATTGTCGCATATCGCATTTCATATTTGTCAGGATCAATAAACCGTTGGTATTCTCCATATACAACATCGTTGTAATACTTATAATCAGACTTATAGGATAATGAAAAAATATACCCCAGCTTCGGGCCCCGGTTACTTTTTCTTGATAAGCTTACCTGGTTTCCCAGGGAAAACCCAACGCTGTAATCAACCGGACTTCTCCGGCGGGATGCTCCCAGTTCCGGATTAAAACTTTTAATAAATTCAACTACCTCCTGCTGTGTATGCCCACTGACCGGTGTTGGTATATTTGGCAGATCTGCCCCCTGGGGTAATGCTCTGGTCCCGTCATCATAACCTAAAAAATCAGTTGAACCTCCGGAATAGCTAAGGTAACCGGGATTGAAATGCATATCAGGATTAAACGAAGTACTTACAGAAACAGTGATTATTTTCTCTTCAGGAAAATCTTTTGTTTCAACATTCATGATTCCTCCGGTAAAATCAGCAGGCATCTCAGCAGTAAAATTTTTACTGACCATCATATTATCAATCAAGTTAGTAGGAAAAATATCCATTTGAAGGCTGTTTCGATCGGGATCAAGTCCGGGAATATCCACTCCATTCATGATGGTTTTTGAATACCGGTCGCCAAGTCCCCTTACATAAATATACTTGCCATCTTCAGTTGAAACACCGGTAACTCTTTTGGCTGCTTCAATGGCAGTATCATCACCTGTCAATTTTATCTTTGATGAGGATATACCGTCCATAATTGAGGCAGACTGTCGCTTTATAGTATTTAATGCTGTCTCAGTGGTTCTTATAACCTCAGCTGTTACAACTACTTCATCCAGTTCAAGGGTACTCTCAACAAGCCGGATATCATTCAGCAGAGTTATTTCTCCTGGCTGAACATTTATGTTCTCTATAATCAGGGTTTGAAAGGAAATATAAGAGATCTGCAAATCATAAGTACCTGCAGGGATATCTATTGTAAACTGACCATCCAGGTCAGTAGCAGCCCCTGTAGCCGTCTCCTTAATTAATACTGTCACTCCGACTAATGTTTCACTGCTCTTATCATCAACAACTTTACCTCTTATTTTTCCAACCTGAGCAGAAGAAATACTAATATAAACTATAAAAAATATACTAAGTAAGTACCTCATTTTCAATTTTTCCTTTGTCAGTTGAGATTCACCCGGAAAATAAATTGTGAAATCTATTTTTCTCCCCGGAAATCAAACGTCAACAATTAAAATGACAGCTTGCCCGATTTTGCTGCCCATGTCCAACCAAATAGAGATATATCAGCACCGACAGTCGGGGTACTCACAGAACTTACACCTTCAGGAACTTCACCATTAACATAGTCCGGCAGGTCAGCCTCGGGTACATCAAGCTGAATTCCTTCAAATGTAACAACACCAACATTGAAAGTAACCCTGTTTATTTTCTGGCCTTCCTTTATAGAAGTAAAATAGATATTTTTCAGTTCAACTATTGAATTGTCATCTGTATTGATCAGGTCCGAGGATGTCCTGCCAAATGCAGGATCATTGGCTATAACAGTTCCATTTTGAATTATATGTCCTGCCTTATACGATCCTTCCGGTCCATCCAGTTCAAAGTTGTGGTCATCAGGAGAAATTATGATAAAATTGTTCAGGGTTCCGGCCCACGACTGATCGGTATCTATGGCATCATCACCCACATTCCAGATAACGGCATTGGTAACATTGACAGTTCCGCCAAACCACTCTATACCGTCATCCTGATTGGAAACAATTTCAATATTTTCCACAATTGTTTCAGAACCGACCCCTANNCCAGGGTAAGGCCGTTTATTTCATTACCTGCCCCGATATTAGCCCCTCCGTGACGTATCGAAATATATTTTAAAATTCCTGAATTATCTCCCGGGTCATTACCGCCATAGAGTCCGTTTTGATCTGAAGTCGGAATTCCTTCGATCTGAATCTCTGTTACATCACCCGATTCATTTGATACTGATACCGGAGCTTTCCCGAGTACCAATAAACCACCCCAAAGCCCGTTAATATCCGGATCAAGATTTGGACTGTTAAAGATACCTGCTTCAATATCTTCCGGTAATATTTCATCAGCAACTGAAGTGAAAATTATTGGTTTACCGGCAGTGCCTTCTGCAAATATTTTTCCTCCCCTGGCAATCAGAAGAGCTGATGCATTAGCACCAGTCCCGGCTTCTCCTTTAATTATAGTACCCGGTTCAATAGTAAGGGTAACTCCGTTTATAACTGTAATCCTACCCCCCAAAATATAGACTTTATCGGAAGTCCAAGTAACATCTTCTGCAATATTGCTTGTCACATGTACTTCAAATTCAGGCTGATCGATATTAATTACTACTGTAGCCTCATCAACCTGTCCCTCTGAATCAATTACTGTCAAAGTAATTGAAGCAGCTCCCGGGTTTGCTCCTGCCTCATAGTTGATTGTAATGGTCGAACCATTTATACTACCCGAACTGTTTAAAACTGTAACGCTAACTCCTGTCGCACTATATGTAGCTGTTAAACCTGCATCGATTGATACGGAGAAATCGACGGACTGAGTGCCGGCACCATATGATATGTTCTGAACATCAACCGGTGCAGATACAATCGGTTTATCAAATGCCAGAATTGGATCATCCTCATCACATGCGGTAAAAACCAATCCCGTGAAAATAGCTATACTAAACAATAATTTTAACTTTTCCATTCGTTCAAAATTTTATAATTACTTAAAAATTTAAGAATCCCGGTATTAATTATAAGGACCTCTCATTTCATGAATAACTCTGTTTTTAATTTGAATTTGAGGCAAAAGTAAATGGGGAAGATTACAAAACAGTTAAACAGGAATTAATAAAAAATTACTTTCATTTACAGTAACTTCAATCATGCTCATCTATGTAACTTATTAAATTTTAATTAAAAAATCCAAACCGTGATTTCCGGAAAAGGTTTTTCCCTAATTTCGCCTCTTTTAAAACAATTAAAATGAAGAGAATAATATTGATCACAAGCATTCTTTGCCTGGTTCACGGATACAATCATGCTCAGGAAATAAAAGAAACAGGCAATCTCTTTTACAAAGACAATAAACTTTATACCGGCTTGTATACCTCCTATTTCGACAATGGTAATTTAACAGTGGAGATGCAAGTTAAAGAGGGCAAAAAACATGGAAAAGTCAGGATATATTTTGAAAATGGCCAGTTGAATGAAATACGGTCATATAAGAATAACCTTATGCATGGAAAGTGGGAACTGTTTAACGAAGAAGGGATAAAAGTTTCAGTAGCCAGATATAAAAAAGGTATAAAACATGGGAAATGGTTAATATGGAATAGTAAGGGCATTCTGTTGTATGAACTTCGTTATAAGAATGGCCGGAAATGTGGTACCTGGAAAAATTATGACGATAACGGAAACTTGTTGAGTGTAAGAAAGTACCGATCTGCTCAAATGTAATAAAACTGTAATATTTCCTTAATTACGGTTTAACTTCCCTGTTGTAGTTTTACCATGAAATTAAAATTATGACCATGAAAAAATTAATGATTTGCTTTTTATCTGTTGTACTGGCAGGAGGCCTTTTTGCTGAGGAAAAAGAGGTGAAAACAGACACCGGGTCAGACAACACAGCCACCGTAGCACTGTCAGGAACTATTTCAGACTTCAGCTCGGGTGAACTGTTGACAGGAGTGGAAGTGGCAATTGAAGGTTCCAAAATGAAAACCTATACTGATTTTGACGGGAAATTTACTTTTGAAAATATTAAACCAGGTGAATATAAACTCGTTACAAACTATATCTCTTATAAAAAAGGTACAGAGATATTAAAGGTGAATAATAAAGAAAATGAGATCAACATAAAACTAAAAAACTCCAATTAGCTGTTCATTATTAATCGTACAGAAGAAATTCCCAGACCGTTTCTGTATTCCAGGAACGGTTTTTTTATGTCCTTCCGATAAAATTCCTGATTTTTATAATAATACAACAGATCTATTCCCACACTCCCGCTACCGGTTCATCACAAAAGGCGCATTTACCATTCTTAATATTATTTTCAACAATAGTGAATCCACGTCTTTTTATCACCTCCTTACCACAATTTGAACAAACCGTATTTTCCGCATTCTGTCCCGGAACATTTCCTATATAAACATGTTCCAAACCCTCCTTCAATGCGATTTCGCGGGCGCTGACCAAAATGTTAACCGGGGTCGGAGGCAACTGGGTCAGTTTATATGAGGGATAAAACCTGCTGAAATGCAGGGGTGTATCCTTAAATCCGTTACTAACAAGCCACCCACACATCTTCCTTATCATATCCATGTCGTCGGTCCAGGAAGGAACCACCAGGTTTGTTATCTCCAGCCAGACACCTTCATCTTTTAATGTAAGCAGAGTATTAAGTACCGGTTGTAATGAACCAGCATTGAGCCTGATATATATATCATCACTAAATGATTTAAGGTCAACATTGGCAGCATCGATCACTTTACACAATTTAAGGAGAGGTTCCTTATTAATATATCCGGCAGTTACAATTGCATTTTTTATACCTGCTTGTTTTGCAAGGATTGATGAATCAAAAGTATATTCATAAAATGTAATGGGTTCTGAATAGGTATAAGCTATTAATTCACAACTGTTTTCAAGGCATGATTCAATAAGCTTATCAGGAAGGAGGTCGTAATTTTTTGTTTCAGCCGGACTTTTTTGAGAAATGGTCCAGTTCTGACAGTTAAGACAGGCCAGGTTGCATCCTGCAGTAGCAACCGAAAATGCCCTGCTTCCCGGCAAAAAATGATATAAAGGTTTTTTTTCAACAGGATCTATATGAACAGCGCACGGATTCCCGTATGCAATCGTATAGAGTTTACCATTTTTGTTAATACGGTTCCTGCAGTCACCCGACTCCCCTTCTTTTATATCGCATTCATTTGGACATATCAGGCATCGTATACCTTTCGGGGTTTCGCTGTAAAAAAGTGCCTCTTTTGTCCATTTTTCTCCAACCTGTCCGGTGTTGATCCCTGCCACAGAGGCCAGGCATGTCTGGTCAATGCAGAGGCCGCCTGTCCCTAAAATCATTGTTTTTAAAAATTGCCTCTTTTCCATCTCTATTAATTTTTTATCTGATTCTGACTATACCCGGCAAATATCCTTCTATTTCGTGATAAACAGGTAACTGTTCCGCTAATAATATTCAATCCTGCTATAATCAGGCAGGTATTTGTCAATCCTAATACAGGAAGTAAGAAAAGCGAAGTAAGGAATGCACCGAAGGCAGATCCTGCCAGATCTGTACTGTAATTAGTCCCTGAAATAACACTAAATTCTCTCTGCTGCAGCTTAGATGCAAGATTGAATTCAAACCCAATGCCAAAAGAAAGTGCAAAAACCAAAATAAAAAAAATTACCTGGACCACTATTATATAACCTGCAAGATAATCAGTAAGATTGACCAGTAAAGGCAGTATCACGGCGAATATTGCCAGCAAAAATTGAATTCCATAGTAATGCGTTATCCGTTTAGTTTTTGCTTCAATAACAGAAATATAACTTCCGGTTGCCAGTCCCCCCATAAAAGCCGTAAAAAAGAATGCTGATGCCAGGTATATGCTTCCCACAAAAATCTGATATGCAAGCATCATTACAATTTCGAGAGAAGAGGCAGTGAATCCGCCGGTATACAGCCCAATAGTCAATGCATTCTGTTTAAAAAATAAAATTAAAAACAGGAGAGCCGGAACAGCTATGATCAACCAGTAGTTGGTATTAAAATGACTTAACCAGTGATGTGATTGTTTTACAAATATATATGGCTTAAAATCCAGGTTTGGTTTAGTATTCGGACTAAATTGTGAAACAATGGATTCGCTTCGCATATTAAGCAGATTATCATCAATATAATATTGATTTACATATTCAGTTTCAATCCCTCTTGCCAGGATAATATCTGTAATATTTAATGGTAAAATCGTGTCTGATGCCAAAAAGTAATTTTTTTCACCAGGTATTAATAACCTGTTGCTGAAGTGCATGCCTATTGTTTTCCAGAGTGAAGAGTGTATCTCCAGGGCATTCGCTTCGGCATAATTGGCTGTCGATGGCAGGTTGGTACAAACTATACTCTCAGTATTGCAGTGTTTCTTTATAATCTGAAAAAATTCATAAGTGTAGAATCTGTTGTATCCTAAAGTTGACGGCGGTGGCAGATTAATCAGGATTATATCATAAATCTCCTTTGATCTGTACAGAAAAGACCTAATATCAGACCGTACAACTTCAACATCATCATATTCTACTAATTCCGGTACCTGATTTTCCCAGTGCAGAAATACTTCAGGATTGGTTTCGAGATAGGTTATTTTTTCAATATCATATTTTTTAATCTCTTTTATCATTCCCGCTATCCCCCCTGATATCAGTAAAACCCTTCCGGGTGAACCATGACGCGCCATGGCAAAGTGAACAGCTTCCTCATTCAACATCATATTCTCTGTATAGAACTGAAGGGAATTATTTTCATAAAAATTGAGTTGCCCCGACTGCTCGGTAATAACCAAATTACCATACCTGGTACTTCTGTTTAAAATGATATTCTGGTTGGGTAATAATATCCTTTTAAGCCTGTTGTCAGGTTTGGTAATAAAAATTATTACCGGTAAAAAAACTCCGGCAGCTATAAACAGAGCAGCTCTTTTTGAATAAGTCCATCCCCCTGTGAAGGCACCGGTAATAATTATAGCACAAGTTGTCAATCCCAGAATCTGAAATGAATTAAAAAACCGTCCAAGGATTAAACTGAAAAGCAAACCACCCGCCAGACTGCCAAAGGATTCGTAAGCATATGCTTTCCCGATCCGGTTTTTATTATCCGATTCTGATAACAGGGTTGAAAAGGCAGTAAAGAGATATCCGGAAAGGAAGCAAACCGGAAATAATAATAAAAAAGCACCTGTAAGAACAGTACCCAGTCCGGCTATTGTACCTGGAGGAAATAACATATATTTAAGCATATAGAGCAATCCAACCATTAGTGCAGTCAGAAATGCCAGAAATGCCAGCATATTAACTCCTCTTTCGAATGTAAAGGAGGCTGATATATTTTGCCTGCCGGTAAGCGCTCCCCACCCGGTTAATAACATCCATACTGCCATTATAACTCCCAGTATTAATTCGTTACCTGCAAGCACACTCATGAATTCCCTTATAAAAACAACCTGGTTTATTATTGTGACTGCCCCTAATAAAAAGAGAAGACAGGAAATGTTAAATCTCCGGGACTTACCGGTTTTGCCAATTGTCCTCTTTTTCCTGAGAGAAGATTGGTACCTGAGCTGTGGAAAATAATAACTGAAATGATTAAAAAAATGAAGAAAGGCTATAACAGCCATTCCAATACCAAAAGACACATGCCACTGCAACATTTGGCTATAAATTGAAATATCCAGCTTATAGTTGATTTTAATGACGCTTATCAAACCTGATAATCCGGAAACAAGAAAAGTGATAAGAAGGATATAATTCCAGAATTTCAGGTGTGCCTTCAGCGGAAATATACTCCACTTTGAATATAACCATGTTACAAAATATGCTGTAATAATAATAACAAAAACCGGTATAAGCGGATATGCTGTATTCATTTTATCAGAATAAAATTATCCCTTTTGGTTCTCTTTAAAAAATCAACCTTAAAGTTAACAAACAACAGCGATATTTAGGTACACCAATAATAACTCTTTATAAAATACATTATCATTAACCGGAATAAGTATAACGTGAAACGAGTATCCTGATTAAAATCGGTTCCCGGGGGGTATATATAATATCTGTGCGAGTTACATATAATGCCTTTGAAAATTATTTATTTGAATGAGATGAAAAAACACTATTTTTGAATTAGTGTACAAATATTTAAAAATAATATGAAACGAGCATCCCGATTAAAATCGGTACCCCTGTGGTATGATTAAAACAAATGCGAGTTACATATGATACCATTGAAAATTACTTATTTTAATCATATGAAACGAGCATGAATTTTCATCATTTAAAATTCACAAAAAAGAATGATTAAAATTTATGTGAGAGTGAGGAACGAACGGTTNNATGAAATGCAGACTTTTACTGATTGGTGCAATTATTTTACTGATTTCGTGTAATAAAATCCGGGACAAAATGCCCCTCCCGGAGCATCCCCGGCCTGATTTTGAACGTTCACTCTGGCAAAATCTGAACGGATACTGGCATTTTCAACCTGATTCACTGAATACAGGATTAACTGAGAGCTGGCAAAACAGTCCTGAATCATTTGCACAACAAATATTAGTACCTTTTTCATGGGCATCACCACTAAGCGAAGTTCAGTTACCGGATATTCATACAGGATGGTACTTCAGGACTTTTAAAATAAAAGATCCGCAAAAATGGCAGGGATTGGATACCTGGCTGGTATTTTGTGCCAGTGATTTCAATACTCAGGTATGGATAAACGGGATGGAAGCAGGTAGTCATTCAGGCGGTTATGTCCCTTTCAGTTTCAATATTTCCAAAATGCTAAAAGAAGGTGATAACAAGCTCGTTGTTAGGGTTGAGGACGAAGAAGCGGAGAACAGGCCCTCGGGAAAGCAGTATTATGGAAATGCAAAAGGGATATGGCAAACTGTTTATCTGGAAGCCAGGCCGGAGAACTATTTCTCCAACTTCAAATTCACCCCGGATATCGATAACGAAAATGTAAAGGTGGAGGTCAGGCTGGCACATCAATCTACCCTTCCGTTAACCTTCAACATGAAAGGTAAAAATAATGACATAAATTATCAATATACAATCCCTGCCAACCAAACTTCATTTGATTTTAACGTCCCGGTAAAAAAGATGAAACTGTGGGAACCGGAAAATCCCTTCCTTTATGAAATGAACATATCCTTATCAGATGATCACACTAAAGATGAGGTATTTACATATTTTGGAATGAGGAAAATCTCTGCAATAAACATTCCCGGTAAAAACTTCAAATATGTAGCGCTGAATAATAAACCCGTTTACCTAAAACTCTCCCTTGACCAGAGTTATCATCCCGAAGGTTTTTATACTTTTCCCTCAGATAAATTTATTAAAGAGGAGATTTTAAGGGCTAAAGACTTGGGATTAAACGGATTACGCATTCACATTAAATCAGAGGTACCAAGAAAATTATATTGGGCCGATAAGCTCGGGTTACTTATCCAGTCAGATATTCCAAACTATTGGGGTGAGCCGGACAGCATTGCAAAGGCCAATTGGGAATATATTGCAGAAAAGCAGATTGAACGTGATTACAACCATCCTTCCATATTCTCATGGGTACTATTCAATGAAACATGGGGTTTATTTACCCGCGATTCTGTCACCGGCAAACGGAGTTACCTTCCCGAAACACAAGAGTGGGTAAAAAAATGGTACTTCAAAACAAAAGAATATGACCCTGTCAGGCTTGTAGAAGATAACTCTCCCTGCAATCGGGATCATGTTATTACTGATATTAATACATGGCACAGATATTCTCCTGCCAGGAACTGGTCAGGTTTTCTTGATATGGTCATCGAAAATACCTATCCGGGGTCTGAATATAATTTTACGGGCGGTAATGTCCAGGGTGATCAGCCAATGTTTAACTCTGAGTGTGGTGCAGTATGGGGATACAGCGGAAGTACCGGAGACATAGACATAACCTGGGAGTACCATATTATGATTAATGAATTCAGAAAGCGTCCTGAAATTGCAGGTTTCTTATTCACTGAATTTCACGATGTTATTAATGAATGGAATGGCTATTACCGGTTCGACCGCACTAAAAAAATATTTGGTCTTGATGAACTCTGTCCCGGCATGACCATGAAAGATCTTCATTCTGACCTTTACATAGTTGCAGGAAAAGATTTTTTTCAAACATACAAAGGTGGCGCCAAATTTATGATGCCGGTTGGAATCAGTGCGGTTACCGGAGATATTCCTGAAATTATTACAATAAGGTATTCACTATACGGATGGGATTATACCGGTGAAAAGTTTGAACACGGCTCAGGGTCTGTAGTGACAAAGCCCGAACCTTACACTTATAAGGAGTTGGCACCGGTGGAAATTACTGCACCTGAAAAGACATCAGTTATGATCTTTGCAGTCATGCTCGAAGATGAAAACGGAAGCATACTCCACAGAAACTTTGTCCCATTCAAAGTAGATGGCAATCCGGGTATCAAAGATCACCTGGTTACCATTAGTCCGGATAACTATTCTGATGCATCCTGGAGTATAAAAAAACATACCTCTCAGAACGGCAATAAGGTTTGGGGAATGGGTTCCGGTTATTTTGAATATCATTTTGAACTCCCAGAAAATATATCAGCCGATAAAGTGGAATCTATTGAATTCAGGGCTGAGCTGGCATCACGTTTCCCTCAGTCGAAATACCTTGATGAAGGTGATGCTGAAGGAATTGGAATGACTATTGTATCAAAAAAAGGGACCGATCCGGGGTATGGTGAAAACAGTTATCCGCAGACCGATACCCATCTGCATCGCTCCCTGGTTAAAATCACTGCAAACGACCACCTGATAGCAGAAGCCGAGCTTACTGATGATCCGGCAGACCATCGTGGCATTCTGTCATGGATGAACCAAAAACCAGGCCGGGAATGGGGAAACAGTGATCAAAGCATACCATGGAAACTTGACGAAGCAGGTTCTTATGGATTCCTCGTAAAAGCAACCCTCGACGAAATAGCTGAAAAATCAGCTATCGAAACCGGTAAAATTATAATACGCCTGCTAGTTGATGAAACATCACCAAACAGAGGGGGGTTGTCGGTGTACGGTAAAGAATCGGGCCGATTCCCGATGGACCTGACACTGTTGATCAGGGAAAAATAAATCTTATTTGCTTTTATTCTGAAAAACCCCTATCGGATCGACAATAGCCCTGAAAAATGGTTCAAAGTCCATATTGTCCGATAAGGAGGTCAGAGTTAAGACACTTATCTTCGACAAGTTCAATATATGATGTGCAAAAGCACCAATATAATTATCGTAAGTATAACCTTCCTGATGGGTCATTATCAGAATCATTCCGGCATCAACCTCTTCTGCATCTTCAAGCACCCTCATAAACGGAGGTGTATCAGAGCGGTCGAAAAGTTTCATTTCACAATCCAATCCATTCTTTTTAAGAAATTTCCTGGCATCCTTTAATTTGGTGTAAATGCGACTCTCTTTCTTCTCAATTCCTCCCACTAATGAGGATACAAGAAATATTTTTGCACTCTGAGTAAGGCCATAAAAGAGTGTACACGCCAACTGGTCATCTGTCTTCTTTGTAAGGTCAAGTGGCACAACAATCCTTTCCTTTAAAATGCTGGTGTCTCCCTTGAGGGTGAGCACGGGGACCTTTGATTTGAGAGTAACATGATAAACAGTTGTGCCTAAATCATCATCTGCGTTTCCACATTGATGATTCTCACCCAATATAATCATGAATGCCCTTATCTCTTTTGCAACTTCAAGTATCTTTTGGTATGGTTTCCCTCTGTCAACTCTTGTTGAAATTTCAATAGTTACACCCTTTATTTTAAGTGATTCAACTAATTCAAAGAGCTTTTCTTTGGCTTTATCGGTTACTCTTACCAGGTCTTCACCCGATGAAAAAAACTGAGCCAGAATCCCTGGTGTATCTATCACATATAATAATGCAAGATCGGAATTGAATTTTTCTGCCATTTTACAGCCATAATGAACTGCCTTAACAGAAGGTTCCTGAAAGTCGACAGGCACCAGTATCACATTTTTCTTTTTTTTCAAAATGTATGTATTATATTTAACTCCTTTATTTATTGCAGATCAATTATTCACTAAACAATCCATCGCCTTATCAAACTTCAAACGAATCGACTTCCCTGTAAGCATTTATAAAGGCCAGTTCGCCCTCTTTACCCGGGATACTTTTCCCATGTTCACAGCACAGCACACCCTTATATCCTTTATTGTATATATGTTTAAAAATATTCTTGTAATTTATTTCACCTGTTGTAGGTTCTTTCCTTCCCGGATTATCCCCAATATGAAATGCGCCAATATAATCCCAGCACATATCAATATTAGGTATTATATTACCTTCAGAAATCTGCTGATGATACATATCATCCACAATTTTGCAGCTTGGATGATTAACAGCAACGCAGATCATCTTTGCCTGAGGCATCCTTGTCAGAAACAGCCCCGGGTGGTTTGTGTGTGCATTAAGAGGTTCCATTACCAGTTCCAGTCCTGTTTTACCGACAACATCACAGCACATCCGCATATTTTCGATAACGTTAGAAGTTTGATAATCCCAGTGAAGTTTCTCATCAAAATGCCCAGGAACCACTAAGGCAGAATTTACTCCGGTACGCTTTTGAACCTCTACACCTTCCTGCATCTTCTTTTTCAGCATATCCTTAATTTCAGGATCCTGAAAAACAAACGATTTAACCTCAAAATCAGCGTATAAGACAAATGGCCCTATATCCAGCCCCAGGCGGGCTGCTTCATTGGCAATTTTTTCCTGCAATTCAGGTGCTCTGTTCATCAGTCCGTTATCAAAGATGGCCCTGAAACCCTGATCTGCAATAAACCTGATATTGTCAACAGGATCCTTCCCGGCAAGTTCAGGAAACATACCTAAATGGGGTGCATATTTCAATTTAAACTTTGATGCATTGGAAGTGGCTGCATTTGAAGCAGTTGCATTTACATACCTGCCTAATCCTGTTACTGCAAGACCACCGGCAGCGGCACTTTTTATAAAATTCCTTCTTTTCATGATTTATATGTATTGATATTATTCTTTTTATTATTGGACTAAATTAATGAATTGTAACTGAAAAATACTATATAATTTATCAGTTCTTTTCATGAAATGTTTTGTCTGCTAACAAAAGAGTTCTTAAATTTAAAGTCAATAAATCAACTTGCATTATGAAGAGAAAACTAAGAATGGGCATGGTAGGCGGGGGATCCGATGCGTTCATAGGTGCAATTCACCGCCTGGCCGCACTAATGGACAACCAGATTGAACTGGTATGCGGCTGTTTTAGTGTAAACCCCGAAATTTCCAAATCATCGGGACAACTATATTACCTTCCTGACGACCGTGTATATAAAACCTACCAGGAGATGTTTGAAAAGGAGGCTTTGTTGAATGTGGGTGAGCGCATGGACTTCGTATCAGTGGTAACTCCAAATTTTGTTCATTTTGAACCGGCTATGATGGCTCTGGATAAAGGGTTCCATGTAGTTATTGACAAACCAATAACATTTTCTCTTGACGAAGCACTCAGGCTCAAAGAAAAAATTATTGAAACAGGACTGACACTCGCCTTGACCCATACATATTCCGGTTATCCTGCAGTAAAACATGCCAGACAAATTATTTCCGAAGGAGAGCTTGGAAAGATCAGGAAGGTTTATGTTGAATATCCGCAGGGATGGCTATCTGCAAAGGTTGAAGATCAGGGAAATGTGCAGGCATCGTGGCGAACTGACCCAAA
>LSQX01016307.1_pt1 | contig 22914 bp, 16 predicted proteins | sample 654561 | NCBI WGS metagenome assembly LSQX01 (sample SAMN04489861, study PRJNA283612) | anaerobic digester metagenome | isolation source: 4 biogas reactors fed with cattle manure at either 37C or 55C with and... | place: Denmark: Kongens Lyngby | collected 2014
ATCCTTATTGCTCTTTCCTGTTTATTGATGTAGATTGGCAGGGTGTGGTGTTTGGGTTATATGGTGCATAAAATGAGGAAGATAGGATTCTTTTTTTTACTCTTGCTCGGCATGTCTCAGGTTTGCCAGGCGGATCGGGAAATTATTTTCGACAATTTTAATGATCCGGGTATAGGTAATTTTTACGGTCCCCCCAATTTGCGCAATGAAATGGGAGACGAAATTTATTTTGCGGGCGATGCCAGAACTATCGAAAGAATCGAGATCGAGTGCTACTCCAGCATAAAGACTCTTAGCCCCGAAAAATATGCTATTGTTCGGCTCTACAGAGAGGATGGGCCCGAGTATGAGAACCCAGATGGATACTACAAATTGTATTTGCCTAAAACACTCCTTTATGAATCCCATCCGATTCAAGTGGTTAGCGGACACAGTTTAATCTGTCTGGATGGGCTTAACATTCAGGTGGAAGATCCGTGTATTGCGTGGACGATTCAATTCTACGGATTAAGCGTGGCCGAAAAAGATATCATGGGTGTTATCATGTATAATTCGCCCACGGTTGGTTCCAGTTATGGTGATTTTTGGATGCGAGACGTAGATGAAAACTACCAACCTGTTGAGGACTTTAAACCATTCTATTTCGGAGATGTGCTAAAGGCTAATTTTGGAGTTCGAGTGTATGCTTCGCCTGCCTCAATAGTGACATGTTCAAAAGTTGAACCAGTACAGGATGGCGTTTCTCTTACAATAAAAGGACCGGCTTATTCTCCCGTAGAAATTCAGGTTTCCTCCGGGGCACCCGATGAATGGGTTACGGTTGCGAGTAGAGTTTTGGAAAGTGATTCTAACACTGTTTTCTTGAAAGGACCTCCTGCTCCCTACTATCGAGCAGTGCAGGTTNNTCCTTCGGGTATTCGACGAATGCCATTGATTGGGTCCGGAGTACGAATGTGTTTATTGCCCCTTGGAGCATCATACAAGACACACAAGCAATGGCGACCCGCTCTCAATGCTTTTACAGCATTTCAGAGGTTGAGGAAGAGGAACCGGGAGTACACCAGATACTTTTAATGCCTGATCAGGAGTCTAACTGGGTCCACTTTCGCGGCCCAAGAGGAAAGCGTGCTCTGGTTTCCTACAGTTTTGATGAAATTAATTGGAGCAAACCCATTTTGGGACAGTTCACTTATTTTCCTGCTCTTACGCAAACAAAGAGCGGACTTCTTGTGTTTTCTTTTCCGCGCGTTCCGACAGATATAGGAAGCACCTTTGACACCTTCTTTAAAATCGAGCTGTTGGACCAGTAACAGGCATAATTCATTGTGATCAGTTTTTCGGGACAAAATGGGGTTTCCGAGTCGGACTTGATAAAAGAAGTGCGTGCTTTTTTTTCACCGGAAGGTAGTCTGGCTCGGTTTAAGAATTTTGAATATCGGCCCCAGCAACAACGCATGGCTGAGGCTGTAGCTGAAGCCCTTCTGACGAATAATAAGCTTATCGTCGAAGCCGGCACCGGGGTTGGAAAAAGTTTAGCTTATTTGGTCCCTGCTATTAATCACGCCGTTCAGCACAAGAAAAAAGCCATCATCAGCACCCATACGATCAATCTGCAGGAGCAATTAATTCAAAAGGATCTGCCATTGCTCAATAAGATTCTCGATACAGATTTTACTTATACGATGCTTAAGGGGCGGTCGAATTATCTTTGCACATATCGTTTTCACAGAGCGATGCGTAATGCGAAATTTCTTTTCACGGAGGCTGAGCAAGCTGAGCTGGAGAGAATTAATGAATGGGCTCAAAAAACGCAAGATGGAACGCTCTCAGATTTTTCAGAAGAGCCGGACCCGAAAGTCTGGGCTGAAGTTTGTTCGGAGCGCGGGCTATGTTCTCCCAAGCTCTGCGGCAATAAATCAGATTTTGCACAGGATCACCCCATCTGTTTTTTTCAAAAAGCGCGTAACCGTATTTTTACCTCGGATATTTTGGTGCTGAACCATACTCTATTTTTCATTCATTTGGGTTTGGTTCCTAAAATGCCGGCTGAGGGGGTTTTGATGAATAATGATTTCGTGATTTTCGATGAGGCTCACACTCTTGAAAATGTCGCATCTAAACACATCGGTTTTGGCCTTTCTAGTGGGCAGTATCGCTACGCGTTGAATCGGCTCTATAATCCCCGTACTCAAAAAGGTATTTTTACCTCTCTACTTCGTCCTAATGAGGTGCCACACATCGCTGATGCGCTTGATGCTGGAGAAGAGTTTTTTTCGGCTTTGGAGGATGCATGTGAAAAAACATCCTTATCCTCCTCTCAAAAGCAATCCTGGAGTGATTTGCGCATACGCAGGCCTAACCTGGTAAATGATAATATCGCATCTCATTTGGCTCGAATTTGCGACGACATAGAGCAAATTTCAAAAACGCTTGAAGATAAAGAAAGCAAATCTGAGCTGGAGTACTGCTCTGAACGTATTGCCGAAATGAGGAGTTCCGTTGCAGCTTTTCTAAATCAGTCTGAAGACGATCACGTCTATTGGGTCGAGAAGAGTATTAGTGGAAGAAGCCAAAAGCCTCAGATCAGTCTTCACGCGGCGCCCATGGATGTGGCCCAGTATCTTAGAGAGCGAATTTTTGCCTCAAATGCTTCTGTGGTTTTGACCAGTGCAACTCTTTCCACCAGTGCTGGGGGAGAATCTGTTGCCGGAGAAACGAAACCCTCAAAGGAAGGAAGCGTTTATTATGCGAAACAAAAATTCTCCTCGAGGCGTCAGATTTCATCAGGACTTGATTATGTCTCAAACCGTTTAGGCGCGGAGGTTGCTGAACTATTACAGGTTGGCTCTCCATTTAATTTTGAAAAGCAAATGCGTCTTTACCTGGTTAATAAAATGCCGGATCCGCGTGAGGATGAATACCAGGAAAAGCTAATAGAGTATATCAAACTTTTTGTAAAAAAAACCCACGGAAAAGCATTTGTTCTTTTTACGAACAACCAGCTTATGCGCAGGGTGGGTGAGGAATTAGAGTCTTTCTTTGATGACTTGGATATAGAGCTTTATGTTCAAGGGACAGGTTTGCCGCGTTCGGCAATGCTGGAAAAATTTCGAAAAAATATCGACAGTGTTCTTTTCGGTTTAGATAGCTTCTGGCAGGGTGTAGACGTGCCCGGGGATTCTCTTTCTAATGTCATTATTACCCGCTTGCCTTTTGTAACGCCCGATCATCCCCTGACTGAAGCTCGTTTAGAATTGATACGCCAGAGAGGAGGCAATCCCTTTATGGAATACACGTTGCCCGAGGCTGTTCTCAAGTTTCGTCAGGGAATTGGACGGTTGATTCGCAATCAGTCAGACCAAGGAATTGTAGTTGTTTTAGATAGTCGAATTTTAAATAAGTATTACGGCAGTAGATTTTTGGAGGCGATGCCCAAATGCTCTGTAGAAATTATTTGATATGGGGCTATATTGGGGTATGAAGGAGGCATGTTCTGCTGGCTTGTTTGGTTTGTCTAAAAATGATTTGAATGTTTGAAAAAGGGAGGAATATCAAAGGAATGCAACGAGTTTTGAAGCCGTATGTTGTGACAGTGGGATTGATTATATTCGTGCTGATGCAGCTGACAGGGACATGTTGGGGGCAGCTGGATGCGGTTCGTGTCAACGAGATCATGACCTCAAGCAGCAAAGGTGTTACAGACCCTAGTGGAGAGTATTGCGATTGGATTGAGCTCTATAATGAGTCATCAGTGGAGGTGGATATCGGTGGGTGTTATTTGAGTGATAACAGTGCTCAATTGCAGAAATGGCAATTTCCTTCTCCTGTTATGATTCCCTCTAAAGGGTACCTTCTTGTTTATGTGAATGACTCTGAACAAACGTCTCCAGTGAATGGCCCTTTCCAGACTAATTTCAATCTGAGTAAATCGGGTGAGTACCTCGCCCTGATCGCTCCTGATGGTATGACGGTTCTGCATGAATTTGCTCCACAATATCCGCCGCAGCGTGCAGATGTTTCCTATGGCTACAGTCAGAGACTGGGCACGGACCCAAATACCTGTTACTACTTTGAAATTCCCACTCCAGGAAAAATAAACGTTACGCTTCCGGTCGAAACATGTCTCCCAAAGGTGATTTTCAGCCATAAACATGGTTATTGCTCAGAGCCTTTTGCACTTGAACTTTACGCTGAAGAAGGTGCTCAAATACGATATACGCTGGATGGTACCAATCCGACAAAAATGTCAGGAACCCTTTATGTAGAGCCACTGGTAATAGACCGAACAACGGTATTAAAAGCAGTTGCGAATAAGCCCGGATTTATCGGCTCAGAAATAGTGTGTGGAACCTGGATTTTTTTGGAAGATGTGTTCACTCAATCATCTCCCCCGCCACAAGGATGGCCCCCACAGGGGCTGAATAATCAAAGGTTGTATTACGGAATGAATCCTTCCGTGGTGCAGAGCAGCTTTTACTCTGGTAGATTAAGGCAATCTTTTCAGGATATTGATACGATTTCATTAGTTACTGATTTGAGGAATTTATTTAATGCGCAATCCGGGATTTATGTAAACGCATATAACTCCGGTATGGATTGGGAGCGTCCGGCTTCCATGGAATTAATCAAGCCGGAAATCGGGGATGGATTTCAAATTAACGCCGGACTCAGGATACGTGGAGGTTTTAGCAGAACATCTGACAACCCCAAGCATTCGTTCAAGGTCTATTTTCGGGGAAGATATGGAGAAAGCTCTTTGAAATATCCTCTTTTTGATGAAGAGGGCGCCAACGAATTTTCTCAAGTGGATTTGCGAACGGCTCAGAATTACTCCTGGGCATGTAACGGCTCGGAAAAGTGTACGTTTGTGCGCGAAGTTTTTTCTCGTGATTTACAGAAGGATGTGGATGTTCCCTACACACGGAGCCGGCATTATCATCTTTTTATTAATGGAATATACTGGGGGCTTTATCAAACGCAAGAAAGAGTGAGCGCCAATTATGCCGCAACTTATCTGGGGGGTGATGTCAAAGATTGGGACTGCATTCACGCTAACTCAGCATCGGACGGAAGCATGGATGCCTACAGAGAGTTTTATTCGATTACGGAGCAAGGTTACTCGGGAGATTATAGCGATAATTATTACCGAGTGAAAGGGCTTAATCCTGACGGTACCCGCAATTTTGATTATCCCGTTTTGCTGGATGAAGACAACCTTATTAAGTTGATGCTGAACGTATATTACACGGCAGACTGGGATTCTCCTTATTCTCTTTTTGGCAATGCGCCTAACAATCTTTTTGCTATTTATAATCGGGAAAATCCGGACGGGTTTAAATGGTTTCGCCATGATTCAGAGCATACGTTAGGGGTTAATACGCCTGTCGACTATGATTTAACTGTGCAAGGTTGGAATCGTACAGGTTTGTCTCAATTTGAACCCATGATGCTCCATCAAAAGCTTTCGGAGAATCCAGAATATCGAATGCGCTTTGCCGATTTAGCGCAGGAGCAATTTTTTGATGGAGGCGTTTTAACTCCGGAACGTTGTGCCCAGCGTTTCAAATCACGAATGGATGAAATAGATAACGTGGTTGTCGCTGAGAGTGCACGTTGGGGGGCTGCGAACGGTGTTTTGCGGACTCGTGAAACATGGCTGAGCGAATGCAATTTCCTTTTAACGACTTATTTTCCACAGCGTACGGAGATTGTTTTAAATCAGTTCAAGAAGCAGGGATGGTTTCCTTATATTCTCGCACCTGTTTCTTCATTGGCATCAGGGATGGTTGATCCGGGGCAAAGCTGCACGCTCACAGCAGAAACCTCTTTTTACTACACCACCAACGGTGTTGACCCCCGGTTGCCTGGCGGTAAAATTCATCCGGATGCCATTCGTGTTTCTTTGGGTGGGGGAAGTGAAGATCCTGTTTTCCTTAAAAAAACTTTTATCAATAAAGAGTCTGATTGGAGTTACTACGATGCGGGAGAAACTCCGCCGAGTTCAATTATATGGAATTGGAAATCTCAGAATTACGATGCCAGCGGATGGAAAACAGGCAAAGCCCGTCTGGGGTTTGGAACACGTGTGCCAACCAACACCAGGACGGCACAAACAAATTCAAAGGGGGACGGAATTCTTACGGTTTACTATCGCCATGAATTTAACGTTGATTCATTGGAGGGTATTGGCTCGCTCAATCTCTCATTGAATCGAGATGATGGGGCGGTGGTTTATTTGAATAGCTTAGAAATACTTCGCAGCAATATGCCGGAAGGAAGTATATCTTACGAAACGCTCTCTTTGGAAAACGTGAATACGCCTAATGAAGATGCGTTTTTTGATTTTGAGATTTCTTCAAAAAAATTAAAGCTGGGAAAAAATGTTATTTGCGTAGAAGTACACCAGAGCAATCCGGCCAGCACTGACAGTTATTTTGATTTAGAGCTGATCAGCTTGCCCAAGCCCGATTCTACCGATAAAATCAGCAAGTCCCTGCTGTTAAATCAAAATCAGAAAATTTCTGTCCGCGCCTACAGTGGTGGCGAGTGGAGTGCTCTGAACCAATATACCTACAGAATACGCCAAAACTATGAGTCTTTGAGGATTAGTGAACTTATGTATTCGCCTGATTTAGGGGAAGAAGACGACTACGGAAGTGATGACTATGCCTGGTTAGAGATTTATAATTCAGGGTCAGAATCCGTGAACATGCTTGATGTTCAGTTTATTGAAGGCATTACCTATACGTTCCCGAGTGTAGTCATTCCCCCTGATGGATACCTGATTTTGGCTAAAAACGCATCCGCTTTTAGTCAGAGACATTATACCAATGGTTTTGTTTTCCTTTCAGGATATAAAGGCAACCTGGCTCGAAAAGGGGAGAAGTTGACACTTGTCACTCCTGAAAATGAAATCATCCAATCCTTCATTTATTCAAATGGCTGGTATCCCAGCACAGATAAAAAAGGGCATTCTCTTCAAGCTGTGAATTATGCGCAGCCACCGGAAAACTGGAGTCTGGCAGAAGGTTGGAGTCCTTCTCTATTGCAGAGGGGAACGCCCGGTTTTTCTGATAAATCAATACTGTCCCCCGAGCGGCAACTGGCTTTCCACGGACAGAACATACAATTCGTATTGGAAGAGGCAGTCTCTCCTTCAGTGGTTCGTTGGTTTTTCTGGAATAAAGATGCTTCTGTTTGGGAATGTGTTGCTGAAACTAATGGTCCGGTTTTGATTAAGAAGAATGTCTTGCCTTCTGACGCCGGTCTTTATCGAGCGGAGTTTTATAAAGATGATCTCCTTTTCACCTCAATGCCATTTGAGCTGGTTTTCGTTTTGTCGGACATGAGCGATATTTCATTTGATGAGAGCAGTGATGGCGTTTTTAGTGCTCAAGTTCTGACCGTGTCCCCACAGTTTGGTTACTGGCAAAGATATTCGCAGGATGGAGAATGGGAAAGGATACCTAATTTCGAAGGTCTCTCCTTGAAGATACATCGACTTTCTTTATCAGACCAAGGCTTATATCGCTTCTGTTTTGGTGATCTTTGGGAGAGTTCAGCGTTTTATCTGACAATAATTCCAGAAACAAAACAGCCGACTGTAATTGAATTAAAACAGGTAACACCTACCAGCCTGGCATTGACCTATTCCGAGTATGTGACAATAGAGAGTGCCTTAAATATTGGCCACTACCAGATGGAGGGCGGAGCGAGCGTGATAGGGGCTATAGCTGACTCTCAATCATTGATTCCGGGTGGGGTTCAGAAAGTTTTTCTTCAAACAACACCTCTAAATCCGGGAGTCGTCTATCTTCTGACGATAAGCGATATTTTAGATATTTCGTCTAATTCAAATCGGATTACCCCAATTAGCCTTTACCTCAAGTCAGAAGTAAAATCATCTCTTCTACGCCAAGTCTGGTTTAACTGCACCGGGACACTGGATTCTCTAACCAACATAGTCACTTATCCCAACCGAGCTGATATCACTGAATATATTCCGGAATTTTCTACTCCGGTTAATTGGGCCGATTACTATGGGCAGCGTCTTTCAGGATATATTATTCCCCCGGAAAGTGGAATTTATACCTTTTGGATTGCCAGTGATGACTACTCCGAGCTTTATCTAAGCACCAACAATGATCCAGCTAAGAAAAGGAAGATTGCCTATGTGGATGGCTGGACGAATCCTCAGGAGTGGACAAAAATTGTAGGCCAAAAATCTGAGCCACTCGTTCTTGTTGCTAATACTCCTTATTATATCGAGGCGATTCATTCTGAAGGCGGAGGTGGAGATAATTTGACAGTGCGTTGGGAGTTGCCTTCAGGCCGGATTGAAGAACCCATAGGCCAAGCTCGTTTTTTACCGGCACCTGTTCCTGGTTCAAGTGTATTGCCTTTTGTTCCGCCCGTTATAAAAAAAGAGCCAGCTTCATTCACATGTAATGAAGGAGAATCGGCAACATTTGAAATATGGGTAGAAAGTGCTTCCACTCTCACCTATCAATGGAAGGTGAATGATGTGGTTTTTCAAGAAGGAGCCAAAAGATCTTTTACCATCCCCGAAGTGTCCCTTGCTATGGATGGCGCAATAGTCAGGTGTATCGTTAGAAACTTCAAGGGAGCTCGTGCCAGCAGCGCTGCAACGCTTTCAGTAATGGAAGTTTCAAATGAACCTCCCACTCTAAAAATCCTTTCAGCTACACCCAGCCAAATATTAGTAGAGTTTGAGGGAGTGCTTCAATCATCCCCTTCGCTGAAGACCTCCTCCTGGATAGAGATTGGGGCAGAGTCGCCCGTGTTGATTGATGTTTCAGAATCAATGCAATTTTTCCGAGCTGTCCGATAGCATATTGCTTCATTTTTTTGAGGTTTAAACTTTCGGGGCTTTTTATTAAAATGTCCCCAGGTGTTGCAAACTGAGATGAGAGCCAATGCAGTCAGGTTAATTAAAGAGAGCCCGGCTCTCGTGTTATTAATATATATTCTATTCGTTTTTGTGGGGGCAGCCTTCATCGCCCCTTTTGTAGCATGGGCGCTGGAGTGGCTGGCTGTTCACATTACGTTTTTTCACGAGAAACTCATAGATATACCTTTTCACCGTATTCTAAATCGGTGTCTCATTTTTTTCGCACTGGCAGGGCTATGGTCAATGTTAAAGGGATTAAATGTCACTAGGTTAGATTCCCTGGGGTGGAGGTTTTCAAAAGAAGTGCCCAAACAAATTTTCCTTGGTTTTCTTTTCGGCTTTCCTGTTTTGCTGATCGCATTAATTATCAACGTATGGATGGGTGGCGCTCATCTAAACAGCGAATTCAAATCGGTTCATGATTCTTTTGATACTATCTGTGGAGCGATTATAAGTGCTATTGTTGTTGCTGCTTTGGAGGAAACACTTTTTCGTGGTGCTCTAATAACAGGATTGCGGCGAGCTTATGGATTGAAAAGGGCTTTGCTGCTGAGTTCTGCAGTCTATGCAATCACTCATTTTTTTGGTAAACCGGTTAATCCTGAAGTCGTCAGAGTGTGGAGTGGTTTCATTGTATTATTCCAAATGTTTAAAGGGTTCACCTGCTGGCAGGTAGTCGTTCCGGGCTTTTTGAATCTTTTTTCGGCTGGCCTTTTACTGGCGTTGCTTTTTCAACGTATGGAAGGGCTCTGGGCTTCGATGGCAGCTCACGGGAGTTGGGTGTTATTGCTAAAGACTCAGTGCCTTTTCGTATCGTTCACATCTTCCCCTCATAGTTGGTTTTTTGGAACATCCCGACTGATTGATGGCTGGATGTCTCTTATTCTCTTGTGGGTGTTCGTTTTTCTTGCACATAAATTATTACCTGTATGTCGGGAGCGACGTCATTTCTAACAAGGTGGCTTAGACCATCTATTGACTCTTTTTTGAGGCTGTTTTATCCGGAAGTTTGTCAATTTTGCTTTCAAAATAAGGCTCTTCACGAGGAGGGATATATTTGCAGTTATTGTAAGCAGGATACATCCCCCATTGAAGCACCGCTTTGCAAGGTTTGCGGGGACATGTTTCCCGGAGATTTCGCAGGGTTGAAAAGCTTCATTTGCGAATCTTGTCGGTCTGCTCCGCCTTGCTTTGACTGGGCTCGCGCTGCTGTTCAAACCAGGGATCTCCCGCTACAGGCTATTTATAAGTATAAATATGGAGGATGTCTTTGGGTGGAGCCTTGGCTGGGAGAAATGCTTATAGACTGTGCGGCCAAGTGGATAACCTATACCGATTGGGATATGATTATTCCTGTGCCTCTTTATCCATCCAAAAAAAAGAAGCGCGGGTTTAATCAAGCTGAGAGATTAGGGAGGATATTATCCCGTCATACCGGAGTTGTTTTAAACACGGAGTTAGTGCTGTCTCTGAAGAATACTCGGACTCAAACACAACTTTCTCATGAAGAGCGCATAATTAATTTAAAAGGAGCTTTCAACATATCTTCAACGCAGAGTTTATCGGGCAAACGTATTTTGATAGTGGACGACGTGTTGACCACAGGGGCCACATGCAGTGAGGTTGCCCGGGTGCTCAAAAAGAAGGAAGCAGAATTTGTCTGCGTCCTTACAATATGTAGAGGAACCCCTCTAGTGCGAACTAGTGAGACTTTCCAAAAGTAAAAAGAGTTTTCCGGTTTTTCTTCTGCTCACTTCAAGAAGGTTAGAGTCTTCCAGGTTGATGCTGATATATTGATGCAAGAGAAGCCGGTCTTCTGCAGTTCCTCCCAAGGCCTGGTATTCTCCGGTGGAAAGCTGAATGATTCTTGTGCTTCCTAATATGGCGACTTCTTTGAATTGATTTCGTTTTCCGCTCCACGCTTTAAAGATATTTCGTATCTTTCTCATGGGGCCATTATAACGATGGGGGTAGGACAACCGTGGTATGAGGCCGAAAAACTTCGAAGATTTAATTCTTTAATCTTTTAAAATACCAACGCATCAAAATTATGAGCACGGTAAAATCATACAAAGTATGGCAAATAATCGGGGCTAGGAGGTTACCGGATTGCCAGTAAAGAGCTCCTAAAAACATCCCCATAAAGGTAGCATAAATGAAATAATAATTACTGTACCAGTGAACCATCCCAAAGACAGCACCTGAAATTATCAATGCAGGCCATGCGCCTATGAGCCTCATGAGACCCTCTTGGATGAGTCCACGAAAAAGAAGCTCTTCTCCAACTCCGGCACAAATGGAAATCAGTAAAAACTGTGTCAGTGTCCAGCTGTTGAATAATTTGCTAAACCAACTTTTTAATTGAACCATCTGCTGCTGGAATGCAGAACGGTTAACCATAGTCATTAGTGTAATGAGGAAAAGAGCAAGGAAGGTCGTTAGTATTCCGCCTCGAATGGCAATCCAAGTAAAGTGGAATTTATCAAAGGGGTTAATATGAATAAAATATCCGGTCAGTAGCGCAGAAATACCCAGACTGAGTTCAAAAAAAGAAATCAGAAGTACAGACTTCCAGCGTGATAAATTAAACACTTGATCCATGTTGAATTGGTTCATATCAATTAATAGATTCTAAAATACCACCTTTATGAACACGAAATTTCACCCCGCGCCAAACAACACAATTTCCCGCGAAGGCCCCGATCCAAAGAGCAAACTGGAAAAGGTCTTTTGACCATGCCTGACAGGCATCGATCCATTTTCCTTGTGTTTGCTCAATTCGGCACATCAAGTCTCTGACAGCCACTAGCCGTGTTAGAAGCACGACTAGGCAAACAAGGTAACGGGACTCCCAGCTGCCGGCTAAAATCCATAATAGGGCCCAAAGAGTAGTATTCGAAATAACACTGAGACCATAGGAGACGGGGCGTTCAAAGCGAATGGTTCGGGCCCATCGGAGCTGGTGTTTCCAGACGTTTGAAAGTTTGGCTCTTGGGGCAATAGACTCGACCGTCAATGTAGAAAGGGCGATATTTTTACCACTTTTATATATTCGATTTCCGATATGGTAGTCATCTGCCAACAGGTCAGCTATGGGTTCAAAACCACCTGTTATTTTAAATACTTCGGCGTTCACGCAGATCACAGCACCGAGGCAAAAATCCTGTTTCCCCAACCTTAAGCTTTGAATAACTTGACTCCAGAAATCAGCGTTAACAGCTATTTTCTCAAGAGTTGTTCCAAAATTATCGGGACCAGTAATCCGGTAAAGACAATTAACAGCTCCGATAGATGAATTTCGAAGGGGTTGTACCAAATTCTTAAGAAGGTCTTGTGGAGCCAGGATATCAGCGTCACTTACCACCCAAATATCGCCGATTGCCTCAGGAACCATTTGAATGAGTGAAGAAACCTTTTTGTTATGCCCTTTTTGTTCGGTGCAGAAGATAATTTTAATTTCTTTTTGAGGGAATTTTGCGAGAAGATTTCGTAATGGGGGAACAACAGGATCGGCCGGATCTGCAATCCCAAATAAAACTTGGACGCTACCCGCATAATCCTGCTCAAGCCATGAAATCAGACATTCCATTGTTCGGGGCTCACATCCTTTCAGCGGCTTAAGTAGGGTTACGGATGGAGTGTATGGCGTCTCATTGAGGCGCGAGTGGAGAGGGTAGCGAACAGCTTCAAACCACTGCCAAAGGAGAACAAAAAAGCTGACAATGCAAAAACCTCCTAAAATAAAATCCGAAACCATCATGTGTTTTAGACGTCAATGGTTCGATCATTATCATCATCCGGTCTGAATGGGGGTGGCCGATTATCATTATTTTGCTCGGACTGAGAAACTCGTAATAAGAGCTTTTTCTTCCCAATGATAAAGTTGGTCAATGTTGAAACAAAACTGATAATGAGTCCGCCGAAGAGTGCGGAAAGAAAGCCATCCACATGAAAGGAAGGAATGAAAAAACCAACCAGTGCCAGTAATGCAGCATTGATAAAAAAATAGAACAAACCTGCGGTGATCATCAGGAAAGGAAAAGCCAGAATAATCAGTATCGGTTTAAGGAGAGTGTTTAGAATTCCTAAGGTGAGAGCTGCCAGGATGAGCGTCAGGTAGTTATTTTCGTAGCTAATTCCGGGCACTACATTTGCAGCAACAAGCACCGCAAGCGTGTTTACCGTCCATGTGATGAATCGGCTTAACGTGAAAATCTTCATACTCGATGGTTGTCAACTCTCTGTGGCGTGAGGTTGGCACATTAAATAATTTGTTTTGCTGATGGATTCAATCGTTGTTTTTTCCAGTCCTGGTGGCAGTAATGCAAAACACCCTGGTTTTAAATTGAGAGATTGACCGTTTCCCGAGAGGATGAGCTCACCGGAAATAATACCCAAAATAACGGGGACAGTAGTGGTGATATAAAAACGCTGGTTTTTCTTTACCAGGTATTCATCACAGATGAAAGCAGGATCATTAACCAGGAAGCGGGAACTCAGTGTTTTATTTCTGGAAAACTTTGATTGAATCAAAGGGGGCTCGACGTAGTTGAAATCAATACTCTTTAGAGCTTCCTCTAAATGGAGTTTCCTGGAGTTCCCTTGAGAATCCACGCGATCCCAATCATAGGCACGGTATGTGGTGTCGGAATTCTCCTGAAACTCGAATACCATAGTTCCAGCCCCTAACGAATGTACTCCCCCTGAGGGGATCAGGATGGCGTCACCTTCTTTTACATAATTACAGTGCAATAGGGGAGGAACTTTTTTTTCCTCAATAGCCTTCAGGAACGTTTCCCGGGTAATTCCTTTTTTGAAGCCGGTAAAGATATGGGCGTTGGCATCTGAATGAGTGACCCTCCACATTTCAGTTTTGCTCTCGCCGCCTAACGAGTCAGCCAGATTTCCGGGGGGGTGGACTTGGACAGAGAGATCTTCTTGGGCATCCAGTATTTTTACCAGAAGAGGGAAGCGTCCCTTCGTATCCTTAGCCTTACCCATTATCGATTGTCTCTGGTGTTCCATCAGCCAGCGCAATGTCAGCCCTTGCAGCGTCCCGTTAGCTACAATACTTTCTGCCCCCGGACGGTCTGACACTTCCCAGGATTCGCCAATAGGTGCGTGTGGAGGAAGCTTTTTATTGTAATTGGATTCGAGCTTCCTGCCCCCCCATATGCGTTCCAGGAGGATTGGCTCAAATGTTAGCGGATACAAAGATTCCATTTCGACCTTTATTTATGGCGCTTGAGTGGTTTTCTTCATTTCTTCCATGGAATCAACATCGGGAATTTCAATGAAGCGCCCCAACGCACGGAATTTTTTGTAGCGATCGGCTATGAGTTCTTCATAAGAGAGTTTTTTGAGTTGTTCCAAGTGAATTAGCAGTGCTTGCTTCAACAAGAGGGCTGCGCCTGTGTGGTCAGAGTGAGCTCCGTTGGGCGGCTCTCCGACAATCTCGTCAACGATCCCAAACTCTAACAAATCTTTAGCTGTGACCTTAAGAGCTTCCGCAGCTTTTGGCGTCGCACTTTTATCCTTCCAAAGAATAGCGGCGCACCCTTCCGGGCTAATGACTGAGTAGTAGGCGTTTTCCAAGATAAGAACGCGGTTTGCTATGCCGATTCCCAGCGCTCCTCCGCTGCCCCCTTCACCGATAACCACGCTGATAATTGGTACCTTCAGGGGAAACATATCTCTAAGATTCACCGCTATCGCCTCGGCGATGTGGCGTTCTTCGGAGCTTATTCCGGGAAAGGCACCGGCAGTATCAATCAAAGTGATAATGGGGACAGAAAACTTATCGGCCAGTTTCATAAGACGGATAGATTTTCGATATCCCTCCGGGTGTGCACATCCAAAGTTTCGATAAATATTCTCCCTAGTGTCACGCCCCTTTTGAGTGCCTATTACCATGACGTTCTGTCCGTCGAGTGACGCAAATCCGCCAATCATTGCATGATCATCACTAAATCTTCGGTCACCATGCAGTTCAATAAAATCTGTGAAAATTCTTTTGATGTAATCCAGAGTGTAAGGGCGTTGAGGATGCCGCGCTATTTGAATTCGTTGCCACGCCGTCAGCTTGCTGTAAACGCTCTTCTGAGTATCTTCCAGTTGTTTTTCTAACCTATGTATTTTAGCTTTGAAAGCCGAGGGTTTTGCTGAGCTTAATGCTTGATTTTTAAGCTCAGTCAGTTTCTGTTGGAGTTCCAGAATAGGTTTTTCAAAATCGTGTGAGTGTTTCATACAGCTCAGTGACGATTCTAGTATATGTATAGAATCAAATCAACGCAGAAGCTTCTCCTTGTCTGCAAATGAGGAATATAAGACAAGTGTCTCATTATGAGCAAATTATGCGTATTTTTCTGATCAGTCTGTCTTTCAACAAGATTCAAAATAATTATCAATTAATATTGATATATCGTTGTTTTGAGTTTTTATTCAATTTGTTAAGGGAGAGGTCTTTTTAAATTCTTTCTCTTTTGTCAATTAAAACCATCCTGAATTACGATGAGTGAGAAGGTGGGGTGGCCCGTGAGTGGGGCGTGAAAAAAAAATTTTAGTGTAGTTATAAATAAGCGAAAGTTCACGCTGGACGCCCTAAAGAAAATATGAGAAACTAGCGCCTCAGTGAATTGGCGTTACGCCAGCAAGCGTTCTCGCTTGTATTGCGCGGAGGTATAGTACCTCAACAACGCCATCACACTCTGAAAACATGCCAAAACTCGATCATATCAAAAAGGTTCTCATTATTGGTTCAGGCCCTATCATCATTGGTCAAGCTTGTGAGTTTGACTATTCAGGAACCCAAGCTTGTAAAGCTCTCAGGCAAATGGGTTTTTCTATAGTATTAGTCAATTCGAATCCGGCCACAATCATGACGGATCCCGCAATGGCTGATGTTACATATATTGAGCCTCTGAATCTGGCAACACTCACAGAGATCATCGCAAAAGAGCGACCGGATGCCTTGCTTCCAAACTTGGGAGGGCAAACGGCCCTCAATCTTAGTTCTCAATTGGACAAAGCGGGAGTGCTGGAGAAATATGGCGTAAAGATTATTGGCGTGGAGGCTGACGCGATAGAAAAAGGAGAAGACCGCACTCTTTTCAAGGAAACTATGCAGCATCTGGGAATAGATATGCCCAGAAGCAAAGCTGTTCACAGTGTTGAAGAAGCTGAAGTTGTCGCGGCCGATCTGGGCTATCCCGTGGTGATCCGTCCCGCTTATACGATGGGGGGGACTGGCGGCGGATTGGTTTACAATGTTGAGGAACTCCGCACAGTTGCCAGCAGAGGCTTGGCAGCTTCGATTGTCAACCAGGTTTTGATTGAGGAGTCTGTATTGGGCTGGGATGAGCTCGAAGTGGAAGTAGTCCGAGATTCGCATGGAAAAATGCTATCGATTTGCCTGATAGAGAACATTGATCCCATGGGTGTCCATACAGGCGACAGCTTCTGTGTAGTTCCGATGATGACGGTTTCTTCGGAGTTGCAAGCCAAGCTCAGAGAGTATGCGTTCCGGATCGTTGAGGAGATTAAAGTGATTGGTGGAACCAATGTTCAATTTGCTCATGATCCAGAAACAGGGAGAGTGGTGATTATTGAAATCAACCCCAGGACGTCTCGCTCCTCAGCACTAGCCTCAAAAGCTACAGGATTTCCGATAGCCATGGTTTCAGCCAAACTGGCCGGGGGGTTAACATTGTCTGACATACCCTATTGGAGAGGCGGTTCCTTGGAGCAGTATGCAGCTGCCGATGATTATGTAGTTATCAAGTTTTCCCGTTGGGCCTTTGAGAAGTTCAAAGGTGCGGAGGATAAGCTCGGAACGCAAATGAAGGCTGTTGGAGAGGTTATGAGCATTGGAAAGAACTATAAAGAAGCTTTCCAAAAGGCAATTCGCTCCTTGGAAAATGGCCGGCATGGTCTCGGGTTTGCAAAGAACTATAATCAATTATCCTTGAATGATCTCTTGGCTAAATTGACTTATCCCACCAGCGAACGCCAGTGGGTCATGTATGAGGCTCTTCGAAAAGGGGCCACAGTTGAACAACTGAGTCAACTGACTAAAATCAGACCATTATTCATAGAAATAATGAAGGAGTTGGTGGTTTTCGAAGAACACCTGCTTCAGTATAAAGGAGCACTTCCCCCGGATGAAATGTTGATCAAAGCCAAAAAAGATGGGTTTGCAGATAAATACTTGGCTCAGATTCTGGGGCTCCGTGAAGAACAGGTCCGAAAGAGACGTATTGCTTTAGGGGTTAATCAGACGTGGCATAAAGTACACGTCAGCGGAGTTGAAAATGCTTCCTACTATTATTCGACTTACAATTCAGATGAGTGTCAAGTGGAGCGGAGCGACCGCAAGAAGATTATGGTTTTGGGCGGTGGCCCGAACCGCATTGGCCAAGGAATCGAGTTCGATTACTGCTGCGTCCATGCTGCTTTCCAACTTCGCAAAATGGGGTATGAGACGATAATGGTCAACTGTAACCCAGAGACCGTTTCAACTGATTACGATACTTCTGACAAGCTATACTTCGAACCGCTAACCGTGGAAGATGTCCTGAATATTTATGAGTCGGAGAAGCCTGAAGGAGTGATTGTTCAGTTTGGTGGGCAAACTCCGCTTAACCTTGCAAATCAGCTTGCTGCTGCCGGGGTCAAAATACTGGGTACTTCTCCCGATATGATTGATTTGGCAGAGGATCGGGACCGGTTCCGCAAGATGATGGATAATTTGGGGATTCCGATGCCGGCGTCCGGAATGGCCATCAATTTGGAAGAGGCTAAAGAAGTTGCCAAACGAATTGGCTATCCATTGATGTTGCGTCCCAGCTATGTGTTGGGGGGGCGCGGAATGGAGATCGTCTATGACCAGGAGGCGCTTGAGCTATATGTAGCCAATGCGGTGGGGGTGACTCCCGATCGCCCAATTCTTATTGACCGTTTTCTGGAAAATGCGATAGAGGCCGAAGCTGATTCATTGGCTGATGGGACAGATGCTTTTGTTCCGGCAGTGATGGAGCATATTGAGCTGGCAGGGATTCACTCCGGAGACTCCGCAAGCGCCATCCCTCCTGTAACGCTATCAGAAAAACATATCCAGACAATTAAAGAGTACTCAGTCCGGATTGGATCCTCGCTTAATGTCAAAGGAGTGATGAATATCCAATACGCCATTGCGAACGATGTCGTCTACGTAATTGAGGCGAATCCAAGAGCATCGCGTACGGTTCCACTAGTTTCGAAGGTATGCAATGTGCCTATGGCGAGTTTAGCAACCCAGTTAATGCTAGGGGTAAAACTAAAAGAGATGGGGCTCAAGGAACGTAAGATACCCTATTTCGGAGTTAAGGAAGCAGTGATTCCTTTTGCAATGTTTCCTGAAGTAGATCCAGTGCTTGGACCGGAGATGCGCTCTACGGGTGAAGTGCTGGGTATGGCGCCCAGTTTTGGTATGGCTTACTTCAAAGCGGAAGAGGCGGCTCAGCCTCCTTTACCGCTGCAAGGGACCGTGTTCATTTCTGTTGCAGATAGTGATAAGGGAGACATACTGCGCGCTGCACAAAAATTCCAGGAGATCGGTTTTCAAATCAAGGCCACTGAAGGAACTTTCAAGTTTTTGAAGGCGAATGGGATTAATTGCACATTAACCCACAAAATTCACTCTCAACAGCGACCCAATGTGGCTGATGAGGTCATGAGTAAGCAAATACAACTCGTCATTAATACGCCTCTAGGCAAAAAGAGCCAGGACGACGATGGTGCAATCCGGAGAATTGCCGTAAAGCTGAAGGTCCCTTACATCACGACGACAGCGGCTGCTTATGCATCGGCTCTTGGAATTGCTGCAATGAAGCAGGGCAAACCCGTTATTAAATCGATTCAGGAATATCACGCTGAACTTGCTGCTACAGAGTAACAGTAATATTTCAGTGCGTTAGTGTGTGTGAGGCGATTCATGTAATCGCCTCTTTTCTTCAATATTTGAGAATTAAAAATTTGAACTACAGCTATACTTTCTTATACTAAACTTCAGGATGTTAGGTTTTAATAACCACCCCCGGGGGCTTCGCACACTTTTTTTTACAGAGATGTGGGAACGCTTCAGTTTTTATGGGATGAGAGGTCTTCTCGTTCTATTTCTCACGGCCCTTGTCCAAAATGGAGGTTTGGGGTTAAACGACAAAACTGCCACTGCTATTTATGGACTCTATACTGCTTCAATTTATTTAGCCTCCCTACCGGGAGGGTGGGTGGCTGATCGGCTTATTGGTGCTCGTAACGCTGTTTTTTTGGGCGGCATTTTGATCATTATCGGACAGTTCACCCTGGTGCTTCCGTCTATTCATACTTTTTTTCTTGGCCTGCTTTTAGTTGTCATGGGAACGGGTTTGCTTAAGCCCAACATCAGCGTAATGGTTGGCCAACTTTATCCGGAGGGAGGGGTAAGGCAAGATTCTGGATTTACAATCTTCTATATGGGGATCAATGTGGGAGCAGCCCTCGGATCTGTTCTGGTGGGGTACCTGGGTGAGAATATCAACTGGCATTTAGGTTTTGGAGCCGCAGGGGTAGGAATGATTCTGGGTCTGATTCAATTCAAGCTAACAGGTCATTATTTAGGTGATATAGGAAAAATAAATGTAAAAATTAATTCTCGTAAACTCGATGAGAGTTCAATCGGAAAGAAACGCGATTGGATCATCCTAGTTGTTGGGATCTTTGTTTTAGTGCTGGGTGCAAGCCCNNGGGAGAAATGAAGCGGGTTGGTGTGATCGTTTTGCTTTTTGTGGCATCGGCTATGTTCTTTTCTGGTTTTGAGCAGGCAGGCTCATCTTTAAACATCTTTGCTGAGCGCTATACTTACCGTGATTTAGGTGCATTGACCGCAATTTTACCTGCCGCATGGGTCAGTTATTTGAATCCTGTACCTGCAAGCTGGTTTCAATCGCTGAACCCTATTTTCATTGTTCTTCTGGCGCCGATGGTTGCTTCTGCATGGCCTGCATTGGCCAAGTACAATTGCAACCCACCGCTTATCATCAAATTTGCTATTGGTCTGCTTTTGCTGGCTTTAGGCTTTTTAGTTATAGCTGCAGGCGCTCGAATCGTGAATGACCAGGTGCAGGTATGGCCTACGTGGTTGATTTCCACCTATCTTATTCATACACTGGGAGAGCTTTGTTTGAGCCCTGTAGGACTAAGTACAGTTTCCAAACTTTCTCCAAAAAGATTGGTTGGGCAGATGATGGGCATCTGGTTTTTATCCAGTGCGCTGGGCAATTTAATAGCGGGGCTTATCGCCGGTAATATCCACGAAGTCGACAATGCTCAGCCCTCTGTTGCAATTGTCGAATCTGTTGAAACGCCGGCAATAGCTGTTCCTCCAGCCACGGATATTTCGCAAAAAGAAGGAACAATTATGACGCAGCAAGCTTCACCCATTGCGGATCAAAAAAAGAGCCAAGGGGTGCTGATTTCCGAGCAGTTTATGAAGATAGTCTGGTTTGCGCTGGGAGTGGCTGGATTGCTTTTTATTTTGTCCGGAAGGGTGAGGAAAGTAACAAGAGAAATTGAATAAATGGCTCTATTAACTTGTATATTGGCCGTGCTTGTAGGTTTGATAGCCGGGACCACCAGTGGGCTTTTGGGTATTGGAGGGGGCGTTGTTTTGATCCCTTTAATGCTCACTTTGCTCAAATTTGATTTCAGACAAGCTGTTATTGCCTCTCTAATCGTAATTATTCCGACGGCTCTTTCAGGAGTATTTGGACATTTGAAAGAGTCTCCTATCACACATTGGGGGCTTATCATTCTGATTGTGATAGGAGCTATCGTTGGCGCTCAGCTGGGTGTATATCTTTGCCACTGGCTAAGCGTTCCTGTATTAAAAAAGATATTTGGTTTACTGCTCATTTTTGTCGCCATAAAATTGATTCTGTAGGAAGTGATTATGGTAGTAGGTGTCGGTACAGACATAGTAGAGGTTAAGAGAATAGGGCGTTTGGTAGAAAAGTTCGGCGACGTTTTTCTCAGGAAAATTTTACGTCCTGATGAAATTCAATGCTGTAACGCTTCCGCCAATAGGATTCAAAAAATAGCGGCCCGTTTTGCCGCAAAAGAGGCCTTAGCCAAAGCTTTGGGAACAGGTATTTTTGGGGAGGTTAATTTTCAAAATGTAGAAATCTCGTCTGCTGAAAATGGAGCCCCTTTTTTTATCCTCCACGATGAAGCAGCAATAATTCAGCGAGAACGTCAAATATCACATATCCACGTCTCACTCTCTCATACAGAATCTCACGCAATCTCATTTGTCGTTCTGGAGTCTTATGTTTCTAACACGATGCCTCAAAAACCAAATGAAACCACGTCTTTGACATGAAAAACCATCCTCTTCCTTCTAATGTAGCGATTTGTAAAGGTTGCACAGATTATGCAAACCGTTCAGATGTAAAAACGCTAGTGCTTCAGGCTATTGATATATTACATCTATCAGAGTCTTTTATTTCTCCGGGGGACCATGTGGTGATTAAGCCCAATTGGGTTAAGGAACACGATGAACGCCATCCCATGCCCGGCAATTGGGAGCACGTGATTACACACCCAAGCGTAATTGAAGCAACCGCCGATTGGGCTGCTTCACGGCTGAATGAATCCGGGAAAATTACAATTTGCGATGCCCCTCAGACCGATTCCTCCTTTGAAAAAATTCGTGAGTATTGCAAGCTGGATGAGATGATCGAGCGGATTCGAAGTTTGCATCCGAAAGTTAGCATTTCTCTCTTGGACCTTCGTCCTGAGGAATGGCATGGGGTTGATGGGATAACTGTTTCCAAAAAGAAGCTTCCCGGTGACCCTCAGGGGTCAACTCACCTCCATTTAGATGAAGCCAGTGAATTTTTTCAATTTAAAGGTTTGGGAAAACTTTTCGGTGCTTCGGTCGATGTGGGTGAAACAAACCGAAAGCACGCGAACAGTAACCATGAATACCTGCTTTGCTGCACACCTATGGATGCGGATGTTTTTATCAACATTCCGAAAATGAAAACCCATAAAAAAGTGGGCATTACGTGCGCTTTGAAAAATTTAGTCGGTATTAATGCCAATAAAAATTGGCTTCCTCATCATACCGAGGGGACCCCGGATCTGGGGGGGGATCAGTTTCCCGCCAGCACAACTAAGGCAAAACTGGAGCACTCCTGGATGGGGGCAGCTAAGCGTTGGATGGTTAAGTATCCGCTTTTAGCACGAGTTTTTGTGCCCATCAAATCCTTGGGGCGCTTTTTTTTTGGTGACACTCAAAGTGTAGTGCGGTCCGGCAACTGGTATGGCAACGATACCTGTTGGCGGATGGTACTGGATTTGAACAAAGGTTTTTTTTACTTTAATGGAGCAGCTCAGCCTCGGGTTAAGCCTCTTCGTTATTTGACAATAGTGGATGGTATTATTGGAGGTGAGGGCAATGGACCGATGTCTCCGGACCCTGTGCGGTCAGGTTTAATTATAGCCGGAACTCATCCGCTTGCGGTGGATTGTGCCGTGGCACGCTGTGTGGGTTTTGATTGGAACCGTATCAGAATGCTCCGAAATGCCTTTGAAATAAGGCAAATGAACTTCGTGGATTTTAAGCCTGAAGACATGACCTATCAGTCCTCAGTAAATGAATCCCCTCGGGCTCTCTCGGAATTGAATCCTCTTTATTATTTTAAAGCGCATTTTGGCTGGAAAGGCGCAATTGAGCTGTCGCCTCAATCTGAAAAAGTCCCCAATCAAGGTTCAAACAATTAACAAGTTTTCTGCTTGCCCCTGTTTATGGGTTCATAGGCGTTGTTTTTTCTTTCTTTAACATGGCCAGAGTACCATAATCCCCGTATGAGAAGGTTTGCGTTTGTTCTATTTTTCATAGCTGCTGCCTCAATGAGCACGGTTTTTGGAGAAACTTGGCGTTTCACTGCATCCAGCCCTATCCCTGAAGTAGAGCTCTCTTCATC